>MDTE01180083.1_pt1 | contig 11150 bp, 3 predicted proteins | sample 811231 | NCBI WGS metagenome assembly MDTE01 (sample SAMN05326651, study PRJNA326480) | marine metagenome | isolation source: seawater | place: Indian Ocean: Red Sea | collected 2010 | reverse complement strand
TCAGTAACTCCATTTATGTTCAGCAGATCCGAAATAGGAACCTATGTAGTCACTTTGACAGTTACAGACCCTTCCGGAAACATTGGTACAGAGGATAAATTAATCCGAGTTTATGATTCCACAAAACCAACTCTCGCGACCGGTGAATTATCCAATATTACTGTAGAACAAGGAGAAGAAGTCCAACTCAGAGCTGTCGCTACCGATAAATGGGATTCTGAAGAAAATTTGAGATTCAATTGGGATTTTGACCTTGAAAGGGATGCGGATGGTGATGGTGATTCAACCAACGATCCTGATAAAACCGGAACAACCGTTTCCATATCTTTCGATGAATTAGGAGAAACAAAATTTGCAGTAACCGTATATGATGCATCCAACAATTCAGATTCTAAGATTTTCACAATAGACGTAGTTGAGGGTCCGAGTCAAGCTAATTTATTCGCGATAATCGCTGTAGTGTTCTTGGTAATCATCGTTGTCGCAGGTGTCGCTTTATTCGGGTATAAGGGAATTCAAAGAAAACATGCATTAGAACTTCTGATACAAAAGGGCCTTTCAAAGGAAGAAGCGACCGTTAGAATACAAGATATAGCTCGCAGCAACAATCTACCAGCATTCGCAAAAGCAGCCCAAATGGCAGGTATCACCGGAGATGGCGAGGTGAAATCAGCTCAACAAATGCAATCTGAGGCCAAGGCTGAGGAATTTGCAGCAATCTATGGAAATGATCCTCAGGCAGATCCAAATGCTGGATTCCGTCCAATGGCAGTCCAGAGGCAGGTCAACCCAGCCTTGGCAGAAGCAGCTCTAGCAGCATTTGCAGATGAGCCTCAGCAAACCGCTGTAGTTAGCCCCGCACCTGTTACTGGCAAGGTGAAAAGCGGAGGAGTTGCCCTGCCTAGAGTTGCTAAATCTAATTCTCATAATCTAAGAACAGATTGTACTGCTTGCGGCAAGACTTTCTCTGTGGATATTCCACCTTCTATCAAGAGCGCAGTTGTCTCTTGTCCAGCCTGTGGAAGCGACCAATTATTTGAGCGCTAAAAACGATGTTTTGTGCGCCCGCGAGAGGGATGGTTTCATTTGGGTGTAGATACTGAATAGTAAATGATGTCAGAACAAGGCGTGCGATTACTCCACCGGGGAGTGCCGCAACCTCTTGATTCTAGAAGGGTAGCAGTAGCCCTCGTAATTGTGATGCTGTTACCGATTTTCACTCCAGTTTCCGCTAATGAATCGGTCGGCAGAGATGATTTTGGAATCTTAGAAGCCATGGCAAATGCATTGGCTCAACAAAGGGATTCCGGAGAAGATGAATTGGCCCATAACACGGCTGAAGGAATATTGAGTGCTCTCGAAGCTCGTGGCAGGGAAATTGGGGATGGTGATGCACTTCTTGCTACAGATGGTGTGTTGGGAGATATTACAATGCAACCAACAGATCCACTCGTCCCATCCCATCCTCGCCCATATGAGTTCTTGATCGATCAAGACTCTCACCCAGATGATTGGCCAAACAATCTCCTTGACACTCTGTTTGAATTGCCTCCTAGTTTCAATGATCCATTGGCATTTGGAGCAAACACGTATTCGCTGTATGTTAACTACACTGCTAGGAATAGCGGGCCTCAATATGAAGCATGGGACTATGGCACATTTACAGGCGACATAATCTCCTTTGAGGGAACTGGACTGTTTGAGAATGCGATTGACATCGATGGTGACGGCGCAAGTGATATTGGAGTTGGCCTATCAGTTCTAGGCTTAGGACAAAGAGGAGAAGGCTGGGATGTAGTACTAAGCGATGGCTTAGTTCCCGTCGTAGAATCGATTTGGATAAGGCCAAATTTCCAATGGCGTGTTCGTGTCTTAGACCATAGCGATCCCTTGTGGGATGATATGGCGAGTATGGAGGTGTCATTGATGAAGGGTGTAGCATACGACCTGACATTTACAGGTGATGGAGAATCATATGCACTGGTAGTCGATTCTAGGTTTACCCAACCTCCACATGATTTCCAAGTCAGGGTAGGATTAGACCAAATGCAGTTAGATGTACTAGGATCTTTTGTCACCTTAGTGGACATACTCAATATCTTCAATGGTGGAGATGATTCCGGTTTGGAAATCACTTCTGTTTCAGCCCCTTATGCAATTCTTGTATCAAATCCGAACAGAAATTCTGCAAATGAACAAACCGATTGTGAGGACTCATCTTGGTACGACCCGATAGCCGATCACGGTGCTGAAAGTAGAGACCACAAATGTGGGTATTCAGTCGGAATCGGTTATGTTCACTTCGATCAACCGCAGCAAGATGGATATCGGCCTGTTGATGAGTTAGGTTATATCGATGTAGGATTACACCCCATAAATGGAAGTACTTTGATTCCAGAAGAATTGGATCTGGTAATCAGAAATGACAATGCTGGGGAGAATTCTTTCGACAATATCGAAATATTCAGTGACACAGATGCAGATTTATTTTTCCATTACTTCGAGGACCGCTCTGAACACATCGAAGAAGGTGGCAAATTTGGAAACATCACTGATTCACGTGGCTGGGTCAGAGATCTGCCCAAAGGAACCCTGCCACAAGAGGAAATCGATGCAATATTTACCCTGATTGGCGAAGCCCCAGGCTCCAGTAATTTCCCTGGTCAGATGCCTAATCGCTTATCTCTAGTCATTTCGATAAAGAATTACACCGCGGATTCTTCGGCGAATGTCGCGGACTCCTCCTTATTATTCGACCCATCAGACCAAAGGTGGAACAGCCTTATTCTCATTGCGGGTACTGAAAGGATTTCCAAGTTAGAATATGTCTCTACTTTCCAAAGGCATGGCTATGGAACTGATGTCTCTTCAATGGAAGTAGAAATTTTAGATCTGCCTGAAGTTGTCGCAATTTTTGGAACTTTTGAGATTCCTACCTCGAATAGAGTCAGAGTTGAATTTGGAACGGCTCCTGATTTATTGAGTGAAGTTCTGGATAATGTCGTGCTAAATCTAGTAGAAATCATTCTTGACCTTGGAACAATCTTGAATGGCTTACCAGGAGCAATTGTGGGCACAGCAGGCGAATCCAGCGGAGAAATTTTCCTTCAATGCTATGATCAAGTTAGGGAAAATTGGGCAGATGGAAGTCAAAGATCAGATTCACTGATTGGTAGTGTCGGGTTAGGTATTGGCAGCAGCCCGTACGCGACTATGCAAAAGAATCACATTTTGTTATCAGAAGATTTGGATTACACGGACGAAGGAGGTAATGTAAGCGGAAAATACGGTTCTGTCAATCCACCTCTTGTCCCTGTTGGGATAAGCCTGCTAATGACGGACATATCCGGAGCGTCATATTCGTATAACCAAGAAACCGATTTGCGAACTATATCGATAAATGGAATTTCTGGCGACGAATTGATTATTGGCCATCTAACACACTTTTCGAATACAACAGATGGAGAAGTCAGACAGTTTGCCTCGATTTCAAACCGTCCAGCAAATCTCACAATTGCACAACAAGATTCTGTGATTTCATACACCGCATCCGGTGAGATTGGAACGATCACCTACAGCGGAGAGGGAGAAGGACAGTACAATGCACTAAGATTGAATGGATTACCATCTCAGTTCGAGTTAGAATTAGGAGACACTCTAGCATTCTCTGCTCCTGAAGGAATAGACTCTATCGAAGTACAAATTTCGAACGCTACTATACCTTTGACGATGGAAGATGACCATGCTAGATTTTGGATTAACCAGAACAGTGGAGAAGCTAGTATGTCGCTTAAGTTATCCAACCTAACCTCAATCGTGTTGAACCCGCCCGAAGAGATTGGAGCCAAGGGTTCGAGAGGTAACAGTCAATTGGTCATGAACAGAACTGGCTCATCTCCATTCAGCGTTCTACTTGAAGATGTAAGCGTTCGCAATGACGAATTCTTAGGCCTCTCTGGAAGAATTCACCTCGATCCACTACCTGCGAATCTAACATTATCATTACCGTCCTCACAGAACTCAGATATTATCTCCATTCCTGAATTTGGAGATGCAGATGGTATACTTGCCCTATCGTTCTTCCTTTCCGGAATGATTGATTTCGGGTCATCTGTAAACGATTTTGCAGTCGAGAGCATGGTTAACTTGGGTGACGCGTCTAATGTTCGTAGTAACTTAACCCTAGGTATGGATTTGCTAACTGGAGAAGAATTCGACATGGTTCTAGATGTTCGTAAGGGTGTGAATATCCCCAAAGAACCAAGATGGGTTCACGGTATTTCAGGAGAGGTATTGGAGGCTACAGAATTAGTGTTTAATTATTCGATGCTACCTGAATTTACTGAAAGTTCTAGATTGACTGTTTCCAATGCTTTGAAAGATTTCGAGATAAATGAAACAGAAAAAGCAGCTGTCATACAAGCTTTGACTTGGGCTGGGCTGAGTGACGTAGAACCCTTAGTTAATGCGATGGAAGATGGCTATATTTCTCCAAGAGAATTGGCGTTGTTGGATGTTACATCCTATGAAGAAGAGGGAGTGACATTCGATCAAAGACGTTCATGGCACAGTAAAATATGGATACCACAATTACCTGCTGGACAGATTAAATTGCTCTACGATGTCACAGTAGTCGACGATGTTCCAACATTTGAAATAACAGCCTCAATGGATGGTTGGACGCCTTTCAGGCCAGTACTAACTATTGAACTAAATGGCCTTTCAAGAACAGATTCTCTAATTGTTCTATCTGGTTTGGATACGGAGTTGAAGAGGGATCTTTCATTATCTGCTACAATATCAACTCAAGCAGAGTTAGTTATTCCTAGAACCACCATCGATATGGTATATGATTTAGGTGAAAGGTTGGACAATGCTAGAATTCTGCAAAACAATCAATTGCGAGGAATAAGAACCGAGTTGATGATGTTCAATGCACCTGCAAAGGTAACTCAACTGTATTCAACGATTGGTGATATCCTGCAGGCAGATTTGGTAGTTCCTCCAGAAGATAGAGACGGATTAAACTCAGCAGATTCTTTGATGCTTCAGCAACTTAGGAAGATCGATGGATTGTGGTGGCCTGCTACGATGTTTATACGAGATGTTCCTGGAGAAATGCACCTCAAGGCAGCACCTGCAAATAACTTCGACATCCATGAAGAGCGATCCTTCCAAGGAATGTTCGAATTGGATTACTCTTCAAACAGCGATGACATGGATCTCTTCATTGAGACCAAAGGTAAGGCTCAAAATATCCGTGGAGATAATTTAATGCTATCAGAAAATCTCCCCGACAGATTCGTTATGGAGGTTACTGAAGATTTCGGTGCGAGGATTTCAGCATCAGGTAGTGGTGTAGAGAAATTATACATCCGTAGAAGTAACAGTATGATACAAGATGGCGTGAATATTGTATCAGCCGAGATGATTGGAGAAAACCTGAAAGGAGCTGAAGTCCACATTTATCGCCCTCTAGGCTACCCAGTTATCGTTGTTGATGGAATCACAGGTGGAAGAATTGTGGCCACTGCTCACACAGAGGTTGACGTCTTAGGAAATGATATAGACGCTAGAGGCGTTCTGTTGGATGCTCAATTCACCGGTGGTTTACCGACGGCTTCCAGTGTAGGAGTAAATGGTGTCGTGTCGGATTTATCTTTGCTGAGTACTCTTACTGGTGGTGAATTGGAAACAACTCACGTAATGATTGGAGATCCGTTTTCATCACTATTGGCAACTGCTATCGCGGTGGTGACAGGATGAGTGATGAATACGACCCAGAAGTATACGAAGAACTCCATGATATGTCTCAGGAGATAGGTGAAAAGGTTGCAGAACTAACCCAAAAAATCTCTCCAATGAGAGTCGCAATAGCCGGCTTAGTATTGATGCTATTACTCGGAGCAATAGCCTCTACTTGGTATTGGATCATTCCAAGAGATGATGTCGAGATTAATGTGATGTATCTTCAGAGAAATGGACATATTGTTATGGTTGAACTGATAAACGATGGTAGCAGAGAGATAACAGATGTTAAATTGAGAGTTGATTTTGTTGATAGTAGCAAGACTGAAATCGGAAACAAAAGTATCTCAATCAAATCATTGGCTAGTCATACCAGTATTGCTGGTGACGATTTGGAATTAGAATTACTCGGCTATTCAGTTTGGGAAGAATACACTATTCAAATCACAATAGAGTGGACCGACTTTAGAGGTGTCGAAAATAAAGAGAGATTCATTCACAAAGTTTCTGACAACATAACTGAAAAATTCCACGACGAATGTGAAGAAGTAACGTGGTTCCTTTGAGTCGTATTGTGGCAACTCCTAAAACGAACTTTCATCGCCAGTGATTTGTGCGTAGAGCCTTTTTGTTGCTCGTTCTATTCCTGCTTTCGGGAATACCGGTTGTAAATCAGCCGCCGGTATCCGAAGAAGAGCCGGGAGTAGAATGGGTAAGATTTGATTTGCCAAAAGATTCTATCCGTAATTTTGTAGGTCAATTGGATGAATCCTTAAGCCTTGAAGAAAGACCTCTATTAGCGCATTCAAGATTGGGAATTCACGATTCAAGTGGAGTGTTGTTTGAACGGGACATACCTGATGAATTATTGATTTCAAGACCCGATCTAAGGTTGGTTTTGGTCTCAACTGAATATCGTTTCTCAGAGGTTAGGGCCCATATTTCAGATCACAAGGGAGTGGAAGTAAGAGAGTTTATTTCTCCTTCCGGATTGATGGTCCAAGGAACTCAAAGCGGCCTAGCCGGCCTGTCTGAAATTGATGGAGTCGCTGCTATACAACCTGTGCCATTAGCCATGTTTGTTGATGATTCTCTGATGGATTCAGAAACAAATACTCCGGTTAGAATCGAATCTTGGAGGGCTGAATCTTTACTTCCAGGTGTAGATATTTCAGATAACTGGGGTACTAAGTTGTATCAAGAACTCGATGTGGTTGCAAATAATTTCCTTAGTGATTCAAAATTCGCTGAAACCGGAAGATACGATGGACTACTCGCATCATCGATCTCCCAACTTGCAGCAGAGCCATCAATTGCTTGGATTGGCCCACAGCCTAGTTTGACAATTTGGAACGATCAATCTCGCAATCACATGAATATCAACGCAATGAAGCAGTACTACACCACGGATCTCGATGGTTCAGGGCAAATCGTTGCGGTTGCGGATTCAGGCCTAGATGAGGATCACGGAGACTTTGGAACCAGAATAATCGGAAACGTCGATGTGATTGGCGATGGTTCCACTGCTGATGCGCATTCGGGACATGGAACTCACGTTGCTTGTACCGTACTGGGCGATGGTACTCGCGGGAATTACGCAGGTGTAGCGCCAGAAGCGGAATTGTATTTCCAAGCGATGGAGAATGACAATAATGGGAATTTTCAATGGTCCAGTATCAACAATATGTTGAACACCGCTTACAATAATGGTGCAAGAACACACACAAATTCTTGGGGTTCAGAATCGAGTTCTGATTGGGGAGTTTACACCTCTTCTTCAGAGGATGTCGATGATAGAGCTAGATACTACGATCAATATTACAGTGGGCGAGAAGGTTTGACAATCCTATTCGCAGCAGGTAATGATGGTCCACAATCCGATACAATAGGATCTCCTGCAACAGCCAAGAATTTGATTACGGTTGGCAATTCGCAAAATAGGTATTCTGGTGCACCAAATAGCATAATGGACGGCTCCAGTAGAGGTCCTGTTGATGATGGTAGAATCAAGCCTGATATTCTAGCACCTGGCGGATATGTAAGATCATGTAAAGCACAAGAAGCCACAGATACTGGCGGAGCAACTTGGACAAGCACATGGTACATGGAATACACCGGAACTAGTATGGCCACTCCAAATGCAGCGGGTACTGCGGCATTGATTAGAGAATACATCACGGAAATAGCACAAAGGCCGGAACCACAAGGAGCCTTGGTAAAGGCCTTGATGATTCTAGGAGCAAGGGATGTAGGAAACCGAGACATACCAAATATGGATGAAGGTTGGGGGCGTATCGATCTCAAGGCCACTTTAGCACCGAATAACAACCGTGGAATTTGGGTTGACGATCGCTCCATTCTTTCATCTACTGGAAACTCGAAGAGTTATTCGTTTAATGTGACCACAGCAGGTCAACCTTTCAAGGCTGTAGTCGCTTGGTCTGATGAGAGAGGTTCACGATTTTCTAATACACAATTGGTAAACAATCTGAATCTATTGGTAACAACTCCAAGTGGTGTTGAGTACAAAGGAAATGAATTTTCTCAAGGTAGGTCGATCCAAGGCGGCACACATGACAGCCTCAACAATGTGGAAGTTGTTTTAGTTGATTCTGCGGAATCTGGATTATGGACTGTTAGAGTTATTGACGCAGGTCATTCAGGTAGCAGGTCACAACCTTATGCAATTGCAGTTTCCGGTGTCGGCGTGAATGATTTACGCCCAGACCCCTCTCCTATTGTAGCGTCGTTCTCAAAAGATATCGCAATCCCACAAGTCGGTGACGAAGTATTGGTTGAAATGAAAGTATCAAACCTTGGAAATGTCGAAGCGGAATCTGTAGAAGTAATCTTCCAAGAAGAAGGCCTTTTCATTGATTCACAAACATTTGGTTTAGGCCCAGGTGGTTCAAAAGTTCTATTCTGGGATTGGGATCCTCAAAATGCAGGAAGTCGCACACTGTCTTTCTTAGTTGATCCAAGCGATAACATCGATGAGATAAATGAAGGAAATAATCGAATGGACGTGATTGTCAACGTTACAACACCAGGGGTTAGAATAGAGTCGGAATCTCCTACGGTAACACTATCCGATATCAATTCAACATCGTCATCTTGGCAGGTAAGTCTAATCAACACTGCGTTGATCAGTACAAACGCATCAATTTCTTCAATTGGTGTTAAAGGAGCAAACGGCAACCAATTACAGTGGTATGTTGGATTAGATCAAACCGATTTTGAGTTAAACGGGCAAGAAGGTGCAACGATTAACGTCACTCTTGTTCACCCCTTGGGGCCAGATCCTGGAATATACAAAATAGAGTTAATCGGTTATGATGAGGACAACGATGTAAGCAGTCCTTTCACATTAAACCTCGATGTGCCCATACTGTCGCAAACTCGTTTGGAGTTTGATTACGTTAAGATTCCAGTTCATCCTTCTGACACGACTTCAATCGATGTCAGATTGTTTAACCTCGGCAACGGAGATATCGGATACGATTTATTCCTTGAATCTCCGCCTGGATGGTATGCAGGATTTGATGATTTGTCTGCCCAAGGAGGAGCCAATTCCGCATCAACAGGATTGATGCTTGAGGATGGGCAGATGAATATTGGAATCTCATTCACACCTCCTCAAGTCATGACTTTAGCAGGCGCAGATTTAACTGTAATTTTGCGTGTTGTTTCACAAAGCGAGGAATCTAGGACAATGCTGTATGATTTACCACTAATTGTTGAAGAAATTCCGGAGTTAGTTGTCGATTTGGAATCTTCGTTTTCTTCAATAACTCCAGGTAACACAATTTCATTACAATACTCTGTTGAAAATAGGGGTAATGTCGATTTAAGCCTGGAGCCGAGACTACAATTGCCGCAGGGCTGGACTCAGAATACAGCCTTGGATAATTTCGACTTAAATTGGACACAATCACAAAATTTCCTGATTTCTGTAACTGCAGAACAGGGTGCGAAGAGTGGAGATATCAAATTTATTCTAGATTCAGATGAAAACTCATGGAGTCATTCAGAGAATGTCAACGTAATGATTTCACCAGACCCCGTACTTACTTTCGTTTCAGTTGAAATTGCCGGAGAGACATGGTCCAATGTGTTTGGACCAGGCAAACATCCAACAGGTGTTGCGATAAATTACACATGGTTGGTTGAAAATACTGAGGACACCACCTGGAGTCCAGACATCACATTGCAGTTGGACAGTAATCTATTGGGCGATTGTACATCAATAGATTCAGTTTCTAAAGGTGAAGTAAAGCCGTTCACATGTACGATAATTATCCCATCTACTGCAGACCCCGATTCTGAACCAGAGTTCAAAGTAACACTCAGCGGAGATTCGGTTTCGATAAATGAAACAGTGACCATGCTAGTAGATTCAACCAAGGAAATTTCTTGGAAGGTCGAAGGATCTACTAAATTCAAAACAGGTGAAACAGCGACTTTGAGTATAACGATAACCAATATTGGAAATACTCGGATTTCAGGTACGGTAGATATCGTTCCACCAAGTGGCTGGAGTACATCGATAGATGGTGTTGATTATATCGATATAGAAGCGGGCCAATCACAGAAAGTATCCATCAAAGTAACGCCTAGTAAGCCAGGAGACGCAACCCTTTCATTCGCAGTATCCGAGGCGGATGAAATTAAGAATTCAGAACTTGAATTATCAGTTGAGAGTGAAGGAGATGCAGTAGTCGAAGAATCATCAAGCACGAATTCAATATTCTGGATTGTATGGGTATTAATACCGATAATAATTCTAGTAGGCGTAACTGTCCTACTCAAGAAAAAGAATTCTCCAAACGGCATTATTTCGACAAATAAGTCTCAAAACATGAATAATTTGAATCAAATCAATGTGATTTCTTGCTTTTCATGTAGGTTGCCAATCCAGTCTTCAATGCAGGGCTGTCCCTCATGTGGGGCACGATATCACCTCACCTGTAACCCTGCAGCATGTACTAATTGTGGAGCATCATCTTCTACATTTGTAATGGTGGAATGATTTGAGCATCTGTCCATAGGCTTTTACTGTGAGCACTGCGACCGGGGTTCATGGAACCCCGCAGAAAAGACCCGAAGTCCGGTCAAAGCATCGCCAGTATTCTACTGGTCAGTTTGATGCTAATATCGCTGGTTCCAGCAATAGCAAGCCCTGTTGCAGCAGATGATTCTGGTAGAGATGCTAACATCACATTGTCAGTATCTCCTAGCGCACAAACGGTAAACCCAGGAGAGACCGCAGAGTATACGGTTCGTGTCTACAACAACGGTGCTAATCCAGTATCTGTAAATCTAGGTGCAACCAATGCTCAAGATTGCAACGGATATTCATCCACAATCGGCCAAATAGCCCAACCTATTGAAGCTGGAGATTA
>MDTE01133682.1_pt1 | contig 11150 bp, 6 predicted proteins | sample 811231 | NCBI WGS metagenome assembly MDTE01 (sample SAMN05326651, study PRJNA326480) | marine metagenome | isolation source: seawater | place: Indian Ocean: Red Sea | collected 2010 | reverse complement strand
AAGAGAAAAAATATATTAAACTTTGATTAAAGAATTTGGTGTTTATAGAAGTAAATTTTAGAGCTACTTCAAAAGTTAAACCTGTAAACTAATGAAAAATTTAACTCATTATCGAAAATACCATGCTTGAATCATTCCAGGTTTTAGGCTGTTCTGCCGGGATCCCTACGCAGGAACGTGGAGTCACATCGGTACTGGTTTCGACTACAAAATATGACATCATGCTGGATTGCGGTGAGGGTACCTATTTAAAGTGGAAAGCAATAGGTGGAAAATGGCGCAGACTGAAAACCATCTTAATCACGCACATGCATCCCGACCACACCGCTGGGCTTGTCCCGCTGATTTTTTACCGCAAAATACTTCGGATTGAACCACCCTTAACCCTGTACGGACCACCCAATCTTGAACAATGGTTATTGAAAAGTCTGGAAGAGCAAGGAGTAAACTTGACCTTTGAACTTAAAATCAGATCATTGGAAGAATTTTCAGAGTTTGACCTGGAAGATGGTCTTAAAGTTTCTACGCAACAGATGGAACATAAAATTCCTTGCTGGGGATTTAAGATTGAGGACGGAAAAAAGTCATTTGTATTTGTGACAGATACCTTGCCCAATGACAATACCATAACTCTTGCAAAAGATGCGGATGTTTTACTGCATGAAGCGACTTTTACCGATGCCCATCAGGAATTGTCAAAAGAAACGATGCACACCACGGTTATCCAAGCAGGTAAATTGGGTGAAGAGGCGGGCGTAAAAAATCTTTATCTCACACATTACAGCCCCAGGATAGATGATGATGAACTACACAAGCTGTCACTCCTACACAGCTTTATTCCCGTCCATCCTTCTGAAAAGATCAGCCTAAAATAATTTCTACAAGCAGGACAAGATCCAGAACATCTAATTCACCATCTGCATTCATATCCGATGCCCAAGATTCGTAATCTGAAGGGGTAACCGTTTCAAGAATAAACGAAACTGTTAAAACAATATCCGTGATATTGATTAGTTCATCCTGATTTACATCGCCCAAAAGCATGGTTGTTGGCTGGTAAATGTAATGACCTTTTCTGTCAAATGACCCTTTAAAAGTATGCCAGAAATATTCTTTTTCACCTGAATGTTTAAAATCAGTGATATTAAGCTCATGCGTTGCACCATTAAGCAACTCAAGATCACCGTCACCATCAATATCAGATATTGAATGTGTGCTTGTCTGTTGGTGAGCACTCAATATTGGAAAATGCTCTAGATCATTCATCGTTGAAATATCAATCGCATGAATGACTCCGGAAATGTCGCCAAAAATCAAGTCCGGACTATTGTCCGTATTTAAGTCTGCCAAAGCAATAGATCCACCCAGTGCCGATCCATTATCGAAAGACAGTGCTTCGATAATGTCGCCATTCTGTGAGATACCAACTACATTTCCATTAGTTGATGATACAAGTACAACAGCATCACCTTCAAAAGCAATCGGTGTGGGAGATTGTTTGATCTGTCCACCGATTGATATAGAATAAATTTCTTCTCCACTCGGAGTGATTGCTACAATATCTCCATCAAAATTACCGAATACAATAGACAGATCGTCGTAATATTCTATAATTAGCGGATCACTTTGGATTTTGTCACTTGTGTTAAACGGGAAATTTGCAGCCAAATTGCCGTCGTCATAAATGAGGTAAAGATTACCGTTATCGGTTCCAAAAACGATGTCATCCAACTCGTTATTGTTAAAATCCGCTAGAGACACGCCACCCTTTATTTTTTCATTTAAAGTGATTGGAAATCCTGCTACATTTGTGCCGTCATCATTTATGGCAAATAATTGTCCTGTTGGTGTATAAGTTCCGAATACAATTTCAAGATTGTCATCACCGTCCAATTCGCCAATCGCAGGTGTGCCTGTAATAAATTGACCAGTTTCGTAGGTGGATTTTAGTCCGTCTTTGTCAAAGATATATGCATTTCCACTGAGTGATGTAAATACAAAATCAATGAAATCATCATTATCCAGATCAGCCGCAGCCGGAGAACCCCAAATTTGATTACCAGTATCAAATGGGAATCCACTGGATGTCCATTCATTACCCAAATAGTCTGTTACGTGAACTATTCCATTAAAGGTACCAAATATAATCTCCATTGTGCCATCATTGTCTAAATCCATAACCACAGGATTGGTTTTGATCTCGCTGTTTGTCCAAAATGGAAATCCGAATTGTTTTAATGAGACCTCGACTTCAAAGGGATAATTATCCATGAAAACCGCCCCATTATCTCCTTCTGCACTTACAAACATATTGAAGGATTTCAAACCCAATTCAATATCATCAGAAATTTCAAGGACGAATGGTGATTGATCATTATAGACTTCTTCACCAGCATCAAGGCCAGTTAAATAATAATAATTATTTGTGATTTGAATACCGGCTTCCTCAGAGGTGATGAAAAAATCAACATTTTGTGCATCAGACCATGGAATCATATTTTCTACGGTAGGGAAAAGCTGAATGGTTTCGAATGGATTTGCAACCCAATCCTGATCGCCATCAATATCAAATATTGTTAACCCATTTAACACTACATGAGGTTCATCAAGTGTTTCAGGCTGGAGATTTAAAACTGCTCCCTGACTGTATGAAAATCCACCCAGGGTATTCAGCGTAAAGAATCCATTCATGGAACCGCCCCAGCCAAAATTGCAATGGAAAAGCTCTTCATCATAGCCGTCTATGTTCCATGCATGGCAGCCATCATTACTGCAGCCTCGGTAAATGATCGGCATATTGGTATCCAAATCGTTTTGAAGCATTTCTCGGTATTCGACCGTAGAATAACTTCCGGGTGACACACTGAACATATCATCTTGGAATATGAAATAATTTTCTAAAGCATGCATGGCACTTGGATATCCACCAATTACCCATGCCCCTGAACCGTCAGGACCGTATCCCATATTAACAGCCACTCCGCAATGATACAATAGTTTCTGTGATTCATAGGTTCCGTAAGTATTGGGCATTTGACTGTAGTCATAATTTTCTGAAGTAAAATCTACATATAGGTATCCGTATGCGCTATTATAACCATGATCTCCAACTGGCTGAACAGGACTTGACCAATAATGAATAGTCTGTGCCATTGATACTGCAACACAGCCAACCAACGCATGCCCGCCAGGCCCGTCAGGATCTTCAGGGCAGAGATTATTCCACCCGTATCCCTGATCAAATCGTGCGGAAATCAATGGGTTAACATTCCGGAAAGAGTTCAAACCATCCGCATCTAAATATTTACTCCAATACTGGTTTTGCGGTAATTGTGAATGATTTGGTTGATTTAATTGTGATATCATTTCTTCGCGATAAACATCAAATAAATATTGAAGATTTCCGGGAAGATCGTCAAGAATGAGATTACTTTCATCACTATATCCTAAGACCGGATAGAATACATCATCCGCTGATACCAAGATAAATCCTTGAGGAGAAAGATCGAATGCATAATAAAGATCATTTCCTTGTTCGCTGTGAATGGTATATGCCTCTACAGTAAAATCCGCTGTGAATTTCGCTTTAAGTACATTGTCAGCGATGCGGTGAGCATTATTAATATTCACTGGTCCTGCATACATGAAGGCAAATAGAACCAACTGAAGGATCAAAGTTCGAAAATTCATTTGAATTGTAGTTATTAATTTATTCTTCATAATTCTTAAAATTTATCCCTGAATAGTGAGAAAGTCATTTATATAAAGCCTATTAATCTATTCATATATTCTCTAATTCTCTGAGTAACAAATCGTTTAAATCAGTAATTAGACGATTTATACCGGTTTATTTGAGATAAAATCAATTCAGAAACGTCAGGAAAGGATTCCTGCAGAAGCCAATGTCCCGACTGAAGTGTTTCTAGCTGATATGGCCCTTTCATATAGGATTCCGTATCTTCTACTCCCTTCTTTCCAATTGCCATATCCCTTTCACCCCAGATCAACAGCGTTGGTGTTTTTATATCGCCTATACCTTGGTTGTCATCCCCCATATTTGCCCGGTACCAATGAAGTGCAGCCTTGATTGCTTTCCGCTGTTTGAACACCCCTAAATATTTTTCGATTTGATTTTCAGAACATCGTCCCCAAACGCGTTTTAAATTCTTATGCCCAAAAATACAAAAATATAATTCAGGGAGAATCGGTTTTCGAAAAAAGGAAATATACTCACTTTTCTTTTTCTGTACCTCATCTGTCATTACCGCATTTAGAAATGCTGTCAAATGCGGGACAGACAAGGCTGTCCATGAGTAAACCCGATCAGGTGAATGGTAAGCCAATGCCCAGCCGACGGCAGAACCCCAATCATGCCCTGCTAAATGGAATTTTTCAATGCCGAATGCATCCGCAATCGATAAGACATCCTGAATCAGATACTCCATTTTATAAGCATTTTTTCCGGATGGCCTTGCGCCGGGACTATAACCTCGTTGATCAGGAGCGATGACTCTAAACCCTTCCTTAGCGAGTGTTGGCATCAACTCAAACCACATGTGAGATGTTTCGGGAAAACCATGAAGCAGAATAATAGCATCACCGTCATTGTCCATGCCTGCTACTCTACAGGTAAAAGTCAATCCGTTAGCAGGTACATTTGCAAAAGATTCTCCGTCAATTTGAGAATACTGAATGGGACTAGATTTTGCAACCATGGTAATAACGAGTAATAAAAGTGATCTTAAAAATGTCTTACAGATATTCTTTCCCAGAGTTAACCCTGCTGCAAAGAAAGGTTGATATTATCCTCCCAGTATAATATCAACCATAAGGACGATATCTACAACATTGACTTGCCCATCAGCATTAAGGTCTGCAGCCCAAACCTGATATCCATCAGGTTCATTCTGATCTAAAATAAATGTGACAGCCATAACAACATCGCTTACATTTATGTTGCCGTCATTATTTACATCGCCTAATATTCCTTGAAATTCTTCAACAGTCAGGGTAAATGTTAATAATTCGCTACCTCCAACATTGGAATTTAGGTTAATAAAAGCGGAATAATCGTCCGGAACTAATCCGGAAGTATTTATCGAATAGTCTATGAATTGTGAATCACCATTTTCAACCTCCCCTGACATTGGACTGTTTATTTCCATCCAATCAGGTTCTTTACGGAAAATTAGGCTTAAATTGTCCTGGGCATAACTGCTGTTAAACACAACCTGCTGCCCAATTGTACCCCCATCATTTTGCAGACCGATTGTTCCCGTATCTGCTTGCCCCTGCATATTCTGGTAATTCACATAGACAGTACCGCTTGGTTTCAAAACAACTTGGAAAGTATAGGATCCCTCATTTGCACCTGAACAGTATGCAACATCATCGAATGTGACCACAAGCTGATCAGCATTACTCGAATAATATGCAGTACCCTGTGCTTCTCCGGAACACCCACCACCACCGGAAATAGGATTAAGGTCATCCCAATATGCCAATACAGCCGGATTGGGTGCAGATGAGGATGGAATATTGGTGTTGCTCCATTCCGTATTATCATTACCAAAGCCAACCCATCCATTTGCATTCACAATGCATTGGGTGTAAACTTCACCATAAAACGGAAATTCAAAACCGATATCAATGGCATCTCCAGCCTGATCATTATGAGGAAAGTCGATTATTGTTCCGGATCCGGAGATATCCACCCAGTTATAATCAACCGTTGGCTCTAAGTTTGAATCTGACCAGTTCATTCCAAAGTCGTCCTGGAATCCTCCCGGATTCTGGAAGCCGGATTTTTCCAATGAATAATGTAAAACAGACTCTTCTTCTCCTTCGTTATAAAATGAAAACGAATCATTGATTGTCATATCCATACCAAGGGTGACATCAAAATCGGCTTGCGGAACAACTAAATTTGGCATGGGCAAAGTCTGAGATAATTGGGTTGTGATGAAAATTGCACGCTCATCATCTAAATATCCCGCAGCTTCCGGATAAGAATTATTAAATGAGTACTGCAGGCCCTGACTGCCTAAATGGTTTTCAATTCCAATCGTTGCATAGTTTCCATGGATTGGAGGATAACTGTTGAAATTCCCATTTGTGGTATTATTGAACGTTTTATATTGAATTTTGATCTCACCATCACCAAAGGGCATGACTGGATTATTGTAAATAATGATTTGAAAATCTTCAACATGATTATTGTCATAGGTTCTCATGCCTGACCATTCTACAATAAAATAATCGTTCCCGGGGTCTGCATACGTATAAACATTTCCACCATTAGAAGTTTTCAGGTCATCCCAGAAGGCTGCTACCATCGCTGGAGGTCCTCCCGGTCCTGGAACTTCATAGTTCCGGAAGGATTCCATTCCCGTTGTTCCAAATGCGATCCAGCCGTTAGAGCAAACGGTAATTCTATTATAACTCACGCCGTAAAATTGAAAATCAAAGGGAAGTGTCTGGCTTGCAATAGATGAATAATAATTTCCATCACCGGAGTCATTAAACCCGAGACTTTGTCCATTTCCGCCTTGGGAGGGATTGATTTCAATCCAATCATATTGAGGTGCCCATTGGTAGGAAATGTCTTCAGAGCCATAGATATAATAACCGTATTCATCCGGCCCCAATGGATCTGTAGAACTCACATTGCCGATCTGCAAATTAAATACAATAGTTTGATCATATCCAGTTGACGATTGGAGGTGCAAATTCATTGGAATCATTGAGCCATTAATAATATCACCGTCACATAATACAGAATAATTATCCTGGGAAACACCATTTTGTCCGGATGATATTGAACTCCAGGTACCATAGTTATCATTAATGGTTATTTGATTATGATCAGTAGAGAGTGTAGCAGTCAAATCTCCGCTACTGATAGCGCCAATATTGTCTAATGTAATTGATAATTCCGCACTTTGTCCTGGTGATAGATTTCCACCTGTTACGGAATAATGACGGTAATTCACTTTTGAACCTGTGACATAAACCGGAATGGAAGATTGCCAAGAACCAAAATCTCCTCCTTCCGATGAGACATCCAACCTTAACTCAAGGCTTTCCATATCCAGCGAGGCAGCATTGATTGTAACAGAAAATTCTGCATTTGCAGTAGCTCCAGAATTTATTGTACCATAAACTTCAGAGGAACCAATGATAGAAACATTGTTAGATGAAGATGATAAAATAGCAATTACATCAAATGCATTTTGAGTCCCAAAATTTTTTACTGGGATTGAAATCAAAACAGATTCGCCTGGATTGATTACCCCATCTCCATTTCCACCAGAATTGTCATTTACATTTACTGGAGAGTTTGAGTCAAAGTGCAATGATATCCCATCATTGGATGTTATGGTAATAGTTTCCTCAACGGGTTTGCAATTATGCTTTGTTACTGTCAGGTCAATGTCTCCTGAGGTTGTATAATCAAGTGGGATTACGACGGTTCCATTTGCATTGGTAAAACTATTACTGAAAATTTCATTGCCTTTGCGTAATGTCACTCGGGCATTTTCAACAGGAGTATTAAAACCAGATGTGACAGAAATTTCTGTAAAATTGGTTCCAAACGAAATCTCAGGTTCAAATGATGCGGAAATGACAGTGGGTGTGTCAGTCCATAAATGTGTGGCTGGGTCACCTATTAAATTATTCCACTGAGTAAAAGCGCTGACCCATTCATCAGGGTCTCCCGGATAAGCATTATACAATGCCAATTTTCCACTGGCAAGGGCACCACCGGCGGTGGATAGTTCGCTCACAAAGATTCCGTGATAAATGCCCATATCTACAATATTATTGAAAAGAGTATGTGTATTCCAGGTTGCGGTACCAATAGCAGCTACACCGCCTTTTGGATTTGTGGCAGAACCTGCTCTGAAGAATTTTTCTGACAGTGTTGTCTGGTCTTCTGCAAATGAGCCTGTACCGCAGGTTAAAACAGTTGCAAATGGCAATTTAAAACCATTATTTGCACCATCAACATCACTATTATCAAATCCACTTACACCAAGATATCCACGATAATTAAAATACAGAACACCTTCCTCCAGGTTATTTTCCATCCAGGAAGACCAACTGCTTCCTGACGTTTTCAGTTCAACTTCAGACATACCATAATTAACTAACAATTCTGCAACATATTCATTTGTAACCGCACAGGAATTACCGGAAGTGGAAGGATCACCTGCACAGGATGCACGTTCATAATAATTAGGCGATGAACTCAAAACGGCAGCTTTTTCGTAGCCAATTATTTTACTGACCACTGTGCTTAGTTCAGAGCTTGAACGAACGGACATGCGGCCTATCAATACTTCCGGCAATAGGTCATTACCCTGTAATTGTGAAAAGGGATGGTCGCCCTCACAGTCATTACCATAACTATTATGGCCATGACCATCATAATAAGTTGTGATATTATAGGAGCCTCCAACATCACCTACCAATGCTACAAATTCCGGGGGAGGTGAATAATTCTGATAGGCATTTAGAATATAATTTTTAATATTCGTGGTAGAGGTTCCTGTTTCTGAAGTGGAAGCTGTATAAACAGTATACCCCCGTTTTTCACGCCAATTAACAAGCTGTTGAAATGAATTATTTGATTCTGCTGAACCACCACAGATGTATAAAATCGCTGGATCCTGAACCTCAGCATCTCGTGTGGTAAAGTTGACGACGAGATTCTGGTAGAGTTTTTCAAACTCAAGCGATCTAGGCATTACATTTGTTTCACTAAAATCAGATGTTCCGGTTTCTATTATTTCCACTTCAAGTTCATCATAAATTTCTAATGTTTTGGCAGAAGGGTCATATTGAAAAGGAATAATGGACACATTCAGCAAGTGGAGATCACGCATGATTTGGGGATCTGAAATCAATACATTTTCAGATGGAAAAAGATCATCTGAATTATAAAATGAGTTATTTTTTACCAGGATTTCATTATCGTCTGCTTCTGGATCTAGAGTCTGAAATGGCAATATATCAATATCGGTAATGACATGAGACTGAATCACTTCAAATGAAACGGAGTATGTTTTTTCAGGGTTTATTTGGTAAAGAGTGGAAAAAACAGGCAATTCAGGCATACCTGGAATTGTTGTTGTTCCTCCGCTGTTTGCGGAAATTTTTTGGTATGAATCTTTATGCTGAAATTCCAATTCATCAAGTTGAAACGATATTTTATTTTCTGCTTTTTTATAATCAAACTGATGTATTGGCATTTTGTCAGCAAATACCATGAAATTAATAAAAATTAATATTACAATATTGAATTTAGAAACCATTGTATTCCTCCTTGTCTATATTAAATGATAATAATTGAGTTTCTCATTACAAATTTTGAACACATAAATTAACAAAACCCCATAAATTCACCTTGTTTCAGTTTGTATGATAAAGTGATTTCATTGAAATTATTTCATTCAGCAGCAATATCAATTGTTTGATTATGCAAAATGACGCCATAAAATATCATCTATTAGAGGAACAAGACTTGCTTAAAGCGTGCAGGATTGAGACATTTCGTTCAAGTGGAAAAGGTGGTCAGCATGTCAATAAAACCGAAAGCGCAGTTAGGATTGTGCATCTCCCAACTGGAATAACCGCATCATGTCAGGATAACCGCAGTCAGCATCGTAATAAGCAGGTTTGTTTGGAACGTTTGCGGGAAAAGCTCAAACGGTATGAGAAAGATGAAAAACCAAGGGTACCAACCAAAATTCCAAGGAGAGAAAAAGAAAAGCGTTTATCCGAAAAGAAAAGACGATCACAATTGAAAGAGCAAAGGAAAAGACCCGGTGAAGACGATTAAATTTGTATCTTTTACGATCCTGTTTTTATTTCATTTATACTATCGTGTTTTCCCTGATCAAGATTTAGAGATTGATTAAAAAAATGCTCAACACTCACACCACCCGTTTTAGGTATATGAACAAAAATTAATTTAAGATTGTGGTCAATCAATTAATTTTTCAAAAAAGTTAGCGTGAAATTCAGATTAATTCCGTTCAATTTGTGAAATATAATTTCCCATAATTTCAGAAAATTTTGTTTCCGATCCTCTTCTATTCCCAACCGTAAACGATGATCGGTCTTTATTGATAATAGGGAAATTTCTGCATTAATCAAGATAAACTGTCCCATCAATTTTTGCACCTTTTCTGGAACAATTAATATATTTTACGGTCTTATTTCTTTGGATGTAAATTTCTAAATCCCTTAAAAAACCCTTCATGCTCAAATTAGTAGAGTTTAAACCGCCATTACCATTTACAATCAAATCATTTGATGTGAAATTTTGTCGATTATGGTTTCGTACTGCACCTGCTAAATGTGTATTTTTTCCAAAGAAGGAAAAGTCAAACCCGGATAAATAAATGTTTTTAGGATCCAGTTTTCTGGCAAAGTCTACAGCACTTAAAACTACAGAACCATGCATTTCAATCGTTTTAGAGGGATATTTACAATATAATTCACTATATATTTCACGGTTATTCAGTTGTTCGGGGTAGGTGAAATAACGCAGTCCATTCCAATTTTCCAATACCTTGGGTTGAACGCCCGGAAAGTAAATTAATTTTATTTTAGAACATAAATTTTTATCAATAACCATATCTCTAATTAAATCTGAAGATGAATCCATTGCAAACACGAAATCAGGAATTATTCCATTCGAAATTAGTGGTATCAAATTTCTGTTGATAGCAACAACGATTAATTGATCCCTCTCAGATTTTATCCAATCATAATTATCATTTAAAGAAGGGCCACCACCGGTAATCAAAATTTTTTCCTTTTCGGCTGTATTAAATAACTTATCTATCGGAATATCATTCTGAATAAATTTTTCAACAACCTCTAAATTAATTTCATTTTTAATTCTTTTGCTTACAACCTTATTTGTGAAAGCATTATTTATTTCTAGTTCTACCATATCCCGGATAGGATAATTTTTTTCAGATGCTAGTTTTAAACATGGAGGGCATGCGGCAAAAGGCAATTCAACTTTATAAGTTTTATCGGGAATTAATAATTCAATTCTGGGGTTGGACAATAATCCTACCAAATCCAGCTGCCGCAAAATATATGAAAAATTAATTTCATTTAAAATTACGGTT
>MDTE01088498.1_pt1 | contig 11150 bp, 14 predicted proteins | sample 811231 | NCBI WGS metagenome assembly MDTE01 (sample SAMN05326651, study PRJNA326480) | marine metagenome | isolation source: seawater | place: Indian Ocean: Red Sea | collected 2010 | reverse complement strand
CAGGTTGTGCGTCTGCGAACCCATAGCCAGTGCCTGTGACACTGTCATACAGATAGTCTAGTTGTGTACCGATGTCCTGACCTGCGGAGCCTTCAGAGACTCCGATGTCTTTCCACTCGCCGTCGGTGTCACTCCACACCCATAGGCTCTCGGTGTCTTGGTTGAACAAGAACTCACCGGAAGCACCTTCGGACGGGAACGCTTCTTCGTTGGCGTGCGGACCTTGGTAGTGTAGCTGCGAGATCGCGTCTTGCAGCTGTTGGATGCTGGCCCCATTAGACAGACTAATAGCTGACTCTGTGGGGACTCCGTTGATGTATACTGGCATTAGGCATTCCTTCCATGAATGAAGGTCACGCTCCAAGGCACGTTCTCGGAGTTAGCATAGTTAACGGTGAGCTTGTCGCCCTTCGAGACGAAGATCGGATCGTCGATGACGACCGAGTCTACACCGTCCATGTCAGTTTGGAACCGGAGCACATTGTGCTGTGCCTGATCACCAACCTTGTGGTGCAGGTTGAGATCCTCTGCCGTCCCCGGCTTGGCTGCCAGCTGGACGAGGAACGCACGTACTACGAGACCGTCGTTAGCGTCAAAGCTAATACTGATCGGGCCTGTGCCCTCGTGCATCGTCTTCGACGGGCATCCTGCGTTAGACAGGATAAGTCGTAGTGCTTGCTTTGCGGAAATTCCCATGTACTGTTGCTCCTATCAGTCAATTTGAATTTTAATTTCGCCAGCTGCGAACACGATGTCCGCGTTCTCTGGCACTGAGGCGATCGGCGGGAACTCTCCCGTCGCGATCAGGTTACCAGCTTGGTCCCACACGCCCCACATCTCGACTCGGGGTGTGCCTGTGATGTCCTCGAAGCGTACTTCCAACGTGTTCTTGACCATGCGAGCGTCGGCGGTGATGTCACCAGCCTCGGGTGCGTCAAACGTGATCGTCTGTCGTTGGTAGTTGCCACCTGACAGCTCGCTGCTGCCAGTCTGGTGGTCGGCGTCACTGCTGTTGGAGTGCAGAGACAGTCGCAAGGACGAGGGCTTGGAGGCCACGCTGCCACCTAAGACCATATCGAGGACTTCATTACACCGAACGTCTGTGAAGGCCAAGAGGCTGTCCACGGGCGAGGGAGTTCCGTTGGTATCAATACCAACCGCGAAGGCTCCGGGTGCCATGACGATGTCGGTGCCGGGTGTGATCTGCTGGTTGGGCTGTGCTTCGCCATAGACGAGCATGCCCGTAGAATCAGATGCGGCCACGTAAGAGACCGTGTGAGGTCCACCGACGACGTTGTCCGTAGTGAACCGCACTTCGCCTGAGTTGATGGCTACTGCATCCACGGCAGCAGCCATGGGAGTTAGCTCGGGGGCAACGTTAGCGATCTGGTGCGTAGTTGAACCACTGGTTCCTGGTTCGTCGTCGTGCAGGGATGTCGATAGAGACGTACCCTGTGTGTACGTACCAGAACCAAAGTAGTGGTTGAGTACTTTGTCTTTAACTAAATCTGTGAATCGGCTAGGCATCAGCTAAGGCTCCATTCGTTATCGGGTGAATAATATACATCTACGAGGGTCCAGTCTAAGTCTGACAGTGTAGGGTCGAACTGAAGATCAAAATCACTCCAGTCAACTACGTAGCCGTTGGACTTAACCATCAGCTTATAGCAGCCGGGTTGTGTCACGGTAGGTTGAGGCTTACCGTCTGCCGACAGCTCTACTCTGTTGTACTTATAGACGTTGAACGGGACCGAAAAGTTCCCTGACTCTAGACCTAAATCGTAGAAACCTTCGTAACCCCCACCGCCTCCTGAGGAGTCGATGTACGAGATCACATCCGAGTTTAACTTAGCTAGTGTCACAGCGTTGTTCACGATCTTAGCCGTGGTCACGCTGTTGTCGTCAGGTACACGTACGTCCTTTGAGTCGATGTACGACACGACATCTGCGGCCAGCTTACCCATCGTCACAGACGAGTCCTCTGGTACACGTACGTCCTTCGAATCAATGTAGCTTACGACGTCTGCTGCCAGTTTGTCCATCGTCACGGACGAGTCATCTGGCACTCGGACGTCTTTAGAATCAATATAGCTTACGACATCCGAGGCCAACTTGCCCATCGTCACGGACGAGTCATCTGGCACTCGGACGTCTTTAGAATCAATGTAGGAGATGGCGTCTGCGTTCAGCTTATTGAACGTGACAGCACCATCTTGGATCTTCACTGTGGATACTGAGTTGTCATTAGGCACGCCACCAGTGCCGCCACCCCCGGAGCTGTCGATGTAGTCGATAGCGTCCTGGGCGAGTGCAGACAGCTTCACGGAGCTGTCGGCTAGGTACGCGACCTTGACCACATCCCCGTTAGCTTTGCCTAGAGCGATCGTGTCGCCGGGGTGTGCTACGCCTGTGGCGATAGCTGCGTGGCTATACTTAATGAGTTCCGAGCCGCCCCCGACAAGACCCAGACCGAGGGCTGTGCTCGAAACCCTGAGCCCGTCCGATGTCGCCTCTAACGTGGCACCGTCCGGGTTCGTTATGTAGCTATAGAACGATGAGTCGTTCATGATCTCATCGAGCTGACCTACGTTAGTAGGTCGGAACCAGTATCCTTGTCGATCTGCTGTTTGGTCAGTGACCGTTTTAGTCATGCCTACAGATAGGAATTCTGGCATTAGTTATCCTCGTCTTCTAGGAATTCTTCAGGAGTAATCTCTTTGAACTCTTGCACCTTCTCTGGTTTTTTGAGATGCTGTAGTCGTTCTTCTCGCTCGATCAGCTTCTTACCGTTGCGGGTGAGTCGACCACTGCGGACATAGCCGTTGGCCTCTAGCTGATCTAGGACGCGACCCTGAGGGGTTTCGCCCTCTTTCAGTTTGGACAATACAGTTCGTAATTCATGAACGCTCATGTTTTCCCTTTCGTTATGAGGAACATTCTGCACCAGTTATGATGTGCTGGTCGATATCAGGATTGTATGTAACAGTTACAATATCTCCCGCACCAATAGGGTCAGGACTAGGTCCGCCTATTCGCTCAGGAAAGTAGACATTTTTAATTTCAAAGTCAGGACCTTCGTAGAACGGGCCGTTGATGGCGTACGTTTTGTACTGACCTGCTGAGTGTGACTCTTCCGACTTACCTTGCCAGTGCCACTGTCCACCTCGATCGCTGAGGTTCACCATGACACGCACAGGCCACCCCTGCGTTGTGACCGTGGGATCTCTCCACACGATCTTAGCACCACATGGGTGAGACGTCAGATACTCGCCGTACTTCCAGGTGCCGTTGCTGCTGGGACCTGAGACAACGATGTCGTCGTCTATGCCGCCCAAGTCGAACACATTAGGATTCCACGGCGGGCCAACTCTGTGCTGGCAGTACTGGGCGAACAGCTCTGCCGTGTTGTCGTACTCGCTGTTTAGAGTGTAGCCATACGTGGCCCAGCACCTAGCTATGCCAGCTACCTGGACCCAACCACACTCTTCGTCTTCGATGGTGTCTACTGACACGCCCCAGTGAGGGTACGTCATCTGCCAGTTCTCTGTGTCCACCTCATCTCTAGTGCAGAGCTTGAGGATGGGGCTAGTGAGCGGCCAGTCATCCTTAGCGGACACGTAAGGACCACCAGGATCTGGCTGGTCCTCCCTGTCGTCGTACGCTAGAGGCTCTGACTCGATGTCCTTGATGGCACCGGGAAACAGCTCGTGGGCGTCAGCCCTCTGTATACCGATCGGGCCCTTCCAGTAAACAACCATGCCAGGGTTGATGTCTTCGCCGGTGTCGTTGAAGACGTACAGGTAGTTGGTAGCCGCTGCGTTAGGTTGTGGCCTAGCACCCAGCTCGTACCTGTCGTTGATGCCTTCTATGACGTCACGGCTATTCTCCATCACCTCTTGCATCGAGTTCCACTCGTCGTAGCCGATGGTGCTGGTGATCTTATCACCTGGGATTGCTCGTTTACTCATTACGGGGCTCCAGTGTCTACATCAGGGAACTCGCCTTCCCACTCCAGCTCGGGACTACGAGTCACGACCGGATCGCCATACTTAAAGATGTTGGCAGGGTTCAGCGTAGCCTCACCTTCGTCAGTCGGTAGGTCTGGCATGTCTTCCACTGTTGATCCAACGATCTTACGGAACAGGCAGTTGTGGTCATCGTGAGGGTAGATGTTCTCGATGGTGCAAGATCTGATCTTGGGGTTGAACTTGTTGCCTGCACCGGGCCGAGTACCTCTCTGAACCCAAACGTACTGGTGGCCCTCTAGGCCGCCGTCTGGCATTTCATCTTCTGAGACCGTGTAGTCACCGAAGTCGATGAACTCCCGGTTGGGCTTGAAGTCGAACTGATGCGTGACTTCCCACCAATCGAAGAATGCATTGACCTGTCTAAACGAACAGCCAAGGTATAGGATCTGCCCTCTGTTGAAACCGAGGAACGACTGCGAGTTGACAGTACCAACCATCATGTGGCACGCCTGACTGTAGTATCCGATCATCGGGTTGTTGATCGTCCACCAGAACGGAATCTCGTCTGGGTCACGTGCGGGACCGGTCCCTGCCGATGCGGATTCTATACGGAGTTGATCCTGGTGCTTACACGTGGGTACTCTGATCTCCCATCTGATGTTGAACTTACCATCAGGGTAGATACGGCTAGCACCCTTGACACGGCGTGTCTGCATGTCCGCCTCGACACCGATCTGAGTATTGAACTCAGGAGTACGACTAGTACCTGTAGCGTCGAACTCAGCAGCAGTACTCTCAGAGTTGTATACTGTGATAGCCTTGTTGGCTATGTTCCAGTCTACCTTGGGCACCACGGGGCGGGTCGCATCGAACTGCACCTTGACCCTGTAGTGAGCACCTGGGTCTCCAAAGATCTGCGTAGCAGCGTTAGCTTGGTTTCCGAAGTTGCTGTTCGGAGAGTATACCTCTTCGAACGTGATCTCTGCGATCTGACCCCATCGACTGTAGTTGATATCACTCAGCCTACACGGGTCGCCCTTCGCGTTGAAGTAGTTCCTATAGTTGGGGACCGTGTCCGCGTTGTTGTGTAGGTCACCTTCCTGACCCTGGATGGTACGCAGGACTGCGTCGATAGCGTGGATATGATCGACGGCACCCTCTACTAGAAAGCACACAGTCGAGGTCACACTATCGCCGTTAAACGATCCCGCCTGCTGTGACACCATCGGGTCAGCAGGCGTTGTTCTTCCCTTAGCCATTACTGTAGACCTCCTGAAGTATTAGATGCGATCTGCGAAAGGTAACCATTACCTTCCTGAGCTGTTAAGTTAAGTTGTTCCATCGTCTGCGTAATTGTCATAGATGGAGCTGACCCCATCGTAGCTGCACTAGCGTAGGAGCCAAATGATCCCATGGATTGAGTCAATGGGCTCATAGCACTCTCTAGTTTCTCTGCTTTACTTGTGGCCTCTTCTGCTTCGTCACCCCAGCTTGAGAACCAGTTCTTCACACTGAGAGACCAGTTGTCGATGCTGTCCATCCATCGAGCTGAGTTATGCCACTGACCAAATACGGCAGCTATTACTGTAGCCCCGCCTTTGACGGCCTTAATCATATGGTCCCATACGCGAGTGAATCTCTCTGTCAGTGTAAGACCGAACTCGAAGGCTCCAGATACGTAGCCTGCTACGGTTCCCAGAACAAGTACGAAGGCCATGACAATAGCCGTAACCTTGAGTATCACTACAGCAAAGGCACCGAACACTGCACCGATCACCGCCACGGCAGCTTTGAGTACCAGGACGACAGCGGCAGCTGCGGCCATTGCAGCTCCCAGACCACCTACGACAGTACCGAAGGCGATCAGAGCACCAGCTATGACTACGATAGTCTGTACGACTTCCTGACCCCATGGCGTGCGTAGCCACTTGATAAAACGGATCATTAAGTTAGTTGCGATGTCCAGGGCGTTAGCGAGATCGTCGCTAATCGCAGCGGCAGCCGACACAAAGATCTGCTGCAATGCTGCCCACGCCTGCTCGAACGCGATCGTGACACGGAGAGACTTGTTCATCTCTTCCTGTGTGGCCGCGAGGCCTGAGGCGTTCTTCATGATGTCGCCTAGCCCGTCACCGAGACGTAGCAGAGGTAGCAACTGATTACCAGCTTCGCCCAACGTCCTGAGTGCGAGGCCTGCTTGCAGTCCTGCATCCTTAACCTCAGCCATGCGACGTGCGATGAGGACCAGCCTGTCAGACGTAGACGCTGCTCCAATAAACTCTTGAATGTTAATACCTAGAAGGCGGAAGGCGTCTACCGTCTCGCCTGAGCCTGCTCGTAGCTGTAGGACACGCTCACCGATGGTCTTCAGACCGATCTCAAGAGCTTGGAAACTAGAGCCTGCGAACTTAGCAGCTAAGGCCAGCTTAGACATCTCTTCGCCTGCGATACCGGTTCGGTCAGCAGCACGCTGGACCTCAGCGGTATACTTCATCATCTGGTTGATGCCCATAATAAGAGGCGTGACCATAGCCACACCAAGGCCTGCCATAGCAGAGCCAAAGGTCATCATAGGACCCGCCATAGCTCCGAACTTACTAGAGAGTCCGGAGAGTCCTTCGGCTAGGTCCGCATCTTCGAGTGACATATTGATATATGCTTCACCCGCCTTGATTGCGTTACTTGATGCCATTCACTAATCCTTTCAAAGCTGAGAATGGCACCTTAGGAGTGAGTGCCTTCTTCTCTTCTTTTGTTATCGTTGGGTTGAAATCGAGAGCCGTGAACGGCTTGCCCTTCTTCGGATCTCGATTCACGTTGGCGTGAAGAGCTAGATGCTGCGAGTGTATGAGCCAGTCGTGCCGGTTCTTACCCGTAGCCATCCAGTCTAACTCTCGCAGTGTGTACTCTTCGGGGTTGACCCCGGTCACACCTGCGAGAGAGTACGCCTGCTGGATCAGTCCTGGAGTTTGTCCAGTGCTTTCTCCATTTCTTGTTCCTGCTTCGCTCGTTCCTTCGCCAGAGCATCCCTCAGGACTTGGGACTTCTGGCGTGGGTAAAAATCGACGATCGAGTCGATAAGAGCTTCCACGGCTTTCTCAAAGGTGTCACCGCACAACATACTTGCGAAGTCGTCTGGCGATATGTCACGCTCTTCTGCTTGGTCTTCGCACAGTGAGTACAGCACAGCAGCTAGAGAGAACGGGTTCTCTAGAATGTCTTGGAGGTTCTGTAGTTTACCAGACACGATAAAGCCAAGGTCGATATCAGTGTCTTCTTTAATCTTCTTCAGCGATCCGACAGTCACCTTCAGTGACCACGATCTCTTTTCTGCGTCTTTGAATTTAGCCATGGGTCTTCCTTATGTGGTTTGAATAAAGTCCTGTGTGCGTACCTCTACCATGTAGGGCCGCATCACGATGTCATAGTTAAGTACACCGTCTATAGGGTTGTTCAGAGTTACGGTGTCACAATACCACCTTCCAGCGAACATGAGAGATATCTTCCAGCCGTTAAGATCGGAGTACGACTCACCATCTAGGACGACAGCTTCTACATAGTCCTGGGGGATGACGTACTGCCTCTGAGTCGCACCAGTGCCGCTCACCTCGTCATGAGTCTGAGTAGTTGTGTTCGGCCAGAACGAGTTCGCCTCTTCCCAGTCTACACCGAGTACGGGCATCGACACGTTCACCTCTAGCTCGTACCCAGTCTTGATGACAGAATCGGCACCACGGGACTGACCCATGTTGCGATTCCAGCTGACGTATTTAGGTGTGTAGCTGATAGAGATATCACCAGTCTGACCGGACAGATCAGTGGCCCCGTTGAGCCAGCTGATCCATGCCGCGTCATTGGACCAATCTAGGTACTGTGACTTGTAGTATGAAGCAGGTCCTTGCTCGTCCTTCCACCTGGAAGTTGTCTCCCATGGAAGAGCTGTGTTACTGCTCAATACGAGTGCATCAGTTCCAAAGATTGTCATTTTTAGGACTCCAGCCATTTGGGGTAGGAGTGAACGGTGAGCGATACGCTAGCCTTCTGCACGTCTGTCAGTGCTTCTGACTTAGAGATCGACACGCTGAAGTTAGCGACCAAACCTTGAGCACCAGTCGTGCTAGCGTTTTGGTCGAAGAAACCCATCTGGATGGGCGTGAAGGTATTCCAAGCGTCGATGAGGGCTGCGGTAAACGCATCGCCGGAGTCCCAACGGATGTCGAAGCTAACTCGACCGTTACGGAGGACAGCTACTTCAGCTCGCCAACCGTTACGTGCTTCTGCACGAGTAGTCGTGTCAGTCAGTTCGGACTCGATGTCCAGTGTGAGGTCCATGATGTTGAGAGCTTCGTCCGAAGGAGCACCCGTTGGTTCAGAAGACAACGGCGTGGCACTGTAGTAAGCTCTTGCGTCACGTCCAATTAAGAGAGCCATGTGTTATTCCTTATGAGATATCTGAATAGGTTAGTCTTACTTGAGCTAAGAAGAAATCCATCTGTCTGTACTCTGTTTGTTCAAAGATAGCAGAAGGCCCGTCATCGTTGAACTCACGCATAGTACAGCCTGCCATCTCTACGCCAGACAATACTCGTGGTATGTCTTCCGACAGTGTCACGAGCTCTTCCTCTTGCTGTAGTAAGTTAGTTGTACGCATTACACAGGCTAACGTTAGCACTACTGTGTAAGTGTTCGACCACTCGCCCCTAGTAGAGGCTTTACGACTGATCTCAACGGGAGAGATGAATGCCTGAGGGCCTGTCATCTCTTCTCGTCTCACGTGTTCCAGGTTAGTGTAGGACGCCTGAAACGTAACCCCCATAGGTTGATTGTTGAGGTACGTTGCCACGGCCTTACAGATGTCAACAGACTTTGCCATGTTTAGTTCTCCGGGGCTTCGTACTCGTCAGTTAATGGGTTCTGAAATGAGTCACCTGAACTAGAGATGAACGGGTTGCCGTCGCCCTGTTCAGGGCTGGAGTATGCGTCATCATCTAGGATACAGTGGATACGGAACGTGTCGCCGTACGGATCGTGAAGGGTATACTCACGAGTACCGGACGGTGTATGGACACGCCACTCATTCGTACCGTCAATTATCTTGTCGTTACGCCGAGGGACCGCCTGCATATCAGCAGCTTTGACTATGAAGTCCTGGTAGACTGCGTCCTGAACAAACCCGTCATGATCCAGTGACACCGTACGGTTGCCCGCAGGTGATGCGAAAATGGAGTAGTCAGAACCGCCAAAGGGGCGATACGTTACCGTACCGCCCCTGACGTTAGCGAGACGATCGTTAGCGGCGTCTAGAGCTCGTCTAACGATATCGTCCATATTCTACCTATGCTACTGCGGTTTCGTTGTTGAAGAGACCTTCGGTAACAACAATCGGCAGACCGAAGACATCCGTTGGAGCCGGAGCGGGAGCACCTGTTGCGTTGGTGGCCGTACGGCTTTCACGGAGCTGTTGCAGCGAACGACGGTTCATGTAGATGTGCGTCGGGCCGTAGCCAGCTGCGAACTTGTTGATGGCGTCGTAGATCATGTCGTCGTTGAGGCTATTAGCACCAGCGTCGAGGTTAGCAATACGAACTGCCGAGGGTCGGTCGCCACTGCCGTTACCGGGCGAAGCAACCTTCAAAGCGTACCAACCGTGACACGGAGTGTACAGGGTCGGGAAGCTCGTGGTCACGCTGTCGTTCATCCGTTGGATGGTGGTCTCTCCCATGGAGATGTCGCCACTCATTCCAGTGATGATTTCGACGTCCGTAGCAGCCGATCGGACGAGCCAAACGGAGCTGCACGCGGAGGAGCCACCAGCGTCTACTACGCTGTTGGTCTGGGACAACTCACCAACGTAGTTGGGGAGGCCGTAGAAACCAGCGTTGTCGCCTTGGCCCGTTCCGGGGCTTCCAGCGGGATCATCAGTCGTGTTGGGCGTAGCTACGCCATTGAACATCTGGATCTCAGCCTTCATGAAGGCGGATTCCAAAGCACGTGCTGCTTCTCGGTTGACCCAACCAGCTGCACCACCTCGGCTATAGCTCTGAGCCAATGCCAAGTCGATGTGGAAGGATGCGTCGAGGAGCTTACACTCGGTCAGTGCGAACGTGTCAACCGAGGTGTCCAACTCCCGGCCCGTGTTCACGTCACGGAAGCCAGTGTTGGGTCGGGCGTACGTCAACCACTTGTGGACGGTCTCTTGCGAGGCCACGGTGGCGGCGTTGGTCTTCATGAAGGGAGCACCGGAGAAGAAATCCGGAATGTCCACGTCACCAAGGTTACGATCGTTCAGGGTTACCAATTCAGGTAGTGTCAAGTATTCAGCCATAGTAGTTAAGTTTCCTTTCGTAGGGGATTAGTTGTTTAGAAGCCTTCTGGAAGTCGGATCGGATTGTAAATTTCCTTCTTCGGCTTCTTCTCGTCGGACGAGACTGCGGACTCTTCACCACCGAGGTTCGAGGCCAGCTCGTTCTTGCTTCGAAGTTCTTCGTTCTCAGCTTGCAGCTTGAGTAAGTGCTGCTTCATAGCTTCGTTGTACGACAGACCTTCTGCGAAGTATACTGCACCAGTTTCACGGCCAAACGTTTCCATGAAATCAGCACCAGAGAACTCTGCTTCGACAGCTTCAACGGCTACTTCTTCAACCGCTTCGGCCTCGACTTCGTCCTTCGCCTCAGCTTCGACATCCTCTACGGACTCTGCTTTGACTTCTTCTTCTTTAACTTCTTCAACGATTTCTTCTACGGGTGCTTCACTAAGCTCTGCTTCTTTGGTGTCACCGAGGAGTTTAGCAATTTCTTGCTCTTTGTCCATGTCTTCTTCCTTATCAATGAAGTGAATGTTTACCGAGTCATCTTCGGAGAACTCGGTAGAAGTATACTGGTCAGCACCGTAGAGACATACGGCGATGCCACGCAACGGCCATCTGCGAACGACGCATCCTGGCCCCTCGAACTGGTAGCCGTTAACCTCAGTCGACTCGCCCTCGGGCACTTGCTCGACTTCGATACCACTACCCCCGAAGTTGATCGACGCCTCGAAAGGCACGCCAGCTTCGGCTTGTGCGAGCACGCGGCTCGCTGCATCATTACTATCGACCGGCGTCAATGCCCCGGAGACCTCTAGGTCTCCATTGTCGATGTTGAACTTATTGGCGTATCCAATGGGTTGAGTTGCGTCATGGTT
>MDTE01110466.1_pt1 | contig 11151 bp, 11 predicted proteins | sample 811231 | NCBI WGS metagenome assembly MDTE01 (sample SAMN05326651, study PRJNA326480) | marine metagenome | isolation source: seawater | place: Indian Ocean: Red Sea | collected 2010 | reverse complement strand
ACATCGTTATGGTTTCCAATAAGACTGAACAAGATTGTTGGTGGAACACTGATCTTTTCTCCGTGCATCGTCACATCATTCTTCATTGAGTCTTTTCCACTGATACAAGGTAATTGGTATGCCCTGCATACATCGTCTATGGCACGGTTGGCTCGAACGAGTTGGGCGAGTTTGTAGCGGCCATCGGGAGTCTTCTCAGATACAATCGGGTCTGGCCAGCAGAAGTTATCTAGACCGGCTACCATGTCTAAATCTACTCCGACGCAAACCGCGTTTCGTAGAGCCTCGTCAACACAGGCAGCGGCCATCGAGTACGCATCGATGTCTGAATATCGAGGAGCGATTCCATTCGAAATCACTGCGCCTTGAGTTCCGCCATGGATTGGTGCGATTACCGCCGCGTCTCCGGGTGCGTCGTGGTCGATGCCGCAGAATGGTTTGATTACGGTCTGGGCTATTACCTCATGATCGTAAGAGCGGACCCAAAATTCCTTACTGGCGATATTTGGTCTTGCCATCAAACGTCTGAGAATATTTCCCATTCCATCGGGGTTAGCCTCGGGGGGCTCCATCTCTTCATGCATTGGGGGTTCCCATTCAGATTCTAGATTCAGTTGGGGGCAACCATCGTGGAGGAAAGAAATCGGCAGGTGTGCTACAGGTTTGTCACCATGATGAACAACAAACGCTCCTGAATTTGTGAAAATTCCAATATTTGTCGCCTCAACTTCGTGCAGGTCGGCCAGTCTCTCAAACTCGGCACAATCAGTTGGCCTGACTCCTACTGTCATACGCTCCTGTGACTCGGAAACTAGAATTTCCCAAGATGACAATCCTGCTTGCTTTAGAGGGACAACAGAGAGGTCTATTTCGGCCCCGTCCGTCAGTTCGGCCATCTCCCCGACACTACTGGAAAGACCTCCTGCACCGTTGTCTGTGATGACTTGGATCAGTCCGGCATCCCTCGCTTCGATAATCATATCAATCATCTTCTTCTGAGTGATGGGGTCACCAATCTGAACTGCGGAAGAGGGGCTCTCCTCAGTCAGTTCAAGGCTTGAGAAGGTGGCGCCGTGAATGCCGTCACTCCCTACCTTCCCTCCAACCATGTAGATTACATCGCCCGGCTCTGGAGTCTTATTGTGGCTCTCACGTCCATCAGATAGGAATCTGGGCATGATGCCTACTGTGCCACAGTAGACAAGGGGTTTGCCGATGTAGCGTTCATCGAATACGATTGCTCCGTTGACGGTTGGTATTCCCGATTCGTTGCCTCCAGCACGCACGCCGGCATGCACTCCTCGGAATACTCTCGAAGGGTGGAATAGGCCCGCAGGTAGGTTGCCATCGTAATCGGGTGGTCCGAAGCAGAACACATCAGTATTGGCAATCGGACGGGCTCCCAAACCAGTACCGAGAATGTCACGATTAACACCGACAATTCCTGTTATAGCTCCACCAAAGGGGTCCAAGGCGCTCGGGGAGTTGTGTGTCTCTGCCTTCATGCAAATGCTCCAGTCATCATTCCAAGCAATTACTCCTGAGTTATCGTGGAATACACTCAAGAGCCAATCGACCTCTTTCTGGATGTCAAGTGTGGGCTTCATTATGTGTGTCTTGAACAAAGAGTCAATGACTGACTGTTCCCCTGTCTCATTGTCCTTGTGAGAAATTCTAGCAGCGAATATCTTGTGTGAGCAGTGCTCGGACCATGTTTGCGCGAGGCATTCCAGCTCAGCATCTGTTGGGGCGTTTGGAGGAAGCCCTAGGATTTCTCTTGCAGACCTTACCTCTGGATTTCGATAGTGTGCCTGAATGGCTTGCATTTCCTCTAGATTGAGTGCTAGAAGCCCAGTCTCGCTGATTTCGAGAAGGTTTTCTTCACTGACTTCTAGATCGACTACAGCCGGCTCTGCAAAGGCAGCGGGAGGTCGGTGAGGAAATGGTAAGGAAGGCCAATCGCCGGAGGCGCATGCCTCCTTATCGGCCACCACACACCTCTCTATCATTGGATTGTGTAGTGTGGAAGAGAGTTGTTCTGCGGTGGTGTTCTCGGGTATCCCCCAGAACATGTAGGTTCGGGTATAGGCTACTTGGGCCTCACCTAAGGTAGGGAACAGGGTTGTCAGTCCATCTAGACCAGCCTGTCCTGCATTGTCAGTAACTCCTGGTTTGAAGCCGACCTGTACAATGGCCTCAGGCGGTTCTGGGAAAATATCGTGCGAGTCCAGCAAGTTGCCTGAGCAAGTTCCGTGTTCGATGATTGGGTCTGCAAAGAGATCGTAGACTGTTCTCTCTAACTCCTCGGGTTGCAAATTTGCCTTAATCAGATAACCAAGAGACACTTTGACGCGTCCAACATCGATACCATAGTCAGATGATAGCATTCCTCTGACGTTGTCGCCTCTGGCATCTGGAAGTCCTTCCATGTCCTTGGTGGTCACCTCCACCGAATGAACAGGGAGCGTTTCCATACCAGATGACGGTTAACGCCCGTCCATGAACAAAGCGGCTTACGCCTCAGCCTGAATAGGCTGACTTGGGGAAAGCCTTGAGATAGGCGGGGTGGCGGGGTGGTTCGATGCAAGCGGCCGAAGTGTGGGGTAGCAGGTGGTCGAGTACAGCACACCCACTATCACATAGATTCATGGAAGCGGCTGTAGAGAAGCAAACTCTAGTTGTGTTGGCTGCTGACTTGGAGAGCACGGCTGAACTTGTCCATTTAATTAACGAAGTCGGCCCCCACATTGCCGCTCTCAAGACCCATGTTGACATGGTTGAAGACTTCTCTAAGGATTCTTGGCAACAAGTCGTTGACGCTGCTAATTCTCATGATCTACTATTATTCGAAGACCGGAAATTCGCAGACATAGGAAGGGTTTCGCAGACTCAGATGAGTGGAGTATATGACATTCGCTCATGGGCTGACATCGTCACAGCACACCGAATTTCGGGCCCTGATATCGTAGATGGAATAGCCGCTGGATGGGATGGTGTGCAGCGAATAGGTGGTATCTTTCTCCTCGCACAAATGTCCAGCAGAGGTAACCTGTTGACAAGTAGTTACACTGATGAGACCATCGCCACCGGAGCCGCTTCACCTCATGTGATGGGGTACATAGGAAATGGAAGCTCTCCTGATGAGATATCCTCTCTTCGAAACAAGGTCGGTGAGAGTAAGATGATCTGGACACCCGGAGTCAATCTTTCTGCAGAGGAGGGGGTCCTTGGGCAGAGGTACGGACATCCTTCGGACGCTATCAAGGCCGGATCAGATGCAGTCATTGTCGGGACGGGGATCCACAAGTCGGACGATCCTGCTTCGGCGGCCAAAGCTTACGCTGATGCGACTTGGTCGGCGTTGAACTCAAGATGATTTTTCTCGCTGGTCAGGGGAGATATTCTTCTAGCACTGGTATATACTCAGTCAAATCGATGAAATCGCCGTAATGCGCCCCTAACGTCCCTGCCACTGAGAGTATCAGGAGAAATAATATCCTCTTTAGCCACTTGCCCTTTTTCTTGGGTTTCTCCGCAGGCTCTGAATTACTTGGTTGGGCTTCGGGGATCACCACATCTTCGGGCATCTCAGGCATGATTGGAGGCATTGGCATCGGTGGCATCTCAGGCTCGTCAGACTCAGGATAGAGCTCATCGAGATCGGCCAGGCCGGGGGCAGGGGGAATTTCGCCCATCATCGAATCCCAGTTCTCATCGAATACAGATTGTGTTAGAGGGGTCTCTAACACAGCAACTGCTCCAGCCGAATAAGCTGCATTGAGAGCTGTCGTCATTCGCTGTCTTGAGCTGACGATAGTGATTCTTGCCTCGTAATCAGTCTCCCGCATCTCGAGCGCGGCTAAGTGGCCGTCCATAGAGGGGATGTCTAGAGATAGAAACACCAAGTCAGGACGGAGGTTAACGAACTCGTCGACTGCCTTGTCGCCATCACCACAGGTCTCGGTTCTCCAGCCCTGATTCTTCAGGATACTACGGAGTCGGCCTTCGACTGTCGCATTGCCAACGACCACCAAAGCCAGAGGCTGTTCCTCACTCGACATCATCCCGACGTGTGGGTGACGACTCAAGAACGACGCGGTCTCGTGTTGTTGAATCACTCTAGAACTGTATCGACTAGCCATTTCGGGTCGAAGTCGAGAAGATCTTCGTAACCCTGACCTACCCCTGCCAGCACAATTGGTCTGCCTGTCGCGTGAGCGATGGAGAGGGCGGCGCCCCCCTTGGCATCGGTGTCGAGCTTGCACAGTGCAGCGCCATCAAAACTCAGCATGCGCTGGAATTCAACCGCCTGAGTTACTGCATCATTGCCGGCTAGAGCGTCGGCGACGAACAGTACCAAATGGGGCTGAGTCACTCGGTGCACCTTCCTTAATTCCTCCATCAGATTGGTCTTGTTCTGCATTCTACCTGCAGTATCGATGATAACGATGTCCTCTCCTTTCGCCTTAGCACTGTCCACCGCATCTCTCGAGACTGCTGCTGCGTCTCCTCCTCTCTGGCTGCGGATACAGCGAACCCCTATGCGCTCGGCGTGTGTGTTTAGTTGGTCGATAGCTCCGGCACGGAAGGTATCGGCTGCGGCTAGGACGACGGATTTACCCCGTTCAGATAAGCGGTGGGCAATTTTTGCTGTGGTGGTTGTCTTACCAGTACCATTCACGCCAACTACCATGATGACGACGGGGGTGTTCTCATCGAGTAATGCATCGACGGTCTTGTCAAAGTCCCAGTAACCCGATTCAAGGAGTCGGAGTAGGGTATGCCTGAGCGCTTCCTCTAAAACAACATCGAGTTTCTTTACTCCACTCAGTCTTGTTCCAATTAGATTTGCTTTCAGTGAAGAAATGACCTCTTCGGCAGCACCTTGAGCCATGTCTGAAGTGAGAAGTTCCTCCTCCAACTCTTCAAGCATAGAGTCTAGTTTAGCGCTAGCTGTGATTACTCGGCCTCCAGTTTTAGTCGCCGTGTCGCCGAAATCAATCTCTAACTTCGCGGGCCCAGTGGGGACAAGTTTGTGACCTGTAGTAGATTGCATCGGGTCGGTTGGTGATTGGGTGGATTCAGGTTGTTCGGATTCCTTGGCCTGCTCTACAGATACAGCGCGCTTCGCCTGTTTTCGCTCTTTACGATCCGTTTGGGCTGCGGCAAATGGGTCTGGAGCAGAATCGTCCTCATCATCCCATTCATTGTCTGGCTCTTCGACGGGTGCCCGGGGAGTTGGTTCATCTCTCGCCACGGCGATGTCTTTTCTCATCTGGGCTCCTACTTCAGAAGCCTGCTTTGCCTCAGCAGAGCCCTCATCGACGGAGATTTCTTCCTTGGAGCTCTTCTTGAAGCGCTTCTTGAAGCGATCGAACAAACCCATGGTTAACCTCAGTCATCGAGTGTGAGTTCGGTGCCCCTCTTTCTCTTGCGGCGGGGCGTCTTCTTTGGTTCTGGAGCCCCCTTTTCGGGTGCAGGTGTGGTGAGTTCCTCAGGATCTAGGTCTTCTACACTCTCGTTAAACTTCTGAGCGGTTTCTACTGTTGCCTTGTCAAGATCTTCAAACTCTTGACGTAGTCTATCAATGACTGTTACCAACTCCTCTCCTCTCTTGCTTAGGATGTCCGCGGCTTCCCCCCTAGTTCTCTCGGCCTGAACTCGGCTACCGATGTCTATCACGGCGCCCGCTTCAGACGGGATATCAGCGATGATTTGTAGGCCTGAGCCGAGAGGTATCATGGCGCCTTCGGCACCCTCTTCAGGTATTGCTCGCAAGGCCTCTATAGCCTGAATTTGCTCCATCCTAATGGTTTCAAGTTGGCGAATCTGTTGTTCAAGGGTTTGCATCCTCTCTCGGTTGAACTCGACCAATTGAGCCATCCTCTGCAACTCTGCACGGTCGACTGCCATCAAGCCGGTCGAGATGTCCGACAGCCAAGAAGCCGTCGCAGACAGATAGTCACAGATTTGAGATTAGATCATCGATGATTGCCTGTCTGAGGTCGGCGACCAATGATAGGTGCCCATGTCCCTCCTCAAGCCTAGGTTTAGCAGTGGGTATGTGTTTGAGTAGCCACTCCCCATGCGCGAAGGGTACCATGAGATCCAAATCTCCTTGCCATATAGTGACTGGCGTAGTGAGTTGAGACGGTTCGAAGCCCCAACCGGAGCAAAAAGCCAAATTGTCGTCTATCCAACCATCCCATCCATTAGAGAAACATCTGCGCATACTTGAAGCCCAAACTGATGCCAGTCCTTGTTCATTTAGAGCAATCACATCCACTTCAGGAACCAAACCACCCAGAGCTGTGGCAAGTTCGTCGTCGCTGATTGTACGGTACGCCTCAGCGTGCTCATCCATCCACTCTCGAAGAGGGGTTTCGCCCCTGAGAGCGATGCCGAACTCCTCTACATTCTCCGGACCCATCCCGTCTAAGAAGTCCAGATCTGGTTTCCCATATGGGCCGACTCCCGCTAATGATGATACTGCCCTGCAGCGGTCTGGAATCAGTGCACCGCAAGCCAGTGCGTGAGGCCCTCCTCCGGACCAACCAATGGATAGAAATTGGTCTACCCCTAGATTATCAAGAACATCTTCTACATCTGCCGCGACGCTAGAAATGGACCTGCCAGAGTTCCTATCTGAGAATCCATATCCTGGTCTAGATATGGCAACCAGTATCAGATTGTTTTCAAGTGCGTCTTGGTGCCAATCCAACCAAATCGAGGCGTCGCTGGGTGTTCCGTGGTGGCAGACGAGAGCTGTCTTAGATTCGGTGTCGCCTGCCACTAGAACGTCCAAGATTCGGTCATCTCGGGATTTGATGCTTTGGAACATGAGTCAGGGAGGGCTTTAGCGAACTTATGTCTGCTGGTTATTCTCCATCCCATATGCCTTCAGAAATCATGAATTTCATGACTTTCTCAGAAACATTCGCCCGGTTACCGCCCCTAACTCCTGTAGCTGAGACTTCAAACACATGTGATGGTATGTCCGTGGCTTCACGTACCTCGTAACCCACCTTACGCCCGTACGAGATGGCTTCGAGATCTGGCATTATCCATGCCTCGACATTCTCTTCTTGGTAACGGTACTCAATCATGCGCTTTCTTGTCTGAGCGGAATAGGGGTCAGATTCGCTAACTGGTGTGTCTCTGATTCCCACTACTACGCGCTTACCCTTGTCCAACTCCTGTTGGATTAACCATTCATGACCGACGTGCAGGGGTTGCCAACGGCCTGGAATCAATACAGCCTTGGGTTGCTCGAAAAGATGTGCTAGTTGGTCAACTAGGTCATCCACTCCCTTGCCCTCCTCACCGGTGGAGTCGAGCGTAAGGTGTGCGCATTCAGGGTGATCAAATGGGTCGGTTACTCCAGTGAAGTTCGAGATTTCCCCAGAGCGTGCCTTGGCGTAGAGGCCTTTCACATCACGCTCTTCACACACTTCAAGAGAAGTTGAGATATGGACCATGACTGCATTCTCAGGCAAAATCTCTAGGATTTTTTGGCGCACATCTTCGTACGGGGTGATGAAGGAACATAGGACATTTGTGTGCTTGGAAATCATCTTCGCCATCTTGGCTACACCAAGGAGGTGTCTTTCCCGGCCTTCTCTGGAGAAGTCAGAATTGGAGAAGAAGTCTCGAATAGTGTCTCCATCGAGTACTTCGCAGCCATAGCGGTCTGCCGCAGCCATTGCTATGGTGGTCTTCCCAGCTCCAGAGAGGCCAGTGAACCATACGACTCTGTTTGTCATCAGAACACCCGTAGCGTCCGTGCGACAGGAGTTCCCTATTTCACACCGACGGGGGCGCGCACAACCTATATCGAGAGGGGCCAAGGGGGTGCTGTGTCTCTCGAGGGCCAGGTGATGCCTGATGTTGGTGCTTTCCTGCTAGGGGCACCCAAATCAGGGACCACGTGGTTGGCCAACGCTTTAGAGCAACACCCCGGAATTTGTGTCTCCGATCCTAAGGAGCCAAATGAGATTGCATCGCACAAGGGCACCTTCGTTCGGGATGATAGGTTACCGGATTGGGAGCGGTACTCCTCCTGCTTCAACGGAACAGGGGTCAAGTTGGATTGTTCGGTTCACGCTCTAGCATGCCCGTTAACACCCAATAGAGTCTTGGAATGGTGGCCCGAGGCCCGTTTCATAGTCTGCCTCAGAGAGCCAGTAAGTAGGACGATCAGTCATTGGAATATGGTGCTAGATACTAAGGAAGTCTCGCAATTCGGGGCCGACTGGACCGTTTTCAGTGATGCATGGCAGGACGAGCGGTTGAGTTTGGAAACACTCTATGGGGCCAGCCTCTCTAGGTGGTTCAGTCTATTCTCAGAAGATCGTTTTTTGTTAATTGATTCTACTAGGATGAGGAGTGAGCCTGAAGTGGTGTTGAGCGAGGTCGTCGGGCACCTCGGCCTCCCTATATTCGATTTCAACCTAGGGTCTGTCCACAATGCGAATACAGCTGCCGATAGGCGACCAATTACAGTATTAGGAAAGGTGTTCAAGGGGGTTGCAGCAGTGATACCTGGAATAATTAAACGGCCAATCGTAAAATCATTACAAGGGAGAGGAATCAATGTGTATAAGTTGCCCATTCTTAGTCGCAAGCGGATAGGGAGAGAAGGGCCCAGCGAGTTGGAGTTAGATCAGATGAAGGCGGATGTACTTGCTGATTTGGGTGTTCTTGAGGAAGTTACTGGTTTCGATGTCTCGACTTGGATTGATAGTCTTAGTAGTTTGACTCCACCCAATCACTAGTCCAACGATCGGCGGCGGCCACTAGGAAATAAGGGTTCAATAAATCATTCACTAAGTCATAATCCAATGTCTTTCCATCTGGATCCAGAACAAGTCCTCCTGCTGCAGAAACCACCGCATGAGCGGCTGCGATGTCCCAACAGGAGGTTGGGCCGAAGCGTGGATAGAGGTCGGCGGTTCCTTCCGCGACGACGCAGGCCTTGAGCGAAGAGCCCATTCTTACTAGGTCGTACTTACCCAATGAAGCTGCGAATACTTCGTCCCTTTCTCCCCTGTGTGAGCCACTGGCGACAAGTCTTGTCGGTTCATCCTTCTTGTTAGGTCTGACTTGGATTGGTTTAGTTGTGTTTGAATGGAGTTTTGTTGATTCTATGTCCTTGCCACCGAACCATGTGGTGGAGGTTACGGGGGCATGCACCACCCCAAATATGGGCTCCCAACGATCTTTGTGTCGAGTCATTAGTGCAATATTCACAGTGAACATACCATTCCTCTTTACGAACTCCTTGGTTCCATCTAAAGGGTCGACCAACCAACATAAGTCCGATGTAGATGGGTCTCCTACGCTGCCTTCTTCAGAAACAATTGGTGTGTTGATGTCGATTGTTTGTAGCCCCTCAACAATCACCTCATGGGAAGATAAATCGGCTTCGGTTAGAGGTGAGTTGTCGTCCTTGATCGATACCTCGGTTGCCGTGTCTCTATTGTAAACCTCGAGTATTGTGTTGCCGGCCTCGATAGCAAGTGCAACCACCCGCTCATGTTCAAACATCGCAGTCACGCTCAGAAGTCCTGAAGCTCGTCCGCCGCAGAAACTAGTCTATCCCTCGCACCCTCATCAAGGTGGGCTAGGAACGGATCTTCGTCCCCGATAATATTTCTCCAGGAGCTCATCGAACGGGCCCATATCTCTTGTTCGGAATTCCAATCAAGCCAACGATCCACGAACTGGCAATGTCTCTGAATATCTTCATCCTCGGGCGCCATTCTCCGTAGAATTTCATTGGTTTGAGAAAGTAGAATGCCGAAAGGTGCATTCAGTTTGTAAGTGGTGAATGGGTTGCGCTCTTGGACAACAGTGAGATGTTCTCTCCAAAGCCCGAGTGTTGCGTCATAGACCCGCCCTATTAACAGGACTATGGTCAATACTGAAGCTCCAATTGCAATCAAGCCCCAATATGTCATATTGAGACCTAGTAGAGTTGAGTCTGCTTCGAATCTCCAACTTACATAAGGCCAAATCAATAGAGTGAGTGTGGATGTCCAGAAGCCCATTGAGATGAGAGTCTGGCTCTGCTGAATCCGCCAATACTGGCGCATGAACCACTTCTTCATCGCCAAGCCCTGCTATGGGTCTCCTTTCACCATTGCGCAATATGGTGATAGATTATTCCTCTTCGGAAACACCACTATCGCGGAAATGGGCCACGACGACAGGAGCATTTGATTCTGAGGGGTTGATGCCATCTAATGAGTCGATGCTAACAAAGCGTCTTGGGGTTCCATGGCGGCTTCCAAAGTTGGAATAAATTCTCTCCATTGCATCGGCCTTACTCTTAGCTACCACATCGAGTGTGTATGGCTGATCTCTCTTACCAGCCCTGAATGAGCCAGTCGCCCTGAACGCCTTCATGGCGCGGCGACCGGTGGTCACGATTTAACTTCGACCGCGCGTAAGTTCCTAGTGGTTAGAAGATGAGGTCTTTCAGATCAATACTCCCTCAAGATTGAAGAGTGGTGGGTCAGCGATTCTCGCTGATAGTTGTGAATTCAGAAGAGGCTGGAGTTAGTGAGGAATCTGGAGAGGTTCTCGCTGATAGGCTCGCCGGAATGGCTCCGGAGAGGTTGGCTGAGGAAGTAATCTCTGTGTGGGAGGAGGTAATCCGACTTGAAGAGGAGTTAGCGACAGAAAGACAGGGTAGGCGCGCATTGGAGATGGATATCGGAGCAATGGAGCAAGATGGTTCGGCACGCGCTAAAGTGGTTGAGCTCGAAGAGGAGTTGCGGGTTTCAGAAAACCGGGCGGCTCGCTTAGAGGTTCAACTAGCGAACGAAAAGCAGAGGCGTGTTGAGGATGAAGGGGGGATTGGTAGGACTGTGGAATTACAGGACGAAAACGCAAGGTTGCTCAGAAGTGAAGAAGAGCAAATTACTCTCATACTCGACCTAGAAAGTCAATTGGAGAGATTGATTGATGAAATAGAGAGGCTCAAGACTTCATCTCAGTGATGAATTCAGATAGTACACGTTGTAACTCGTCGGCGTCGTCGTATTCCTCGGCCAGATTTCCGGTGATGATCCAGTCGGCGCCTGCCTTGGCCGCCTGTCTAGCCGTCAGTCCATCGCGTATGCCACCACCGACTACCAATGTGAGGTT
>MDTE01099767.1_pt1 | contig 11151 bp, 5 predicted proteins | sample 811231 | NCBI WGS metagenome assembly MDTE01 (sample SAMN05326651, study PRJNA326480) | marine metagenome | isolation source: seawater | place: Indian Ocean: Red Sea | collected 2010 | reverse complement strand
TCCTGTTTATCCCTCGGGAAGTGCTTGAGCTGCAGTTTCCCCTCGGCCCAGCGATGTGTTCCCAACAACTCCGCCATTCCTTCCCGATACCAGGGCGGTCCAGCACCATTGAGAAAAATCTCCATGAAGCTATGGGTTCCTTCATGCAACAACAGGTGCCGACGATAATAGTCCGTCGCCTGATCGTAGACCCACAAATGATTCCCGTAATTAAATCCATGACCAAAGGCCGGCAAACTTTCTGGTAACAAACCCGCCTTCTGAAAGCGAGTCTTGTCTTTCATGATCCGCCCAGTAACATGCCAGCCCGCGACTTTTTCAGCAGACACATCGAAATATGCGATCCACTGGGGAATTGCCAAATCAAAAACCTTCGGCAGTTCCTCGATGGCCGGATGCGGCGGTAAATCGGTATACAAGGTCAGGTGCTTCCCTGACAGTTTACGAATTCCATGAGCTTGAATCCGCTCCTCGTCTAGCGGCGTCCCTTCAAGCGCTTCCTCTAGACCAGCAAACCGAACAGGTAACGGTGTCGCCCGTTGCGGTGGACGCTGAGTCACCGGTTCTTCCGTGGGCGTTTCCGGGGTTGGCTCCGTTCTAGGATTCAGCTGCGGTGGTGCAGGACGCTGCGGCTTGGGAGCCGGTTTCTTTCGAGGGACAACAGCTGGCGTCTTAGTAGCCTTTGATTTTTTTTCTGCAACAGGCTTCTTTTTTGATTCTGCTCCACAGCCTGCCATCAACAGGCAGATCACCACAAACGCTATCGACCTCGATGATAATTTGAACAATGCCACTCGCATGCTGCTCCCGTTGCTCGCTGGAATCAACAGATTCATTCTAGACCAGTCAGTCTGATCGTGCGAGTTTGATTCAATCGTTGCCAAGCCGATTTCACGGGAAGATAGTCAAAGCCCGCGGCGATATCGCTTACGCGGTCGCCGTAGCATTGAAGAAGGAGGCGGCGGTGGTGATTCAGCCGGCTTGCCAGATTCATCGGCAAAAGGTGTTCCTACTTCGAAACCTGGCATTACCTTTTGTTCCAACAAACGATTGATACGCTGTTCAATTTGTGTCAATTCCGAACCCTGGTCTGGTAAGACAAAAGAAAAAGCCACTCCTTCTCGTCCCATCCGTCCGGTCCGCCCGACACGATGCACGTAATCATCGCTCGATTGTGGCAAATCGAAATTGAAAATGTGGGACACTCCCGATACATCGATTCCGCGCCCCACGACGTCTGTCGCCACCAAGCAACGCACTTTTCCCTGTCGGAAATTTCCCATCACGCGATCTCTGGCCCCTTGTTGCATATCGCCATGGATGCATGACACGCTACCAATCTCAGATTTCAGTTGCTGATAGACACGTTCGGTTCGCCGCTTAGTACGACAGAACACGATCGACTGATGGGGCTTCTCTTCCTTAAGAATCTTCAGTAGCAAGGGAAGCTTGCGCCGCTGTTCAACCGTGTAATAAAATTGATCGATTGTCTCGACGGCCAGGTCTTTGGGCGAAAAGTTAAGCGTCGTCGGTTCATACATGTAACGCTTTGCCAGTCCCAAGATCGACTTGGGCACTGTCGCACTCAATAATAGAGTCTGTCGATCTTTGCATGTGCAGTTTCGCAAGATCTTCTCGATATCGGGCCGAAAGCCAATATCCAGCATGCGATCTGCTTCATCCAGGACAACACACCAAACTTCTCGCAAGTCGAGTGTCCGGCGTTGAATGTGATCTAAAACACGCCCAGGTGTCCCGACAACCACCTGCACACTGCGCTTTAACTGCTCAATCTGGCTCTTAATCGGTTTACCACCATAGACGGCAATGGTCCGTACGTTCTGGTTGTGCGCCAGTTTCTCAAATTCACCGCGAACTTGGACCGCTAATTCACGCGTAGGCGCCAAGATAAGTGCCTGGGGCTTGGAGATCTCCTCTTCGGGAGACAACTGCTCAAGAATAGGAATCACAAAAGATGCAGTTTTCCCTGTCCCTGTCTGGGCTTGGCCGATTAAATCCAGACCATCGAGTGCATTCGGAATGATTCCTGCTTGAACTGGCGTTGGTGCTTCATATCCGGCATGTTCCAACGCTGCCATCATCTCATCGGTTAAATCAAAATCCTCAAAGCGAGGCTGTGCTTGTTCACCTTGATCAGTCACGATTGCCTGTCACTCCTCTAGAATTGCTGTCGGCCCCAAGAAAGACCACCAATCGGTCAGTTCGGCAAGCGACTGAAGTGGCGCATTGAAACAGGTTTACGGCAACGGCGTCAAGGTGGATTCAATAACTTCCTGTAGAATGATCGGGCCTCCCCAGCCACGATTATTTGCGTTACGCTCAGTGATTATGAACCACCCATGGCCAAAAATCATCTCCTTACTCAGTGCAGATTCACCCGACCTGGACGAAGTACAACTGGCAAGCCGTGAATTTCACGAGCAATTGCAAGCGGATCCCCAGCATCCCCTGGAAAACCTCTTCGAACACCTGGTTGGACTACAAGCTCCCATTGCACGCCAACAGGAAATTGTCTGGGAACAGCTGCTGCATGTACTGCTTCAACACTTGCCACAGCCTCATACCTGGAAACCTGTCTATCTCGATTCCATCCTCAAACTGTACCAGTTGCTTGGCACGAACAGTAACATTCGATACCAACTATTGCATCTCTGCACCCAGGTTGGGGACGCTGCCTGCCTCATGGCTGTTGCGGATCAGCTTGCAACAGATCCACCGGTCTCTTCCACCACGGTCGGCGTTATTTTCGCCCCCCTTTTCCAGGACCGAAATCTTCCCTACGACGATTTATTTCCTCGCCTGCTCGATACTCTCGAACACCCGAGTGTGGCAGCAACAACACTCGATTTAACCAATTACCTGGTTCGCAAAAAATACTTTACCCAACACCCTGCCCGTGACTGGTTAGCGACACTTCAGTCATTAATGCGCGATCTCAATCAACGACTCGAGTACTTGGTAGAACAGCCAGACAATCGTGAGGAAAATATTCAGCAACTGACTCAAACGATTGCTGAAAGCGTGGCTCTCGTCATTGCCGGCTGTGATGCACTGGCACTGATCGGACAATCCTCATCAATCGCCGTACTTCGACAAACAATGGGATTACCGCACCGACGTTTACAAGTCGAAGCCGCGGCAGCTCTTGCCCGACTTGGTGAACCTTCGGGCGTCGAAACATTGATTGCCTTAGCAGCTGAACCAGTAGTTCGACTGCATGCGCTTAGCTACGCAAACGAACTGGATCTCGCGGACCAAATTGAAGCTGAATACTCTACCGAAGTTGCCAAAGCTGAAGGAGAGCTTGCCCTCTGGTTGTCTCATGAACAGCAAATGGGAATACCCCCTACGGAGTTGGAGTGCATCGATCAATGCAACCAGTTTTGGCCGGGATTTGAAACGCCCGTCGACTGTTATTTAATTCGCTATCATTTCCGATTTGGAGAAACCGGTTACAGCAACATTGGAATCGTGGGACCGCTCACCCATAGCATTACCGCAAACCTGACAGATCTTCCGTCGTCCGACATCTATGCAATTTATGCCGGCTGGCATGCAGAACACGAGGAAATTCAACAGCAGGACGTGACACAATTAGACCACTCCCAAAAAATGGAAGTGGAGCCATTCGAACAAATCCTGAGCCGTTCCGGCTACCAGGACATTGAGCTGCACACCTGGGGATCTTTCCTCGGTGATCCGGTTTTAGTCGCCAAAGTAAAGCAAGATGGGGCTGCTGGAGTCGCAATCGTAGACTCCAGCGATATTTTCTGGCATCCACACCAACCAGGACCGCGCCCATTAACCGCTGATGATGTTTATAATCTATACAAGGGCCGCAAACTGATGCAGGCCTTCAACGGCTAACCTCCACTCCAACGTTTTCTACATCAATCGTGTCAGCATGAATCGGATTTGCCAACAACAGCTGCTAACATCTGCCCAACGATTGCTATCGTGCCTCACGATTTTAGTCCTGATCACCGCCTGCCTGCCGAGTCGTGTGCGAGCAGCTGAGGAACCATCCTCAACCAGTAGCCAGCGGTTATTCGAAACCCAGATTAACCCGTTGTTGAAATCTCGGTGTGGAGAATGTCATAACCAAAAGTCATCGAAAGGTGAACTTGACCTTACGACCAGCGGTGGACTGCAAGCCGGTGGCGAATCTGGACCACTGCTTATTCCAGGAAAACCGTCAGAAAGCCTGCTGATCGAAAAAATTGTCGACGGTGAAATGCCCCCGAAAGGCAAGAAACCGTTAAGCCAAGAGGAAATTAAGCTGCTCACACGGTGGGTGCAAACCGGTGGTCACTTCAAGCAAGCAACCCAAACACAAGCTGTTTCGCAATGGTCGGTACTACCCATTCTCCAACTCCGCTGCACGGTCTGCCATGGAACACGCGAACAACAGGGGGGACTCGATCTTCGTTCTCAAGCTGCCATGCTCAAGGGAGGAAAATCTGGACCGGCGATTGTACCCGGTAAGCCAAGCGAAAGCCTGTTACTCAAACGTATCCATGCCGGTGAAATGCCGCCCCATCGGCAACTGGTAAAATATAGTGTTAAACCGATGGAAACCGCTGAAATTGCTCTCCTAACCAAGTGGATTGAGCAGGGAGCTCAAGCCGATCCATTGCCGACAAGTGTGGTTACCACTAAAAACGATCCTCTTGTCAGTGATGAAGACCGTCAGTTCTGGTCCTTCCAACCGCCTCGTCGTCCAAGCTTACCAGCCATCAATTCTCCGATACCGTTACACAACCCGGTCGACCATTTCACCACCGCGGCCCTGAAGCCAAAAAAACTTACACTCTCACCTTCTGCTGATTCATTGGTCTTAGTGCGACGCGCTTATTACGACTTGCTTGGATTACCACCTACCCCAGCACAAGTAACAGAATTTCTGGCGGACGCGTCACCAGGAGCCTACGAAAGGTTACTCGACCGCCTACTGGCATCACCTCAATATGGAGAACGTTGGGGCGGGTTCTGGTTAGACCTGGCTGGCTATGCAGACAGTGAGGGGATTCAGCACAGTGATTCGATTCGACCATTTGCTTACCGCTACCGGGATTACGTAATCCGATCCTGGAACGCCGACAAGTCTTATGCACGGTTCCTAATGGAACAGTTAGCTGGGGATGAACTGGCCGACTATTCTGATCCAGATCACGTCAGCAAGCAGGTTCACGACAACCTGGTTGCTACAGGATTTTTACGGATGGTTCCGGACGCAACTTACTTTGGTATTACCAATTTTGTCCCGGACCGTTTAGAAATCATTGACGATACGCTAGAAGTGTTTACCTCCTCCGTAATGGGGCTAACGGTTAAATGTGCTCGCTGCCACAGTCATAAGTTTGATCCGATTCCGCAGCGCGATTACTACCGCTTGGCTGCCATCTTCAAGGGAGCCATTGATGAAAATGATTGGCTAAAGCCAACTCGTCAAAGTGGCGACCCTGGCTCCAAAGATCGATATCTCGCAGCGATCTCAACAGCTGAGCGCGATGCCTGGCACCAACACCAAGATGCAATTGAAGCAGAGATAGCTGCGATCGAAAAAAGAATCGGGGAAGAAAAAACTCGGCTCGCTCGCCTGGAACAAAAAGAACGAATCAAGAAACTACCCTCAGCCATCCAGGCGGATATCGAGCAGATGTTAGCAACGCCGGCAGATAAACGGAATGATGTACAAAAATACCTGGCTAACAAGTTTGCTGATTCGCTTAATGTCACTCAAGAACATTTGCTAAAAACCAATCCCTCGTTCAAAAAGGTTTACGACACCGCGCAGGCTGAAATCAAGAAATCTAAGGCGAAGAAAAAACCTCAGCCATTGATTCGTGCTCTTTGGGATCGTGGAGAGCCATCACCTACTTATATTTTGCGACGGGGAAACTACTTAACACCCGGTCGCCTGGTCCAACCGGGATTACCGGCGGTACTGAGCCGAGGAAAAACCGCTATCTCAAACAAGCTCTCTACAAAACAAGCACCAGGTACCGGTCGTCGCCTGGCTCTTGCACGCTGGCTTACCCAACCAGACCATCCACTCACATCGCGTGTTATCGCCAATCGTATTTGGAAACACCACTTCCAACGAGGAATCGTGGAAACCCTGGACAATTTTGGACGAGCAGGCGCCCGTCCTACGCATCCCGAACTACTCGACTGGCTGGCCACGGAATTAGTTGATTCTGGTTGGAGCATCAAGCATTTACATCGCGTGATCATGACTTCTGCAACTTATCGACAGCAGAGCAAAGTCACCGATGCACACTTGAAAGCGGATCCCGACAACATCTGGCTATCTCGCATGCCGCTTCGAAGATTAGACGCCGAGATGTTGCGCGATGCATTGCTGAGCGTTTCCGACCGTTTGAGACTAACCCCCTATGGTCCGGCTGATCCGGTCGAAGCTCGCAGTGATGGACTCGTCATCTCACAACCGACGCAAGGCAGTTGGCGAAGAAGTGTTTACGTAATCCAACGTAGAACCCAACCACTCACGATCCTGGGCACCTTCGATCGACCTCAAATGAATCCAAACTGTGTAGAACGGGTAAACTCCACCGTTGCTCCACAAGCGTTGCACTTGCTCAACAACAAGATGATTCACGACTTGTCAGTCGCCTTTGCTGGGCGTGTCAAGAAAGTTGCCGGAAATGATCGCCAGGCTCAGGTCACGCAAACGTACTTGATTGCCTTAAGTCGCAATCCCAGCCAAGCGGAATTAGATCTGTCGTTAAGATATCTGGACAAATTGACTTCCCAATGGAAGCAGGAGCAACCAGAAAAAACAGCCGAAGCACCGCAACGAGCGCTAGAAAACTTCTGTCACGCTGTCATTAACCTGGCTGCGTTTATCTATATTGATTAAATCGCCCTGGAACCCGGCTTCACGATTCATGAACAGTAAAACGCCTTTATCGCACAGCCCGGTGACTCGTCGCCAATGGTTTCACCATGCCGGCCAGGGGATGCAAGCTGCTGCCCTAACCTGGTTACTGGGAAATGATCTCTTTTCACCCAACCGTGCCCGGGCCAACGATATCGCGCAACCTGCGGCGGAAAAGTTTTATGACCTAAAGCCTCGTCGGCCAGCTGGTGAGCCACGGGCTAAGTCGGTGATCCATTTGTTTATGAATGGCGGCCCCAGCCAGATGGATCTGTTCGACCCAAAACCCGAACTCAATAAACGGCACGGAGAAGCGTACTTCAACAAGATTGCTGGCGAAGTAGAAAATCCCACGGCTGCTGGGGCTCTCATGCGATGCCCCTACAAGTTTGCTCAACACGGTGATTCGGGTACTTGGGTTTCCGATGCGATGCCTCACCTGGCAACCCGAGTGGACGATATCGCTGTGATCCGTTCCATGTACACTTTCAATCTAACGCATGAACCGGCTTTATTTATTATCCAAAGTGGTCGTATGAATCCCGGTTTGCCCACCCTCGGCGCCTGGGTCACCTATGGGCTCGGAAGTGAAAATCAAAACCTGCCGGCCTATGTGGTACTGGACGATCCAAAAGGGTTGCCGATTAACCGCACTCAAAACTGGCAAGCTGGTTTCTTGCCTCCCATTTACCAGGGAACACGTTTTCGCAGCACTGGGTCACCCGTCTTAAACTTGTCGCGTGAATTTGATGAACCTGATTCTGTCACGGCCGTAGAGCGGCAGTTGCTGGCAGGACTTGATGAAATACATCTTCGACAACGGACCGGGCAACCCAACTTAAGTGCCCGCATCGCCACATACGAACTGGCAGCGCGCATGCAGTTGGCAGCCTCTAATGCCCTCGCCTTAAATGACGAAAGTCAGGAAACTCTCGATCTGTATGGTATTGGGAAAGAACCAACAGACTCTTACGGAAAACGCTGCCTTTATGCCCGTCGCCTTGTAGAGCGGGGTGTCCGATTTGTCCAGTTATTCATCGATGGCCAAATCTGGGATAACCATACCGGACTGACCAGTGGCCTGAAAGCAGCCTGCGATCGAACCGATCAACCGATCGCAGGATTACTGACCGACCTGAAACGTCGCGGATTGCTGGAAGATACGCTTGTTGTCTGGGGTGGGGAATTTGGTCGCCTGCCAATCGCCCAGTTACCAGGTGACAAAGACGTCAACAAGGCAGGACGGGATCACAACAAGAATGCCATGGTCAGCTGGATGGCAGGCGGTGGCATCAAAGGTGGCATCAGTTACGGAGAAACCGATCCGCTCGGCTTTGCCGCAGTCGAAAAACGGGTCAGCGTACCGGACTGGCACGCTACCATCCTGCATCAACTGGGAATGCATCACGAAGAATTATTCTACGAACGGAATGGCCTCAAGGAACGTTTAACCGGCGTCCGTGAAGCGCGAGTCGTCACGGACATTCTGGCCTAGAACCTTGTTATAAGGTCCAACCTTTCCGGTATTCTTTATGCAGTAACTCCTGGGCTGCTGGAGCGTTTTTCGCCTTGAAATTCTTGGCATCCCACTCAATGGTTTCACCACTGCGGTAAGCAACGGTACCAAGCAAGACTGCTTCGCTTAAAGCTCCAGAGTAATCAAAGTTACACGTCGTCGTGCCACCGCTCTTGATTGCATCAATCCACTCACGATGATGACCGACCGATGCTGGTATGGTTGGCTTGGGAGGCTTGAAGTCAATAAATTTCTCCTCGGGAAAGAGACGATAGCTGCCATAATCCGAGAGGATCATACCTTTCTTGCCAACAAACAATTGACCACTTCCCTTATTCACCGGCTTGCCGTTCTTGTCTCGCAACTTAGCCAGCAAGGGTGGTCGTTTTCCGCTGTCATACCAGGTCAACTTGACCGGCGGCAACTTCCCTCGCTGCGGATAATCATAGTGTGCAATCGTCCAAGCCGGGGTGCTGACCGCTTCCACAGGAGGTCCTTCCGCTGAAACACGCGTAGGATGTTTTAGATCCAAGGCCCAATGAGCCAAGTCCATGTAATGGCAACCAAAATCTCCCAACGCACCCGTTCCATAATCCCAGAAGCTGCGCCATTTAAAGGGATGAACCCCGGTACTGTAGGGTCGTGCTACCGCCGGACCTAACCAAAGATCCCAGTTAACATGTGCTGGAACCGGTGTTCCCTTGGTAAATTTTGCGCCGGTGTACTTGGCTCCCGCCCAGACATGAACTTCACGAATCTCCCCGATCACGCCACTTTGCACCAACTCGACAACCCGACGATAATTCTCGCCTGCATGAATTTGCGTTCCCATTTGCGTGACCAGCTTGTTCTTTGCTGCCAGTTCCGACAGCACGCGCGACTCGTAGACCGTGTGGGTCAACGGTTTTTCACAGTAGACATGTTTCTTGAGTCGCAATGCCATCGCTGCCGCCGGAGCATGGCTGTGGTCAGGAGTACCAACTACCACAGCATCAATCTGGTCAGCTTCCTTCTCCAGCATGACTCGGTAATCTTCATATTTCCTCGCACCGGAATAACGAGTGCCAGCTTGGTTCAAGAAGTTCGCGTCAATGTCTGCGACCGCAACAATATTTTGACTGGCCAACTCACGAATATTGGCACCTGCTCGTCCCGATGTTCCCACCGCTGCGATATTCAATCGCTCGTTAGGTGAGCTAGACTCCACTGCCGCAACCGGATTCACAAAATACCCGGCACCAATCACGGCACCCGTTTGTCCTAAGAATTCGCGTCGAGTGGTTGTGCGCTTCATCAGTGTTTCTCCTTCACTAGCAACCTTGCCAACAGATGATTACGCCACCACCCTATCCTTGCTGTGGACGCATTGCAAGCAGCAAATGCCTGCCTTCGCAAATGACGGCTTACGCGACCATCAATCGACGTAAATGAACTCATTGAGATTGAAGATAGCCAGGCATAAATCGGTGTAAGCCGTGGCCTGGTACGGGTTCAGCCTCGTGGGCACCGGAACTGGCAACGCCAACTGTCCGGACGGACGGCTTTCTTGCCGAGCTCGATTTGCTTGATCTTTCAAGAACTGGAGGGCTCGTTGTAATTCAACAACAGTGGCCGGACGTGCCAGGGCCCGCTGAAATACCCACTGGATAAACGCCTCCTGGTCGCTGGTCAGCGACAACCCGGTCCCAGCAAATTGCTGCGCCGTTTGCAAGGAGAATCGTGAATTGAGCAGAAATAACGACTGCGGGGCGGTGGTCGACTGGTTGCGGCGAGAGCAGCTGGCGTTTCCATCAGGCCGATCGAATAACTCGAAGATCGGGTAACGCAGATTGCGCCTGGCAAAAACGTAGATACTGCGACGCTGATACTGACGAGGGTCTGGATCCACTTCCCATTGCTTCTTTAAGAGCGTATCAACCAGTTCTTTCGACAGTGGTGGACGTACCCCCGCGCCCCCTTGCTGGCTATCGAGAGTACCAGCAACAGCCAGCATCACATCACGGATCGTTTCACCATCAAGTCGCTGGCGAGGAAACCTGGCCAGCCATTCATTTTCTGGATCCAGGCGCTCAGAGCGATCCAAGCGGGCAGTCAACGGGTGTGTCTCTGGTTCCGAGTTAGCCAAGTCTGCAACGCGTCCAGCTTGTCGATAGGTCGCACTGGTTACAATCAGGTAATGTAATTGCTTTAAGCTCCACTGCCGACGTATCAACTCGGTTGCCAAATAATCGAGCAGTTGCGGATGTGAAGGTGCTTGACCCACCAATCCAAAATCACTCGGCGTCCTCGACAACCCTTCTCCGAAATGTGATTGCCAAAGACGATTCACAATGACGCGGGCCGTCAGCGGATGATCTACCCGGGCTAACCAATTAGCCAAAGCAGCTCGCCGTCCACTCGTCTTCGCGGTTACCGGCAAGTCACTAAGTCGCGTCTCGGGAGAATTGACAATCCTTGGAAAGGCCGCTTTGACAACCATTCCCGGGCGCCGAAAATCTCCCCGAATCATCAAGTGACTATCTGCGGTAGAGCGACTGGTTTCCCGAAGGGCTTCTACCGAGACATAGCGCTTAACTTGAACTGCAGGCTCAAAAATCGCCCGCAAGCGGTAAAAATCTGCCTGGGAAATTGGATCGTACTTGTGGTCGTGACACTGTGCACATTCCATTTGCAGACCCATGAAAACCGATCCCACGGTCGAAGTGATTTCATT
>MDTE01129483.1_pt1 | contig 11152 bp, 8 predicted proteins | sample 811231 | NCBI WGS metagenome assembly MDTE01 (sample SAMN05326651, study PRJNA326480) | marine metagenome | isolation source: seawater | place: Indian Ocean: Red Sea | collected 2010 | reverse complement strand
CAAAAAAAAGAGGCCCTCAAAAGTAGACCTTAGCGCTAATATATTCCTCCGTAAACAGATTTCACTCTAAAGCGGAGTCTCTTGCAGCCTCCGCTAACTCAATGAAACAATTAAGCATAATTATGATAGAAATAGAAAACCAAAATAGAGCAGCCGGATATCGGCTAATCTAAGCAGAAGTAAGGAAGAATTATGCGATTGAAACAACTATTGTGCATCATTTTGCTATATCTCCTGAACTCAACAACTCCGAGCTCAATTCTCGCCCAACAAAATTTTGACAACAGCTTGAAACGGCCAAATATCGTATTGATACTCGCCGATGATCTCGGTTATACAGATATCTCTCCATTTGGCAGCGAAATAAATACTCCCAATATAGCCAGACTTGCCCAAGAAGGAATTTCTTTTACTAACTATCATACCGCAGGCAGTTGTGCCCCTGCCCGTGCGATGTTACTAACTGGCGTCGATAGTCACAGAAATGGTGTGCCTAACATCCCTGAAGCATTGCCTGCAGAAATGACTGTTTATGAAAACTATCAAGGAGTTTTAAGCCACAATGTTGTAACCCTGGCGAGCATGTTACAAGCCAGTGACTACCACACCTATGTGACTGGTAAATGGCATTTAGGCCATACACCTGATTTGCTTCCTTCGGCGAGAGGATTCGATCGCACCATCGCAATGGCAGATACTGGAGCAGATAACTGGGAACAACGAGCCTATTTACCGATTTACGATCAGGCAAATTGGTATGCAGATGGTGCTCCCCATAACCTGCCTGATGATTTTTATTCTTCAGAGTATTTCATCGATAAGACCATTGAATTTATCGCTTCAAATGAAGGCGATGATAAACCCTTCTTTGCTTATATTCCGTTTCAAGCAGTGCACATGCCAGTGCAAGCGCCGCGAGAGTATTCAGACAGGTATACAGGTGTCTATGACCAAGGATGGACTGTTATGCGCGAGCAGAGACGAGTTGCTGCAATTGAAGCGGGTGTGATTCCGCCAGGAATCGACATGCAAGTTACACCGGGAACGCTAAATTGGGATAGCTTAACTGATGAACAAAAACGTCATCATGCCCGGCGCATGGAAGTGTATGCCGGCATGGTTGATAACATGGACATGCATATCGGCCGTCTCTTGTCTTATCTCGAAAGTATTGAAGAATACGACAACACGATTTTTATTTTTACCTCTGATAACGGTGCCGAAGGATCCAATTTAATTAATCCTGAGGGAGGCTCAATTCTCGCTGAATGGTTTAATAGGGTCGGGTACAACGCAGATTACAACACGTTGGGAGAACGGGGCTCTTTTAATGCAATTGGCCCGAGCAATGCAACGATTGCAGCTTCTCCTTTGACCTATTATAAGTTTCACGCAAACGAAGGAGGATTGAGAGTTCCACTAGTTATGTCTGGCCCAGGTGTTGAAAGAGCAAATGAGTTTACCGATGAGTTCGTATTTGTAACCGATCTTGCTCCAACAATTTTGGGATTGGTTGATATTGAGGATCATGGCGGAACCTGGAATCAAAACGATGTTGAACAAATTGTTGGCAGCGACTTTTCAAGTTTTCTTGCCGGCAACTCTGAACAAATTCACAGCGCCGATGATCCCATCGGCTACGAGCTAGGTGGTAACAGCGCTTTGTTTAAAGGCGACTATAAACTGGTGATCAACAAAATAAGCCAAAATGAAACCGATTGGCATTTATTTGACATCAAGAACGATCCTGGTGAGACCAAAGATCTAGTGGAAGAGAGACCTGAATTGTTTTCTGAAATGATAGCTGACTATGAAGCTTACGCTGATGAGAATAATGTTCGGGATATGCCGGAAAATTATAGCCGGATAAGAACAATCTTTAGGGATGGTTTTAATTAGGAAAAGGAAAGCAAAAGTAAACGACTTGAAGTTATTGCCAAAAGAGCCCTTTTCAAATTCATAGGACATCTCTCTAGTCGAGCAGGCAGTTAATCCCAACTAGATATTGGAGTTAAGTTCAACTCATTTGGATTGACTACAACATGTTTAATAAACTCGCGACGCCAGGTGTAGGTAATATGCACGAGACCATCGGAAGTTTGAATCACGGCTGGATAAGAGTATTCTCCTCTTTCATTTTCCAGAACTAGCGCCGCATGCCACTTCTCGCCATCATCAGATACCGCAACATTCAAAGGAGAACGCCCATCGAGTGTGTGATTGTAGACGATAAGATGACGCCCATCACTCAGTGTTAAGGCATCAGTGCCAGCACTTGGATTCGGCAATGAAGTGAGAGTTACTGGGCTCCAACTTAACCCTTTGTCATCAGACCAGGTTTGAAAAACGTAATCAGATCTCGATCTGCCCAATGCCTGCAAACGACCATCGGTATGAATAAGAATGCTTGGTTGTATGGCATGAATTTCTGAATCTGAATTGACGGGAGCGGGTCGAACTATGTTCCAGTTTTCACCATTATCAGCAGAGAGCTCAAAATGAATACGCCAATTACTCGGGCGACTATTGGTTTCGGTGCTACTGGAACTAATTATAGTTCCATCGGATAAACGAACTGGTTTGTTTTTGATTGGTCCGAGTATTCCATCAGGTAATCTTTCTGGAGAGCTCCAATTAAGACCATCATCTCCAGATTTAATTACGGATCCCCACCACTCTCTTGGGCTAGGTCCGACCTTGTAATACAAACTAACTTCATCGTCTCCGCTCGCGAATAACACTGGATTCCAGGTTGGATATCTAATTCCATTGGATTGCTCTCCAGTGGCAACTTCTACCGATGTCGTCCATTCACCATCTATCTGACGTGATAACCAGATTCCCACGTCATTATTCCCTTCTGCGGTACCACCAAACCATGCTGCAATCAGTCCAGAATCAGTTTCTATTAAGGTGGAAGCATGAACACTAGGAAAAGACGCACTCTCAAATAGAAATTCAGTATGCACTATTCCTGGTTGAGTCAGATTGCGACTGACGCAAGCATTGAGGCTGAGAGCAATTAGTACCGCTAAGACCGCTGTATTAGAGATAGGCATCGTTTCCTCATAACGTTATATATAGAAGAATAAACAAAAAATGACTTCAGAAGGACTAATTTTTCCCCAGAGTGCAAACTAGTTTAGTTACAATGGCTGCTCTAGAAGGATAAAAGAACAATGAAACTAAAAATCTTTACCACACTAGCTATTTTCGTATTTGCGTCTTGTGCTCCGCAGATTACGGAGGAGATTGGGGCTCCAAGCCCTGCGGCTTCACCTGATTTTATTACCACCACTTATGCGCTGCAGAACCGGCCGGATATCACAGGGTTAACCGGCGCAGTATCCGCTGGTCATCCGCTGGCAGCCCAAACCGGACTGCGCATTTTGCAGGAAGGCGGAAATGCGACAGATGCCATTATTGCCATGGCAGGCGTTCTGGCGGTTGTTCGCCCTCATATGAATGGCATTGGCGGTGATGCATTTGGAATTTTTTACGACGGCGAATCCAAAGAAGTAACCGCACTTAATGCCAGTGGGCGAGCTGGATCATTAGCTACTCCGGAATTCTTCACATCGGCGGGGGTAGAACGTATTCCGGGAAGTGGCCCATTGTCTGTCAGCATACCCGGTGCCGTGGCAGGATGGGTTGATGCTCACGAACGCTTTGGCTCAATGGATTTTGCTTACTTACTCAAACCGGCAATCGAATATGCACGAGATGGTTTTGCCGTTTCCACTCGCCTGGCTATGGATTTCGAAGAACAAGGCGGCAATCTCAATCAAGATGGACGCAATCTCTATTTGCCAAATGGAGCACCACCACCAGTCGGTAGTTTGTTAATCAATGAAAAGTTAGCTAATTCTTTAGAAGTAGTTGCAAACGAAGGAAAAGAAGGTTTCTACCAGGGACCTATAGGAAAACAACTTGCCGCATACATAACCGAACTAGATGGACACCTAAGAGAAAACGATTTTTCCAATCATACTTCCACTTGGGTCGATGCAGTAAGCGGTCATTACTTAGGCCATACGATGCTTGTTATGCCCCCCAATACACAAGGTGTAACACAGTTAGCACTAATGGAAATGTCTAAATCGCATCCAGTGCAGTCGATGGGTCACAATAGCGCCGAGTATCTCCATACTCTAATCGAATTAAAGAAATTAGCGTTCGCGGATCGCAATCGCTGGGTCGCTGACATGGATATGGCAGATGTCCCGGTTGACGCATTGCTAGATGCAAACTATCTAAGAGAACGAGCCGGGCTTGTTGATCCTTATCAAGCAGCAATAGAAATTGGACCTGGATTTGGTGATGAAATATTTTCCGGAAGCGATAAGGACCGAGATGACTCTGGAGATACTGTCTACATCACTGCCATCGATCAGTGGGGTAATGCAGTAAGTTGGATACAGAGTAATTTTGCTGGCTTCGGCTCAGGATTACTGGAATCTGAAACCGGCATTCTCTTGCATAACCGCGGCGCTTTGTTCTCTCTGGAAACCGGCCACCCTAATGAAGTTGCACCAGGCAAGCGGCCTTATCACACCCTATCACCGATGATGGCTCTTTATCCGAACGGAGATTTCGCGTTTGCTCTAGGAACACCTGGAGGAGATAGCCAAACACAATCCTTATTACAGATTGTGCACAACATGCTGCTGTTTGATATGACACCACAACAAGCAATAGAGGCGCCGCGCTTTCGATCATCAGGCGGGCTCAATGTAGCAATTGAGAATCGCGTTAATGTAGACGTGTTGGCTGATCTTAGTGCACTCGGCCATGATCTAAACTTGATCGATGGCTGGACTGCAACTTTTGGTGGTGCGCAAATGATTCATTACAACCCAGACACGGGCGTAATTACTGCAGCTGCAGATCCACGCAGAGAAGCTTATTCATTGGCTTATTGATAAATTCAAAGAATATTTTGAGGAAATAATAATGATCAAGAAATTATTAACAAACTTATTTATCTTCATTTCGCTTTTCTGGCTGACAATAACTTCAGCACAAAGTGAATTGACATTTGTTGATCCCGAGGAAGTCGGTTTCTCGTCTGAGCAACTAGGAAAAATAGAAAGTTATTTCCAAGGCAGGGTTGATAGAGGTGAAATAGCGGGAATCGTAACTTTGGTTGCTAGGAACGGGAAGATCGCCCATTTAAGCGCAGTGGGATATCAGAATGTTGAACAACGTGTCCCAATGGAAACTGACTCGCTCTTTCGCATCTATTCCATGACAAAGCCCATCGCGTCAACAGCATTGATGATGTTGTATCAGGATGGCCTGTTTCAATTAAACGACCCTCTCTCTAAATTTATTCCGGAGTTTGCAGATCTTCGAGTGCTAAGAGATCCAAGCGGACCACTCGATGAAACTGTAGCAATGGAGAGAGAACCCACCATCCAAGATGTGCTCCGACATACCGCTGGCTTTTCCCACGGGCTAGGGCGTAGTGAATACGATGATCTTTTTGTCGGCTCAGGTATCTTCCGGCCAGAAACTTCTCTGGAAGAAATGATGACTGCTTTATCTAAAGTACCATTGATGAATCAGCCCGGTTCGTCCTATCGATACAGTATCGGTCCTGATATTGCTCTACGACTAGTGGAAATCATTTCGGGCATGGAAGCAGATGATTATCTCGAACGACGCATGTTCGACCCTCTAGGAATGGATGACACAGGCTATGTGGTGACATCTGATAACGCCGGCCGGTTATCACCAATTCATTGGATGAAAGACGGAGAGCTAGTGGCTATAAACTCCGAAAACGGAAGTCCATTTGGTGGTGTTTTAGTGGAAGACTGGTCAGTTAATAATTACACCATGAATCACGAATACAAAGGAGGCAGTATTGGTCTGGTTTCCACGGCAGAAGACTATTGGCGATTTGCCCAAGCAATGCTTAATGGTGGCGAATTAGGTGGTGAACGAATTATCGGTCGCAAAACGGTTGAATACATGGCACAAAATCACTTGACCCCACAACAACATGAAACTTTCAGTCCGGCCTTAGGTTTCGGCCTTGGTTTCGCTACCATAGAAATTCCATCAGGAGTCAGTTACACAACATCCGAAGGAAATTTTTATTGGGCAGGTGCAGCCGCGACCAACTTTTGGATAGATCCTACTGAGAACATTGTTGTCGTGGCGATGACTCAGCATATGGGCGTGCGCGGCACAGGAGCGTTACGTGGAGAATTGCACTCTCTTGTTTATGGCGCATTAATTGACTAACTTTTTAGAAGTAATAAGAACCTAAAACTTAAGCTTTAGGTCCTAAATGCCTATGCTAGTAATAAGAACGTGACTCGACTCACTCTACTTATAGTTTGTTTGCTGCTTAGTTCTTGTTCTGAACGGGTTGGGCAACGCCAGACATATGTCCTCACTACAGGAACTACAAGCGCGACCTACTATCCGGTAGGTGTAGCGCTAGCGACAATAGTATCAGCCCGCGAGGAAGCAAACTTTGCATTAACTGCCATCAGCTCCGCCGGTTCACTCGAGAATGTAAAACTTCTGCGAGATAATCAGGCTCAATTCGCAACCATGCTATCGATTTTTGCCGCTTGGTCCTATGCCGGTGAAGGACCAATTCAAAACCCTCAAACCCATGTCCGTGGTGTCACTGCTCTTTGGCCTAATGTTGAGCATCTTCTTTTACGCTCTGATCTCGTCACTGAGGGATCTTTTACCGATTACTCGCGACTGAACGGTGAACGAGTTTCTATTGGTATGAGAAACTCAGGTGCCGAGATTACTGGCTTCTATATTTTTGATGCGCTAGGTATTGATTACCAACAAAATCTGTCGGTGGCTTATTTAGGCTACGGCCCCTCTGCCGATGCGCTTCAGGACGGGAACATAGTTGGGCTCAATGCACCAGGCGGACCGCCTATGGCTGCATTAACCCGAGCACATGCTCTTCTTGGCGAAGAACTTACAATCCTTAGTATCAACCAAGAAGAATTAAATGCCATAAATTGGGAATATCCTATTTGGAATTTTTATGACCTAGCTCCAGGCACATACCCAACTCAAGATAAAACTGTCAGAACTGCCGCAAGCGCCAATGTCTTAGTGACACGAGATGATGTTCCAGAAGAAATCGTTTATAACCTTACGAAGCTATTATGGGAGAATCTTGCAGCACTTCAGGAAATTCACAATGCGACAAAATCAATGATATTGGAAAACGCCCTAAAGGGAATGCCCGTTCCTCTTCATCGAGGGGCTCTTCGCTATTATGAAGAAAAAGGAATAGATGTCCCAGAACATTTGTTAGGCGGTTAGAAAAAGGCATCATTTATGAAAAAAATCTTTACCATCATAATTTACCTCGGCTTGGCCAGCATTACACATGCAGCTGATAATGATGTGGTTATAGTTGGAGGCGAAGGTAATAGCTGTATTGAAGACCCTGGCTGTGTAAATCGTCTTCATCCCGACATCCCAATGGCCGCGAGAGCCAAACCTGGCCAAACAATATTATTTCGTACTCGCGATAGTGGCGACTGGTTAGGGACAGTCTCGGCTCAAACTAATGAGCCCGAAAATTCGAGCAACAACTTCGGTGCTGTGCATCCTATGGCTGGGCCCGTGCACATTGAAGGCGCTGAAATAGGCGATGTACTCAAAGTCACCTTATTGAATATAGATCCAGGCAAATATGCTTATACCTATGGTGGCGACGGAGGTTTTGTTCCCGATTTAGTTGAAGGTCAATTTTTAACGATTTGGCGGCTCAATCGAGAATATGCCGAAAGCGACGATATTCCAGGAATACGTATTCCAAATTCAAGTTTCCCCGGCGTAGTCTCTACTCTGCCTGGCCCTAATCAATTACGAGTAATGCTGGAGCGAGAGCAGGCACTAGCGAATGCAGGCGGACAGGTTTTCCTGCCCTCACCAGATGGAGCATCTCCAGCTGAAGTATGTGGTGCAAATGGATCCGCACCTAACGAATGCTTACGCACAATTCCGCCAAGGGAACACGGCGGCAACATGGATATTCGCTATTTGCAGGCTGGGGTTTCAATATATCTACCCTGTTTTGTGGAGGGTTGTGGACTAACCATCGGTGATCTTCACTATGCTCAAGGGGATGGTGAAGTTTCTGGAACAGCGATTGAAATGTCTGCTAACGTTTGGGCGACCACTGAAGTGATTAGGGACGGACGAGATCTTTCGCGAGGCCCACACTATGAAGGCTCTTCTCAGTTATTGGAAATTCCTTCTCGAAGGTTTTATGCCGTCACTGGCATTCCGGTAAAAGAACCAGGCGAAGTTCCTCCGGATATGCAATATTTAAATTCAGATGTAGTTGCGGGCTTGAGCAACTTATCCAACGATATAAATCTTGCGGCAAGAAATGCTATCGATGGCATTATTGATTACATAGTTAGGACTTATGGATACACGCGCAACCAAGCGTATGTAATCGCAAGTGTCGCTGTAGACCTTAGAATTAGCCAACTGGTAGATTCTCCAAACGTCGGAGTAACAGCCGTACTCCCGCTCGATATCTTTAACAATTAGCGCATCAAGAAACCATTATAGCTGAAGGACTGCTACTACAATTGCCAATTGACATAGCTTTTGTTCTACTTAACACTCAAAAGTTAACTCAAAACGCAACGAGGTGCTCCATGTCTTTCCGCAATCAAATCGTATCCGTAGCCGCTCTGCTCGCACTTGCTTCTTGGTTTGTGCCGCTCCAATCTGTTGCGCAGAACTCCACGAATCCGTATGCGATCGTCGAAGGGTGGGCAAAACTGCCGGGAGGAAGGGTGATGGGAGCAGTCGGCAAAGCGAAGGTCGACCCCGACGGGCGCCATGTCTGGGCCGTTATCCGTTGCGATGCCGGTCCTGATCTTTTCGGTTCGGAGTGCGTTAATTCAGACTTAGATCCCATCTTGAAGTTCGATCCCGACGGCAATGTAGTCGAGTCCTTCGGCAGCGGAATGTTTATCTGGCCGCATGGAATTGACGTTGACTCCGACGGCAACGTCTGGGTGACTGACGCCGTGAGTGATAACAATATTCCGGCGGGCGACGGTCGAGGTCATCACGTCATCAAGTTTAGCTCTACTGGCGAAGTACTCATGACACTTGGCACCCCTGGAGAACAGGGAGACGGCCCGAACCACTTCACTTCCCCTAGTGATGTGGCAATCGCGTCTAACGGTGACATATTCATAGCGGACGGCCACAACGCAAACGGAAACAACCGAGTGGTGAAGTACAACAGCCGTGGCGAATTCCTTATGTCTTGGGGAGAGACTGGCTATGCCCCGGGACAGTTCCGTGCCCTGCACGCCATCGCCATTGATCCAGATGGTCGAGTGTTTGTGGGAGATCGCAGCAACAGCCGAATTCAGATCTTCGACCAAGAGGGCAACCACTCTACCACTTGGACCCAGTTCGGGCGCCCGAGCGGAATAGCCTTTGACAACGAGGGACGGATCTACGTCGCGGACTCCGAATCTGACAACGTACAGAACCCAGGATATGAAATGGGAATTCGCATCGGCGAAGCCGAGACAGGATGGGTGAAAGAGTTCATTCGCTTCCCATGGGCGGATCCTAACATTCTACCGGGGAACGGAGCGGAGTTCGTCACCGTCGATCGCGAAGGCAACATTTACGGAGGAGAGCCCGTCCCCAACCCTCATCTTAACGAGCGAACACTTAGGAAGTATGTACGGGTGCGACCTTGAGGACACTGACAAGCATCTTCTAAACTGTAAGAGCTCTGGCGAGAAAATTTTAAAAACTAATAAATGGGGTCAGAGTAAAAATACAGTGGGTTTCGACTAGGTTAGCTAATTAAACTACAAGTTAGTGGTGAAATCTGAATTCTTGTGGAAGTACCAAGGGCTTCCACTACAACTCCATTGATAGAACCTTCTTTTATCCTTAATAAGGTACAAGTAAAACTACTGATACAACCGGAGATACAAATAACTGCTTTATAGTGCTGAAAGCCAGTGAGATAAGGCATTATCGACTCCACCCTTAAGCACCACTCTCGAAAATGAATTCCCGCTGGATTGAATTGTGATAACACACAAACAATAACCAAATCATTTATTCTAAATTCGAATCTTGATCCCTCCATTAATGACAAACCCGTCTAAAGGCGCAAAGATGTCATTAAAAATAGGATTCAGTAATGAACCTGTATATATCTGTTCGTATCTAGTCTGGCGAATGTCAGTAAAGTTTTCAAAGTTAAGAAATAATGAGTAATCCTCAGAGTAAACTTTTTCCATCATTAAACCAAAAATCCAATAGTCCCGGCCCGTGGATCCATTAGTTAAAGCTTGCCGCCCAAAATAATAAGCCTCCAAACCTATTCGAAAATCATCTTCTCGCTCGTAAACGAATACTGCATTTACTCGATCTTCGGGAATTAGGGTACTTTCGCTAACTCCATCCAACCCATGCTCTTCAACATCAGTATGGGTATAACCAAGGAACAATTTAAAATCATTCCAAAACCAAGCGGCATTTATTTCTGCTCCTTTAGAATCGAGATAATCCTGCGGCTGAGAGAAAATATACTGACCTTGAGTCATGGCTTCTAACTGCAGCGGATCATTTACTCGAGTATAGAAAACCAATGCATTCAGATTAAGCGACATTCCATTGGCGAAATCAAAAGACTGGTTTATATCAATATTAAATCCTGCAGATTGCTCGGCATCAAGCCGACCCTCATCTAGAGGCAAAATATTTAGAAAATGTAGCGCATCCGATTCTTGCGTAAATAAGGTTGGTTCTTTGTATCCGAGCCCACCACCGATACGAAGAGTGGAATCTTCGGAAATATTGTACATTAACGCTACACGCGGGAGTACAAAGGTGCCGTATGCAGAAGTATGGTCTAGCCTTAACCCACTTTCCAACATCCAGCGACTTGATATTGGCATGGTTAATTGAGCGAAAATACCCGTCGTATAACCGCTAAAATCGTGAGCCAGACCGAGCAATGGATTATCTTGCTCAAAATCTTCTGTCAACAAATTAACACCTAACACCCAGTCAACGTTCTCATTCGTTCCGAGAATATGCATCTCAGAAAAACTCGAAGTTTGAGTTCCAGCAAAACTGAACATTGGAATTTTTAGTT
>MDTE01051223.1_pt1 | contig 11152 bp, 8 predicted proteins | sample 811231 | NCBI WGS metagenome assembly MDTE01 (sample SAMN05326651, study PRJNA326480) | marine metagenome | isolation source: seawater | place: Indian Ocean: Red Sea | collected 2010 | reverse complement strand
GAGTTCGACGCCCCTGAACTTCCTGAAGGAATAGATAGGGATCCAGTACGCCGTCAACAGGATTGGAGTGAGGTCTCAAACGCTTTTGGTTTCGTCCCGGTATCTTTCTCGTTCGGTGGTGACAAGGGAGCCTGCAAGAATTCTATAGTGGATTGGATTTCTAGAGAGGCCAAGGTAAACGAACTGGCGATAGGTGAGATTGAGATTAGTTCATCGAATTCGACTGTTGAGATACATGTGGACAAGGTCGAGACAGTTGTCAAGATAATGGATTCACGTGATTGGCGTGGCGATAAGATCACAGCTAAGATTGCTTGATCATTCTTCTTCGTCTTCGGACTGGGGGTTATCTATTCTAATTAGGACGAATGCAGGTATGGTTACACCAATCAACAGTTGCCTTAATGCACGTCCTTCCACATTTTCCCAGTCATGGCGTGCATTTTCACAATCAGCACTCAGCACACCATCACAGCCATCACTTTCCAACTCCATCCTTCTTGAGTCCTCATCCAAGGCCAAGTGATATGCGCCGTTCAATAGGGCGATTAGAGCCACACTTAGGAGGAAGTAACTGGTTGGCGCCAAAGGGGAATCGCGCTTCACTAACTTTGCTTCCTTTGCTTTCTCAATAAATTCTCTAGGGTTAACCTTGACATCAAACTTGGGGCCACCGAGGCTGACATACCAAAGAGTCCACGAAAGAAGGATGATGAGCATGAATCCGTATTCAAGCATAAATTCGTGGAAAGACCACATTTTAGACCAGCATCCATACTGGCCAGGGGCGTCCAAACAACCTCCTAGTGCGAGTGGATATAGAACGATTAATCGAATTACATTTAGGAATGCTAACAAGCCTGCGAAAGTTAGCATTCCTCTTAGTTTCAATCTATTCGATACATTGGGTGTCATCCATATTAAGAAAGCAGTGAATGCTATTTCATGGATGCCGGCGCATTCATCCGAGACTTCGAGAGCGTTTAGAGAACTGCCTTGGAAAGCGGAGTGGTTGAACATTACTACTGTCGTAGGTCCACCTTCATTAGCGACATAGGAGATAGTCTCAGAACCAAACAACATTGAGTGCATTTGCACCCATACCCAAGTGAGTAATTCTTGGTAGTACCAGAAAGAATCTTCAGGATGAGTGAGCCAACGATAGAGCAATTCTGCTCCAATTAGAAGGGTGATTGGTAAGACGATGAGTGCAGCACGGGTGAATACCTCACTAAGGGGGACATCGTCAACCGGTTTGGCCATTGTAGTCTGATGTCCCTCCAGCATATGAATGGGTGCCGTTCGCATGGATTGAAAAGCACCCATAGAGTCGAAGGACTGAGGAGCGGGGATGCGGCTGCTAGATCTACTTGGCTACCACTGTCCAGTACCTGTTTATGAGGCGCGCAAAGCGCTCACAGGCATGCAACCAGGGGAGAGGCTGATGTTGCTTGCAGATGACCCCGACACGACCCGCGACATCCCCGTTCTACTCTCTCGTCTAGGTGATACTTTAGTTGATTTCAAGGACGAAGCCGGCGAGTATTCATTTGTTATCGAGAAGGTGTGACTATAATGCAAGAAGAGAACAAGATAACGATTACCGAGAGTAGCGAGGTGCCCGCCGATGCTCGCCTTCCAACAGAGAATGGCGACTTTCGAATCCGTGTATTCCATGAGGATTCAACAGGATTCGACCATGTCGCTCTGACTTTGGGTGAAATGGATGGTCCCGACCCTGTTCTTGTCAGAATCCACTCTGAATGCCTAACAGGTGACGCTCTTGGCTCACTAAGGTGTGATTGTGGTCCACAGTTATCTGCCGCTCTTCGATTGATACAAGATAGGGGGTGGGGGTGTTTGGTCTACCTAAGGCAAGAAGGACGTGGCATTGGTTTGCATGAGAAGATTAAGGCATACCACCTTCAAGACCAGGGTGCTGACACGCTCGAGGCCAATATCATCCTTGGACACCCTGCTGACGCGAGGGACTACAGAATAGCCTCAGAAGTTCTGAGGTCTGTCGGAATCACAGAAGTCTGTCTTTTGACTAACAATCCGGACAAGGTCGATCAATTGAATTCACTTGGGATTCAAGTCGTACAGCGAATGCCACTCATAGAAGGTGTTAGCGATGAGAACATCGACTATCTGAACACCAAGGTTGAACGGATGGGGCATTCCATTGATTTGGAAGCGATAAACGGCGATTGAAAATCTTCAAACTTGCACAATTAGGAGCTATATTGAGGAGGGCCGCGACCGGGAATTGAACCCGGGTTGGCAGATCCACAGTCTACCGTCATAACCCCTAGACCACCGCAGCCACTAGGTGAGCCGCCCGTGCGTTGCCCCCCTAATCAACAGTTCTATGGGGTACGTCTTGGCGACGACTTGAAGCGTGTCAAGCATTACAGCCGCATTCATGAGGGGTTCGCGCGCGCTCGTTTTCGTAGTGTTTTTGATGCTTTCAGTATTCTCTTGGGTACCGTTGTCCAACGCGGATACCGTGATTCGTTCCGACCTCGTCGATCTCTTTCCAGCAGGCGACATGGAAGATGGTTCAGAGTGGGATGTTTCGACACAGTCGGGATTCTCGGAGGGTACGGCTGCTGAACATACAGTCGCTATGGTGGAGGATGGCCATCTATCCATAACCCATCAAAGGCCATTAAACATCGATGAGGTCACCTCATGGGCAGGGCATTCTCCTTCTGAGAGCAACCTTTCACTCGGTCACCCAGATGGTGGTTATACTTGGAGCACAGGGCCTGTCATCGAGTTAGAGTCGTTTGATTTCTCATCATTGAGCGGTACGACACTCCACAATGTCTCTCTCCTAGTTGCATTTGCTGTCCCGGATGTACTTCAGGACGATGAGTTACGAATCATGGTAGAATGGGGTGCGAATCCTATTCTTGTTCGTTCATTCGCTCACACCCAATCTGCAATTGATAACATGCAGGGTAACCCATTAGAAATTACTCTGGATAGTCACAATGCGTGGACTTGGCAGGATATATCCGCCCTCTTGGTTACTATCGACTATGTTTCAGTAGGTGGAATCGATGACACAGAGGTTAGAGTGGATGCTGTTGGAGTCAAGGTCAAGCACCAAGCCTCTTGGTCAGGATTGGATTCTGCTAAGGCAGTAAATGTCAGCACCATGGAGATGGCACCGTTCCATCAGTTTGAGTTGACTACAGGTACCCAGACCTCCCTCGTCACCACTGCTTGTGGTTTGGAACTTGTCGATGGTTCGACGGCAGGTGGGTGGGTGACAGAGACGATTGAGCTACCTCATGACCAATCTTGGGGCAGGCTTTACCTTGAAGGTAACAGCGCATCGACTTCGATTCTTGCCAAGAGTAGTAGCGATGGTGAGAATTGGCAATCCACCGCCATTCAATCAGGCGACTTAGTACAGGCTTACAAGTATCTGAAGGTTGACATCGCGTTGTTTTCGGGCTGCATCGAGAGCCTTAGAGTCGACTTCAACGATCCGACACTTACTGTAATCGGTAACATTGCGGGGGATGTCGGTGGCCTAGCTGGTTCATTCTCTTACATCAGTTTTGCAATCGGCACCAATTTGCTGGGTACTATTCCAATCACTCCCGGGCCATTCACACTATCCTATTCTGTAGGAGGTGTGCTACCTGCAGCAGGTGACGACTTATCACTCGGAATTGGGGCAAGGTTCCAATGGTCTTCCAACGGTTCTGCAGAGACTGTGGTTGTCAGCGTTGAAGATGCCGTGATAACTGGTGGCTTCGTTGTCGAGTGGGACTATGACCCTCAGTGTGAGACGCCATCGGAGGTCTTTCTGGAAGAGGACGCATCAGGCGATGTCATTCCGCTTCGAACTACATGCACTGACGATATAACACCACAAGATGAACTGCAGGTACAAGTTTCATCTGACGATGAAGCTCTTCTCGTTGCTTCGGTATCAGATGGACAAATCGTGTTGCGGCAGCAGGAGGATGCTTCAGGCATTTCCACGGTATCGATCGGTGTTTCAGATCAAAGGGGTAACTTGTGGGAATCTGAATTCGATGTCATTGTTAGCGCAGTAGATGATTCGCCTACTATGAATCTACTTCCACTTGAGATTCTCGCTGCAGTTGGGGAATCCGTAAAGATTGAACTTGGAGTGGGGGACAAGGACACCGATCTAGCTAACATCTCTATCACCACCGATGTGTCTTGGGCTGTGATAGATTCCTATGGTGACCTTGTCATCACACCGATTGCTCCAGGAACCTTCGATCTCACGGTTTCTGCAAGCGATGGTACGACCACAATCACTCACAGCATGAATGTGATATCCACCTCTGACCCTGATCTACTCGTCGAATCAGTTGAAATGGGCGATGGGAGCATATACCCTGGTGATATCGTAAATGTTCAAGTCTGGGTAAGGAACCAAGGGGAGAGTCCAGCTTCTTTGGTTAATGTAAGGTTCTACGCGAATGAAGTGTTCGTTGCTTCATCCAATGTATCTTACATCGCAGCTGGTGGACTGGAATCGACTAACTTCGATTGGGTCGCTCCTATCGATAGTGGTCAGGTATCCCTTAGAATCGAAGTCGATGCAACTCGTACTATTCTCGAAGTTTCCGAGGACAACAACGAATACAACTCTTTCATAGATGTTCTCGATGCTGAGGATTCTGGAGATGGTGGACTCGGTAATTCTGGCATCTCTGCACCTCCATCTACAATGTTCTGGTTGGTACTGGCTATTGTGGTAATTGGTGGCTTTCTTGCTCTACAACTTGGTCCAGGCAAGGTTCGTAGAAACCTCTGATTTTAGACTCTAAAAGACCCCATGTAGCCTGATAATCCTCCATTTTCGGAGAATGGTTATAGGAAGGCCGTGACTGAAAAGAGTGCTTCCGCAATGTCAGCTGCGTCTGACGGGGGGTGGGAGCGGGGGAATCGCGATGGGACGGTTGAAGATTCGTCTGGAAACTGACGAGTGGATCTACGAAGAGTACGATATCGAGTGAACTACCACCTTTTGGGGTAGGTTTCGTTGCCCATAAGGACGACTTTCGGCCTTGCGACTTCACCTTTATTCATCTTTTGAATCGATTCAGAGTCGGTAATCATAGAGGCTATGCACACCACTTCTCCCTTAAGCGAGTTAATCGCTACTTCGTCACCCGTAGCAAGGTCACTAGACATCTCTACTAATCCAGGCTTAGCTAATGGTGCCCCATGAGTCAATGCGGCTACTGCTCCGTCCTTCACAGTCAATGAAGGCATCCCAGTTAGGAGCGATTCGATAGGTTGCAATATCTTAGCCATCGCGGTGTCATCCCCATGTTCCCGCCACAGGTAGATGGCATCGCTGAGTTGTTGCAGTGTCACAGCATCTTCTTCATCCATGATCCCTGATGTGCTACGACGAAGCTCCACGAGTTCCACTGGCCCATCGAGAAGAAGACCCATATCCTTGGCTATGGTTCTAACATAGGTTCCGGCTTCACAGGAAATTCTGGCTAAGACTATTCTTCCATCACGATCCAATATCGTGAACTCATCAATCGTTCGCTGGCGAACACGAACCTTCACTGCTGATTCCTTTGGGGGTACATTGTGAATTCTTCCCGTTAGATTGGAAACCGCTTCCTCAAGTGCAACTTCTTCTACTTCAGCTGGAATTCTCAGGACGGCGACATAGGTTTTTTTCCCGAGCAGAATACGATCAGTGAGCCTGGTAGTTCCTCCAGTAAGGATAGTCAAGGCTCCTGTGGCAAAGGGGTCTAGAGTACCACCATGTGATATCTTGTCTACCTTCAGCATATCCCTGACCCATGCCGCTATTTGGTGACTACTTGGTCCAGGTGGCTTGTCGATTAGGAACCATCCTGATGCGAGTAACTCTTCGACCGTTCTGTCATGTGGTCTTTTCCCATGTTCTGGGTCAGTTGTAACATCTGATTCGAATTCAATTCTAGTCAATATTTCACCTCCATTCGTCTTCAAGTGCCTGCTCAACTAAGTCAGCGAGTTCATCGGGTAGTCTGTCATCGGCTTCGATGATTAGGTTGTATGGCGTCATCATCTCCAGATTGATTTCATAGAGATTGGAATAACGGGCTTGGTCTGAGTTCATGCGCTCAATGATCCTTAACATCGCTTCATCAACCGAACCACCTTCTCTCTTCACGACACGGCGAGCACGTTCTTCGACAGACACCTCAAGCCAGAGTCTAACACAACCTATGCCCTCGTGCATAGCCCACCATCCGGAAAGTCTCGATTCAACGACTTGGGGGCCCTTGGGGTCGTTCATGGCATCGACCAACTTTGCATCCAAATCCTTGTCTATTTGGGGTTCTTCAACTGTCATTTTAGAGAATGATTCCAAATCAATACCTCTCCTCTTTGCTTCCTCTCTGAAGACCTCACCGCCGTTAAGAGAAGTCCAACCCCTTCTCTGGCAAATAAGGTCGACCAATGTCGAAGTGCCGCTACCAGGGTGGCCGCTCACGGTTAGTTTAACCAATTCAGCGCCTCCAAGAGTGGCGACAAACGACACAGCGTAGTCTACCGTCAGGCGCTCTTTCGACATCACTGGAGTCACAATCTGGGCAAGTTGTACCTTCTAGAGGTTGCGCGACAGATCCTTGGCTTTGTGAAACTGTATCTCCTTTCTTACGGGGGCCATCTCTAGATCTTCTGGAACGTGACTTGTTGGAAGTGCTTGTCTTCTCCTGTAGTTCGGCGAGCATGGGTTCGGGTATCGATTCGCCCGCAACCACCACTGGATGGCTTCTGTATCGAAACAATTTGATGTGGCGGTCGACGACTCTGCCAAGAGGTGCTGAGGTGCATATGTAAGTAGCAATCCATGCAGGGAATATCAGTATCTTGTCTGTCAATAGGTTCCATTCAGGGTGCCAAGGGAGACTAACATAGTCGACCCTGAATCCTTCAACGCTGGTAGCCATCCAGGAAAATATGGCTATTATGAAGATGAATGTGAACATCATAGGCTTCATGATTGAATTCTGTAGTTTCATTTGCTCTGGTAGGAGCCTTTGTTGCATTTTCTGCATCTTCTCTAAGCCAGCAGTGTCACGGTTAATCCGCGCTTCGTTCATCAACTTTCGGAGTTGTTTTTGGCGGTGTGCAAGGTGTGCCTGCTTGATGGGATCCATGAAGAAAGAACGGAACACGGTGTTGACTACCATTATCGATGATCCGACCAGCGTGACTGTCAGTACGAACCATTGGTCTGAGAAAGGAATTAGCGGACTTATTACAGAATCAGCACCAGCAGAGAGAGTCGTCCTTATTGTTGGGTTTATGAGGAGGAAAGACATCATGACTAACATAAGCAGAGGTGTCATCATCGAACCCATACCAGGGAGGCTCTCGTCCTGGTTTGCATCGCTCATGATTGTCTCGCTCTACCGGAATCGCATGAACCCTTCGGGTACTGCACCTTCGGTGCAGCATTGTTGAAGGGGGTGTTGTCGGTACCTTTGTGACCGAAGCCCCATCTCGGAGATTGTTAACCATGGCAAGTCCGGACGAGATTATGGCAGAAGTGCGTGCTGCCATGGCCAATGGGGATTTGCAAGAAGCATCAAAACTTCTCAAGGTTGCTTCAGCAAAGTGGAAGGCGGAACCAGAGTTTGCCGTACGACACGGCGGGGTTCTCGAACAGCTGGGGGATTTCAAAGGAGCCCTGAAAATCTATAGAAAGGTACTATCAAAGTTCCCTGAGCGTCAGGATGCGTGTGAGAGGGCTGCTCAATGTGCCCTCAAATCAGGCAAGCACCGGCTCGCCGAAAAGTTGTTTTCAAGGGCAATTGGAATGGGCATGGATCTAGATTCTGCCACAGTAGGAATCGCTCAGTCGTACTCTGCAAGATCACGGTACCATGAGGCTTGGCAGAAGGCAATCACTCAGTATGAGTCCGGAGATTGCAAGTCTAGGGAGTTGTATGATCTTCTCAAGGAACTCTCGCCTATTGTTGGATCTAGCGTTCCTAAGTTAGATGAGTTCGATTCAGCTATACTCCCTGACGAACCGTCTACAGTAAGACGTTCTGGCGGTTTTGAGGAGAATAATGAGAAGTATGGTGTGGGCACTGTAGAAGCAATGGCTGGCATAGCAAGAGATGAGTTGGTGCTGGACGATTCTGCATTGAGTGAGTTACTCTCGCCCGAAGGAGATACAACTAGGGGTGATACTGGATTGGGTATCGACCTATCTAACTTAGATTCAAGTTCAATTCAGAAACCCCCTGAAGTGACGCAATTCATTGATTCAACAAGTGAAGGCAAATCTCAGCCGGAAGAGGGGGATGACCCATTTGCCGATTGGCCTGAAACATGAGGCGCTAGAATCCAATTTCCGATGCCGCTGCATCGGTGTGGTTCACAGTATTTCACTCAAACTCAAATGAACAGGTGCCGCAGACATTGGCTCCCTCTGGATTGGAGGCGTTGCAAATCGGGCAGATTCTTTCGCCTCCAGAGGTTGCGGAATCGTCAGATTGTCCTTCTTCCTCTGGAGCAGAACCGGTCAACTGAGCCAATGCGGCATCCATCTCGGAATCCTCTTCTGAGTCAGTCTCCTCCCCGGAGTCTTCTTCCTCTTCGGTTTCGCCGTCATCGTCGTCGGATTCCTCTTCAGATTCTTCTTCCTCTTCGGATTCTTCATCACTGTCGTCGGATTCCTCTTCAGATTCTTCTTCCTCTTCGGATTCTTCGTCACTGTCGTCGGATTCCTCTTCAGATTCTTCTTCCTCTTCAGATTCTTCTTCCTCTTCGGATTCCTCGTTTTCCTCGGATTCTTCCTCTTGGGTTTCCTCTTCAGTACCCTCGTCTTCCTCGATATCTTCTTCCGCTTCGGGCTCGGGGGCAGGAGGTGGTAGGTCTACATCCAGCTCGTCGCCAAAGGTAGCTCCATGGAACTCCTGGGCTTCCGATACTTTGTACTCGACACCAGTGTCACCTACTAATTCATAGATGACCTCGATTCTCTCATCTTTCTCGATTACTGGTATGTGCCATGAGACCTTGATGCCATTATCATCGTCAGCCTTCTCCATTTCGGCTTCTCGTACACCGGAGTCACTCCGGATGTTGTAGCCTTTAATCTCAAAGGCAGGTGGTACGATGTCGTGGATAGTCAAATCTTGAAGTGCGGAGTCTGATCTGTTATGGAACATAATCAGGACTTCGTAGCGTCCTGCACCGCCAGCAGGGAATACTTCCTTTCCAGTACTGACCCTTCGTCTCTTGTGGATGACTCTGATTGTAGGGTCTTCCTCGAGTTCTCTGGTTGCTACTGGGCCGTATCTCTCAGCAGAGAAATCAGTTCTCATGGGTCCTGCTACTAGATCGTTATCAGGCGTTGGATCAGGGGCTATTAGCGGGTATGTCATAGTCATGGTCTCGCCCGGCTCAAGTCCTATCGGACCCTTCGTGCCGATGGTAACCAACATCGTATGTCCAGAGCCATCTGGGCTGAGGCGTGTATCTTCAAGGGTGACTCCTTCTCGAACCTCTATTCTGAATTGTTCTCGGACCAAATCCTTGTCCCCTATACTGCAATTTACCTGCTCTAGGTCAGGGCTGTTGAATATTCCAGGTATGTCATCAGTCAAGCGCATCAGGTTAATCGTCGATGATCCTGTATTGGTCACAGATATCGTTGTCTCAACAGTCGCTTCACGGTAGGTTCGCAGAACATCTGCTGAGTATTCCTTAGACACTTCTGCCTCTAGAACTTCAATTGTGTGTTGTTCAAGTTCGATTGAACCCTCTGTCGTGTGGCTGACTCTTGGAATGACAGTGAATCCAAGCTCTTGGTTGAAGTTGGGCTCATCAGTCGAGGGAACAATGGCCACATCGCTCTCCCAACGTCCATCAGGGTGGACATCCTTCTCGACATCACTGATATCGAACAAGAGTTCTTCACTACCTGCCATCTTCACCTGTAACCTGACAAGATCAACGGCAAACGAAGAGCGGTTTTCGAAAACAGCCTGACAGCGCCAGTTGTCTGGTCTCTCATCTTCATCGACATCCATGTAAGAGAATCCTCTACAGAAAGCGTCCAACTCGACAATCTCCATTCCGGAGAGTGTGGCATGGGCGTTGTAGGTTGCTCTGGTTGTTCCTGCATCGACTTGATCAATGCTCTTTGTTAGTAGTTCAGCGGTCAGTGGCAGGGTTCTCTTCCCACCAGGTGATAGCGAACCAACATTCCATGTAAGGGAGTTCTTACTAACTTCGTGAGTCTCACCATCGGCGATGGTCAATTGTGATGGTATATCACGTGTTACAACGATTTCACTGAGGTCTACTGAGCCGAGGTTTTCGACTTCCAACTCTAGGTTGATGTTTTGAATCTCGTCCGAGCAGACTGCGGATGTACTACGCTCTTGGGTTCTCTCCGGTTTGGTGTCTATCCTTTCTCTGAGTGCTAGCATCCTTGGGCCAGATACGGAGTAATCAAACGACGAATCGTCTCCAGCATCCAGTTCTTGTACAGGGATGTGCCCCGATTCTATGTCCGTTGACTTCCTACCGTTGAGGAATATGTCGATGTCCCATAGGCGATCCCTCTCACTTGGGTTCTTGATGGTCAAAACACCCTCTACATTTTGGTCTATTACATCACCTTCAACACTCAGAGTTGATGTTTCGACTTCATGTAGAGTTCCCTCAAGTTTGTCACCAGGTATCTCGTCTACTTCGTGGAGTGGACGGACTCGAGCACCAGCGTGGTGTACTTCCTCTTCGTCCTCTACATCCTCTTCATCACTCATTTCTTCTTCATCTTCCGAATCTTCTGAATCATCGGATTCTTCTTCGGTGGCGACTCCAAGAAGTGAGTCAGCTCCTAGTAGAGAATCGGACGATGAGGCATCCTCTTCGGATTCGCCCTCCGATTCTTCTTCAGGTGCATCCAGTAGACTCGCCGCAGCGGAATCTAGTAAATCGTCTCCAGTTTCATCGCTAGCATCTTCTCCGTCTTCAATGCTAAGTCCTCCGAGTAGGTCAGCTGCACTAGACAAATCGTCTGATTCTTCTTCCGATTCCATTTCCAATCCAGGTGGTGCAGGAGGTGCGTCCATGGGTGGTGCAGGAGGTGCGTCCATGGGTGGTGCAGGAG
>MDTE01032000.1_pt1 | contig 11154 bp, 6 predicted proteins | sample 811231 | NCBI WGS metagenome assembly MDTE01 (sample SAMN05326651, study PRJNA326480) | marine metagenome | isolation source: seawater | place: Indian Ocean: Red Sea | collected 2010 | reverse complement strand
GCGGACGGAGGACCTCACCGATCGGGTGCGGCGGGTCGCCAAGGAGCTCGGCGCCCCCAACGCGCTCAAACCCTCGGACCCGCCGTGGGTGGAGGCGATGCTGGGCCACCCGCGGCGCGTGCCCAAGCCCCCGATGTCTTCAGCGGAGCGCGCCGCGAGGGACCAAAAGAGGGGAGAGGCGAGGGCGCGAGCGGCTGAGACGGAAAGCGCCAGGGAGGAATTCGCCGACGCGATGATGCGCGGGGACTGGGACGCCCTCGGTAAAAACGGCGCCGCCGCGAGCGTTACCTCGCTGCTCTGCGCGGACCACGAAAAGTTCGACGCGGACGAGGGGATCAACCCCGAGGCGGACGAGCTGGTTCGGTCGACGGCGGCGGCGCTGAAGGAGAAGGGGATATCCAACCGCGAGAGGAAGCACATGGTGAAGGCACTGATGGCCCGCGGCTTGCCGAGGCTCGACGATAACTCCCCCGATTGGATCGAGCTCTCCACGATGTCGGGCGTCGCGCGCGGCGCCGAGGACGTGCAAGCGATATTCTACTCGATCGCCGTGGAGATGAAGGTGCTCGAAGCCCGGACGGATGCCACCGGCGGGGTCAAGGCGAGCAAGAAACACTCGGCGACGTGCAAGTGCATCGTCTGCCGCATCCGCAACGAAAAGAAGAACGCGGAAGACCCGTCGAAGGTGACCTGGAAGGACGCGGTGAAGACCATGAAGGAGGGCGGGAACGCGGCCGAAGCCCAAACCGCGGCGAGCAGCCCCACGGCTAACGGACAACACCGCGACGGCGACGACGAGGAAGATCACGACGGCGACGGCGACGACGAGGAAGATCACGACGGCGACGACGGGAACGACGGGGACGAAGACGACGACGCCAAGGACGGCGGAGAGGGTGAGAAGACGGAGGTTGGCGAGGATCGCGCGGCGAAACCGGGTAAGAGCCGCCGCGCGTCCGTCTGCCCCTTCGGTTTGCTCACCCACGTGACGGCGAATCGACTTCGAGAGCGCCTGGACATCATGCAGACGCTCCGGATGTGCCTCGAGAAATCCGGCGGGAAGATGACGCGCTTACCGATGCCCTCCATCAAGACTGGGGAGTTGCCGGTGTGGTGGACGTCCGGCGTGCACGACGTGGCCATCCTTCGCGCGGCGTTGAAGCACGGATGCGACAAGTGGGATGACCTCGCCGGAGACGCCGAGTTTGCCGGGGTGTTCGGCAAGTCGAGGCCGGTGCCCAAGGCGCCGCTGTGCTTCCGCATCGTGCGGATCGCCTCTCGCTACCTGCGACGGGGGTATCTGGGGCTCGGTAAGCACACCAAGAGGAAGAAGGCGTGAATGGCGTAGCCTTGACGAGACGAGACGTTGCTGTGTCAACACGTTCTATCTAGATTTACGAGTTCTATCTAGATTTACGTGATTTTTATCCAAACATCGGCGGGTTTTTTCTTCGCCCACTTCCATGTTTGGTTCTACCGGATATATATGGTTCTATTTCCGGGGCTGAATCTCTGGGCGGAAACTACTTCTAAAACCCTCTTAGAGAATTCGTAACTTTTAGCTCTAGCTACATATAGCTAGTCATCATATGTCGACGAGATTCTCATTAACCTACCTCGAAAGTTTGACGTCTAATTGGCCTTTTCGAACCGATCAAGAGCCGGTCAACCAATGTGCGACCGTTTTCTTTGATGTCGTCAACCAGAAGCCCCGCGCGCGCCGGCACAAGATCCGTATCTCGGCCCCGGATCGTGGGATCATGCCCCCGCGCACGTATCGAAACGGCGACCGCGCGTCGGCGGGTTCCTCGAGAACTCCGCTCCCGCGAACCGTGCCGATCCTGCTGTCGCTTTTTTCTCTCCTCGCCCGAACCACATTCGCGGCAGATTCCAGATGGCTCCCCTCGATAACCCCGGTCCCCTCCCCCCCAAACGACGCCTGCTTCCACGAAAATAGGTTCGGCACCACTCGCATCGCTCTGTGCGCCTATGGTGTGCCCACGACCACGCAGATCGCCTTCAACGCGTACAATAAAACCGGTCCCGACCTACCAGCACCCAAGGCATGGATCACCATCCAGGACCACAGCATCGCGCTCGTAAAAAACACAGCTGCTCCCGGAGACAAACCGGAGGTTTGGTCCAAACCTCAGAGCTATTTCGCGAGCACGAACGATGGTGGCTCAGAATTCATGGGCCAGACGACCTCGACCTGGTTCGGCACCAAGCAGGGGGACCAGAACACGGGCGCCTCCGCCGTTCGCAGCGCCATGTCGTACGGCTACACCTCCTACGCGCCGATTGACAGATGCACCGAGACTTTCGGCTACACTAACGAAACGGCAGCCACCAAGACGGACGCTGAAATGATGTCCGAAAAAAGCATAACCCAGGAAGAAGTCGACCTGATCCGGAAGCACTGCAACGGAACGTACGACCAGAAGCTCCGCGAAAACCAATTCATGACGATGACCGGAGGTGGTAGTGGCTATTGGCTCAATGGATGCCCTAACTACTCCCCGGGGAACACGTCCAAGAACATGAACTACACATGTCCGGCGGTACCCGTCGCTCCCGGCGGCTACAAGTTCTCTATCCTCGGCATGCTGTACGGCAGCATGATCAACAGCGCCCACAACGAGTCTTACGGTGGGTACGGTGCCGAGGGTCTACCTGACTACCAGGTACCGCACTGGCGCGATCTGGCACAGTACAAGTCGCTCGTTATGACATCCACTCTCGACATCACCAACGTCGGCGAAAACACCACCGTGCGCAGCGCGTGGGTCGAGTGGCGCAACGGCACGACGGTCAATTTCACGAACATCTCGGATACCACCAACCTCGCCGGCACCAAGCTGCATTTCGTCTCGCCCGGCTCGGGAGAGGATGAGATCGTCCTGAAGTTCGCTCCGTACTACTCCACCGGCAAATACGAGCGCGACGTCGCCGCGGTGAAGGAAGAGTTCGGAATACCCTGCCAGTATCCGGACCATTGTCCAAACTGCTTGGATTACTGCGTCCGCGACATCACAGGATATGAAGGTGGTTTCCAAAGCAAAGCCCTCGGACGTGAAACTAAAAAGCTGGGCAACGGCGGACTCTCCACACTGCCCACTGAGCATGCAAGCAAAAGCAGCTTCTACCCCAATGCGACTTCAACACCGAAATCCACAAAAGAAGAGCTCATGTCATTAGGAGGCGCGCCGAAACTCGAAGTCACCGAGGTTCGCCCAGTCAAAATCTTCCTTCGCAAGCACGGCGGCTGCACCGGCCGTCCAGCCAGCCCCGCCGCCGCCGACATGAGCGGCAAAAACACGTGGCCCAACGCTCCCGCTGACTGCCCCGACTGGTTCAAGGCATCGACTCATGACGGCAGCAAATGGCTGTCAGAAGAAGGGGGGACTGATGTCAAGAACGAGTGGATGATCGACTGCGAGGCTGGCGACCTCAGGTGCTACCTCGTCGACGTTCACTTGGACCTCGCGTACCTGAACGGCACTCGCAGCGTCCTCGGCGACATTACCAACGACGCCGGCTCCGACAAATACGGCTGGGGCAAGGGAACGTTCTTCATGTACGATCCCGAAATTGGCACCGGCGACGCCGTCGGCGGCTTTGGCGATGAAATCCAGGGCTCCGGCGACCTCCCGTGCCCGGCTTCGGGGTGCTTGTATCCGGGCTCAGATTCTCCGGCTCCGGCTCCGGCTCCCGACTCCGGCTCAGATTTCCCCTTCGTGTTCATCGGCGTCGCCATCGGCGTCGTCGCACTCGTGATCGGTATGGTCGTTTACTGCGTTGTTTTACGCAGGAGGAAGCGCTTGAAAGCTTCCGGGACAAAACAGGTCAAGGCTGAGGTCTGAGGTCGCCGCGCGCGTGTGTCATTCTCTAGCTCGTTCGATATCTGAAGAAAATACCAAGCACGCGTGCCCGCGATGATCCCAACCTTCAGCTTCGAGGCGACGTGGTTTGGTGCGCGACCATCACGGCGGATGTTCTCGGGCTTGGACGCGACGTCCTCCATCTTCATCGTGACCTCCTTCTCCGCGGAGACGCAGTCGACCTCGACGAAGCGGTACATTAAATGTCAGTATCTCGCCTTGGCGTACCCCGGCGGCGCGGGTTTGTACTCCCCAAACACGCACAGTGTACCCGTGTGCATCGCCGCGGCGCGTGCAGCAACAGACTGACTTTTTTTTCTGGGCAGCTGGGGCTGGCGTTTTCCGATATGAGGTAGAGTGCTGGGCGAAACCCTTCGGCCTCCCGAGGCCACAGTGAGAGGAGGATGTTGCTCGATGACCTGCCCCAGGATGTCTTCGACAAGGTCTTGCGGTCGGGTCTCGACGTCGTCGACGTCGTGCGGATGATGGCCGTCTCGCGTCAGATGCGGAGGCAGGCCGGATCCGAGCGCGTGTGGCGAGAAATGGTGTGGATGGACTTCGGCATCAGGGACGAGTCGGAGACGTGGAGCGACCTCGCGGACCGTGACCCGATGGATTGCGACGATATCGAGCGCGAGACTGAGGAGCTCGAGCGCGCAGCCAGGTGGCGTAACCTTTACGCCCATCTTCGGGAGAAATTCGGCGCGGGCGAGGCGCACTGGGTGTCCGCCAGGGGTCTCTACACCGACGGCGGTTGCGACGAGAACGACGGCGACAACTTCGCCGGCAACCTCTTCAACCCCGACCGTCACGACAAGTTCTTCTGCAGCGCCACCAGCGGGAACATCAACTGCGTCGGGGTGCTCACCATGGAGGACGCGACCGACGCGCACGACTACGCCGAGAGGTTGCGGGTCCGCCGCAAGTACATGATATGGCGATGCAACCTGACCGCGAAGGTCCAGGACAGGTTGCACCAACTCGCGCACGACCCGGACGTGCCGAACGTGGACTACCCGCGCGTCAGGCGGGAGTGCTACGACGAGATGACGAACGACCCGTTCGACTTTAGCAACTGGCCGGACCAGGAGGTGTTCCACTTCTACGTCCACCACCTCGCGCTCGCGCTGCAGCAGCGGAACGAGATGGGCAAGCTCATGTTTCACGACGAGGAGGAGATCGTCTTCGACGACGACGCCGACAGCTGGACCAAGCACCCGAAGTTCGCCCGATTGGCGTTCGAGATGCGCGAAATGGCGATCGCGTGGCAGGGGGAGGAAGGTCCGCCCGAGGCTAGGGAGGAGCAACCCGACACGGAGATGTGGGCGCGGTTGGAGGATGCGAAGGATCGGGGCTGGGGGCTGGGGGCCAACTCCGAGGGTGGCGGGTGGGTTCCCACGGATGATACGCCGCTGCGGCTGCTCAATAGCGGTCTCGCCATGGAAGAATTCGGGCTCGGGGGCGACGGTGAGTGCATGCTGCACCACACGAAAGAGTTGGACGCAATCGTGAGGGAGCACGGGTACGGCAAGGAGTTGCAGTCCTCAAAGGAATTTCGCATCGTTACGGATGTGCTCTCAGGCGTGCACCATACGCTGGAACTCAGCATGTACGACGTCCTAGACATGCACATCCACAAGGAGCGTCCCAGCTCAAACACCCGCAGGGCGAAGAGGGACATCGACAATTGTTTCTGGTACGGGCAACGCGAGAAGGCTGCGAGCGGCGTGGGCCACCCGAGGCGAGACGTGGTGCTATCCAAGTTTGAGATTTCACGCTCGGGGCAGTTCACGTGCCCGGTGGGTTGCGGAGCGCTGTTCGTGTCCCGCGGCCCGCCGGACGTGGACCAGGCGACGCGTGAAAAGTACGCCAACCACATATTCTACGAGTCGGACGGCGCGAGGCGGTGGCGCAGGTACTTGGAGAGCCAGCCCCAGGGTTACCTATTTGACAGGCCAGGACCCGGCGGGTTGGAAGTCCTCGGAGAGGGATGGCCCGAGGATGATGACGGACCTCTGAAACCGTTCCTGGGCACGGAGATGTCCCTGTTCCCGGACGCTGCCGCCGTCGGAGACTGGATACGACGCGGTTGCGAGCGCGAGCGCGCGTCCACGGTGTTCGACGGCGTCGACTCCCTGCAAAAGGTGCACGATCTCATCCGCGACGGCGTCCTCCCGCCGATTGCCGCCATTCACACCTCATCCGCGGGCGTCGTCGTCGAGTTCGAAACCTCGCGGCACTCGCGCGGGGGCGAGCCGGAGCCGAGGTTCCAGCCCGTGGCGTGGTTCAGGTTCAAGTCCAGGGCGGAGACGCTCCAGTCGCAGCGCAACGACCCAAACGCCGACGTCCTCGGCTTCGAGCTGGTGCGGAAGCGGTGCGGGCGGGTGGTCAACGTGAAGCTCATCGCGTGCGAGGACCTGATGGCGGAGTGGGACGACCACCACGACGCGCCCAACATCGACTGCAGGGCGTTTTCGTTCCACGGCGTGCCCGTGGAGCTGGGTAAGTTCCTGTCGCCCGGGGAGTGCGCGCGAGGTGTGCCGTACGAGACCTCGCATCTCGCGACGGAGGTGTTCGACGTCCACGAGAGTCATCGCGCCAGTAGGGTGAAGTCCACTAATAAGTCTTAGCTCTTGTTACGTGAATGAACGTGGATGACTCTACTGGCTAGTAGCCCGCTAAACGATGCCGTCACTTTCCCCCGGTCGCCTTGGCGTGCTCCGCGGGCGTTCGGGTGGTGAGCTGCAAGGCGTGAAGCCCGGCGTCGAATTCCTCCTTGAGGATGGCGTTGATCTGCCTGTGCCTCTTGACGGGGTTCATGCCCGCGAAGGACTCGGAGACGACCACGACGGAGAAGTGGGACTCGGCGCCGTGAGTCTTCGCGTTCCCGTCGTGCATCCCCTTGTGCAGCGAGTGCTTCGCGCTGTCGTCGTTCACTACCAGCATCTCGCAGTCGATCTCGGCGGCGATCTTGGCCTCGATGGTGTCGCGCACGCTGATGTACTCGCCGGCTTCGTTCACCGCGCGAAGGGGAACGATCGCGCGAGCGCGGGGCTTCGCGGCGTGGCGCGCGAGTGCCGGGACGCGGATCACGGCCGCGATGGGAGCGACGCAGGACGCCATACCTTCGGGATAAGCGCCGTCGATTTGTGACGATGACTGCGTGATGACGCGGAAAAAACGAGGGTTCTTCTGAAAGCCCCGTCGGTTCGCGCACAGCGAGGAGCGCCCGCGGGGGTTGGGCACTCGGGGCGGATGAGCGAGGATCGAGAGGCAGTCGCCGACGGAGCCGAGGCCGGACCTGACGGCGCGGGTTCGGATCGACTCAAGGGATCGGAGAGCCGGGGCAGGGAGTCGGCGAGGAGGAGGGAGGACGGCTCCAGATCCCGAAGCCGGGGCAGGAGGGAGCGCAAGCGACGAAGCCGGAGCAGGAGCCGCGACAGGAGCAGGAGCAGGAGCAGGAGCCGCGACAGGAGCAGGAGCAGGAGCAGGAGCCGCGATCGACGAAAGCGCAAGCACAGGAAGCATCGGCACAAGAAACGGCGCCGGCGCCGATCCTACAGCACCGACTCGCGATCGTCGTCGTACAGCGACTCGTACACGTCCGACTCGCGCAGCCGCAGCCGCGGCCGCCGCCGCAAGAAGGACCGACGGAAGGACAGGAAGAAAGACAAGAAGGTCAAGGAGAGCAAGAAAACCCAGGACATGTTCGAGGATCCCATCGAGCAGGCGAAGCAGAAGATGGCGATGGAGCAGATGCAGCAGCAGCTCCAGCTCGCGCAGCAGTGGGTCATCAACCAGCAGGCTGGCGTCCCGGGCAGCATGAACGCCGCGATATGGCGGCGCAAGATGCGCGAGGTGTACGTGGGTAACCTCGCGATGAACGTCGTCAACGAGCACATCCTGGCCGAGGTGTTCAACAGCGCACTGGGCGAACTGTGCGACAACCCGCGGGGCGCGCCGCCAGTCGTGCAGGTGAACATGTCAACCGACATGAAGTACGCCTTCGTGGAGATGCGAACGCACGCCCTGTCCGACGCGGCGATGCACCTGGACGGCGTCGAGCTGTGCGGCCGGGTCATGAAGGTCGGTCGACCCAAGGGTTGGACCCCGGACGTGGCCAAGCAGTGCGCGGAAAACCCGGGCGCGGAGGATGCCGCGGCGGCGGCTGCGGCGAGAAGATTCAACGGCGAGGAGGGCGCCGACGACGCCGCCGTCGTCAAACCCCCGTTCCAGGACGACGACAAGGATTTCTACCGCGCCAAGATCAACTCCACGGAGGACAGGACCTTCCTCCGCGACGGCATCAGGTCCAACCTTCCGGACGGCGCGGACGTCAACGAAGCCTTCCCGCCGACGCCGCTGGGCCTCCCCGCGCAGAAGCTCACCAGACGGTGCGTGTTCCTCGATAACATGCTCGCGGCGTCGGAGCTCGTGGACGAGAACGCGAGGAAGGAGTTCGAGGAGGACGTCCGCGGCGAGTGCGCCAAGTGCGGGCTCATCGAGGCGATGGCCACGCCCACGCCGTCCGCCGAGGCGATCGAGCTGGCGCACCCAGGCCGATGCTACGTCAAGTTCCAGGAGGAGTTTAGCGCTCGAGCCGCGCGAGAGATGCTCGATGGGAGGGTGTTCGACGGGCGAACGGTGAGGGCGTCGCTGGCGACCGACGAAGAGTTTGAACGCGCCGCCGCGGGGGCGTGGCTGCCGCCAAGGCCGCCCCCGGGTGACTCCTCCCTCTGCGGGATTTTGCGACTGAGGTCGGTGCCTTACGAAGCCACCAAGACCGACGTGGTCAACTTTTTCTACGGCATGGGGGTCACGGAAGATAAGGTCAAGATCGTCCTGGACGCGAACAGCGCCAGCACCGGGGAGGCGTTCGTGGAGTTCTCGGGCGATGACGCGAACATATCACAGGCGCTCATGAAGGACCGCGCGGTGCTGGGGTCGCGGTGCGTGGAGATGTTTCGGTCGTCGCTCGAGGAGGTGCAGCGCATGGCGATGATGGGCAGGCCGCTCATGTGAGATTCTTAACGATAGAGGGACGGCGCGATGATATAACAGGAAACGCAGATATCTACATTTGGTACATGCGCGCTTTCCTCGTCCCCGGGGTGCCGTCCTCGAGCACCGGCTCGTACTCCAGGGATATGTCCAGCCCCCGAGCCCTCTCCTCCTCCTTGCACTTTGCCATCCCAATGCGAACCTTAATTCCCTTTGCCGGGTTCGTCCTGGTACCGATCAGACCCATTTTTGGCTGGTCTTTACCCCACCAAAACGAGCCGTGAGGCACGAGCGCGACGGGTTCCGGGAAGTGCAGCAAGGTCTGCGCCCAGTGCGTTCGCTCCGCGTGAGGCGACGTGGTCAAAACCGCCGGCGCCTCCTTACAGAACCGCTCGGAGAAGGCGGTGTCGAACCACACCACGATCCCGTGGCACATGATCGGCTCGGCGTCGTGGTCCGGCACCGGGTCCGCGGATCGCTGGGTGAGACCGGTGGCGCCGCGGCCGCCGCCTGCCTTGACGCTGTCGTCGTTTTCGTCTCCCCTCACGCCGTCGGTCCTCGCCGTGATCAGAACCTCCTCGCTGCTGAACTCGGTGTCCAACACCGTCATGGTGGCCAGGTCCAGCGACTTGACCAACCCGTCGGTGGTGCACACGTGCGCGCCCTTGACGCCGTGAACCACCGCCAGCTTGGCCGCCTCCTCCGCGAGGTCCGCCTGCACCGCGGGCATCTCGAAGCCGTAGACGTCGTCCCAGAAGGGCTGGCTCGTGGCGTTTCGCGAGAAGCCGGCGACGTGAATCGTCGCGACGTCGGGGAGGACCGCGCCCCCCGGCTTGAGCATCGCGTCCCTGGCGGCGATGACGGTGTCGAGCATGGACTCGAAGAGCAGGCCGTAGCCCATCCACTCGCTGACCAGCACGTCATACGAGTTGGCGCCGCCCGGGATGTCGCCGTTCCGGAGGAGCTCCTCCACCTTGCCCTGAACGACGGATACCCTGTCGTCGACGCCGTTGTGCGCGACGTTGGCGCGCGCGCACGCCGCCATCGGCGCCGCGCCGTCCACGCCGACGACCGCGGACGCGCCTCCCCGCGCGGCGAACATCGAGAGGATGCCGGTGCCGCATCCCACGTCCAGCACCTTCGCGCCCTCGATCAGCGAGGGGTTGCGCTCGAGAGCGTCCCTGTACGCGGCGGTCCGCGGGACGTCGTCGAGCATCGTGCGGTGGATGTCGAAAAATCCATAGCCGCCGAAGTAATCCTCGTCCACGGTGGGCAGCGCGGACCTGCGTTCGGGTCGGGGATCCGATCGTCGAGGACTCGGCTTGACCGGGACCGGCTTTGCGGGCGACCTCTTCGACTTGACGACGCCGGCGGGGAGCAAGGCGGCGCCGACGTTCGTCGGGGCTTCGTCCTTGGGTTCTCCGGTGAGCTCGAGCATCTTGAGCCGGAGCGCGTCGTTCTCCTCGATGGCGGCGCTGAGCTGCCTGGCGAGCTCGGCGGTGACCCTGGGATTGGTTGACGACGCGGCGATCTCGGCATTCACGACGGGGTCGTCCTCGTCGTCGTCCACCGCCTCCGCGCCGTGGAGCCCCTCATCGTCGTCGTCGTCTTCTTCTTGCCCCGCGGCGTCGGTGCCGACGAACTCCTCCCACTCGAACAGCACGCCGTCGTCCTCGAGCGCGGGGACGAGGAAGCGCTCGTCGCGATGCTCGCCCGCCGCGATCCCTTCGATGGCGCGCTCGGCGGCAACCTTAGACTCGGCGTCGTCGGTGCCGCCGCTCGCGCCGCGGTCCTTGGCGACTGTTCGGGCGTAGTTGAGCGCCATGATGGTGCCGTAGAAGTCCAGGCCGTATCGCGCGGTGAGCTCGCGCAGGTTGAAGCCGAAGGCGTCGGCGGCGTGCGCGAGGGCGGCGGTGGGACTCGGGTGCGTCCGGGAGCTGAAGAGGCATCGGGCGCGGCGCTGGCCTTCGTCCTCCTCCTCGTTCCAGTCGGCGAAGTCGCCCTCCTCGCCATTGTCGCGTTCGTCGTCGCTCATCGCGGGGTTCTTCGAGCGTATCCGGAATGTGGGGATGGCCCGGCGGTTGGGCCAATGTGTGTCGGCGGATTAATCCGATGCTGGGGCGCTTTTTGGCTGGCCCGTCCCCCACTTTGCATCGTGATTTTCCTCTCGTGAGACCATTTGCCCGTGTACGAGTGGCGGCCGAATTGGACTCGTATGGGTTTCCAGTCCGTCGTTCGAAGTTTTAAAATAAGCGCGCAGGTCGTACCCAAT
>MDTE01023691.1_pt1 | contig 11154 bp, 9 predicted proteins | sample 811231 | NCBI WGS metagenome assembly MDTE01 (sample SAMN05326651, study PRJNA326480) | marine metagenome | isolation source: seawater | place: Indian Ocean: Red Sea | collected 2010 | reverse complement strand
TGTGTTTGCTGGTGATGGCTGCCTCATGGAAGGCATCTCCCATGAAGTGTGCTCACTTGCGGGAACACTCAAACTCGGCAAACTCATCGTTATCTATGATGACAATGGTATCTCTATCGATGGGGAGGTTGATCAATGGTTTTCTGATGACACTAGCAAACGCTTCGAAGCGTACGGTTGGCAGGTTCTTTCTGCCGATGGCCACGATCCGGTTGCGATATCTGCCGAGATAAGAAACGCCAAGAATAACGTCCTCCAACCCACACTGATTAGTTGTAAAACTATTATCGGATTTGGTTCACCTAACAAGCAAGGAACAGCGGCAACTCACGGCGCGCCTCTAGGAGAAGATGAGGTTTCTGCAGTGCGTGAAAATTTAGATTGGCCATATGCACCATTTAGTATTCCGGAAGATATCATGCAAGCATGGGATTGCACTGAAAAAGGTTTTGCTGCTGAATCTGCTTGGAAAGAAAAATTAGTGGTGTACGAAGAAGAGTATCCCGAGCTGGCTTTAGAGTTAGTTAGACGTATTAAAGGTGAGCTGCCTCGACATTTTGCAGAAAAAGCAGATGAGTTTATTCAGGAGTGTCAGCAAACTGAAGTTAATATCGCCAGTCGCAAGGCCTCACAGAATAGTATTGAGGCGTATGCCGCTTTATTGCCGGAGCTGATTGGTGGCAGTGCAGACTTAACTGGTTCCAATTTAACTCAATGGTCAGGAAGCTCCCCCATTAGCGAAAATGCAGAAGGGAACTACATCTACTATGGCGTTAGGGAGTTTGGCATGACTGCTATTGCGTCCGGCATTGCCTTGCACGGTGGATTCATTCCGTATACTGCCACTTTCTTAATTTTTATGGAGTACGGCCGCAATGCAGCGCGCATGGCCGCACTAATGAAGCAACGCAGCGTGCTGGTTTATACTCATGATTCCATCGGGCAAGGCGAAGATGGGCCTACTCATCAACCGATCGAGCAACTTACTGCTCTACGAGTAACACCGAATATGTCCGTATGGCGTCCTTGCGACAATGTTGAAACTGCGGTTGCCTGGAAGGTGGCCTTGGAACGGGCAGAAGGACCAACTGCGCTAGTATTCTCGCGCCAAGGTGTTGCCCATCAGGGCCGGACTGGAGAGCAGCTTGCTGAAATCTCTCGAGGTGCCTACGTGCTGGTGGACTGTGAAGGAGACCCGGAACTGATTCTGATTGCCACCGGTTCGGAAATTAATATTTGTCGTGATGCAGTTAAGCAACTGCAGGCTGATGGAATTGCAGCACGTCTAGTTTCTATGCCCAGCACAGATGCGTTTGATAGTCAGGAACCAGAGTACAAAGAACAAGTACTACCTTCTTCTGTACGAAAGCGACTAGCAGTAGAAGCCGGAGCAACTGACTATTGGTCTAAGTATGTTGGCTTGGAAGGTAAAGTAATTGGCATAGATCGCTTTGGTGAATCTGCACCTGGTGGAGTCTTGATGGAGTATTTTGGTTTCACTGCGGACAATGTTGTTGCAGTGGCCAAGTCTTTCGATTAGCTCCATCTTGATTTAGCCCAATTCGGAATAACTCATGGAATATCGAATTGCTATTAATGGCTATGGCCGCATAGGTCGCTGTGTTCTTCGTGCCTTTTATGAATCCGAGAACTACGGCGATCTTAGTCTGGTAGCAATCAACGATATTGCCGACCTAAGAACACTCGCGCATCTAACTCGCTATGACAGCACTCATGGCAGATTTGTTGGAACCGTCGAAGAAAGAAATGAAGAGCTACTCATAAATAATGATGCAGTCGCAGTGTATAACGAGCCTGATCTGCTAAAACTGCCATGGCAAGATCTTGAAATCGACCTAGTAATGGAATGCAGTGGAACTTATTCTGCTCGTGAAATTGCTGAACAGCACTTGTCATCAGGCGCAAAAAAAGTTTTGTTTTCTCAACCTGCTGAAAGTGATGTGGACGCAACTTTGGTATATGGCATTAACCATGAAGATCTCGATCCAAAAGCAACAATTATCTCAAATGCGAGTTGCACAACGAATTGCATCGTTCCGGTGCTAAAAACCATAGACGACGCTTTCGGGATTGATTCTGGAGTCATCACAACAATTCATTCGGCAATGAATGATCAGCCAGTTATAGATAGCTATCATAATAATGACTTACGCCGGACAAGAAGCGCGATGCAATCGATCATTCCGGTAGAAACAAAATTGGCAGTGGGCATTGAGAGAATACTCCCGCAATTAACAGGACTACTTCAAGCCCAGGCAATCCGAGTACCAACTATGAACGTTTCAGCGATGGATCTTACCGTTTTCGTAAATAGCCCTACGGAATGCGAAACAGTAAATAATAGTATGCGTGAGGCCAGTGATGGGTTTCTACCTAATGTGCTCGGTGTCACGGATGAACCTTTAACATCCTGTGATTTTAATCATGATCCACGTTCTGCCATAGTAGATTTAAGTCAAACCCGCGTAGCAGGATTACGATTAGTTAAACTATTAATTTGGTTCGATAATGAGTGGGCCTATGCGAATCGCATGCTGGATGTCACCCAATGTATCTCAAGACTGCAAGGATAGGGATCAATAAATGACGTTTCTCCGCATGGAAGAATTAGACCTTTCTACTAAACGAGTGCTGATCCGCGAAGATCTCAATGTTCCAATCAAAGATGGAAATGTTACTAATGACACTCGTATTCAAGCAGCTTTGCCAACAATTAAACTTGCGCTGGCCACTGCACGGCAAGTCATCGTGATGTCTCATCTCGGTCGACCAGAAGAGGGAATTCCTATTACCGAACAAGCTGAGCTGTCTCTCTCTCCAGTTGCAGCGCATCTCAGTGAATTGTTGGATACAGAAGTACAAATAATGAATAACTATTTGGAAAATCCAAGTGAGGTGCAAAATCATAAGGGACTGGTGTTGCTAGAAAACGTGCGAATAAATCCTGGCGAAAAAACTAATTCTGATGATCTGGCAAAGCAATACGCAAACCTCTGTGATGTCTTTGTAATGGATGCCTTCGGTACTGCCCATCGCTCTCATGCCAGCACACATGGAGTTGCAAAATTTTCTGAAATCGCCTGTGCTGGGCCTTTGCTGGCTAAAGAACTCGATGCATTGGAGCGTTCACTAACCAGCCCTGAAAGACCGATGCTCGCCATAGTGGGTGGGTCAAAGGTCTCTAGTAAACTGAAAGTGCTGCAAACCCTGGCATCTAAAGTTGATCAACTAATAGTCGGAGGTGGTATTGCAAACACCTTTTTATTAGCAGCTGGTTATGGAGTTGGTAAATCATTATGCGAACTAGACTTCGTGGACACAGCCAAGCAGCTTATGGATGCTACTAACATTCCTTTGCCTACCGATGTAATTGTTGCCAACGAGTTCTCGGAAAATGCTGAAGCTAAAACTAAACCTGTAAGTGAAATCAATTCAGATGAAATGATTCTGGATATCGGACCTGAAAGTACTGCGAATTTAAGCGCACTAGTTGCTAATATGAAAACTATTATCTGGAACGGACCTATGGGTGTGTTCGAATTTGATCAATTCGCTGGAGGGACGGCAGGTATTTCTCATGCAATTGCTGCGAATCGAGGATTTTCCATAGCTGGGGGCGGTGAAACTATAGCCGCCATCGATAAGTTTGGCGTTACTAAAGATATTTCTTACATCTCCACGGGAGGGGGTGCTTTTCTGGAGTACATTCAAGAAACTGAACTTCCTGCAGTGCAAATACTTAATTTTCGCGGCGAATAAAAAGAGACGTTGCCAATTCTACCGAGCTTGGAAATAATTAAACTTAATGAGACTAATAAGAAATTAGATTATTGAAAGTGAGACTAAACCATGTCCCTAATTAGCTTAAGACAATTACTAGACCATGCTGCTGAGAACGATTACGGCGTGCCTGCATTCAATGTGAATAACCTTGAACAGGTGCGGGCAATCATGGAAGGCGCTGACGAGGTTAACAGTCCGGTGATACTGCAGGCATCAGCAGGCGCTAGAAAGTACGCTGGCTCCAATTTTCTTAAGCACCTTATCCAAGGAGCAATTGAGGAGTTCCCGCACATACCAATAGTCATGCACCAGGATCATGGTGTTTCTCCTGCTGTCTGTCAGCGTTCTATTCAATTGGGATTCTCGTCAGTAATGATGGACGGCTCGTTGGCAGAAGATGGAAAGACGCCCATGGATTTTGAATATAACGTTAGGGTTACCAAGGAAACAGTAGAAATGGCCCATGCCTGTGGCGTTTCGGTTGAGGGCGAGCTTGGTTGTCTCGGATCTATAGAAACCGGTATGGCAGGAGAAGAAGATGGTATTGGCGCAGAAGGTAAGCTATCCATGTCCCAGTTATTAACTGATCCAGAAGAAGCTTCAGATTTTGTCGATGCGACTGGGATAGATGCCCTAGCTATTGCTGTTGGAACTAGCCATGGAGCATACAAATTCAGCCGCCCTCCTACAGGAGACATTCTAGCCATCGAGCGTATCAAAGAGATTCACGCAAGAATTCCAAATACACATCTGGTCATGCACGGCTCATCTTCAGTTCCCCAAGAGTGGTTGGCAGTCATCAATGAATTTGGCGGAGAGATTCCTGAAACCTATGGTGTTCCAGTCGAAGAAATTCAGGAGGGAATTCGCCATGGAGTTCGCAAGGTAAACATCGATACCGATTTGCGGCTTGCATCCACTGGAGCGGTTAGAAAATTTCTCGCTGAGAACAAATCGGAGTTCGACCCAAGAAAATTCCTCATTCCAACAATGAAAGCGATGAAAGAGATTGTGAAAGCAAGGCTGGGAGCATTTGGTACTTCTGGCCAGGCTTCGAAAATAGGAAAAGTTTATAGCCTGGAAGAAATGTATCAGCGCTACGCCGATGTTGCCTAATGTCCTAATTGTTGCCTCAGGATTAAGGCGATTTTTTCACTAGAAGACTCGATCAAACTTAGGGATAGTCTAACCCCATTCGAACTTAATGGCCCTTCGAATCTAAGCGATCTCGCTAAGGCTTATTGTGAGCTAATAAGGAACAAAAAGGTTTGATTATGTTCATTGCAAATGAGGTCGGATTCGCGGGACTCAATTTAAGAATTTGGTTGTAGCAGCGGAGACGATGATCACAAAGGGTGCGCATGATAACATATACTTAGTAAGCAATAATTTGCACCTCTTTTAACGCAGAAGATTTTCCAACACTTCCTACCTTATTGTTTATGGACCACTAGATGGAGATTAGAACAGAAGAGCTGATTAGTCAGCTCATTGAAATTGTCGGCTCCGATTGGGTGAAAACCGATGATGTGGAATTGCAACAATATGGTAAAGATTGGACTAAAGTGTTTCACCCAGATCCAATTGCAATCGTGTTCCCAGGCTCGATTGAAGATGTCCAGGCCATAGTTAAAGTCGCAATGGATAATCAGATGGCTCTGGTTCCGTCTGGAGGACGCACCGGTCTTAGTGGTGGGGCAGTTGCAGAGCAGCACGAGATCGTAGTCGCTTTCGACCGCATGAATAAAATACTGAATTTCGATGCCACTGATCGACAAGTAGTTTGCCAGCCGGGAGTTATCACCAAGCAGTTGCAACAGTTTGCAGATGACCATGATCTTTTTTATCCAGTGGATTTCGCTTCTTCTGGATCAAGCCAATTAGGTGGAAACGTTGCCACTAATGCTGGAGGCATAAAAGTCATTCGTTACGGCATGACGCGAAACTGGATTTTAGGTATGAAAGTAGTTACCGGTGCCGGTGAGATCCTCAATTTAAATCGTGGACTTATAAAGAACGCTACTGGTTATGATTTTCGTCATTTATTTATAGGGTCCGAAGGTACTCTTGGCCTAATTGTCGAACTAACGCTTGCTCTTTGTTCAAAGCCGCAAAACCCTACGGTGTTATTACTCGGTGTCGAACAAATGGTCGATACAATGGAAGTGCTAAAGGTTTTCCATAACAAGCTTGAGCTCACAGCATTCGAGTTTTTCTCTCATAGCGCTATGTCTCATGTGATTGTAGAGAAAGATTTACAACGACCTTTCGAATCCGAATGCTCATTCTACGCGTTGATCGAATTTGAAAATGTTATTGAAAAAGATTTGCAAAGCGCGGTGGAGCTTTTCGACTATTGCTTAGAGCAGGGATGGGTTGTTGATGGCACCATCAGCCAAAATAGCGCTCAGGCAGAGGATTTGTGGCGCTTGAGGGAAGATATTTCTGAGACGATTGCTAAGTTTTCTCCTTACAAAAATGACATTTCTGTAAAGGTCTCGAAAGTCCCCGGGTTTCTCAAAGAAGCAGATGCTCTGGTTACTAAAGCCTATCCAGAATTCGAAATAATCTGGTTTGGTCACATAGGAGACGGCAACATTCATCTCAACATTCTTAAACCAGAACAGCTTGAGATAGAAAAGTTTAATGAAAACTGTGGCGAAGTTTCCGAGCATTTATTCGAACTGGTGAAGAAGCATGGAGGTAGTATTTCAGCGGAGCACGGAATTGGTTTGCTGAAGAAGCCTTTTCTACATTATTCATGCAGTCCGGCGGAAGTGGAATATATGAAGGCGATCAAGCGTGTGTTCGACCCTCACAACATTATGAATCCAGGTAAACTTATTGAGGTGTAACAAAGGAAGCGCAGAAGTTCTGGTGCTTTCAGCGATGGAAGAACAATTTACATAAATCTATTGTGTTCGCTATTTTCGTTACAATTTAAAACAATTCTGGTTTCCATAAACCATGTGTTCATCGTACACTATACTGGCGGTGGTTATGGATCGTAGTTTGACTTGGATAAATTCCAGGTTTTTATTTTTTTATTAGCATGAGAGCAATATGTCAGAAACAGTAGAGGGTACCGTTAAGTGGTTTAACGACGAGAAGGGATTCGGATTTATTGAGCAAGAAGGTGGTAAAGATGTATTCGTACATTTCAGTGCCATTAACGGCTCTGGAAGAAGAACGCTTCATGAAGGACAAAAAGTGACCATGGAAGTTAGCCAAGGTCAAAAAGGCCCACAAGCGGAAAATGTCACTCCGTTATAGAAAGATGCTCAGAGGCTTTGCCAGCCCTGACGGAATAATTAATGCTTGAGAAATTTGGTCCAAAAATTAGTCAGAATTATTAAGACTTCGTAAAAAAGATCATCACTTTCCAACTTATCTTATTCTCAAGGTGAATAACTGGATCACCGGTTGCCATTCAAGCTTCAATTGTCTTGACGCCTGTACTTGTGCCAAGAAACAGGCGGTTTGCTCCTCGTTCCGCAAATAAGCCGTTAGTAACGACACCAGTGATCTGATTTATTTCGCTCTCGATCTTGCGTGGTTCCAATATTTCTAGATTAAAAACATCAAGAATGTGATTGCCATTATCGGTAACACAGTTTTCGCGATAGATAGGATCACCACCGAGTTTAACAATTTGTCTCCCAACATAACTGCGGGCCATTGGTATCACTTCAACTGGCAGTGGGAACTTGCCCAGTACTGGAACAAGTTTTGACTCATCAACAATACAAACAAATTCCTTCGACGCGGCAGCGATAATTTTTTCTCGGGTAAGTGCTGCACCTCCCCCTTTTATCAGCTGTAAATGTTCGTTGGATTCATCTGCCCCATCCACATAGACCTGTAGTGTTCCTACGCTGTTCAAATCGAATATCGGAATACTAAACTCCTTAAGCCTGCGCGCAGATTCTTGTGAGCTTGCAACTGCACCATTTAATAGGTGAGCAATTGATCCTAGTTCTTCAATAAAAAAATTGGCTGTAGAGCCGGTTCCGATGCCAATGATGGTATCGTCTTCCAGTTTGGATTCGACATATTCGAACGCGGCCTTGGCAACTGCTCTTTTTAGATCATCTTGTGACATATTTGAGATCCGAAATGTTTATTATGGTTATTACTGTTGTTGATTCCATATTCCTATTTGTTGGCCCATGCGCACCCGACAATTGGCTTTGAGGTTTTGATCGAGATCGATCGTGTCTGGCGGAAAAAGAATTATGGTGGTCGAACCGAGTTTAAATCGGCCCATCTCTGCACCCGTAGCCAATTGTATCGGGGGTTCGTGTTTGGAGTAATCAATTTCTGTTATCCTTCTTTTGATGCTGCTCGGACAGATTTGCCCACCCCAAACAGTCTCAATTCCAGCGACTAGCATTGCTCCCACCATAATCACACATATCTGTCCTAAGTCTGTCTCAAACAAACAAACAGCGCGCTCATTGCGAGCAAATAAATTTGGAACAGAATTAGAGGTAGCTTTATTAACTGAGAATAAGCGTCCAGGGATGTAAATAGTTTTTATTAGCTGACCCGCCAAGGGCAAGTGTACTCTATGATAATCCCGTGGAGAAAGGTAAACAGTGACAAAGGAGCCATCGAGAAAATTATCTGCGAGGGATTGATTTCCTCCGAGCACATCCTGCAAAGTGAAATTATGGTCTTTTGCTTGCAGTATCTGATTATCTTTGATCGCACCTAACTGACTAATAGAACCATCTGCGGGACATACCACAGTATTATCTCCACCAATAATTGGCCGTGCATCAGGCTTTAGTTCACGGGTAAAAAAAGTATTGAAGTTTGGATAGTCATCCGGGTCAGCGAGCATCGCTTCTGTCATGTCTACTTTATAACGGTGAATGAAGAAGCGAATCAGGATATTTTTTAACAATGATCCTTCGGCAAAATACCCAACAAAACGGGAAATAAAATGTTGGGGAAGCAAATACTGCAAAAAAACGAAAAAGTGTGACATTAGTTTTTACCCAATAACCATCACTATTATTCAACTGGGGTATCAGGATGATTTCCCCATTCGGCCCACGAACCGTCATAGGCTTTTATATTCAACCCTAGCAGTTTCCCTACGAAATAAGTTAGGCCAGAACGATGATGAGTTTGGCAATGTGTGATTACTTTTTTGTTGGGGGTAATCCCTAGTTCTCCCAGTTTTTCCTGAATCAATTCGATTGGGTGCAATCTAAGGTCGTTTTCACGATCCATTAAATCTAGCCAATCTAGATTCACCGCTCTGGGTATATGACCATTCTTTTTCGCGGTAATTTTACTTCCTTCGTATTCTTCTTTGGCCCTTGCGTCCCATACTATTATGTCGTTTTCTTCGACACTTGCTAAAATTTCTTCCAAGTCTGCAATATAACTTCGATTGATACTTGCGTCGAAACTGCTGGGAACACTTTCAGTTATTTCAGTTGTTAAAGGAAATCCGGAATGATTCCAAGCAATCTGTCCGCCATTAAGGAGTGAATATGACTCATGACCAACGACATCTAAAGTCCATAGAAGCCTGCCTGCCCAGCCGCCACCTTCATCGTCGTAGGCAATAACGTGTTTTCCCGTGCTCAAACCTATTCGAGAGAAAAGGGAATTGAGGCATTCCTTTGTTGGCAATTTTCCGACTGCAGGTTCAGTACCGCTGACAAGTTCAGAGGGCTTGATTAGAATTGCGCCCGGCAGATGCCCTTCTAAAAAAACTTTTTCAGAGACCACAGCTATTATTAGAATTTGTTCCGAGGAGGGCGTCGTAAGCAATTCTTCGGGTTCTAGAACTAATGGTAATAAATTCGTCATAGGATTCATATTTTGAGAGCGCTATTCTCCTCCAAGCCAGATTTAATCATTGCATAGAAACCAGAATGCGCTTATAACTTTCGAAGCGTTCTCTGTGTATTTCCCCGGTTGCGATCGCAGCTTGAATAGCGCATCCAGGTTCTAAGTTGTGGCCACAATCTCTGAACTTACATTTGGAGGAGTGTTCTTTAAGTTCAATAAACCCATTTAAAACTTCATCGATTCCCATTTGGCCAAGACTAAATTCACGAATACCTGGAGAGTCGATCAGATCAAATCTGCGAAGGTGGAATAGCCGCGAAGTGGTCGTGGTATGGGTGCCTTTATACTTAGAATCAGATAAGCCTCCCACTTCCGCCAGCCGATCGAAACCGAGTTTGTTGATTAAAGAAGACTTTCCCACACCAGATTGACCTACAAGCACCGTTGTTTTATCAAGGAGCTGGTGCTCCAGAGCCTCTAGCCCTGTTCCTGCCAGGGCTGAGACTTCATGCAACGGGTAGCCAAGATTTCGGTATATTGACAGCATATTGTCGATTTTCTCGATTTGTTGGGCTTCAAGCAAATCCACTTTATTCAGCACTAGCACAGGAGCGAGGCCTAGTTGGGATATCGCAACTAGGTATCGGTCCATCAGATTCAGAAAGGCTTCAGGGACGACAGCAAAAACGATCAAGACACAATCTAAATTCGCAGCAACAGGTTTGAACTGCCCTTTTTTGTCTGCTCTGCCAAACACATTCTTACGCTCGGCCTGTGCGATGATGATTCCAGTTTCTTCTGTGTCCTCTTCCCAGAGAACCAAATCGCCAGTAACTAAAGAAGGAAGATTGGCCCGTTGATGACAGCGCATTAACGTGCCAGCGTTTCTGCCAGTCAGAATTTCAACGTCGAGCTGCTGACCGAAATGACTAACAACACGGCCGTTGTATTTCGCTTCCTGAATTGAGCTTGTGTTTTCAGCAGCGGAGAATTCTTTCTGCTGTTTTTCAGAGATTCGACTCTTTTGCTGATCACTAAGTCTGCGTTTACTCATTTCCTTTGAAGCTTTAGCTATTCAATGGAAGGTTGATTATTGCATATTCCCTCTATCGAAGCTTTGCTACAATCAATTTAAACTTTTTGAAGAAGCGATAGCTATGGATAAGAAGCTCAACTTAATTTGGATCGATTTAGAAATGACAGGTTTAATTCCAAATGAAGATCGCATCATTGAAGTTGCAACCCTTGTTACCGATCCTGAGCTGAATATTATCGCCGAGGGCCCATCTATCGCCGTTAAACAAAGTGATGAACTTATGGATGGCATGGACGATTGGAATCAGAAACATCACAGTATTACTGGGTTGATAGATAGGGTTAAAAATAGTTCTTTCGATGAACAAATGGTAGAACAGCAAACAATCGAATTCTTACAACATTATTCAGAAAAGAACTCCTCACCTATGTGTGGCAATAGTATCTGCCAGGATCGACGTTTTCTTGCTAACTACATGCCAGCGCTAGAGGAATTTTTCCACT
>MDTE01130055.1_pt1 | contig 11155 bp, 7 predicted proteins | sample 811231 | NCBI WGS metagenome assembly MDTE01 (sample SAMN05326651, study PRJNA326480) | marine metagenome | isolation source: seawater | place: Indian Ocean: Red Sea | collected 2010 | reverse complement strand
GGGACGGTCGCCGGGATAGTTGCGCGCGGGGTCCTCTCCCGCCTTCCCCCCCATCAGCGCGGCGCCTTGGGCGAAGCAGTTCATCAGCAGGATGCGGTGGTGCGCAGGGTCGAGCTCGTCGCCCGGCGCGACGCTGGCGATGAAATCCACGGGGATAAGGTGCGTGCCCTGGTGGAGCAGCTGGAACACCGCGTGCTGCGCATCGGTGCCCACCCCGCCCCAGGTAATCGGCGCGGTCGGGCCGTCCACTGGCTGCATGTCGGCAGTAACGCGCTTGCCGTTCGATTCCATTTCGAGCTGCTGGAGGTAGTCGGGGAACAGACCGAGCCGCTCGTCATAAGCGAAGACCGCGCGCGTCTGGCAGCCACGCACACGGCTGTAGTAGAGATCGGCAAAACTCGCGCGCAGCACGAGATTGGCCGCCCCGTCGGTGTCGCGAAAGTGTTCGTCCACAGCCTTGGCGCCCGCCAGCATGGCGCGGAAATCGTCCATCCCGACCGCCATCGCGATGGGAAAGCCGATCGAAGACCAGATCGAATAGCGCCCGCCAACGCTTTCCTGGAACGGCAGGACGCGCGTCTCGTCGACGCCCCATTCGACCGCGCCTTCGGGATTGGCGGTGAGCGCGATGACGCGGCCGCCGGGGTCCGAAACACCGTTATCGGCAAGCCATTTGAGAGCCGACCGAGCGTTGGTCATGGTCTCGATGGTGGTGAAAGTCTTGCTGGCAACCGCGATCAGCGTTTTGGCCGGATCGCACTTGGCAAAGGCCGCCTCCAGCGCGACACCGTCGATGTTGGAGACGACGTGGACGTCGCAATAGGACAAATCGCGGCTCAGTGCGTCGACGCCCAGCGCCGGCCCCAGCGCGCTGCCGCCGATACCGATGTGGATGAGGTGCTCGATCTCGCCCAGTGCGCCCTGGTGGATCGCGTCCACCAGCATGCCCATCCGGTCGATCAGCGCCATGGCCTCTTCCACCTTGGCCTCATTGCCCGTGCCGCGCAGCGTGGCGTGGTCTGCCGCCCGGCCCTCGGTCGGGTTGACGACCTCGCCCGCGAACAACCTGGCGCGCATGCCGGCGAAATCCATCGCTTCGGCCAGCTCCTCGAACGCCGCGATTACCGCGCGGTCGAGATGCGTCTTCGACCAGTCGAACAGTATGCCGCCTTCGCCCAGCTCGATCCGGTCCGAGAGCATCGCCACGCGCTCCGCACCGCCGGGTTCGTCCGCGCCCTCGCCGCCGTCGCGGACCGCGCTGAACAGCTCGCCGAGCGTCGGCCGCGGCAGGTGTTCGAGCTTGTCCCAGATCGCGGCGGAAGAAGTCATGGCTCAAAAATCCTTTCGTGTGCGCAGGTCGGCGACTAGGGACTTCGGCGATGATTGAGAACCCCGCATGACAGAGCAAGCGCTGAATAGGAATTCGAGCCCCGCACCCGCCAAGGACGAACCCAAAAAGGAAACGCTCGGCAGTTTCCTGTGGTTTGTGGCCAAGCTGGTGATCGCGGTGCTGATTTTCCGCAGCTTCATTTTTTCGCCCTTTACCATTCCGTCGGAATCGATGCTGCCGAACCTGCGCAATGGCGATTATCTGGTCGCGGCCAAATGGCCCTATGGCTATTCCAGGCTCTCGCTGCCGGGCGAAGTGGCCTTGTGGGAGGGGCGCCTTTTCGCCGACCTGCCCGAGCGCGGGGATGTTGCGATTTTCAAGCATCCGGTGACCGGCGCCGATTACGTGAAGCGCGTGATCGGCCTGCCCGGCGATACGATCGCCACCCGCGATGGCGTGGTGATCCTGAATGGCGAGCCGCTGCCCAAGGAGGCGGCGGGCTATGCCGACATTCCGATGAGCGCCAATACGAGCTGCCGCCGGGATGGAGGCATCGTGGTCGACGGCACGATCTGCCGCTATCGCCAGTTCCGCGAGACGCTGCCTTCCGGCAAAAGCTACATGATCGTCGACTTCGGCCCGGTCGGGGCGCGACCGCTTGCCGATGGCGCGGGCGGGTTCGTCACCAATTCGCGCGGCCAGCCCGTGCGGATCGATCCCGATAATTTCGACCCCGTAATCGTCCCCGAAGGTCAGCTTTTCATGATGGGCGACAATCGCGACAACTCGCTCGACAGCCGCTTTCCGCCCGTGCCCGATGGCGGTGTGGGGCTGGTCGATGCAGACCTGCTGGTCGGCCGCGCCAGCCGTGTGCTGTGGTCCACCGATGGCAGCGCGCAGTGGCTGCTGCCCTGGACCTGGTTTACCGCCGCGCGCTGGGACCGGATCGGAAGCGACATATGACCGCCCTCGCCCCTGAAACGCGCGAATGGCTGGCGAAGACCGGCTTCACCGTAAAAAACGAGGCGCTGTGGTTCGCCGCTTTCACGCATGGGAGCATGGGCGAAAAGCGCGACTACGAACGGCTCGAATTCCTCGGCGACCGTGTGCTCGGCCTGTCCATTGCCGATTGGCTCTATGCGCAAAGCGATGCGCCGGAGGGCAAGCTCGCCCAGCGTCTCAACGCGATCGTCAGCCGCGCAATGTGCGCGACCATTGCGCGCGGTGTCGGCCTGGCGCCGCATATCCGCATTTCCAAGCAAGCCAGCAGCGACGGTGGCCGCGATAGCGACAATATCCTCGGCGACGTGATGGAAGCGCTGCTCGGCGCGCAGTTCCTCGATAACGGGTTCGATGCCTCGCGCGATCTCGTCCGCCTGCTCTGGCGCCCGGCGCTCGAAAGCGGTGCGGGCAAGTCGAAACACCCCAAGAGCGCGTTGCAGGAATGGGCTGCGGGCAATCAGCGCAAGCCGCCCGAATACGAGCTGATCGACCGGTCCGGCCCCGATCATGCGGCACGCTTTACCGTGCGGGTCAGTGTGCACAGGGTCGGCGAGGCGGAAGGCAGCGCGGGCAGCAAGCAGGAAGCCGAAAAGGAAGCGGCACGCAAATTCATGGAGAAATTCGGGTGAGTGATACGCAAACCAGATGCGGCGTCGTCGCCGTCCTCGGCGCGCCCAATGCGGGCAAGAGCACGCTGGTCAACCAATTGGTCGGCCAAAAGGTCGCGATCACCAGCGCCAAGGCGCAGACCACTCGCGCACGCATGATGGGCATCGCGCTGCACACAAGCGACGATGCGGAAACGCAGATGATCCTGGTCGATACGCCGGGCATCTTCGCGCCCAAGCGGCGGCTCGACCGCGCGATGGTAAGCGCGGCCTGGGAAGGTGCGGAAGCGGCCGACGCGGTGCTTCTGCTGGTCGACCCGGTCAAGCAGCGACGGCATGAACTCGAACCGCTGCTCGAACAGGTTGCCCAGCGTCCCGAACGCAAAATCCTCGTCCTCAACAAGGTCGATGTGGCGAAGAAGGAACCGCTGCTGGCGCTGGCGCAGGAGCTTGGTGAGAAGGTCGAATTCGAGACGGTCTATTTCGTCTCCGCGCTGACCGGTGACGGCGTGCCGGAAATGAAGCAAGCGTTGGCGGGGATGATGCCCGAAGGCCCGTGGATGTATCCCGAAGATCAGGTGAGCGATGCCAGCGAGCGTCTGCTCGCCACCGAGATCACCCGTGAACAGCTCTATCAGCAGCTTCACGAGGAATTGCCCTATGACAGCGCCGTTCGCCCGGAAAAATACATCCAGCGCAAGGATGGCAGCGTCGAGATTCACCAGCAGATCGTCGTCATGCGCGACAACCAGCGTGCCATCGTGCTCGGCAAAGGCGGTAGCCGGATCAAGGAAATCGGCAAGGCCGCGCGCGAGGAACTCTCCGAATTGCTCGGCCAGAAGGTCCATCTGTTCCTCCATGTGAAGACCGACGAGCGCTGGAGCGAGGACAAGGAAATGTACGAGGAAATGGGGCTCGACTGGAAGAGCTGAGCCGGGAGATTATCCGCTGGACATGCTTGCGTCCCACTTCGTACCCCAGCTCGCCGCAGCGCTCGCGGTAGGGCTTCTGATAGGGATCGAACGCGGCTGGAAGCTGCGCGACGAAACGCCGGGAATGCGGGTTGCGGGCATCAGGACCTTCACCCTGCTCGGCATGACAGCGGGGCTAGGCGGAATCATCGGCCTGCTGGGATACCCCATCGTCTCGGGTATCGTTTTCGCGCTCGCCGCGGCGCTGGTGGCCATCGGTTATTCGCGCTCGGTACTCGACACCGGGCGGCCCGACGCGACCAGCGCGGTGGCGGCCATGGTCACGCTCGGGCTGGGGTTCCTCGCGGGAATCGGCCAGGGAGCGCTGGCGGTGGCGGGCGCGGCGGTGGTCACGCTAATCCTTGCGCTGCGCACCGAGGCCCATCGCTGGGTCGGCGCGCTCGACGAGGCCGACATCAAGGCCTTCGCCCGCTATGCGGTCATCGCGCTGGCGGTACTGCCCTTCCTGCCCGAAGGCCGCTACGGCCCATACGACGCGTGGGAGCCGCGTGTGCTGTGGCTGGTGGTCGTCATCGTCACCGGCTTTTCCTTCGTCGGCTATGTCGCCAACCGCATGTTCGGCGCGCGCCGGGGAACGATCGCCACTGCGGTGATCGGCGGGGCCTACAGTTCCACGGCGGTCACCCATTCCTTCGCCCAGCGGCTTGGATCGGGCATGGGCGGCGGCGCGGAGAATGCGGGGATCGCACTGGCCAGCGCGGTCATGTATCTGCGGGTCATCATTCTTGTCGCGGTGCTCGCGACCAGCCTGCTCGAACCGTTCGTGGTGGTGGTGGCGCCCGCGCTGATCGCCGGCTTCGCGGCGAGCTACTGGCTCTACCGCAAGGCCCCCAGCACGACCGGACCGGCACCGCCGGGCAACCCCATCGCCATGCTGCCCGCCCTGACCTTCGTCGCCTTCGTTGCCCTTGCCGCAGTGGCCGCGCGCTGGGCGCAAGGCGAATTCGGCGAGCAGGGCATTGCCATCCTGCTGCTGCTGATGGGCAGCATGGATGTGGATGCGGCCATCGTGACTGCGGGAGGGCTGGAACCCGGCACGATCGCGCCGCGCCTCGCCGCGCTCGCCATCGCGGGAACGATCCTCGCCAATATGAGCGTGAAGCTCGGCGTGACCGTGGCCTATGGCAGGCACGAGGCACGGCCCGCCGCCATCGCCCTGGCGGCAAGCATGGTGGCATTGGCGGCAAGCCTCGCATTCGGTTACGCAAGGCTATGAAGCAATTGGCGACCGGGTCTGCGATCGGTGAGTCGGTCGGGATCAACCCGTTTGCAGGGTACTTCCCCTCATCTCCCGCCGACACTGGGCCAGTTCCACTCGGTCGCGCCCCCCCTCCTTCGCGCGGTACAGCGCGGCATCCGCAGCTTGGACCATCTGGCTAAGATCGCAATGTTCCGGAACGCTTGCAACACCGATCGATATCGTGATCCGGCCGAGCCGTTCGCCGTCGTGGTGAAGATTGAGCGCGGCAATCCGCAAACGAATGTCTTCCGCGCGGGCCGCTGCCTGCTCGCTGTCGAAATCCGGCAATAGCAGCACGAACTCTTCGCCGCCGTAGCGGAAGGCGAATTCGGGTTCGCGCGTGGCTTTTTGCAGGACCTTGCCCACTTCGCTCAGCACGAGGTCGCCGGCCTCGTGACCGAAACGGTCGTTGAAGCTCTTGAAATGATCGACGTCCAGCATCAGGCAACTCATGCGCGCGGCGGCATCCCCCTCGCCCGTGCGGAGCTTTTCCATGACGTGATCGAAGCTGCGGCGATTGGAAAGGCCTGTCAGCGTATCGTGCATGGCCATCTTTCGAAGCGCGTCGCGCAATTTGAGATTCGCCAGCGCCAGGCTGATGTTTTCGGCCAGCATCTCGATATAGTTGGCCGGCGTCGGTAATACGTCAGCGCTGTCATCGCGGACCTCGAGATAGAGCAGTCCGAGTGTTTCGTTCTGAGCCATCAACGGCAGGCAAAGCGAATCGGATATTTCCCCAACCGCCAATGCGAGATGCTGACAAGGCACATCTATTCCGTCGCTTTGTGGCCTGTGGGGCATTCCACGTCGCAGAGCCCAGCAGGAGGAGGGCGCGAATTCGGCCTGCGAATGGACCGGTTTCTGCCATGTGCAAGCTTCGACCATCGCATTGCGATATTCGTCGAACAAATAGAGACGTCCGGCCCGCCCCGGGTCGATCTCCGGCACGAACCGGCGCACTACGTCTTCGAAGTCTTCCAGCGTATCGCAGCTCTGCATGCGCTGGGTCATGCGCGAAAGCAGTTCGCGAAGCGCGCTGTCGGCATCGCGTTCGGCCTGGAGGCGCTGCCGTGCCAAGCCGTTTTCGCGGAAAACGCGGATAGCCTGCGCCATGTCCCCGATTTCGTCGATCTGGCTCACTTCGGGCAGCTCGGTAGCGTAGTCCTCGGCGGCTAACCTGCCGATCACATCACTCAGCCGGACCACGGGATGCAGCACGCGGCGCTTGAAAATGAAATACAGCACGAACAGAAACAGGAGACCCGTGATCGCCAGCACGATTTCAGCCAGCAATTTCCACATGGCCGCGATTGCCGCCGCTTCGTTCACCACTCTTTCTATGCGCCCGTCGAGCTGGTCCTGAAAACGCTGCACCAGCATTTCGGCGCGGTTCAGTTCGCGCTCGTATTCCGGGCCGAACAAGATCTGCCGTGCGCGCGCTTCCTCGCCCCGCTCGTAAGCCGCGATCGCTGCGACTTGTTCATCATGCAGCGTATCCGCCCAGCGGATCGCCTCGGCCAGCGTGGCGAGTTCGTTCTGGCTGGCACCGGCATCGCCGATATGTTCGATCCGCCGCTCGACCGATTCCAGTTCCTCTTCGTCGCGGCGATAAACCACGGCGTAGGTCTCGTCGCCCGTGTTGACATACTGGCGTGCGTGCTCGCTCATGGCGTAGATGTCCATGCCGAGCCGGGAGGTCGCCTTGTCGAGCTGATAGCGCTGTTCGACAGCGGCCCGTTCGCGATCATGCGCATTCGATGCCAGCAGCATCATAACGCCGGATACGACCGTCAAGGCGACGGTCGCCCCATAGGCCACATTGGTGATGGTTGCCAAACGCATGGCTGCCTTATGGCAGGGAAGACCAACCGAAGCGTTAAGGCCGAGTGGGTATGCTTCCTGACGCGGTATTTAGCCAGGAGCCTTCAACCATCGGCACCTCACGCAGTAGGCTTCACTTTCGCCGCCCGCCGCCGCCGCCGATGGACTCGAAACGGACTCGAACATGCCGCGCCGTCAGTCAGCCTTGGTTGCGGGAAAATGCAGCGTGCCTACCGTTTCTTCGCAATTTTGATCTTGTTCTTCTTGGCGAAATCCTTGGTCGATTCCTCGCTGCGCCCCAGCGCCTTGGCAATTTGCTTCAGGCCCTGCCCCTTTCCGGCAAGCGTGCGCAGTTGGCCCGCTTCCTCTCCGGTCCAGGGCTGCTTGTGACGTTCGAACCGTTCCTTGGCCATCAGCCCGCCGCCTTCTTCGCGGCAGGCTTCTTCTTCGCCGCGGGCTTCTTTGCCGCAGGCTTTTTCGCGGCGGCCTTTTTCTTCGGCGCGGCCTTCCTCTTCTTTGCCGGTCCCTTCGCGGCACGCGCGTCGATCAGCTCGATCGCCTGCGCCTCGGTCACGTCCTCGGGTTTCACATCCTTGGGGATCGTGGCGTTGGTGGTGCCGTCGGTCACATAGGGGCCGTAGCGGCCCGGCATCACCTTGATCTCGCCGCCCGAGGTGGGGTGTTCGCCCAGCGTTTTGATCGGTTCGGCCTTGCCGCGCCCGCCGCCCTTGCGATTGGCGGCCTGGGCGAGAATATCGACCGCGCGGTTCATGCCGACCTCGAAGACTTCGCGGGTCGACGACAGTTTGCCGTACTTCCCATCGTGACGCAGATAGGGGCCGTAACGCCCTATCGCAGCTTCGATTTCCTTGCCGGTTTCCGGATGCGCGCCAACGATGCGCGGCAGGCTGAGCAGCTTCAAGGCCCATTCGAGATCGAAATCGTCGAGGTCCTTCGGAATGCTCGCGCGCTTGGCTTCCTTGCCCTCGCCCAGCTGGACATAGGGGCCGAAGCGGCCGCTCTTGCGCTCGACCGGCAGGCCGGTTTCCGGATCCTCGCCCATGACGCCGTCATCGGCGCCGTCATCGCCGTCGGAACCGCCCGGCTTGGCGAACTGGCGGGTGTATTTGCATTCGGGATAGTTGGCGCAGGCAACGAAAGCGCCATAGCGGCCACCGCGCAGCGCCAGCCTGCCGCCCTCGCGCCCTTCGGTTTCGCATAGTGGGCAATGGCGCGGGTCCTTGCCGTCGGCACGTTCGGGGAAGAGATAATCGGCGAGAAAATCGTCGAGCACCTCGGTCACTTCCGAAGGCTTCTTCTCCATCACCTCTTCGGTCTTGGGCTTGAAATCGCGCCAGAAGGCTTCGAGCAGCTTCTTCCAGTCCTCGCGCCCGTCGGACACGATGTCGAGCTCGTCTTCCAGGCTCGCCGTATAATCGAAGGCGACATATTGCGGGAAGAAACGTTCGAGAAAGGCCGTCAGCAGACGCCCGCTTTCCTCCGCGAAGAAGCGGTTCTTTTCCATCCGCACATAGGCGCGGTCGCGCAAAGTCTGGATGGTGCTGGCATAGGTCGAGGGGCGACCGATGCCGAGCTCTTCGAGCCGCTTGACCAGACTGGCTTCGGAAAAGCGCGGCGGCGGCTGGGTGAAGTGCTGGTTCGCATCGACGCTTTTCTTGAGCGGACTATCGCCCTTCGCAATCGTGGGCAGCAGGCCGTCTTCGTCGTCCTCCGCATCGTCACGACCTTCCTGATAAACCGCGAGGAAGCCCGGATACTTGACCACCTGGCCGGTCGCGCGCAGCTCGTGCTGGCCGGTCGCGTCGCGCAGGGTAACGCTGGTGCGTTCGAGGCTGGCCGCGGCCATCTGACTGGCCATCGCGCGCTTGTAGATCAGGTCGTAGAGCTTGCCTTCATCGCCCGATCCGGCACGGTCCTGATTGAAATTGGTCGGTCGGATAGCCTCGTGCGCTTCCTGTGCGTTCTTGGCCTTCGACTTGTACATGCGTGGGCTATCGGGCAGCGCATGTCCGCCATAACGATCGGCCACCGCCTTGCGGCAATCGGCAATCGCGCCGCCATCCATGCTCACGCCATCGGTACGCATATAGGTGATCGCACCCGCTTCGTAGAGCGACTGCGCGCAGCGCATGGTATGGCTGGCCGAGAAGCCGAGCTTGCGGGCGGCTTCCTGTTGCAAGGTGGAGGTGGTGAACGGCGGAGCCGGATTGCGCTTAAAAGGCTTGGTCTCGACTTCCTCGACCGTGAAGTTCGCGCCCTCGACCGCATTTTTTGCGGCCATGGCGCTGCCCTCGTTCCCAAGGGTGAGCTTTTCCAGTTTCTTGCCGTCGAACTTGACCAGCCGCGCGTCGAATTCGGTGCCGTCATGCTGCAACTTCGCGATGACCGACCAGTATTCGTCGGCGCGGAAGTTCTCGATCTCGATCTCGCGATCGACGATCAGACGCAGCGCGACCGACTGCACGCGGCCGGCGCTCTTCGCGCCCGGCAGACGGCGCCACAGCACCGGAGACAGCGTGAAGCCATAAAGATAGTCGAGCGCGCGGCGGGCGAGATAGGCATCGATCAAATCCTGGTCGAGATCGCGCGGTGCCTTCATCGCGTCGGTCACTGCCCGTTTGGTGATCGCGTTGAAGGTCACGCGCTCGACATCCTTGGGCAGCGCCTTGCGCTTGGCCAGCAGTTCGCGCACGTGCCAGGAAATCGCCTCGCCCTCGCGGTCGGGGTCGGTCGCGAGAATCAGGCGGTCCGCCTCCTTCGCATTGTCGGCGATTTCCTTGAACCGCTTCTGCTTGTCCCGATAGAGTTCCCAATCCATCGCGAAACCTTCGTCGGGGCGCACACTGCCATCCTTGGGTGGCAGGTCGCGGACATGGCCGTAGCTGGCCAGAACCTTGAAGTCCTTGCCAAGGTATTTCTCGATGGTCTTCGCCTTCGCGGGCGATTCGACGATAACCAGTTGCATGGGGGTAATTACAGTCCCTTACGTGTGTACGTGCGTATACGCGCGAAAATGGGGACCGGTCCCGATTGGCGTCAAGCGCCAAAAAACCGAACGGGCCGCCCGGCCTAGGAGGTACACGGGCGGCCCGTCGCGAGCGCCGTTGGGGGGTGCCCGCTATTCAGTCCGGAAAATCGCGATGGCCGAATCGGCCACCTGGTGAATTCACCATAAGACGCGTCTGCGAATCGCGCTTGCAAGAACGCGTCAATTTCGCCGCCATCAGAGCGAAATGCTGACCCGGGCGCCCGCATGCCGCTCGAGCCGTCCGGCGATCTCGAGTTCGAGCAGCGCAAGGTGCACGGCGCCGGCATCGGCGCCCGACTGGCGGATGATTTCGTCCACCGGTACCGGCGCGCTTGTCAAAAGACCGGCAATGTCGGCCGGGTCGGTCTCTGCCAACCCGCCGGGCTCGAAATCGAAGGCCGGTGAGGGTTCGCGAAAAGTGGATCGGGGCTCGCCGTCGAAGGTCGACAGCAGCTCGGACACGTCTTCGGGCGTCTGCACCAGCACCGCGCCTTCGCGGATCAAGTGGTTGCAGCCGTGGCTGCGCGCTTCCAGCGGACTGCCTGGAATGGCCATGACCTCGCGCCCCGCCTCCCCCGCCAGCCGCGCGGTGATCAGGCTGCCCGACTTGACCGCGGCCTCCACCACCAGCGTTCCGCCCGCGAGCCCGGCGATGATCCGATTGCGGCTGGGGAAGTGGCTGCCGCGCGGTTCGGTGCCCGGCGGCTGTTCGGCCAGCAGCAGGCCTTCGTCGGCGATCCGCTCCTGCAATTCGGCGTGCTGTGGGGGATAGGCGATGTCGATGCCGCTGGCGATGACCCCGATGGTAGTGGGAAAAGCCCCCTCATGCGCCGCGCCGTCGATCCCCCGCGCCAGGCCGGAAACCACGGTGAAACCAGCTTCGGACAATCCTTGCGCAAAATCGCGCGCCAGCTTGACTGCGGCGGCACTGGCATTGCGCGCGCCGACCATGGCGACGCAGGGTTTCGATGCCAGCGCCAGATCGCCGCGCCAGATCAGGATCGGCGGCGCTCCATCGATCTGACCGAGCAGTGCTGGATAATCGGGCTGGTCGTGAAACAGGTACTTCGCGCCCGCCTTGCGCACGGCCTCGACCTCGCGCTCGATCCTGTC
>MDTE01168560.1_pt1 | contig 11156 bp, 4 predicted proteins | sample 811231 | NCBI WGS metagenome assembly MDTE01 (sample SAMN05326651, study PRJNA326480) | marine metagenome | isolation source: seawater | place: Indian Ocean: Red Sea | collected 2010 | reverse complement strand
TCTATTTCACTTAAAATAAAATTATATTCTAATGAAGCTCCTAGACAACCTGATGAATCATTGACCTCTACCCAGTAGATGTCATTCGTAGAGGGAGTAAAATTAAATGTATTTGCACCAAATATAGGGCCACTACTATTATACCACTGATAATTTAAAAATTCAGATGAAGTTTGAAGAACTCCTCCATTATTTGATATGATTGGAAAAACTGGTGAAGGTTCTTGCAAGTAATATGAATATATATTAGAACATCCTAAACTATCTAATACTGTCAATGTGATTAATCCTTCACATAATGAATCATTAATTAATCCTGTTTCAAAATTAGACCAATATATAGAATATGTATTGCCTCCTATTACTGATGCTTCAACAAAACCATCACATTCTCCATAACAACTTGGTTGATTTGATATTACTGAAATAGCTATTGAATCAGGTTGTAAAATATTAAACAAATTTTGTTGCTTACACCCTAAACTATCTTGAACCCAAAATGTATCAATTCCTGCAGAAAGATTAGTAAAAATAGAAGTTGAGAAATAAGAAGAATCATTAATAGAATAACTAAAAGGAGGAAACCCTCCATTTATAACATTAATAAATAATTCTCCATCACTTGTATTATAGCAACTAGCATTATTAGAATTCCACTGTATATTAATTGAGTCAGGCTGCAATATATTAAATGAATCAGAAACCACACAATTATTAGAATCTATTACAGATACAAAATAAAATTGTGAAGATAAATTTGTTAAATTTTGATTATTTTGACTGATACCATTTACATAATATGTATAAGGAAAGACTCCGCCACTTATATTTAAATAAGCATTACCATCATCAGAATTATAACAACTTAAATTATTTATACTATCAACACTTAACACTAAAGAATTTGGTTGGCTAATTGTAAAAAATAAGGAATCAATACAACCTGATGTATCAGTAACATTAAAGTAATATGAACCAGCAGATAAATTATTGAAAAATGTGTTATTATAATTATATATTCCATTTAATCCAGACAGATATCCTGGAGAACCCCCAGTAATATTAAAACTAATCAAACCATCATTATTATTATAACAATTAACATTTTGTATAGAATCTATTGAAATTAAAATTTGACTAGGTTGTGTCAAAACAATTGTATCTAAATAGACACAATTATTACTATCAATTATTGATAATGAAAAATTTCCAGCTGATAAACCTGAAACTATACTATCTACTTGAATAGAATCTAAATAATAATTATAGGATGGAGTTCCTCCTTGAGGGTTAAGAATAATCATTCCGTCAGAGCTATTATAACAATTTGGGAGTGAAATATTGGTATTAACACTTAATATATTTGGTTGACTAATATTTACAGAAAGTTGTTCCTCACACGAGTTTGAATCAGAAACTGTAACAAGATAACTACCAGCATTCAAATTATTAAATGTTGGTGCATTTTGCCAATTATTTTGACTTATACTATATATATATTGAGGGTTACCTCCAGATGCTTGAACAGTGAATGAGCCTGTACTATCACCAAAACATAAAACATCTTGATGTAATGAAGTTAGTTCATTAAGAAATAAATTTTGAATTGGTTGCGAAATAGTAACTACGATTGAATCGAGACAATTATTTGCATCTAAAACTGAGACTGAATATACTCCGGCAGATAATCCAGTAAAAATTTGAGAAGAAACTAATGGTCCATTATCTAATTGATATAAATAATTTGGTGAACCTCCAGATGTTAAGACTTCAAATCCTCCATCAGAACCGCTAAAACATGTAACATCCTGATGATTATTTAAATTTTCTGAAAGAATAATTTGATTTGGTTGTGTTATGTTAACTGAAATTGTATCGAGACAATTATTTGCATCTAAAACTGAAACTGTATAAATACCAGCAGATAATCCAATAAAAATTTGAGAAGAAACTAATGGTCCATTATTTATTTGGTATAAATAATTTGGTGAACCTCCAATTGCAGTAACTTGAAATTCACCATCTGAAAAGCCAAAACAAGAAATATCCTGATGATTATTAGTATTTTCAAACAATTCTAACTCTACTGGATCATTTAAAAATGCAGTAATTGTATCTAGACAAAGATTAGAATCTATTACAATAATTTCATATGAACCTGAATTTAATCCAAAGATTGTGTCAATATTTATATTATTAAAATAATATGTATAATTTGGAGTTCCTCCTGAAGCCTGAGGAATTAATACTCCATCACTAAGTCCATAACATGATGGATTTAATGAAATGTATGACGAGTTTAGCTGTTGAGGTTGTGTAATTTGGATAGTTGTATCAAATGAACAATTATTATTATCTAAAATTAATATATTGTAAGTTCCAAAATATAAAGAATCCCAAATTGGAATTAAACTGGTGTCTTGATTTAGAATATATTGATATGGTGCTATCCCTCCAATTCCAGAAACTTCAAATTGACCATCATTATATCCGTTACATGTAACATCTTGATGAGATGATATAATTTCAACTGAACTAAGAGGAAACGCAGGTTGAGTTAGTGTAATAAAAGTTGAATCTATACAATTATTGCTGTCTTTAACAAAAAACCAATAATTATTTGCGATTAATGTATTAAATTGAGAGGAAGATTGAAAGTTAAAACCATCAATGCTAAAAGAATAATTTGGCACTCCACCTATTGCGTTTAAATTAATTTGACCTGTATTTTCTCCATAACAAAGAATATCTAAATGAGATGAAGAATCTTCGAACAATTCTAATTGAGAGGGCTCAGTTAACTCAAATGTGTCAAGGAAAGAACAATTATTTAAATCTATTACTTGTAAAAATATGCTTCCTTCTGAAATAGAATCTGCAATATTTAAAGTATCACCATTAGACCAAAAATATGAATAAGGAAAAGTACCTCCATTAATATTAACTTGAACTGAACCATCTGAAAAAGAAAAGCAAGAAGGAGGAATTATATTTTCAATAATATTGATTTCCTGAGGTTGATTAATGAAAACTGAATCTATAACAGAACAATTGTTGGAATCAATAACTTCTAACTGAAAAAATCCTGCCGATAAATTGTTAGCAAAATTAACTGTAGAGCTATTTTCCCATAAATATAAATATGGGGATGCACCATTATTTACATTTACTTGTGCAGAACCATCACTGCCATTAAAACAACTAACATCACTAGATGTAAATGTTAAAATAGGGACATCTACTACTTCAATAAAAATTGAGTGGTAACATGAATAATTATTTTGATTTACAATTAATTGTATGTTTTGATTTTGACTTGGAGAAATTAAAATGGAATCTGAAATTATATTTAAAGGCCACCAAAAATTAGTATATCCTGAATTTCCTTCAGAATAAAGAGTTAGAGAATCACCATTACATAATTTAACATTTGTTAAATTAGGAGTAGCATTAATAATTGTTACAAAAACACTATCAATAAAAAAACAACCAGAATTATTAGAGACCTGGACAGTATATAATGAGGTTGTATCAATTAAAATAGATGATGTAGTATCGCCAGTACTCCATAGTACTGAGTCAAAAAAACCAATATCAATAATTGTATCTGAGCCACATGTAAAAATAGATGAAGGCAAACTAGTTTGTAATACACTAGGATTTAAAAGAAATAAAGAATCGATTTCTGAACAATTATTTATATCATCATAAACAGTGACTATATAGGTTGAGGAAGCTAAATTTGAAATAGTTGAAGTACTATCTCCATTAGACCACAAAAATGAATACTGACTTGATCCATTAGTAAAAACAGTAATTTCACCATCAGATGCGTTATTGCAACTAATGGGGTTAACAGAAAAACTTAAATCAACACATGAAGTAGTAAAATATTCTGAATTTGACCACCCATCGATACAACTATTTAAACCCCAAACTTTTATTTGCCATTCATATAAGGTATTAGAGTTTAGGGAAAATAAAGGCTTTAATGTATCTGTTTCTGCAATTTGATCTATAACTCCAATTCCAGCCACTTGCCATGAAGTTGAACCAACTTCTTTATACCTAAATCTATATTGATCAATTTGATTTGAACCTGTAAAAACTAAATCAACACTATTAGAAGTAATATTTGATGCATATCTGTTATCAGGAATAGCACTATTGGGCTCATTAACATATATTGTATCATGTAGAATACAAATTCCGGCATCTTGAATTATTACACTATAAGTACCTGAAGAAATATTTGTTAAATCTTCTGAAAATAACCCGTTAGACCACTCAAAAGTATAAGGTTGAACACCACCACTTACTTGAACATCAATACTACCATCATTAAATCCATTGCAACTAACATTTGTAATGTTTGATGTATTAACAAAAGAAGGACATGCATTAAATAACTCTAAAGATATAAATTTCAAGCTATCAAGTTTACTAATCTGAACACCATTATTATCTACTTGCCATAGTTCATTTTCAGATGAATATAAACCAGTTGGAGCACTTGAATTGTACCTTACTCTAACAATTTGAGAAATAACTGGCTGATTAAGAATAGAACCTGTAGAATCACCATAAAAACCCTTAACATTACCATTATCATCTATAGTATTTATTAATATCCATTGGTTTAATAACGCATCATAATATTGTATAATAAAATCATTTGATGTTAAATATGCATTGGGGTGTGAAATAGTAAATTCTGGCCGAACTCTTGTTTCACAACCATAATTATATATTTTCACCGTATCATATGTCCAAACATTATAAGATATTGGATTTATACTAAATGGTGTTAATGTTACTTGAGCATTAATTATTCCTATGTAACCAATAGAAATTTCTTTTATTTCTGAGCAATTATTAGTTAGATCTGTTACCTCAACAATATAATTATTAGGAGGTAAATTATTTGCTGTATTTGAATTTTGTGGAGGAAACAATGGATTACCATTATTGTCTTGCCATTGAAAACTATAATTTCCACTTCCGTTATTTACAATAATTGAAGCTGAACCTGTATATGAATTTGGTGAATTACAATTAGCATCTTGAATAGCCGACACGGTAATATCTAAGCAATTATTTTGACTAAAAGCAGATAAATTAATTAAGAAAATTACAATATAAACAAAGATTAATCGCATACACTAAAAATAATAAATATATTAACGTAATTATGCATAAAAAGATTTAGTAGGCCATTTTTTCTCCTTTAATCATATTTACAACAGTAAGAACTATAATTTTAAAATCTAAAAGCAAAGACCAATTTTCAATATACCATATATCTAATTTTATTCTACCTTCCATTTGTTTAGGAGTTTTTGTCTCACCTCTGAATCCATAAACTTGAGCAGCTCCAGTAATTCCTGGCTTTACTAAATGTCTAACCATATAATTATCTATTATTTTTGAATATTGATTTGTATGTTTAATCATGTGTGGTCGCGGACCTACAACTGACATATCTCCAAATAAAACATTAACAAATTGAGGAAACTCATCAAGATTTGATCTTCTTAAAAACCTGCCAAAGCTTGTTATCCTGGGATCTTTTTTTGTAGCTTGTTTATCATCAGAATATAAATTTACATTCATGGTTCTAAATTTATAACAGAAAAATTCTTTGTTATTTATTCCTGATCTTAATTGTTTAAAAAAAATAGGACCGGAAGATGTTAATTTAATAATTAGAGATATTATAGGAAATATAATAGGAAAGATTAACATAATAACACAAAGAGAAAAAAATATATCAAAAAATCTTTTCAAATATCTATTTAACTCATCCTGCAAAGGTTCACTTCGCAATGTAATTACAGGAAGAGATCCATAAAAATCAACCTTTAACTTTCTAGAAATAGAAACATTAAATTCAGGAACGACGCGGAACCTCATCATATTTTTATCTGTAAAAGATATTAATTCTCTAAGTTTATTTTCATGAATATTATCACAACAATAAATTTCGTCTATATGATTTTCTATGCAGTATTGATTTATTTCTTCAATGTTTTTAATTGGTATAGAATCAATATTAAAATCAATTTGCTTTTCATAAAAAATCGACTTTAATTTAAATCCATGATTTTGATTTGAAATAAAAAAATCATGTAATTCATTAACTCTTGTACCATTTCCGATAATTATAACATTTTGAAAATTATAGCCTAATCTTCTATAGTTTTTTAGTAAAAAAGAAGAAAATAATCTCCAAATAATAACTAAAATAAAACTAAAAACATAAGTATACATTAAATGTTCTCTAGAAAAGTTAGAAGCTTTCATTGAAAACAAAAAAGAGGTCATAACTAAAAGATGTAAAAAATTTGCTTTGATAAAATCTAAAATAATTTTTTCTATTTGTGATACTCTTGAAAATTTATATAACTTAAAAAATAAAGAAACAAGAATCCATGAAAAATTAAACATAAATAATAAAGAAACGTAAGAATCCATAAGTTCAAAACTTTCAAACTTTAAATGATAGGAAATAAAAAAAGAAAGATTTATATGAAGGAGATCCCCAAAAAATACAAAAAGACTTATTTTTCTAGATGATTTATTCATTTCAACAAAAATAAAAAAAGATATTATCTTTTTTTACAAACATATTTTAAATGGTTTTCATATTCTGATATAATTTTATTTGTATCATAAATTTCTTTAATTCTATCCAAATTATTATTAGTGTATTTATAATAATCTTTTTTATTTATTTTTTCTAATAAATTCACAACACATTGCTTGGATTTAAAATAAAAAGCATTTTTCGTAAGAACTTCTTTGTTGAATAAATTATCGTGAGCACAAATTAAAGAATTTGAAGCCATCGCTTCTAATAAAGATGGATTAGTACCTCCCACACTATGACCGTGGAAGTATAAATTTGAATACTGCCTTAGTGTATTTAAAATTTTTATCTCATTTAAATAACCTAAATAGATAATTCTACTGTCGTTGTATTTTTTTGATAAAAAAACACCTAGTTTAGTATTCATATTTCCAATAACTAAAAATTTTCTTTTAGTAGAAGATTTTACAACACCATCCAAAATCAATTCAATATTATTTTCTGGCTCTATTCTTGCAACAAGCATATCATAATTAAAAGGGTCAAGATTAAATTCCTTTAAATAGTCCTTATCGTTATTGACGTTAATATTAGCTCCATAAGGAATAAACTTAGGTTTTGCTTTATACTTTTTATGTAAATACATTTGTATTTGTTTTGAATCAGCTATTAAAGAGTCGCTAAAATAAACTGCTAAAGACTCGGCAAATTTTAAAAAAATCTTGACTAAAAAATTGTATTTACTTCTTTTCCACTCTAGACCATCCATGTTAGTTACAATAATTGACTTTTTTTTAAATAAAAAATTCCATATTGAACTACTTGTATAACCAAGTTGTATAATAACATCAAAATTTCTTTTTCTTGTATCTAAGATGCATAATAAATCATAAAAAAACTGTCCTAGTGTACCTATTTTTTTTTCAGGATCATAGATGTGTAATATTTTAACATTTTTCCAGGTTGGATTTTTATAAGGATGATTATGTGAATTATAAACATAAACTTGATGTCCATATTTAGTTAATCCATCGGAAAGATACTCAGCAAATTGCTCAAAACCTCCATAATTATTTGGAATTCCTCTTGTACCTAATATTGCTACCTTCATTAAATAATCGGTTGATACTCTTTAACGTATTTTAAAAGAATTTTTTTGATTATATCATCATTTTGATCATAGTATGCTTCATTAATTTCTTTAACTGCAGTTTGAATTAATTTCCAATCAATATAATTTTCATTTGCTTGCATTATACGAGGATGTTCAGATTGAATAACATCATCACCAATCAATAACTCTTCGTATAATTTTTCTCCTGGTCGTAATCCTGTAAACTTAATTTTAATGTCTCCATCAGGATTTTCGGAATCTACTGGAGTATAACCACTCAAATTAATCATCTTATAAGCTAAATCTAGAATGCGAATAGGATCACCCATATCTAAAACAAATACATCACCTCCCTTTGCCATTGACGACGATTGTAAGACAAGCTGTACTGCTTCAGGAATAGACATAAAATACCTTGTAACATCTCTATGAGTTACTGTTAATGGACCACCCTGTTTAATTTGTTCACGAAATAATGGAACAACAGAACCAGCAGAATCCAAAACATTACCAAAACGAACCATACTAAAACAAGTATCAATGGTATTCTGTTGTAAAGCTTGTAAAATTAGTTCAGAAAAACGTTTTGATGCACCCATTATATTAGTTGGTCTAACTGCTTTGTCTGTACTAATTAAAATACAATTTTCTACTGAATTTTGTTTTGATGAATAAGATATATTATAAGTTCCAATAACGTTATTAAATACGCCCTCTAATGGATTCAACTCTACCATTGGTACATGTTTATATGCAGCAGCATGAAAAACAGTATTAATATTATGACTTTTAATTACTTTATTAACTTTTTCAAAATTTGTAACATCTGCAAGTATTGGAACAACTATTACATTTTTATTAATATTGTTTAATTGTTGATTAATTAAATATAAATTATATTCACTATTTTCAAAAAGAATAATCTTTTTTGGACCAAGAGAGTATATTTGTCTACATAATTCCGAGCCAATACTTCCACCTGCACCAGAAATTAATATGTTTTTTGAATAAATATGTTTTTTAAGTAATTCTTTTTTAGGCTTAACTGAGGGTCGCCCTAAAATATCTTGAACCTTTACCTTTTTTAAAGACTCAATAGATACATTGCCACTCACTATTGAAGAAATACTAGGTAGAACCTTAACTTCAACTGGAAACTTTGAAAGTTTTCTTAAAATTTCTCTTTTCTTTATTTCTGATAAAGAAGGTATTGCTAAAAGAATAACATTAACATTTCTTTTTTTAATAATTTCAGAAATAGAACTAAAAGGATAAACTTGAGTATAATTTAAAATAGTTCCTGATTTTGAAGGATCATCATCAATATATGCAATAGGAGCGTAATCATGAGATTTTCTTAAACTTTCAATTAATTGAGAACCCGCTCTTCCAGCTCCATAAATAATTACACCCTTTCTATTATTCACAAAATTATCAAAAGAATATAATAATCCCTTTGATAAAAATCTACTAGTAATTACTAATGTATTTGAAACAAACCAAAAAATTAAAATTACAGATCTTGGCAAATCAACATCTCTAAAAATCATCATTATAAAACCAATAATTAAACTAGTAATAGTAATAGCTTGTAATGATGTGAAAAAAACTTTTATTCCCATATGTTGGATCACAGCTCTATATAATCCAATTCTAATAAACAACGGAATAGATATTGCAGGAATTGCAATAAAAAGCCACATGTTGGGTTGCATATATTCAATAGGCCAAACAACACTAAATCTAAGGAAAAATGAAAACCAAACAGAAAAAATTAAAATAAAAACATCTATAACAAGCATAATTGCTTGTTTATATATACGTGGAAGATTTATTAATTTATTAAACATTTTTAAACTTAGATACAACAAAAATATAAGAAATACTAGAAATGAAAAACAAAAGAAAGATTATGTAATAATTATTAATGAAATTTATTAATAAAAGATTAACTGTTAATTGCAAAACAGAGAAAAAAATTGAAACTGACAAATGAGAAAATAATTTTGAATCAACTAACTTTTGATATAAATGTTCTCTATGTGGTTGAAAAATATTATGTTTTTTAAAAACTCTGATAAGAATAGTATAACCCGAATCTAAAGCATAAATCAACAACAACAAAACATATGATATATTTTCAGTGTAAAATATTAACTTAAACATTAAAAATAAAGATATTGCACCAATGGATATACTTCCAATATCACCACAAAAGCAAAGTGCTTTTTTTCTGAAATTAAAAAATGAAAAAGCTAGAACTGCTATTGTGGGGTATATTAAAAAATTATTATCTACAAATGAGATATTATAATTTATGATTAATAAAAAAATAAAATAAATCAAACTATATAAACTAGTCAGACCATTTATTCCATCCATAAAATTAAAGCAATTTATTCCCCCAACTATTACAAATAATAAAATTATATAAGTCCACCAAACTAATGTAATTTCTAATTGATAAATAATAGCAATTGAAACAAAAATTTGAACTATTAAACGAAGAAGGTTTGATATTGAATAAATATCATCAATAAAACTTATTATTGATAAAAAAATTAATGAAAAGAAAAAAAATGTGTATTCATAATTAGAAAAATAGTAAGAAAAAAAAATAGATATTGGAAAAATAATACCTCCTCCTCTAACTGTTGGAATATTATGAGAAGATCTAGAATTAGGAATGTCAAAAAAATTATAAAATCGTGCTATTTTTATGTAAATAAAAATTAAACTAATAAAAAAAATAAAGAAAGAAATATATATCATTTAATATAATATTTAAAAAAACCTCTAATAGCCCAATTCATTGTATAATATAAAGAATCAAAAAAAGACAACTTTTCTCTATGATATAAAAAATACCAATGATGTTTAATTAATTTGAATTTATTACTAGTTGTTGAATTGTTACGTTGTCTGTAATACGCTAACTCTACATCAAAAGCATCAGATTTAAAGCCTTTTTTTAAAATGTCTAACCATAAAGCATAGTCCTGTCCTACTCTTAAACTAGGCATATACATTTTACCAACTTTTCTAACATCATACATTGCTGTCAAACATGATATATCAGTTTTTTTTAATAAATCATAATATGAAATTGACTTATTTCCCACATTATATGTTGATTTGATAACTTTACCATTTTCATCAATGAATCCATATGATGAATGTGAAAAAGCAGAAGATTTTTTATTCATATAATCTAAATGAAGAGATAATTTATTACTGAACCATATATCATCACTATCTAAAAAGGCAATAATATCTCCAGAAGATTTTTCGATAGCTATATTTCTTGAAAGACCAGCTCCAAGATTTACATCATTTTTAAATAATTTTATTCTATCGTCATAACTTTGAATTTGTTCTACAATTTCAATGGATTTATCAGATGAGCAATCATCTACAATTAACATTTCCCAATTTTTATATTCCTGATTCTGT
>MDTE01100353.1_pt1 | contig 11158 bp, 8 predicted proteins | sample 811231 | NCBI WGS metagenome assembly MDTE01 (sample SAMN05326651, study PRJNA326480) | marine metagenome | isolation source: seawater | place: Indian Ocean: Red Sea | collected 2010 | reverse complement strand
GCAAAACAACTGGCCGAATTTGGTTCACAAGCTCAACCTGCCGTATACCCATTGATTGAAGCCTTACAAGACTCATCGATTATTGTACGCCGAAATGTCGCATTGGCATTGGGGAAAATTGGTCTTGGAGCTGGTGAATCAATACCTGTGTTGGTTCAACTTTTGGATGATCAAGACTGGACGGTTAGAGCAAACGTAGCTTTTGCTCTGGGCAATATGGGTGAGGCTTCGGTGTCAGCTATACCTAAATTAATTCAACTAATTGAAGATGTTAATTGGGAAGTTTGCGCTAATGCTATAAAATCACTAGGCCAAATAGGTCCAATCGCTCATTCGGCTGTTCCAGTCTTAAGAACTTCTTTACGTAGTGAAAATGAAATAGTACGTAACAATTCGATTCTGGCCTTGGCTGAAATTGGCTTAGCTTCTGTACCTGTTCTAATAGAGGCATTAAGTGATAAAGACAGATTAGTACGTCGTGCTGCAGCATTTTCTTTGAGTCGTATTAGTCAACTCCCACCAACTGCTATCGAAGCTTTAAAAGAAAAACTGAGAGACCCGGAGGATAGTGTCAAGTTATCAGTAGCTGTAGTTTTAGCTGTGATTGATCCTATTAACCAAGAATTAACACTTCCTATTATTGAAAACTCCTGTTTCAGCAAAGATAAATTCACTAGCGATTTTGCCATATATAGTCTAAAACGAATACAGCAACAAAACCATCTGATTGAAGAGCAAGTTGATATGTTGATCCAAAAATTACAACACCAACAAGCATCTCAACGTTATAAGGCTGTTATCACCCTAATACAAATGGGGCCAAAAATTGGGGTCGAGACTGAGCGTGTAGTAAACATACTATCCACTAAAATTGATGATGAAGACCAAAAGGTACGTACAGCAATCATAACAGCATTAGAAATTTTAGGTTCAGGATTCCAAGCGCCAGATAAATAAAACAGATTTGTGCCCAATTTTCCGCCTTCGACCTGCTTAAAATTAAGGCAACCTGAATAATTTTAACCCAAACTCCTGATTCCAATCAGGAGTCTAACACAATTTGATATTGGCATTTGTCTTGCTCCTTCGAGCCTTGCAGAATTGGTTTTCTGTGAGATTGACCGAACTATATTTGATTTGAAGGAGCATGTATCAATGATTTCGTTCTTACAAAGAATAGCTAATTTACGAATACTTCCCTTAACACTCTTCTTATTTTTCATGGTGTTTTTTTCATCGACCTTGTCAGTTTCTTATGCCGGTGGGCATGAATCAGTTAAAGTTGGTGTTCTCCATTCGCTAAGCGGAACCATGGCAATTTCTGAGACCTCTCTCAAGGACGTCGTACTGATGGCAGTAGAAGAGATTAACGAAGCAGGTGGAGTCTTAGGAAAAAAAATAGAACCTGTCGTCGTAGATCCAGCTTCTGACTGGCCCTTATTTGCTGAAAAGGCCAAGCAATTGTTAACCGAGGATAAGGTGGCCGTAACTTTTGGCTGCTGGACTTCTGTTAGCCGAAAGTCTTGTTTGCCTGTCTTTGAAGAGCATAATGGTTTGTTATTTTACCCAGTTCAATACGAAGGTGAAGAGCAATCTTTGAATGTTTTTTATACTGCAGCTTCACCTAATCAGCAACTTGTTCCAGCTGCTGAATACATGATCAAAGAAATGGAAATGGAAAAATTCTATCTCCTTGGTACTGATTACGTATTTCCGCGAACCGCTAATAAAGTACTGAAGGCTTATCTAAAAGCACAAGGTATACCTGATGAAAATATTCGTGAAGAGTACACACCATTCCACCATCAAGACTATCAAACCATCGTATCCAAAGTTAAAGAGTTCGCTGCAGATGGAAACGCCTGCATTTTGTCGACCATCAATGGTGATAGTAATGTTCCTTTCTACAAAGAATTTGCAAATCAAGGCTTAACCTCAGACGATTGTCCAATCATGGCTTTCTCGGTAGCTGAAGACGAACTACGGGCAATGGATGTTCCTCCTCTCGTCGGTCACTTGGCTGCGTGGAATTACTTCCAGAGTATCGATACCCCTGAAAACAAAGCCTTTGTTGATGATTTCAAATCCTATTGTGAAAAAACAGGTTTGCCTGGGGGAAAAAGTCGTGTCACCGACGACCCAATAGAAGCTGCATATTTCGGCGTTTATGTGTGGAAAGCCGCGGTCGAAAAAGCTGGATCCTTCGAAGTTGATAAAGTTCGGAATGCTGTTTATGGTTTAGAGTTCGATGCTCCGGGTGGCAAAAAGAAAATGCATGAATCGAATCAGCACACTTTAAAGCCAGTATATATTGGTGAAATTTTGACCGATGGACAGTTTGATATCGTAGCTGAGTTTAATGACGGTGATTTGGTGGTTCCAGACTCCTACAGTAGTTATCTCTGGCCAGACGGTAATTACCCAAAGCCAACCCCGGAAGCAAAATACAAAGAGCTTCAATCTACATGTTGTAATTGGCCAACCTGCTGCAAAAGTGGCAAGCATGACCATGACCACCATTAAACTTTAGAAAATATATGTGATAGAGGGGTAGATAAAGAAATACTCTCCCTCTATTCATTTTGTTTTGACGAGGTTACGATACCTAGCCGATTGGGTATCGTAACTTTCTGCGTTTTGTTTTCCTTTCTTCTAATGTAGTCCAGGGAGAGGTCCTACATTATGACTATTAACCTTTATTTTATTTGTGATTTTTTCACTGTCCCTAGGAGTAACAAAAATGAAAAATCTAAGAATAACCAGTATTAATTTGCTAGTTATCTGTCTGATCTTTTTCTCGACAGTTTCATTATCGTTTGCCGAAGAATCGAAATTAGATTCAGGCGACACTGCATGGATGTTGGTGTCAGTTGCTTTAGTTTTATTCATGACAATACCTGGGTTAGCACTATTCTATGGTGGATTAGTCCGGAGTAAAAACGTTTTGTCCGTTTTGATGCAATGTTTTGCTTTAACCGCCTTAATCACAATATTATGGGTTTTCTTCGGATATAGTCTGGCATTCGACACGACCGGTATGGTCGCAGGAACAACCAATCTTAATTCCTTCGTTGGTGGTCTTAGCAAGGCTTTTTTGAAAGGAATTGACTCGGAGACCTTGAGTGGATCCATCCCAGAAATAGTGTTTGTAATGTTTCAACTCACTTTTGCTATTATTACCCCGGCATTGATTGCAGGTGCTTTTGCAGAGAGAATGAAATTTTCGGCTATGTTACTCTTTTCAGCCATTTGGTCATTAATTGTTTACGCACCTCTGTGTCATATGGCTTGGTCCGGGGAAGGATCATTTTTCTATGGCATTTTAGGAGCACATGATTTCGCAGGTGGAACGGTCGTTCACGTCAATGCTGGAATTGCCGCATTGGTTGCAACCCTTCTCGTTGGTAACAGACATGGGTATCCTAAAACACATATGCCACCACATAGCTTAACCTTGACAGTGGTAGGAGCGTCGATGTTGTGGGTCGGGTGGTTCGGTTTTAATGCTGGTAGTGCTTTGGCCGCCGATGGTGCCGCTGGTATGGCCATGCTGGTAACACAAATTTCAACAGCTACTGCAGCTCTAACTTGGATTACTATCGAATGGGTTAAGCATGGGAAACCGAGTGTCTTGGGTATCGTAACAGGCGCAGTTGCAGGGTTAGTTGCAATCACTCCAGCTTCTGGATTTGTCGGCCCGATGGCGGCGATTGCAATTGGCTTAGTTTCAGGTGTAGTCTGCTTTTGGGGCGCAACTAGCCTTAAACAGAGTCTTGGCTATGACGATTCTTTAGATGCTTTTGGTGTCCATGGCATCGGAGGTATAGTAGGCTGTCTTTTGACCGGAATTTTTGCCGCTCCAGAATTGGGTGGTACAGGCTTTGGTGAAGGAATTGATACGATTGGTCAACAGGTTTGGGCTCAATTCCTGAGTCTAGTAGTGACTGTTGTCTTTTCAGGTGTCCTTTCCTTCATAATTCTGAAAATTGTTGATGCTATTGTTGGCCTTCGAGTAGAGGAAGACGAAGAACTAGAGGGGCTAGATCTAGCTCTTCATGGCGAACGTGGGTACGACCTGTAAAACGTAAAAATGAGATTTGACTACTAGAGAGATTATCATGTCATTCTCAGAATATTCCTTCTAGTAGTCAAATTCATTTTGTCCTTTATGATAATTCACAACAAACAACATCGTATCCCCATTTATCAGTTATGTATTGGACCTGCGCTTATCTTATTATTGCTTGTTTTCAATCAACAAATAAGTGCCGAATCTATTTCCTCGGATTTAAAGAATGTTTTACTTAAACTCGGTGATAAAAAAGCTATAGTTCGGAAATCAGCAATCATCGACCTAGCTTCCTACGATCATCTTGGTCTGACAGACCTAATGGAGGCTTTCAAACGACGACAACTATATATTTGGACGAAGTCTGATACTAGTTCCCAGTTGGTTTTCTGCGATAGCATCGGAGGCGCTAGAGTTTATCCGAAAAATCCGTTAACACAAGAAAGACTCAAAAATTCCGGTGGCCAAGAATTCCAAGTTTCACCAAACGTCTTGAGGCAAATTCGGCCGGCCCGGGCAGAGCGAGGATTAGCTGAGAACGTCAGGTCGCTTCTTAAATTGTCATCCCCTGACCAAGACAAGCAATTATCAGGTATTAAAAAATGTGGAGAAGCCAGAACAATTAAAGGACTAGGGCAATTAACTGACCTTGCCTTAACCAAATTAGACCAAATTTCTCACGGGAAATCTGTCAATCTGTCAAAAAAAGCCCGCCGACTGGCTCACGAAAGCGCCTTACTGATTCGAATTACTAAAACACCAGCTCGAACGGGGGCAGCCCATATTCAGCTGGTGGTGGACCTTGGTAAAACCAAGAGCCAACGCTCGTTGAAATTCTTGGAGAAGGCTTTAGCTACATTAGAACAAGACCCTGAATTAGATGAAGAAATTCGTCGTGTTTACCAAGCCGCAATAGCAAAAATTAATACCTACCAAAATTTTATTTCCTTGACTAGTAATTTATTCCAAGGCATTTCCTTGGGTTCAGTCTTGATTTTAATGGCTCTCGGTTTAGCGATAACCTTCGGCTTGATGGGAGTGATTAACATGGCACACGGTGAGTTGATGATGATTGGTGCTTATACTACTTATCTGACGCAACAGGTTTTTAGTCATTCTCCAGAAATGCCTAATGACGTATATTTTATATTTGCACTACCTGCTTCGTTTTTAATGGCTGCTACTGTAGGTTTTTTAATGGAGTTTCTTGTTGTTCGACATTTGTATAAACGACCTCTGGAGTCATTATTAGCGACATGGGGAATTGGTCTAATTCTGATTCAACTAGTCCGATTGCGATTTGGAGATAATATTGGAGTTAACGCTCCTAGTTGGGGGCGCGGCGGTATTGAAATCGTACAAGACTTGATTTTCCCCTACGGTCGCTGTTTTATCATTGCTATCTGTATTTTTTCTGTTACAAGCATATACTATTTAATGCGTTCTACCCAAGTAGGCTTGATGATGAGAGCTACGATGCAAAATCGCGAAATGGCTAGTGGTCTAGGTGTAAATACAGATTTTGTTGACCGTTGTACATTTGCTTTTGGGTCTGGTATTGCGGGTGTAGCTGGATATGCGTGGACTTTAATTGGTGGTGTAACACCAAACATGGGCCAAACTAATTTCATCGTAGATTCATTTTTAGTTGTTGTAACTGGTGGTGTCGGTGAGATTATAGGCGTTATTTGTGCTGGGATTGGTATCGGAAGCTTAACCAAAACTATTGAGCCTAGTATTGGTACTATTTGGGCCAAGATTCTACTTTTGGTAGCGGTAGTTATTTTTATTCAGTTCAAACCATCCGGCTTATTCGCGCCCAAAGGACGATTGGCTGATGATTAACCAAGATCGACTAAAACGAAATTTACCACTGATTTCTTGGTTATTTGTAGGGATAGTCATTATCCCTATTTTATATCTACTCGGAATAATACCAATTGGTACTGTAAATAAGCTCGGCCGATACTTGACATTCGCTTTAGTTGCTATTGGATTAGACCTAATTTGGGGTTATGCTGGTATTTTAAGCTTATGTCAAGCTCTGTTTTTTTGTTTGGGCGGATATGCTATCGGGATGTATTTAGCTCACCATGGTGGGCCAGAAGGTATCATCGATAAAACAGGATGGAAATTACCAGCTTGTCTATTTGTTGTTTATCCTTATAAAGTAGGTGAAGCACCTGGAGATGCAATGGTTCCTTGGTTTTGGAAACCGTTTTGGTCTTTACCGGCCACTGTATTTCTGGGGTTATTTATACCAGGTTTGGTGGCCTTCATCATCGGCTACTTTGGCTTTCGTAGCCGGGTTCGAGGTGTTTATTTTGCTATTCTAACCCAGGCAATTACTGTAGCGGCCCAAAATTTCTTTACCATGAATAATATGAAATTTTGTGGAACCAATGGCTTAACCCGGTTTGATCGGATTTGCTTGGTAGGACATGAACATGGTGTTGATGTTTGTCAAAAAGTCAACTTAAGTTTTCAATTATCATCTGACTCTCTTCAATTTAGTCTATACTTATTAACAACAATATCCATCTTCGGTACATATGTTTTGTATCGCTACGTCATCAGTAGTCGGTTAGGAAGAATTCTCGTGGCAATTCGGGATGCTGAAAGTACACTTCGCTTTTCTGGTTATAAGCCCTATAAATATAAATTATTCGCTTTTGTCTTAGCTGCAATGACAGCTGCGTTAGGCGGGCTGTTGTATGTCCCACAAATGAAGATTATTACACCCTACAATATGGGTGCGGAACGCTCCATTTTGATTGTCATTTTTGTGGCTGTTGGTGGACGAAATACTTTGTCAGGAGCCTTAGTTGGGGCGCTAACCGTCAACTTACTCTACGATTTTTTAACTTCTTTCAACCAACCTATTCCTTTAACAGATCTAATATTTCCAGGTGGGCTAACATTTGCAAAAACTTGGCCGATTGTACTGGGTTTAATGTTTTTAACGGTAGTTTTGGGCTATCCCGATGGACTAGTCAAATTGCCCAGTCACTTCTGGTCGAATATTAAAAATAAATCAGATTTAACTGACAAACAAAAAACCATCGGTTAAACTGAAGAGCACAAGTGTAACCATTTTTTCTAAACATGCCAAACAAAGACGGTACGCGTTTATCTGAGTACTTAGAACACAACCCCATAGATAGCCGGTTTTCAGCCGAAAAGTACATATTATTTCTCCATCAACTCACTGCAGTTTTCGACGGTTTCAAAGCCGTTGACATTATGGCTTTAGGTATCGAACATAACGAGCTACGGGTTGTCATAGGTCCTAATGGGGCTGGTAAAACGACTATGTGTGACTTGATAAGTGGAAAGACTCGAGCTAGTAGTGGTACAGTTCACTTTGAAGGTGAAAATATTACTGATACCAGCGAAACAGAAATTGCACTGATGGGTATCGGTCGTAAATTCCAAACACCAACTGTATTTGATAGTCTGACTACGTATCAGAACATGGAGCTTGCTCTGCCAGGCAATCAAAACTGGTTTACTAACCTGTATAAACAAATTACCTCCGAAGAACATGATCAGATCTCCTCAATTTTGGAGAGAGTTGGATTACAAAATGAACTACAGACCGAGGCTAAATACTTAAGCCATGGACAAAGGCAATGGTTGGCCATAAGTACACTGGTGTTATCTAGTCCTAAGCTGTTATTAGTTGATGAGCCGGCAGCAGGATTAACTGACGCAGAGACTGAGCTGACGGCAGAGTTACTATTAGAATTGAAAGGAGACCACACATTGATAGTTATAGAACATGACATGGATTTTGTGCGGCAGCTCAATTCTCCAGTTACTATGCTTCACGAGGGAAAAATTATGGCTGAAGGTACGTTAGCCGAACTCCAACAAAATGATGCTGTAATTGAAGCTTATCTGGGTCGATAATAAGTTATTATGCTTTTGGTTGAAAACTTGTCTTTTTCTTATGGCGAAGTTCAAGCTCTACGGAATGTATCCTTGAAAGTTCCGGTAGCTACTATTGTCAGTGTTATGGGACGAAATGGTGTCGGGAAAACCACACTAATGAAAAATATAGTTGGCACACTCAAATCAAATAATGGATCGGTGTATCTAGATAATCAGCCAATTCACAATTTAATGGCTCACCAACGAGTGTCAGCCGGAATTGGCTATGTCCCACAAGGTAGAATGATTTTTCCTAAACTAACCGTAAGTGAGAATTTACAGATTGGTCTTGCTGGAAGCCAGAACAAAATCATCCCGAATCAGATTTTTGACCTGTTTCCAATATTGAAAGACATGGAAAGCCGAATGGGAGGAGACTTGTCTGGTGGACAACAACAGCAATTAGCGATTGGCCGTGCTTTGGTTACTGATCCCAAAATTTTGATTCTAGATGAACCAACTGAAGGTATTCAGCCCAATATCATTCAACAAATTGGGCAAGTCTTATTACAATTAGTCCAAGAAAAGGGGTTGACTGTGTTAATCGTGGAGCAGTATCTAGACTTTGTTCGTGAATTTTGCCAAAGTTTTTACATCATGAACCGAGGTGAAATGGTAGTCAATGGAATTACTGAAGATCTTAATCAACAAATCATCCGCGAGTACTTAAGCGTTTAAGAAAAACTCAGTACGACAATGGAATCGACGGTAGGCCGAAATGGACGTCTTGACTATGCCTTTGGTGAAAAAACCAAATCAGGTCAAAGAAAAACTGTTATTCAGCGACGATTCTCTTGTGTTCCTCTCCAAATTCTTAAACCACAATATACTACACACGGTGAAGTTCTTCTCTATTTGCTGAGCCCAACTGGCGGTGTCGTACAAGGCGATCAGTATGACCTCAAACTAGATTTATCAACAAATGCGCAAGTGATTTTCACCACGCAAGCGGCAACTAAAGTCTATGCAATGCCGAATGATACTGCCAATCAAGCCGTGTTTTTAAAAGTCGGGAGGAATGCTCGCTTAGAGTATTTACCGGATCCACTGATCCTCTTTCGTTCTTCTAGATTTAGTCAAGTTATTGAGGTCGAAATTTCTCCTGGAGGTATCTTTGTCTTTCAGGATATCATTTTACCTGGACGAGTTTCACGCCAAGAGGATTTTGTTTTTACCAATTTTTCTTCTAGCTTAAGAGTAAATGACCAACATGGGCTCTTATTATACGACCCAGTCAAAATATCGCTTAATCCGGCCAGTAATCACTCAAATCCCGATTTTCATCAACTAGGCTTACTAGAGGAATTTAAGTGCTGGGGGAGTTTTTATGTTTTTGGAGAACTTTCCCCCAATGGTCTGACAGTTGAATCAATTGACAGGTACAGCCCGATTCTCGAGATCATTCAATCAAGGCTTGAGTTAGTTAACAACCTTAATTGCAATAAAGGGCAACGTTTGGCTATTGGCGGCTTCACATGTTTAAAGAGAAATGGTGTAGTTATACGTATGATGGCCCAAAATACCCAATTGATACAAAACACATTTAGCCAAATTTGGGCAGAATTAAAACAAAAACTGCTGAAAATCCCCCCCATAGATTTACGAAAGTTCTAGCCACCCCCAAACTAAATGGGCTTTTAATTAGTAGGAAAGGAGAATCAATGAATCTAACCCCTCGTGAACAAGAAAAATTGATGATTTACGTGGCTGCCCAATTAGCCAGAGATCGTCAAGAACGTGGTCTCAAGCTAAACTATCCTGAAGCCGTTGCAATCATTACAGCCGAAATTTTAGAAGGCATCCGAGATGGAAAAAGTGTGGCTGAGCTAATGAGTTTTGGTACCACAATTTTGACCAGTGATGACGTAATGGAAGGTGTGGCTGAAATGATTGATGAAGTCCAAGTCGAAGGTACATTTCCTGATGGTACTAAGTTGGTCACAGTTCACCATCCGATCACCTGATTGCACAGAAAAACGATCAAAAATAAAATATGAATTTATCTTTTTGATAATACGACACGCTTTGACTTCTGTCGAGCATCCATCATCAACTGGAATTTTTGATAATCCTTGGCAGGAATTAGTGTTTCTGTCGCTGTAAATGTAGATAACATGGTAATTCGCCGTTTAGAGCTTTTGACATTCAATTCAAAAGAGCCGATCGACGGAAACACTAAGCTCTGAGTTTCTGGAGTCTGGTCTATTTGAAAAGACTTAGCCAGACTGACTTTGCAGGTGTGCTCGACTGTTATTATTGTCGGTAATGAGACGGGCGAATCTCGTTTTTCGATTCTCAAAAGTTGATCATATTTGAGTGGTAAAGAAGGGATTTCTAGTAGTAGTTGGTGTCCTAGTCCTATCAGGTGCTTGGAGCGCTTCCAAGCTATAAGCAGTCGACTTTCGTAAGGACTAATTGACGAAAATCGAAGCTGACTAACCTCTGTATCCTCGTTTAATTCAAGCAGATCTCTGAAAAATGACCTAGCTTTTGGGCTATTCTCGCTAGAAACATGTTGGCGAATTACGTTATTGAAATAACCAGAAAATCGAATCTCCTGATTGACAATTATTGTTTGGCTTCCTGACACTTGGACCGATGTTTTGGCAATTTGATGATTGTTAGATTGAGTAGGTGTTTTATCAAATTGATACAGTGGCTGACTCACTGAGCTATTTTTCTCTGCGTCTGGGTTAATTATCATTACCCAGCGATTTTGGTCTGAGACTGGTAGCTGATCAAATGGCTGGCCAGTTGCTGTTGGGTCTAAAAATAAAAAATCACTACTTTTTGTTTTGACTGCTAGAATCATATGGTTGAAATAAGCTAGGGAAGGTACTTGTCGATTGATGTTTCGAGATTTACCTGCTGATATAAGAACCGGATAAGACGAAATTCCTAACTCTGATAACATCGTACCAAGTAAGGTCGATTTGTCTTTACAATCGCCGTGCTTTTCCCTAAAAACACGTGGGGATGAATGCGGCTTGATAGCCCATATTCCCAACTCAATCCCAACGTAATCGATCTCATTAGCAACGAAATTGTATAACTTACGAATCTTTTCTTTTTGACTAAAAACACCTAAAGTAAGTTCTTTTACTTTGTTTTGAATTTGAATGTTGGTCTGAGTTTGATCACGAATCAAAGCAGCGT
>MDTE01091694.1_pt1 | contig 11158 bp, 9 predicted proteins | sample 811231 | NCBI WGS metagenome assembly MDTE01 (sample SAMN05326651, study PRJNA326480) | marine metagenome | isolation source: seawater | place: Indian Ocean: Red Sea | collected 2010 | reverse complement strand
CTACTTGAACTCTTGTATTCATCTCCAAAAAATAAAATTTTCCGTTTTCATATATATATTCTACTGTGCCAGCACCCTGATAATTTATTTGCTCGACCATTTTTACAGTTTTCTCTAAAATATCTTTTCTTTGCTTTTCAGTAATAACTGGGCTTGGAGTTTCTTCTATTAATTTTTGATGTCTTCGTTGGACTGAACAATCTCTTTCTCCTAGATGAACAGTTTTATTTTTTCCAGACATAACTTGCACTTCAATATGTCTTGGATTTTTAAAATATTTTTCAATATAAAGCTCATCATTACCAAAAAATTTTTTTGCTTCACTTTTTGCAGTTAAATATAAATTTTCTAACTGTTTTTCTTCCTCGACAATTTTCATTCCTTTTCCTCCTCCTCCTCCTGCAGCTTTAATCAGAATTGGATAGCCTATATCTTTCCCTATAGACTTTGCTTCATTTAAAGATTTTATACCTCCTTCTGATCCTTCAATAACAGGTAATCCATACTTTTTTGCAATTCGTTTAGCTTCAATTTTATCTCCCATTTTAGATATAATATCCGCACTCGGTCCAATGAATTTAATTCCATGCTTATTTACAATATCTGAAAATTTTGCATTTTCTGATAAAAAACCATAACCTGGGTGTACAGCTTCTGCTCCAGTAAGATCAACAGCTGACATGATAGACGGAATATTTAGATAACTATTTTGTGGTTGATGTGAGCCTATGCACACACTCTCATCTGCTAATCTTACATGCATTGAGTCTGTGTCAACATCAGAATGAACTGCTACTGTACCTATTCCCCATTCTTTGCATGCTCGAATTACTCTAACGGCAATCTCACCTCTGTTTGCTATCAATACTTTTTTAAACATTTTTTATTTTAGAAGAATTAAAGTTTGACCAAATTCTACTGGCTGGCCATCTTCAACTAATACTTTTTTGACTTCACCATCAGCTGTTGCAGGCACATGATTCATTGTTTTCATTGCTTCGACTATCATAACAGTCTGTCCTTTTTTAATTTTGTCTCCAATCTTTACAAAAGTTTTTCCCCCTGGTTCAGGAGCTAAATAGGCCGTCCCTATAATTGGCGATTTTATTCTAATGCCATTGGAATCTTCGCTACTTTTTAAAACAGCTTTATTTTGCGAGACAACTGCATTCGTGGTTTTTGACGCTTCGACACCTTTAAATGCTCTTGAAACTTTTATTTTTGTCTGACCTTCTTGATATTCAAGCTCTGTTAAACTAAATTCTTTTAAATTTTCAACTAATTCTTTTATTAATTTTTTATCAATTTTCATTTTAAAAATTTATTCATAGCATCTAGCGCCATAAGATATCCATCTTCTCCAAACCCACAAATTACTCCTTTAGCTAGATTACTTATTAGAGATTTGTGTCTGAACTCTTCTCTATTATATATATTACTAATATGCAATTCAATAATAGGGATTTTAATAATTTTAAGAGCATCATGTATAGCTACAGATGTATGAGTATAACCACCTGCATTAATTATTAGCCCGCGACTCTCTTTTCTTGATTCCTGGATTTTATTAACTATTTCTCCTTCCAAATTAGATTGAAAGAACTGCAATTGAATATTGTTTTTATCTGCATATTCATTACATTTTTTTTCAATATCTTTTAAAGTAAAACTTCCATACTGATTTTTTTCCCTTTCACCTAAAAGGTTGAGATTTGGTCCGTTAAGAATTATAATTTTTTTCATTGATAATTATTTATTAGGATTGATTAACTGAATTATGGCAAAAATACAATTAAATGGTAAAAAGGTTTCAATTAAGTCAAATTTATCAATATTTAATTTATTAAAGAAATATAATCTTGATAATAAAAAAATAGCAATCGAGCACAATGGAGCTATCATTCCAAAAACTCATTATAAAAAAAAATATTTAAAAAACAACGACCAGATAGAAATTGTTCACTTCATAGGAGGCGGTTAATTTGAAAAAAGATGTATTTAAAATTGCGGGCAAAAGTTTTAAGTCGAGACTCATTATAGGGACAGGCAAATATAAAAGTTTCAAAGAGACAGCAAAAGCAATACATGCATCTGGTGTTGATATGGTAACGGTTGCAGTAAGAAGAGTAAATATTACTGATAAAAAAAAACCTCTACTAACTGATTTTATAAACTCTAAAAAAATTACTTTACTACCAAATACTGCAGGTTGTTTTAATTCAGAGGAAGCACTAAGAACATTAAGACTTGCAAGAGAAATGGGTGGTTGGAAACTTATAAAACTAGAAGTGCTGGGTGATAAAAAGACTTTATTTCCAAATATGATAGAAACTATTAAATCTACTAAAATCTTGGTTAAGGAGGGTTTTAAAGTAATGGTCTATTGTACTGATGACCCTTTGCTTGCTAAACAACTAGAAGATTGTGGGGCGTGTGCAATAATGCCTTTAGCCTCGCCTATAGGATCTGGTTTAGGCATTCAAAATAAAACGAATATTTCAATAATCATTAAACAGTCAAAAGTTCCAGTGATTGTAGATGCAGGAATAGGAACAGCTTCTGATGCTACTATCGCAATGGAGCTGGGTTGTGATGGAGTTTTGATAAACAGCGCGATCGCAAATTCCAAAAAACCAGTTCTTATGGCAAAAGCATTTAAAGATGCAGTAATTTCTGGCAGAAATTCATTTTTAGCAGTAAGAATGAAAAAAAGCTTTTTAGGATCAGCTAGCTCACCAACTTCTGGCTTGATTTAAATTTTTTTTTTTTTCTAACCCATAACGTTCTAAAAACTTTTTTTGACTTAGGTTTAGAAGTATCTTTTTTATTTGGTTTTTTATTTTTTTTTAATTTTTCTATATGAATCACTTTAGCTTGCGTAATTGCATTGATATTTTCTATCTTATCAATAATTTTTTTTGTTTTATTCAATAATTCAATTTTATATTCAGGAATTATAAGTTTTTCGTCAGAAAGAATCTCTATTTTGAATACATATTTTTTTTGAAAGTATTTTAATTCATCTTGCAAATTATTCTCAATGAAAATTTTAACTTTTTCTGGAACATAAGATTTTATTATTTTTACTTTATCTGTGAAAGCGAGGTGTTGTATTTTTTTTATAATTTTTTGCGAAAATGAATCAAGAGACAGTTGAGTTTCCCATCTAATTGAACTTTCTCTTAATCTCTGTCTTGTCATCTCAAGTAATCCGAAATTACTTATTCTTCCAATCTGTATTCTTGCTCTATCTTTTCTAATACTTTCTCTCATTTTTTTTTCAACAATTCTTCTGTTATAAAAGTTCATCATGTCGATAAAATCTATAACAATTAATCCTGACAAATCTCTCAGTTTTATTTGATGTGCTATTTCCTCTGCAGCTTCAACGTTAGTGTTTAAGGCAGTTTTTTCAATATTTATTTGTTTAGTTGATTGTCCTGAATTTATATCTATCGAGACTAAGGCCTCGGTAGGATTAATTACTATATACCCACCAGATTTAAGTTTGACTGTGGGTTCAAAAATATTATTTAATTCTTTTTCAATGTTTGCATAATGGAATAGAGGAATTTTTCCCCTGTATTTTTTTATATTTTTTAAATTTTTGGGCATTAATTCTTTCATAAATTTTTTTGCTTTTTGATATGCATCGTTTCCTTCGATATAAATATTTTTAGTATCGTTATCATATGTATCCCTTAAAGTTCTTTTAATAATATCTCCTTCTTCATAAACTAAAGATGGAGCATTTGAGTCTAATGCTTTATCTTTTATTTCTTCCCATGTTTTGATTGTATTCTGAAAATCTTTTTCTATCTCTTTTTTAGTTTTATTAGCACCAGCAGTCCTAACAATTACCCCCATGGTTTTAGGTATATCAATCTCATTCAGTATACTTCTAATTTTATTCCTGTCGGATGAATTAAATATTTTTCTAGAAATTCCTCCGCCTTTAGGTGTATTAGGCATTAAAACCATATATTTACCAGCTAATGAAATAAAAGTAGTAAGTGCAGCACCTTTTTGACCACGTTCCTCTTTTATTACTTGAATTAATATTACTTGACCAGGTCTTATTACTTCTTGAATTTTATATCTCTTAATCCCATAAGAAGATTTAACTTCTTCTCTATATTCTTTTTTTTTAATCTCTTCATTTTTTAAAGCTAAATTTTCATCAGTTTTATTATTTCCGTCTTCGCTGATATTATTTTCGTCAGAATTTGTTCCTAAATTTTGAATATTGTTTTCTTGAGATGTATTTAAAGCTTTTTTTTTAAGCTCTTCTCTAATCTTTTCTTCTGCTTCTTTTATCTTATCTTTATCTTCTGAAGGTATTTGATAATAATCTGACTGGATATCATTAAAAGCTAAAAATCCGTGTCTATCTCTACCAAAATTTACAAAAGCAGCTTGTAAAGACGGCTCTACTCTACTGATTGTGCCTAGATAAATATTATTTTTAAAATTTAAATTGTTCTTATCTTCAAACTCATACTCTTCAATTGAGTTATCTGTTTTAAGTACAATACGTGTTTGGTTCGGATGCGAAGCATCAATATATAAATTTTTTTCCATTTTGATTGAATTCCTTTTAATTTTTTGAAATCTATTAAATTCTGCATAGCATTATTTTATACATTTTTAACAATAAATACACATATTTAAATTATTATGCCCAAAGAAAGTCAAAATTTTTTATGATAAAAGGTCAAATGTTCAAATTTCTTAATTTTTCAATAAAAATTATTATTATATTCTCTCTAGTTGTATTATTATTTGCCTTTTCAACACTATGGTATTTTTCTATAGGTTTACCCGATTACAAAAAACTATCTAACTATCAGCCTCCTATATCTAGCAGGGTTTATTCGAATGATGGCAAATTAATTGCAGAATACGCTATACAAAAACGCCTCTTTGTACCCTATGAGTCTATCCCTGAAATAGTTGTTAATGCTTTTCTTTCAGCAGAGGATAAAAATTTTTTTAGCCATCCAGGTGTTGATGCTAAAGGTATATTAAGAGCGGTAATAAATAACTTAAAAAATGTTGCACAAAATAAAAGACTTGAAGGAGCATCAACTATTACTCAGCAAGTTGCAAAAAATTTTCTATTAACTAATGAAGTTTCTTTAAAAAGAAAAATTAAAGAGGCCATCTTAGCTTTTAGGATAGAAAGAGCATATTCAAAAGAAAGGATTTTAGAATTATATTTAAATCAAATTTACTTAGGCCAAGGTACATATGGAATAGCAGCTGCAAGTTTAGAATATTTTGATAAATCTATAAAAGAACTTAACTATTCTGATGCCGCACTATTAGCTGCTTTACCCAAAGCTCCAAGTAAGTATAATCCATATAAATACCCAGAGGTAGGTAAATTTAGAAGGAATTTAGTCCTCAAAAACCTAGAGGAAAACAAATTTATTACAAAAGATCAATACAAAAATTTTAAAAATTCGAAACTAAATTTAAAAAAAAGAAAAATAGAAATAATTAATGAAGCAAATTCCTATACAGAAGAGGTAAGAAGAATTGTAAAAGAAAATTATGGTTTTGAAAAATTATATTCTCAAGGTTTAAGTATAAGAACTCCTCTTGATATAAATTACCAAATTCAAGCTATTGACTCTTTGAGAAAGGGAATAGAAGAATATGATAGACGACACGGTTGGAGAGGACCTATAACAAATAAGATTAAAAATAAGAATTGGAATAAAAAAATTGAAGATCTTAAATTAGACCCAACACTAAATTGGAGGATTGCTGAAATTGTAAGTCTAGATAATTCACAAATAAATTTTAAAATTATAAATGATGATAACAAAGATAATACAGGTACTCTCAAATTGAAGAATATAAAATGGACCGTACCAAAAAATAAGACTATTCAAACATCTCACAATGTTGGAGATATTATTTTTATAAAAAAAAATAAAAATTTCTGGAACATAAAGCAATATCCTAAAGTGAATGGGGGTTTAATCGCAATGGATCCTTATACTGGAGATGTCAAAGCTTTAGTTGGTGGATTTAATTTTAAGTCAAGTGAATTTAATAGGGTTACACAAGCTAAAAGACAACCAGGTTCAGCGTTTAAACCTATAGTATATGCAGCGGCCTTAGAAAACGGATTTTCTCCAAATTCAATAATATTAGATGCACCTTTCGTTGAAAGCCAAGGCGTAGGTTTAAAAAATTGGAAACCAGAGAATTATGGAAAAAAATTTTACGGCCCATCAACTTTGAGGAAGGGGATAGAATATTCAAGAAATTTGATGACAATTAGAATTGCTAAGATGTTGGGTTTAAATAAAATTTTAGATTTATCTAAAAATCTTAATATTTATCAAGAAATACCCGAGCTTTTGTCTGTTTCATTAGGAGCAGCTGAAACAACTTTATTAAATCTTACATCAGCTTACGCATCATTCGTTAATGGAGGAAAAAAAGTTGATCCTAATTTAATTTCAAGAATTCAAGATAGAAGAGGAAATACGATTTTTAAAATAAAAACTAGAAAATGTTTAGGTTGTGATAAATTTGTAGATCAAAGTGAAAATCTTCCAAAAATTAAGTATGAGAGTAAACAAGTTTTTAGCAAAGAAACAGCTTACCAAATGACTTCAATTCTTAGAGGGGCAGTTGAGAGAGGCACTGCAAAAAAATTAAAACCTCTTAATGTACCTTTAGCAGGCAAAACCGGAACTACTAACAATAATTTTGATGCTTGGTTTATTGGTTTTTCATCAAACCTGGTAGTCGGAGTTTATGTAGGATTTGATAACCCAAAAACTTTGGGAAGATATGAAACTGGTTCAAAAGCCGCATTACCTATCTTCAAACATTTCGTGGAAAACGCTCTTTTCAAAGAAGATTTCAAAGAATTTAACATTCCCCAAAATATATTCCTAGCGTCATTAAATTATGATACTGGCCAAAAATCTTCTATCGGAGATAAAAATACAATAATAGAAGCTTTAAAAATTGAAGATATTAACAACACAAGTAATAATAATTTAATTTCAATTAATAGACGTGATAATCTAATTAAGTTTAGACAATTTTACTAATGGAAAATTTTGAAAACAAAATTGAAGCGACGGATAAAATTCTAAATAATATCAGGGGGTATCTTTGATAAAAAAAATGTTACTTCACAGTTAAAAGAAATAGAAGCTTCACTTTTAAAAGAAAACTTTTGGAAAGACAAAAATTTAGTAAAAAAAACTGTCAAACAAAAAAAGTTATTCGAATCCATTTTGTCAGGCTATGAAAATTCTTTTAAGGAAATCTCAAATATTAAAGATCTATACAATTTAGCTGAACAGGAAAAAAACGAAGAAATTATCCAAGATTGTATTAGTAAAATTGAAAAAGAAATAAAAGTTTTAAAAGAAATTGAAATAAATTGTTTTCTTTCTGGCGAGAATGACGATTTAAATATTTATCTTGAAATTCATGCAGGTGCAGGAGGTACAGAAAGCCAAGATTGGGCTGAAATGCTTAGACGAATGTACATGAAATGGTTTGATAAAAAAAATTTTAAATATGAATTAATTAGTGAACATAGAGGAGAAGAGGCTGGTATTAAGTCTTCAACTATTAAAGTAAATGGTGAATATTTGTATGGTTTGATGAGATCGGAATCGGGCGTCCATAGGCTTGTAAGAATTTCACCTTTTGATAGCGGAGCCAGACGTCATACTAGTTTTGCAAGTGTTTGGGTCTATCCAGCAGTTGAAGATGATATTAATATAATTATTGATGAAAAAGATTTAAGGATAGATACTTACAGATCTAGCGGAGCAGGAGGACAACATGTCAATACAACAGACAGTGCTGTTAGGATTACTCATCTACCAACAAAAATAGTTGTTCAATGTCAAAATGAGAGATCACAACACAAAAATAAAGAGACTTGTTTTAAAATGTTAAAAGCAAGATTATTTGAGCACGAAATGCAAAAAAGAGAGGAAGAGAATAAAAAAGAAATAAATTCAAAGACAGATATAGGTTGGGGGCATCAAATTAGATCTTATGTATTACAACCATATCAACTTGTGAAGGATTTAAGAAACAAAACAGAAAATACTAATCCGGAAAGTGTTTTAAACGGAAATATAGATCAATTTATCGAGGAAGGCATTAAACAAAGATAATGAAAAAAATATTCAATACTTTCTTGTTACTGTTTTTAATTTTTTTTGTTTCAACACTGACTATATTATCTACAATCGGAATAAATACGAATAAATTTAACAACTTTATATCTCAAAAGATTAGTGAAGAAAAAAATTTTTCACTAAATCTGAAATCAATTAAATTTAAAATTGATATCAAAAATGTAAGTTTATTTTTAGATATAATCAGTCCAAGCATTGAATATAAAGAAGTAATAATTCCAGTTAAGAATATTAGAGTATATATTGATTTTATTTCAATATTAAAAACTGAGCCAAACATAAAAAAAGTAAATTTATTGATTAACGAGGTAGAAATAAATGAAATTAAAAAAATTTCAAAAGTTTTTAAGCCATCAAATTTAAAAAGTTTTATTAATTATAAAATTTTAGATGGAAAATTAAATAGTGAAATTGATTTATATTTAGATAAAGAAAATAAATTAGATAATTTTATTGCAAGAGGTTCTGTAGAAAAATTTAAAGCAGAAATTTTAGAAAATGTTTTTATCGAAAAAACAAAATTTAGTTTTTTTGCTGATAAAAGTGACGTACTTGTAAAGAATTTTTCAGGGAGATTAGACGATTCAGAAATATTTGAGGGAGACATTAGATTAAAATTAACACCCGAATTATCTATAGAAACTAATTTTAATTTAACTCTAAATTATAATTCTGACTCAAATATATTAGTTAATAACATTAAAAATTTGAAGAGTCTTCAAGATATAGATTTTTTAGAGGCTAAATTATCAAATTCTATTACACTTAACTTCGATAAAACTCTAAAACTTAAAAGACATAAATATGAGGCTTCTGGTAAAATTGTAAGGGGGACTATAAACTTAAGAAATCTATTGAAGAATAACTCATTAGAAAAAAAAATTTAAGAAATTATCATTAATAGACTCAAATATTAAAATTAGTTTAAATAATTTTAAAAACTCTTCAAATATTTCAGGTAAATATAAAATTAACGATAGCAAAACTTTACCTTTTAATTTTGAAAATAAATTTGACAATAAAAGTGTAAATTTTAAAATTGATGCAAACTATAATCAGTCTATAAATTTAGATTTTATAAATTATTTTAAATCCGACGGGATTGATGCAAAAATACTTTTAGATTTTGAGAAACAAAAAAAATATTTTAAAATCAATGAATTAAAATTAAGTGAAGGTAAAAATTTAATTTTTTTAAAAGGATTAAAAATAGATAATAGTGAACTTAACTCACTTGAAGCCTTAAAAGTAAATACATCAATAAATGGTAAAAAAAATAACGATTTTACTTTAAAATTTGGAAAAAAAATTTCAATAGTGGGAAAAAAATTTGATGCAACAAATATACCAAAATTATTAAATCAACAATCAAAAGAAAATAAAACTTTTTCAAATATTAATAAATCAATTGAAATTAATATTGAAAATATAATAGCTCCATTGTCAGAAAAAATTTCAAATTTTAAACTGTTAGGAAATATTCAAGAGGGAAAATTTGTGAAGATTTCATCAAAAGGAGATTTTGGAAACAACAAATACCTTGATATTTCTATGAAAAATAATAAAAAAACTAAAAAAAAATATCTGGAAATTTATTCCGATATTACCAAACCTCTTTTGACTGAGTACGAATTTTTTAAAGGTCTTACAGGAGGAAAAATATTGTACACTTCAGTTATTGACGGAGATAATTCTAACTCAAAATTAATAATTGAGGATTTTAAAGTTATTAATGCTCCGGGGATCGTTAAACTCTTATCTTTAGCAGACCTTGGAGGTTTAGCTGATTTGGCCGAAGGTGAGGGTTTATCATTTGATATATTAGAAATTAATATGGAAAAAATTAAAGAAACTTTAAACCTAACAGAAATTTTAGCCTTAGGCCCAAGTATGTCAGTTTTAATGGAGGGATATCAAAATCCAAAAGTTACAAGTTTGAGAGGAACTTTAATTCCAGCTAAGACTTTAAATAAAATGATTTCTAAAATTCCTGTTATTGGAGATATTGTAATTCCTAAAGAAGTAGGAGAGGGGCTTTTTGGAATAAGTTTTAAAATGAAAGGTCCCCCAGGAAAAATTAAAACTACCATTAATCCTATAAGAACCATTACTCCTAGATTTATTCAAAAAATAATTGATAAGAATCGAACTAAATAATTTTAACTAAGAAATGTTTTTTTTTACCGCAAGAAATCTTTAGTATTTTATTTCTGAAATCTTTGGTAAGAATAATTTTTTTTTCATCATCAACTGTAACATCATTGATTTTAACTCCATTATTGTTAATAATCCTTCTCGCCTCACTTTTGGATGTAACAATATCATTATCAGCTAACAAATTTAGAAGGCTGATACCTTTTTTAATTTCAGCATTATTAATTTTAATTTCTGGTAAATGTTTACTTAAACCTTTTCCTGAAAAAGTATCTTTAGCTGTTTGTTCAGCCTTTTTTGCCTCTATTTCTCCATGCAAAATTTTAGTTGCTTCATTAGCTAAAATTATTTTAAGGTTATTTATATTATTTTCATTATCAACCATTCTGTTAATTTCATCAACTTCTAATTCTGTAAAAAAATTTAAAAATTTTTTTACATCCCTATCATCAGTATTTCGCCAAAATTGCCAATATTCATATGAGGAAAACATACTTTGATTTAACCATATTGCACCTTTTTCAGTTTTACCCATTTTTGCACCTGAAGCTAATGTAATAAGTGGAGAAGTAATACCATAAGAATTTTTTTTCAGAATTCTCCTTATCAGATCAACTCCATTAACTATATTTCCCCATTGATCTGATCCCCCAAACTGTAAAATACATTTTTTAGTTTTAAATAATTGATAAAAATCAAATGCTTGTAAAATCATATAATTAAATTCCATGTAACTAAGTGATTGTTCTCGGTCTAACCTAAGTTTAACACTATCAAAAGAAAGCATTTTATTAATTGTAAAGTGCTTTCCT
>MDTE01031539.1_pt1 | contig 11158 bp, 12 predicted proteins | sample 811231 | NCBI WGS metagenome assembly MDTE01 (sample SAMN05326651, study PRJNA326480) | marine metagenome | isolation source: seawater | place: Indian Ocean: Red Sea | collected 2010 | reverse complement strand
TGATCAACTTGATAAATTGGGCATGGAAGTTATCCCAGTTGAATTAAGAGATGCGTATGCATTTGGTGGAGGACTTCATTGTTGTACTGCTGATGTTTATAGAGAAGGTGAATTAAAAGATTATTTTCCCAAACAGTAAAATCAACTCGGATTTTTTTTCAAAAATTCAATAAAATTTATGACTTCATTAAATTTTTCATCAGGTATATCCTTATAACTCATTTTAAATTTATCTTTTACACATAATGCTACATGAGCGTATGGATTTCTACCCTTAGGATGGTTAGGGTGATCAGGCAATTGTCCTTTTAAATGGTTGCCAGCTTCCTGAATAATCTTCCAGAGTTTTTGTGAGTTATCTGGTGTCATAAATTAAAATAATTTTTCAGTATTAGTTTTGTATTTGTTTCTAATTCATATTTCATTATTTTTTTACACACATTAATTTTGTTGAACGATTTATCATTAAATTTATCTATTAAGGTTTTCGCCATTTCCTCATACGAATACTCATTAACAATATAGCCATTTTGATTATTAGTTAAAATTTCATTTGCACCTTTTGTATTAAATGAAACTACATGTAATCCCGCAGCTAGTGCTTCTATTAAAGTAACTCCAAAAGACTCAATTCTTGCTAAATTTACATATACATTATTATCTTTATATATTTTTATCAAATCTGAATGGGGGAAAAAAATCTCATCAGTATTTTTAATCTCTTCTTTAACATTAAAATATTCTTTATTATCATTTATAAATTTTTTATTGAATAATAAGTTAGAGTTTCTCCCAACAAGTGTCCATGAAAAATTTATATTATTTTTAATTAATATTTTTGATATTTTTTCAATTAAATCTAACCCCTTTTTTTTTTCATAAAATCTAGCAACAGTAATAATTTTTAATTTATTGGAAACGATTTGATTATTACCTGTAACTTTAATTTTCTTAATTTCAATTGAATTTGGAATTTTTATAATTTTTTCCTTTGGAAAATTAAAAAAACTCAATTCTTTTATGATATCATCTGAAATAGCAAATATTTGATCAAACAAATGAATAGTTTTTGATAATAATTTTTCATATTTTTTGTCAAATCTATACCCATACAAAATATCTTCATCTTTTTGAATGTCTGCTCCATGAAATGTTACAACAACTTTTTGTTTAAGTTTTTTTAAAACTTTTACATATAGTAATGTCTTATAATTTACAGATTGAAAGTGCCAAACGTCATATGATTTGTTAACACAAATCTTATTAAAGTAATATTCAAGTAAAAAAATAAGATTTAATTTAAAATAATAATTTAATATAAAAATTATATTTATTAGAAGTTTATTTAGTTTAATTGTATTATATTTTTTATTATCAATTTTTGTTTTTTCTAGAAGAAAAATATCTACTTCATTACCAAGTTCAGCTAGTTTATTGGCAGTATTATGAGTTTGTATTTCAGCACCTCCAACCCATGGTAAAAATGTAGAGGGAACAACAGCAATTTTCATATTATTTGATCTTTAATTTTTCCTTTTAAAACTGACTAGATTAAAAATTTTCTAATTTCTATATATATCACATAAAAGTTTATAATACTTAATTAGATTTATGTCAGAAAATTCATATAATTTTTTTTTGGCTTTAAGAACTTTGTTTTTTGCAATACTGTAATTTTTAATTATAAAAATAATTTTTTTTTCCAATTCATTTTGATCGTTAATAGGAACTATAAATCCACCAGAATCACCTTTCAATATATCTCTTGCACCACTACAGTTGGTTGAAATAATTGGCACTTCATGATTCATAGCATCAAGTAACACATTGGGTAAACCCTCATAGTAAGATGGTAAAATAAACAAATCTGAATTGAGATAATATTTTCTTAACTGATTTTTCCAATTAATGATTTTTATATTTTTGTGAAATTTTATTTTATTAATTAGAGTATCCCTAAGATCTCCATTGCCAATAATCAATAAATTTAGATTATTATATTTTTTAGATAATCTAATTACTGCATTAATTAATAGACTAAAATTTTTTTGTTTAGTAAGTCTTCCGATAGATAAAATATTTAGATCATTTAATTTTTTTTTCCTTATTTTTTTTATTCTTAAAATTTTTTCTAAATAAGGATTATATATAAGAGTTACTTTTCTTTTTAATAAAACTATTTTTTGTAGTGAATTTTTTGACATAACTGATATCGCAATAATTTTATCTGAAAAGTTATAAAAAATTATTTTTAAAAATAGCACAAAAAAACCTAATATCTTATTATCTGCATAAAAAGTAGCACCTAAAGGTTCTTCGGAATTTCTAATTACAATTTTAATTTGATTAATTTTTGCAATGATAATAGCTGGTATATGACTTTGCATAGAAAATATTACTGAGTTTTTTTTGTTTTCTTTTAAATAAGAATTTAAGTTAATCATCGAAGATATTGCCAAATTCCATCTGATAGGTAAAAAATTTAATTTTCTTAAGGGTTTTGTATTAATTATCTTTAAATTTTTATTATTTGTAAAATTATTTTTATTAGCTCCTCGTGTGAAAAGAAAAACTTTGATTTTTTTTTTAAGTAAATAATTAACTATTCTAACCAAATTTTTTGTAGCTCCACCTTTCTCAAAAGATGGGTAAAAAAGATGTACTGTCTTAAGCATTTATTTTTTTCTTATAAAAACAATGTTTGAGTAATTAAAATAATTATGTTCTGGTTTTTCTGCATTGATTTTAAGTAATTTTTTACTAAATGGCAAAATCTTAAAAGTGTTATAGTCTTTCAGTATTTTTGAGAAATAATATAGATTGGTATTTTTAAATAAATGATGCCAGTTATACTCTAATTGAATATATTTTGGTTTTAATTGTTTGATAGTTTTTTCAGCTCCTTTTAAGACTTCTAATTCAAATCCCTCAGTATCAATTTTTATAAGATCAATTTTAGAATTTATGATTTTTTTATTCTTTTTAACAAAATTATCAAGAGTATCTAAAGAACACATAATTTTTTTTTTATTATCTTTTAAGTAATTAATTTTGTTCACTTCTGGGTTAAAATTAGCCCACTGTAAGTTATTCTTATCAAAATAAATATTTTTTTTCGTTTTTTTTTGTCCAAGACCTATTCTATTTATATAAAATCTATTTGGATAAATTTTTTTTATTTTAATTAATTGATTAAAAGTTTTTGGCATTGGTTCAAAAGCTATTATTTTTGCTGAACTATTTTCAAGTAAATAATTAGAATATTTACCAACATTTGCTCCAATATCTAAACATATTTTAGGGTTTTCTTTACAAACTTTCCTTAAAAAATATATTTCACCGCTCGAATAAAAATCTTTATGATTATTATATCCCAAGAATCTTATTATGAGTTTTAAAAGAATAGTATTTAACGGAAGTAATAATTTTCTAGCAAAAAAAAATTCTAGAAAACTTGTTATAATATTAGTCAATATTTTCTTCATGATTAAGTGTTTCCAAAAGCTTAAGAATATTTAAAAGTTTATTTTTTTTTATTCATTTATATATAAATAATATAATGTTATTAAGAATTAGTAAATTATGTCTAAGGTTTATAAACTTGGTATTACCGTTGATAATAATAAAAAGATTCAAGAGGTAAATTCAATTGAAGTAATAGCTGATAAAGGGATAGTTGGTGATAGGCATTTTAAAGATTTTAATGACCCATATTGTCAATTATCTTTAATAGAATCAGAAAATATTGATCATTATAATACAAAGTATGGCTTAAACATTTCTTATATAGATTTTAGAAGAAATATAATTACAAAAGAGTTGAAACTTAATGATTTAGTTGGAAAAAAATTTTTTATAGGAAAAGTAAAAGTTGAAGGGATTGACTTGTGTAGGCCCTGTAAACATCTAACAGAAATGTTAAATCAAAAAAATGTTTTAAAAGAATTTTTAAGAAAAGGCGGACTCAGATGTAGAGTTTTAAGTTCATCTAAGATTACTGTTGGAGATAAGATCCAAATCTAAAAAAAATTCAATTTTTTTGAGTTTTGTCGATATCGAATTTTTCTAAGCCAGATGATAAGTTATCATCTAATGGTTTACTATCTTCATCAAAAGATTTTAATCTCTCTAATTCTTTTTGTCTCAATTTTTGTTCTCTTATATTTTCTCTTTGTTCTCTTATTTTTTGTTCTCTATCAAATTTTTCTTCCCATTCTTTAATCTTAATAAATTCTAATTCTTTTTGTTTTTCCTCTTCTTGTTTTATCAATTTTAAAACTTTTTCTTTTCTTTTCTTTTCTTTTAACTCTTTTGCTAATTGTTCTTCTTCACGCACTTTTAAATCAATATCTTTTCTATTTTGCTCTTCTTCTCTTAATTTTAATTGCTTTTCTTTACTTCTTAAATCATTATTAATTAAAATTAAGTTTTCATCTTTTTTAACTAATCTTTCATTTTCAATTTTTTGATTGTCTTCTTTTAATCTTAATTCTTTTTCTCTACTTTTTAATTCTTCTTCTTTAAGTTTTAATTTGCTTTCTTCTTTTTTTAATTTTTCCTCCCAATTTCGAAGCTCTTTTTTTTGTCGGATAATTTCATTATTTTCTAAAAGTTTTTTTAATTTAATTTCTTTAATTTTTTTTATTTCTTGGCTTTTTTTATAATTTGAATAAGCACTACTTAAAGATTTAGTAGTAATACTAGCTAACTTTGCTAGTCCACCATTTTCTTTTATTTTTTTCTTTTTGTATTTTATTTTTGTATTTTTTTTTGTTGGCATATTTTTATAAATCATATATGAGCAAAGAATTAAAAATTATTCAACTATAACTATTATAAAATTTTATAATCACTGACTATTTTGAGTTACAACCTATAAGTGATAATTTCTTAATTTTAATTCTGTTGATAATTTTTTTGCATTAAACTTACCAAGATATTATTAAGATTTAATGAAAAGATTTAAAAAATTGATAATAGCGTGTGATGGTGAATCTGCTAGCGGAAAGAGCACTGCGGCAAAATTAATTTCAAAAAAATATAATCTTTTGCTTATTAATTCTGGATTATTATACAGATACGGAAGTAAACTAATAATTAGTAAGAAACCCAAAGATATCTACTCCTTTCTAAAAAAACAGTTTAAAAATACGTCTTATAAGAAAATTTCATCACAAAATTTACATTCTGAGCAAATAAGTAATCATGTGGCAATTCTTGCTAAGAATAAAAAAGTAAGAAAAATTGTAAATCAGTTCCAAAAAAATATTATAAAAAAGAATAAAAAAGTTTGTGTTGAAGGAAGAGATATTGCAAGCAAAATTTTGGCTAAAAAACCAAAATATGATTTAGCTTTTTATTTCAAATGTAATGTCTACACCGCGAGTCATAGAAGATGGTTAGATTTAAAAAAGAAAATACCTTTAAAGGAAGTTATGAGATCTTTAAAAAAAAGAACTAAAATGGACAAAACCAGAAAAAATAGCCCTCTTATTAAAGTAAAAGATGCAATCTTGATTAGAACTGACAAACTATCCAAAAATAAAGTTTTGTCTTTAATGTCTAAGCACATAAACGAATTAAATTAAATGTCAGTCTCATCTTTTTTATACTTTACTCCTTTTCTTTCAAGTATTTCCCTAACTTTATCTGAATAAGGCTCTTCAATATGTTCTGTTGTTGGATTTAATTCTATTCCTGCAGGCGTGATTGTTTGCGGCATAGCAACAAATTGAGAGTCAGGGTTTTCAACTGTCTGTCTTATTTTCATTCTGTAGATACCAAAAAGACCAATAATTGAATGAAAGAAAAATAAAAATATAAAAAAACCATTTGAACCAACTAAGTCCATGAAAATTGAACATAAAAAAGGTCCACTTATTGCACCTAATCCAAATGCAAATTGAAGTCCTGCTCCCGCAGCAACAAATTTCTCTTTTGATATATAATCATTTGTATGAGCTAAAATTAATGAAAACATTGGCAAACTACAAAAAGAGAACAATATAAAAAAAATATAAAACCAAGTTTTACTTGTTGCAAGACCCTGAGGTAAATACATTTGTCCTGATACAAATATTGAAAAAATAGAAAAAATCGCAGCACCAAATGTACTAAAAACTATTACTTTTCTTCGATCATACATATCGGATATTCTTCCAATAGGAAATTGAGCTATGGCACCTGAAATAGCTAAGAGAAAAGTTACAATAGATATTTCAAGTATAGAAAAATTCATTGAAGTTGCATAGACCGCCAATAATGTGAATAAAGCAGATTGAATAGTCCCATAAAAAAGAGAACTTACCATACCAAAAGGTGAAGCTTCATAAAGTTCTTTAAGTTTCATTGCCTTAATCCTTTTAAAAGTAGGTGGTTTTTTTTTTGTCAATAGAATGGGGATCAATGCTAATGAAGTTATTACCGAGACTAAAATAAAAGGTTGAAAATTTTTTGGACTACTAAAATTTAGTAAAAACATGCCAACACCTAAAGATCCATAAAGTATCACCATGTAAATTGATAGTACGCTACCTCTATTTTTATTACTTGATCTATCGTTTAACCAACTTTCTGCTACTGTATAAATACAAACCATACTTATTCCTGTAAGAACTCTTAACAGAAACCAAATAAAAGGATTTACTAATATTGAATGAATCAAAATCACTAATGATGCTAATGAAGCAAATGCAGCAAATACTCTTATATGACCAACTTGCGAAATAATTTTTGGAATAGTCGCAGCACCTATAAAGTAGCCTACAAAATATCCAGACATCATAAACCCTGTGGCAGTCAAACTAAATTCTTCCTGTACAGCCCTCACACCTAAAAGAGATCCTTGAAAGCCGTAAGCCATCATAATGCAACCCATACCTAAAAATAATGCCCAAGAATTTTTTAAAACTTTATTCATAAGAACTGTCGTAACTATTCGCGATGTATTATTAAATCAAGTCTTAATTGTGACAAGTTAGGAATTTTTTAGCTTCAAAAATGAATGTATAGCAATAGTAATAATTATGATCGCCCCTCCTTGTAATGTCTCTATAGTTGGCTGTTCCTTGATTATAAACCAAACCCATATAGGTCCTATTATGGTTTCTAATAGAAAAAATAAATTTACTTCAGCTGCTGGAATAAACCTTGGAGCTATAGTGACTAAAACAAAAGGTATTGCTACACAAAGAATACACATTAAAGGTATAATAAAAAGATCATTACCTGAGAGAACAAAGCTTTCAATGAAAAATAAGGCAAAAGTTGCAACAAATAATTTACCAACAACAGCAGCTGGGACTAAATTTTTTGTTTTAGCTGACCTAATGGTAACAGCACCAACTGCAAGACCTAATGCTGTTATAAATCCTAATAAATCTCCATAAAAATTACCTAATTTTAATGAGTCAAAGAATATGTAAATTATTGCTAAAAAGGTTACAATTATTGAAACCCATGTCTTTTTATCTGGTGGTTCTTTTAAAAAAATTGCTCCAAGAATAGCTGATAACATTGGTGCAGTTGCTATCATTACAAGAGTATTAGCTACATTTGTATTTTGAATTGAAACTACAAAAGTAATATTTGTTAAACTAAAAGTTCCAACATAAATCAGCCCATGATAACCACTGTTTAAAAGAATCTTAAAAAAATTTAATTTATAAATTAATAACATTCCAAAAAAAACTGTGAAAAAGGGAATGATTCCTCTATAAAAAACTAGCCCCCAAGTTTCAACATTAGAAAGTCTTATAAACAATGAGTCAGGAGTAATGAACATCACAGCTATAAAAGCCATTAAAGAACCCTTTTGTTGATCAGTTAAGTTTTTCATGCTTTTAGTGTTTTCCAAAATTTTTTTGCAAGATTTACTTGTGAGACATCATATAAATTTTTTAATCCAGTAGGAGATGTAACGTTGATATCTCCGTTAAGTTTTTGATCAATAAAATCAATTCCTGCAAAAAAAATATTTTCTTTTTTTAAATCTTTTGCAATTTTTTTTGATATTTGCTTTTCCTTAATAGTTAAATTAGTTTTAATCGCTTTTCCACCTTTACTTAAATTACTTAAAAAAGAACCTTTTTTCGGTACTCTAGATATTGCACCAACTATCTTACCATTGATTATAAAAACTCTTTTATCACCTTTACTGATCTTAGGTAAAAATTTTTGACACATAATATAATTATGCTTTTTTAAAATTCTTTTAATTAATTTAAGATTAAATTTTGTTAATAAATTTATATCATTTCCACCAAAACTATGTATTGGTTTAATAATTATTTTTTTATGTTTTATAAAAAATTTTTTTATCTCATCAATATTTTGTGTAAAAATAGTTGATGGCATAAATTTTAGATATTTAGCAGAATAAAGTTTTTCTGAAATATTTCTTATTGATGTCGGGTTATTTATAATTTTTACTTTATCTTTTATAGTATCTAAAATGAATGTTGTTGAAATATACTCTAAGTTAAAAGGTGGGTTTTGTCTTATTAAAATAAATTTACAATTTAGTAAGTTTAATTTTTGTTTTTTTAATACTCTAAAAAATTTTTTATTTTTATAATTAAATTTAATAAAAAAACCTTTTGCTACGATACTAGATTTTAAAATTGATAAATTTTTGGGATGATAATAAAAAATTTTATAATTTTTTTTTTGAATTTCATTTATTAAAAAAATAGTTGTGTCATTTAGAGGATTTAGAAGAGAAGGATGATCTCCCTGAACAGCTATAATTTTATTCATCATATAGTTCGCTTAAATCTTCTTTTTTTGAAAATTTACTTATCATATGATCTGCATTCGTTCTTTTATTATCAATTATTTTTTGTAAGTGGTTTAAAAATAAAGTTTCATTTCTTTTATTTCTATTAAGGATATCTCTCTTTTCTAATCCTCTTCTTGATAAATCTAATAATGATGAAGCCCAATAAAGAAGATCTTTACCCATTAATTCCGTGTTAAGACCTTTTTGTGGAGCTTCAAGGTATGCATTCATTATTTTATCTCTTTCCCATTTCGAGATTAAGTCATGAACTTCATCTAAGTTTCCATACAACATTCCAATATAAAAAGCTGGCCCAGCACAAAGACAATCCCAACCACATGTATCCATCGATCTTAGTTCAATATATTTCTTTAATCTATTTTCAGTAAATATTGTACTAAGGTGAGTTGATAGATCATTTTTATTAGGCAATCTATTGTCGATTTCATTAATTTTACTCTTCATAAAATCTCCAAAAGTATATTTTCGACCTGATATATAATTTCCATTATTTTCAATAAATAAAATTGGAAAACTTATTATAAAATCTGCATACTTTTCAAAACTTAAATTTTCAAAAAAAATTTTTGGTAATCCTCCTCGAGAAGTATTTTGCCAAACTTTAGATCTATAGGATAAATAATTACTTTTTTTCTTTTCGACTATTGAGGAATTAGCAAATAGAGAAATTGAAATTGGAACTATTGAATTAACAACTTTAAATTTTTTAACAAAGTCCTCCTCTGAACTGTAATCAATATTTAATTGAGTTCCACAAGTTCGATACATCATATCTAGACTTAACTCACCTCCTAATGGCATATCTTTTGTCATTAATTTGTATCTCTGCTTAGGATTATTAGGTATTTCATTAAGCTTTGATATTGGGTCAAAACCTGCGCTAACAATATTTATATTTAATTTCTTTGTTACTTGTTTAAGTTCAAATAAATAGTCTTGTGACTCAGCACATGCTTCATGAATATTATTAAGTTTATCACCTGATAATTCTATTTGGTTTCCAGGCTCAAGAGTAATGTTTTTACCCCCTTTATTTAATCCAATAATATTATCTTTTTCTAAAATTGGATTCCAGCCAAATTCTAATAAAGCTGAAAACATTTCTTTTACTTTTAGATAATCTATACGTTTATTATTTTTGCCGTTGAATAAAAATTTTTCATGTTCAATACCTATTTTAAAATTTTTTTCATCTTTGATACCTGATCTAAAATATTCAATAATTTTTTCTTTAGTATTAATCATTAGTTCTTAATAGTTCTTTTTTTATTTATTTAAAGTGAAGAATATGGCTTTCTAGAAAAGATCTTTTTTACCATTGGAGCAAAATCATCTAATGTCATGCTCTTATAATTTGGATCAAATGAAACTTGATCCCATTTTTCACAAAAGTTTACTGCGTCATTATAGTATTTATGATTTCTATATTTATCTCTTTGATTTTTATTTTTTCCAAGATGATGGGCATAATAGTACATTTGAAATTCTCCATGTTTTTGAATTATCCAATGAGTTTTCTCACTTACGTAAGGTTTAAGAACTGCAGCAGCGTATTCTGAATGATTCAGTGGAGCTAATTCATCTCCAATATCATGTAATAAAGCAGCAACTACCATTTCTTCACTTGCTTTATCTTTAAAAGCTCTTGTAGCAGTTTGAAGTGAGTGTTCTAATCTAGAAATTTTATAACCTTCTAAAGTTTGTGTAAGTCCTTTCATAAATTTGAGAATTCTGTCTGCCGTTCCATTAATATAATTTTGTTCATATTCATCTAATAATAAATATTCTTCTTTAGTTCCTTTTTTCATTTCAGTAAATTTTACAGTTTTCATTTAATTTTCAGACCCTGTGCTTAATAATGATAATTGAGCAATTTTATTATCCCCAAGCTCGTCTATTAGTTTTACTGGATAATCACCAGTAAAATAATGATCAGTTAGTTGTGGATAATTATTATTTCTTTTTTCAAAACCTATAGCTTTATACAAACCCTCTAAAGATAAAAAATTTATAGATTTTGCACCAATATATTTACAAATTTCATTATTTGTTTTATTAGCTGCAAGTAACTCTTTTTTTGTTGGGGTATCAACACCATAAAAATCAGGAAATTTTATCTCTGGGCAAGCAATCCTTAAATGCACTTCTTTTGCGCCAGCATCATACAACATTTTAATTATTTTATATGAAGTTGTTCCCCTAACTAAAGAGTCATCGATAAGAATTATTTTCTTATCCTCAATTGTCGATTGATTTGCGTTCAATTTTAATTTTACACCCAAACTTCTTATTTTTTGACTTGGTTCTATAAAGGTTCTACCAACATAATGATTTCTAATAAGACCTAATTCAAAATTC
>MDTE01019297.1_pt1 | contig 11158 bp, 7 predicted proteins | sample 811231 | NCBI WGS metagenome assembly MDTE01 (sample SAMN05326651, study PRJNA326480) | marine metagenome | isolation source: seawater | place: Indian Ocean: Red Sea | collected 2010 | reverse complement strand
TCTATCAGCACTAACTGGCAACAAAATATAGTTTTGATCATTACCAGTGCCAGTAAGAAGCTTTACAATACCTTCACCAGATGCCGCAGAAGTAGCTAATGATGCTAACATTTCTTCTAGACGTGAGGAATATGGTCTTGCAGCTTCAGCCTTTTCTTGTGATCTACGCAATTTACTTGCTGCAACCATTTTCATAGCTGAAGTTATTTTTTTTGTAGATCCAACAGAATTAATCTGTGTTTTAATATCTTTTAAACTTGGCATTAATTAGTTACTCATAAATTTTTCAACAAGATTATCTAAGATAGATTTTAATTTATCATCATTGTCTTTGGATAATTCTTTTTCATTTGCAATCCCATCCAATAAATCAGCATGTTTAGATCTCATTTCATTTAAAACTTCAGTTTCAAAACGAACTACATCATTAACAGATACTTTATCCAGATATCCACGAACACCAGCATAAATAGATACAACTTGCTCTGAAACTGTAAGTGGGGAATATTGACCTTGTTTTAAAATTTCAACTAATCTTGCTCCACGATCTAATAATTGCTTTGTCGATGCATCTAGATCTGAAGCAAACTGAGCGAATGCTGCCATTTCACGATATTGAGCCAGCTCTAGTTTAACAGGACCAGCAATTTTTTTCATTGCCTTAGTTTGAGCAGCAGAACCAACACGACTAACGGATAATCCAACATTAATTGCCGGACGAATACCTGCAAAGAAAAGGTTGGTCTCTAAGAAGATTTGTCCATCTGTTATTGAAATAACATTTGTTGGAATATAAGCTGACAAGTCACCTGCTTGCGTCTCAATAATTGGTAAAGCGGTTAAACTTCCACCACCATGCTCGTCACTCATTTTAGCTGCTCTCTCAAGGAGACGGCTATGAATATAAAAAACATCTCCTGGATATGCTTCACGTCCTGGAGGTCTTCTTAAGAGTAATGACATTTGTCTGTATGCAACTGCTTGTTTAGATAAATCATCATAAACAATTAGTGCATGCATTCCATTATCTCTAAAAAATTCACCCATTGTACAACCAGTGTAAGCAGATAGGAATTGAAGAGGGGCTGGTTCAGATGCTGTTGCAGATACAACAATAGTGTATTCCATTGCGCCGTTATCTTCTAACGTTTTAACAATTTGGGCTACTGTTGATCTTTTTTGACCAATCGCTACATAAATACAATATAATTTTTCTTTTTCATTATTTGATTTATTAACAGTTTTTTGATTAAGAATAGCATCGATAGCAACAGCTGTTTTTCCAGTTTGTCTATCTCCAATAATAAGTTCTCGCTGGCCTCTACCTACAGGAACAAGTGCATCAAGTGCTTTTATACCTGTCTGCATTGGTTCAGATACACCTTGGCGTGGAATAATTCCTGGGGCTTTTAATTCAATTCTTCTTCTAGATTCAGATTTGATTGGACCTTTTCCATCAATAGGATTTCCTAGGCCATCAACTACTCTGCCTAATAATTCTTTACCAACGGGCACATCAACAATTTCACCTGTTCTTTTTACTGTATCTCCTTCTTTGATACCTGTATCATCACCAAAAATACTTACTCCAACGTTATCCATTTCTAAGTTGAGAGCCATTCCTTTAATCCCTCCTGGAAACTCAACCATCTCACCAGCTTGAACTTGGTCAAGACCGTAAACACGAGCAATACCATCACCAACACTAAGAACAGTTCCTACCTCCGCCACATCGGCTTTAGTTTCAAAATTTGATATTTGATCTTTTATTACAGATGATATTTCTGCTGCTTTAATTTCCATTATGCCCCCTTCATTGCAATTTTTATTTTATTAATTTTTGATGATAAAGATGAATCTATCATTTTAGATCCAACTTTTACAATTAATCCACCAATTATTTTTTTATTAATAATATAATTTAAAGATAATTTATCTCCTAAAGTTTTTTGTAAATTAGTTTGTAATTCATTTTTTTGTTCATTAGATAACTCAATAGCTGAAGTTATGTCAGCTATTACATCACCTCTTTTTTCAGAATTAATTTTTTGAAATTTATTTATTATCAAAGGAAGATTTATAAATCTTTTATTTTTTTCAATTACTTTTAAAAAATTCAAAGTTAAATTATTAGATGAATTTTTTTCGATTAATTTATTTAATATTTTTAATTTTTCAACTGAAGAGATTAATGGACTTTTAATTAGTAATTTTAAATCTTTGCTATTTTGGATCAATTCATTCAATGCTAATAAATCAGATAGTACTTTATCTATTACATTTAAGTCAGACGACAAATCGTATAATGCAGAAGCATATCTATCTGCTATGAGATTTGAGGATGAAAATTCTGATGCCACTTTAATCGTCTCCAATTAATTAGTATTGAAAGAGGCTATCTAACATATCAGAAAATTTACGTAAACTCTCAGTTAATGCGTCACATGGTACATTTGCTGAATTATTATTATTTTTGTGGGTAAATTACATGAATGTATAAGGATCTACGTCAACAGTAAGTCTTACACTTGATGAAGGTGGATATTTCATCAATAAGTCCCTTGTAAAATCATTAAGTGTCTTTCTTTTATTTCCTTTCAGTAATAGTCTAAATCGATATTTACCTCTTAATAAAAATATTGGGGCCTCCATAGGACCTAAAAATTGAATATCTTGATTAACTGGAGATTTACTAACTAGCAGATTTGCATAAGATTTTGCATTGATTTTTGATTGACTAGAAATGATTATTGCTGTCATGTAACTGAATGGTGGCATATTAAAAAGTTTTCTTTCTTTAAGACATTCTTTTACAAATGTTTCTCTATCTCTGTTTGTGAATGCTTTTATCAAACCTTGATCAGGGTAATAAGTTTGTATTAAAACTTTACCAGATTTTTTTGATCTTCCTGCTCTGCCACTAACTTGTTGCAACAAATTATATGTTCTCTCCATTGCTCTTAAGTCTCCACCTATCAAACCAGCATCAGCATCTATTACTCCTACTAATGACAAATTAGGAAAATGATAACCTTTCGCCATTATTTGAGTAGCAATAAGTATATCAATATTTTTATTTTCAAAATTATCTATAATTTTTTTAAGTTTGTTTGTAGTATTCGCGTTATCACTGGACATAACTTGAATTTTGTTTTTTGGAAAATAATTTTTAATTTCTTCTTCTAATCTTTCTATTCCTGGACCTATTAATTTAAGCGAGTCTTTTTCATTACATTTGAAACAATGTTCCAAGTTGTCATAGATAGAACCACAATGATGACAAAGAAGTCTGTTTTTTTGTTTATGTAAAACTAACCATGAACTACAATGATTACACTGATATCTATATCCACATTTGCTACAAATTGTTAGAGGTGAGTAACCTCTTCGATTCAAAAATAAAAGTGCTTGTTCACCTTTTTTAATGCATTCAAATACGGTATTGATTATTTTTTTTGAAACCCATTTGTTGCTTTCTAACTTTTCTTTATTTAAATCAATTAATTCAATACTAGGAAGATCTATTCCTGAATACTGTTCAGGTAAGTATAAATGAGTATAATTTTTTTGATTAATATTATTTATTGTTTCCAATGAAGGAGTAGCAGAAGATAATATAATAGGTATTCTTTCAATTTTTGCCTTAACTATTGCTAAATCTCTTGCATGATATCTTATATTGTCTTCCTGCTTAAATGACATATCGTGTTCTTCATCAACTACAATTAAACCTATAGATTTAAAAGGCAGGAATAAACTAGATCTAGTGCCTATAACAACTGAGGGATTGCCATTAATACAAACATTCCATGTTTGATTTCTTTTTTTATCTGTAATTTTAGAATGCCATACTTCTGGTAAAAAACCAAAACGATCCAAAAATCTCTTTTCAAATTGAGGCGTTAATGAAATTTCAGGTAAAAGAATTAAAATTTGTTTCTTTAAATTCAATATATTTTCAATAGCTTCAAAATAGACTTCTGTTTTACCAGAACCGGTAACTCCTTCTAAAACAATAGGCTTAAACTCTGTTGTTAAAAATTTTTTAATAATTTTAAATGCAGACTTTTGATTTGAATTAAGTTCAATTTTTTTAAAATTGATTAAATGTTTTTTATCTATTTTATTTATTTTAATAATTTTTTTATTAACTAGAAAAAGCTTAAGAACCATTCCTCTTGGCGCTAAAGTATAATTAGAAATCCATTCAATAAAATCAATAATTTTTTTACTTAGTTTTAAATTTTTGTATACGTGATTAATTGTCCTTAATTTTACTTTGCTTAAATTTTTTGGTCTTGATTTAAATATTTCATAAACAATACCAATTTCTTCATTTTTTTTACCAAAGGGAACAAGAACGACATCTCCTTCTTTAATATTTGTTTTTTCCTTACATATATAAGTAAAGGTATTGTTTAATGGCTTTGTTATTAGTACATTCAGATACATTTTTTAATTTATTAGTATAATTCTTTATCTTTAACTTTTTTAATATTCCTATTATGTTATACAGGAAACAATGAAATTTTTTGTGGATAGTGCAAATATTACGGAAATAGAGGAATTGATACCTACTGGGTTCGTCAATGGTGTAACAACGAATCCGTCGTTAATAGCAAAACAAGGTGCGGATATGAAAGAAACTATCAAAAATATTTGTTCCATTGTTGAAGGGCCTGTAAGTGCTGAGGTTACAGCTACTGATTACGAAAATATGCTTAAAGAAGGAGAATACTTAGCTTCAATAGCTAAAAATGTAGCTGTTAAAGTTCCGCTTACGCATGATGGCTTAAAAACTTGTAAAAAACTTAGAGAAAATAAAATAGAAGTTAATGTTACTTTGTGTTTTTCAGCAGGTCAGGCTTTGCTAGCTGCAAAAGCTGGAGCATCATATATATCTCCTTTTGTAGGAAGATTGGATGATATTGGTGAAAAAGGTATGGATTTAATTGAGGATATTCTTATTGTCTACGAAAACTATGATTTTAAAACAGAAGTTTTAGTAGCATCAGTTAGAACAGTTCAACATGTTATTGATGCAGCAATTCTTGGATCTCATGTTGCAACAGTACCAGCTAAAATTATTCATGAATTATATAAACATGAATTAACAGATAAAGGATTAAAGGCTTTTCTAGATGATTGGTCTAAAACTGGACAGTCTATTCTTCCAAAAAAATAATTATGAAAAAAAATGATGAAGAAGAATTTGTCATCAAATTTTTAAAAAAAAATAAAAATATTTTTTTGAAATATCCCGAATTAGTAGAAATATTAAATTTTCCAAACAATAAACAGAAATCTAGTAAAGTAGTAGATTTAAACATCTATCGCTATCAGAAAATAAAAAATAATTATGATGAATTAAAGTTAAAAATGTTGGAGCTTATAAAAGCAGCAAATAGTCATGTTGTTTCTCAGAAAAGAGTTTTAAAAACTTCTTTGAAAATACTAAATACAAAATCTCTTTCAAAGTTAATTAACTTAATATTAGATGAACTTGGATCGCTTCTTGGTTGTGAAATAGTTAACTGTTTCTACACTGGAAATAATATTATTAATAAACGTCTAATGAGTATAGATAATAGAATTGCAGTAAATTTTTTTAAAGACAAGCCTCAAACATATTTAAACCAAAACCCAAAAGGCATAGTAATCTTTTTTCCTAATCGGCCTAAGGTTATAAAATCATACGTTTTATTAAAAATAATTTATAAAAGTGACAGATTGATTGTGGCATTGGGATCAAAAAATAAAAATAAATTTTCAAAGAATCAACAAGTTGATTTAATAGAACATTTAATTCAAATTATTCAAGTACAACTAGTTAATTTAAATTAAAAAAATTTAATTTATATATGTATAGAGCGCCCATCAAGATTAAGTGCTGCTTCCTTAACAGCTTCGCTTGTAGTTGGATGAGCATGACAAATACGTGCAATATCTTCAGAGCTACCTCCAAATTCCATAACTGTAACTATTTCAGAAATTAGTTGACCTGCATCATGACCAATTATATGTGCTCCTAAAACTATATCTGTTTTTTTATCAGCCAAAATTTTTACAAATCCTTCAGTGCTTGATGTAGTAAGTGCTCTTCCATTAGCTAAAAATGGGAATTTACCAACATTATACTCAATTTTTAATTCATTTAATTCCTCTTCTGTTTTGCCAACAGAAGCTACTTCTGGATTTGTATATATAATTGATGGAATGGTATCATAATTTACTCGACTTTTTTGCCCATTAATTATTTCGACACATGCAACGCCTTCTTCTTCAGCTTTATGAGCAAGCATTGGACCACTGACTACATCCCCAATAGCATAAATACCTTCAATGTTTGTTTTAAATTCTTTATTAATTTTAACTCTTTTTGAATTAGTAAGTTCTACACCTATTTTTTCTAAATTGAGCCCTTCCGTATTTGGTTTTCTTCCTACTGACATTAAAACAATATCATGTTTTTCTATTGATTGTTTTTTATCTTTCAAAGACTCAATGATTATTTCAGTACTGTCACCTTTTGTTTTAGCTGAAATTACTTTATGAGAAAGTTTAAAATTTATATTTTGTTTTTGTAAAGATTTCATAAAATATTTTGAAATTTCTAGATCCATATTGGGAATGACTCTTTCTAATGCTTCAACAACCGTGACTTTTGTGCCAAGTCTAGACCAAACTGAAGCCATTTCTAAACCTATATAGCCTCCACCTATTACAATCATTGACTTTGGAACTGATTTTAATGAAAGGGCTCCTGTTGAAGATACAATATTTTTTTCATTGATATTAATATTAGGTATAGAAATTGAAGTTGAGCCTGAAGCAATAATAAAGTTTTTAGCAGAAAGTACTAATTCTTTTGATGATTTAATTTTTATATTATTTTTATCTACAAATGAAGCAAAACCACTTAGGTGTGAAATTTTATTTTTTTTAAGTAAAAAACTAATTCCTGTTGTTAATTGTTTAACTATTTTTTCTTTTCGTTGCATTAATTTTGATAAATCTAATTTTGGTTCTGAAATTGTAAATCCGTGCTCATTTCCGTTATTACAAATATCAAAAAATTTTTCTGATGAATGTAATAAGGCCTTTGATGGTATACACCCAATATTTAAACAAGTGCCTCCAAGCGTGTTTTCTTTTTCTATACATGCAACTTTCATACCTAATTGAGCAGCTCGTATTGCTGAAACATATCCTCCTGGACCAGAACCAATAATAATAAGATCGTAATCACTCATTTTAAATACCTAAAACTAATGTAGACGGGTTTTCTAGTAATTCTTTAATTTTTACCAAAAAACCAACACTTTCCTTACCATCAATTATTCGATGATCATAACTAAATGCTAAATACATAATTGAACGCACTACAACTTGGTCATCAACAACTGCTGGTCGTTTTACTATATTATGCATGCCCAATATACCTGATTGAGGACTATTAATTATTGGAGTACTTAACATTGACCCATATACACCACCATTAGATATTGTAAATGTACCACCTGATAAATCTTCCATAGTCAATTTACCAATTTTTGCTCTTTTACTTAAATCTAAAATATTTTTTTCTATTTCACCAAATGTCATTTTGTCAGCACTTTTGAGAACGGGAACTACTAGTCCTTTTTCAGTACCAACAGCAATACCAATGTCATAATAATTTTTATAAATAATATTTTGATCTTTGATTTCAGCATTTACAGCCGAATATTCTTTGAGAGCTAAGACTGCAGCTTTTACAAAAAAAGACATAAATCCTAACTTAACATTATTACGTTTGAAAAATTCCTCTTTTTTTGCTTCTCTAATTTTTATAATTTGTGTCATATCAACCTCGTTAAAAGTTGTTAAGATAGCTGCAGTGTTTTGAGATTCTTTTAACTTTTTCGCTATTGTCTTTCTTATATTCGACATTGGAACGATTTCTTCTAAATTATTTTTTTTGTTATTATTAGAAGTATTTTTAATATGATTGATTAAATCAGCTTTAGTTAATCTTCCATCATTTCTAGATAATTTTATTTCTTCAATATTTAATTTTTTCTCTTCTATAAATTTTTCTACTGATGGAGAATATTTTTTTTCATCAGCTTTTATTTGTTTATTATCATCTACTGCCTCTTCATTTTTATTATCATTTAATTCATCTTCATTTTTAACATTAATTTTTGCGTCTTCTTTTTGATTTTTGCGGTCTTTTTTAGAATCATCTATGGTTGCAAGTAATTCTCCGATCTGTGCTTGAGATCCTTCTTTAATTTTAATTTCATTTAAAGTTCCACTAACAGGTGCTGGTACCTCTAAAGTAATTTTATCAGTCTCAATTTCAACTAATGGTTCGTCAATTTCAAATGATTCCCCAACAGTTTTTAGCCATTTAAGCACAGTAGCTTCTTTTATTGATTCTCCTAAAGATGGAACTGTCAATTCAATTGTCATTTTCTAATAATTCTTATTTAACATTTTGAATAATTTATTCAATCGGGAGTTCATATTTAACTAATGAAACACCCATCCAAATATCAAGTATTTCTTTTAAATTTGCTTCTACAGCTAATCTTAAAATATTTTTTTGATTAGCTAAATGGCGATCAAATATACCTGTTGCAGGAGAAGCTGCTGCTCTTCTTCCAACATAAATTAATTTTTCTTGTTTAGTTTTATTTTCTTTCATCATACTTTCAATTCTTCTTTTTACAAATCCATAGGCTCCCATATTCTTTGGTTCTTCTTGACACCATATGATTTCACAATCTTTGAATCTATTTAATTCATTAGAAAAAACATCATAAGGAAAAGGATATATTTGCTCTAATCTTAATATAAAAATATTATTTTTATTTAATTTTTCAATATGATCTTGGAGCTCAAAATATATTTTTCCAGTGCAAATTAAAATACGATTTATTTTTTTTTCTTCCATATTTGAAATATTTTTTCTCAAAACCCTATGAAAAGTTGATCCATCAGAGAAATCTTCAATTGGAGAAGTATTTTTCTTGTGACGTAAAGTTGATTTTGGTGTCATTAAAATTAATGGTTTTCTAAAATCTCTTAGAAGCTGTCTTCTTAATATATGAAAATAATTTGCAGGACTGGTACAATTTGCAACTTGTATATTATCTTCAGCACACATTTGTAAAAACCTTTCTAAACGTGAGCTAGTGTGCTCAGGACCTTGACCTTCATGACCATGAGGCAATAATAATGTAATACCAGACATGCGAAGCCATTTTCTTTCTCCTGTTGTAATAAATTGATCTATAATTGTTTGAGCATTATTCGCAAAATCTCCAAACTGAGCTTCCCAAATTACTAATGTTTTTGGATCAGCTTGCGAATAGCCATATTCAAAACCTAAAACTCCAAATTCTGATAAGAAACTATCAATGATTTCAAAGTAACCTTGATTTTTTTTAAAATGACGAAGTGGAACAAATCTTTTTTCATCATCTTGATCATATAATACTGCATGTCTTTGACTAAATGTACCTCTACCTGAATCTTGCCCTGATAGTCTCACACCATAATTTTCATTAAGCAATGTTGCAAATGCTAATGATTCTGCTGTAGCCCAATCGATAGCTTTACCTAATATTACAGAATTATGACGTTCGTTATAAATTTTTTTTACTTTATGATGAGTATTAAAATCTTTAGGTATGGAATGTATAAGTTTAGAAATTTCAATTATTTTATCTTTTTTTACAAATGTTTTACCTTTTCTTTTATCAAATGAAGCTGTTGTTAAACCAGACCAACTTCCTTCTAACCAATCAGCTTTGTTAAGTTTATAAGATTTGGATGACTCATATTCTTTGTCTAAAAATTCTTTAAATTCTGCTTCTATTTGTTTTGATTCCTCTAAAGAGAAAATATTTTCACTCACTAGTTTTTTACGGTAAATATTTAGAGTTGAAGGGTGTTTCTTAATAGCTTTATACATTAATGGTTGGGTAAATGATGGTTCGTCTGATTCATTATGTCCTGATCTACGATAGCAAAACATATCAACTACTACGTCTTCTTTAAATTTATTTCTAAATTCAGTTGCTAATCTACAAACGTGTACAACGGCCTCTGGATCATCGCCATTTACATGGAAAATTGGAGCTTGAACCATTTTTGCTATCTCCGTACAATAAGGTGCTGATCGTCCATAAAAAGGCATAGTTGTGAAACCAATTTGATTATTGATTACAAAATGTATGGTTCCCCCAGTTCTAAATCCTCTTAATTGAGACATAGCAAAAGTTTCAGCTACAATCCCTTGTCCAGCTAAAGCTGCATCACCATGAATCAAAAGGCCAAATACTTTTTCATTTTTTTTATCTTTTAGTTCTGTTTGTTTAGCTCTAACCCTTCCTACTACCACTGGGTCAACTGCTTCAAGATGTGATGGATTTGGAGCAAGAGATAAATGAATTTTTTTTCCATCAAATTCTCTATCGCTAGAAACTCCTAAATGATATTTAACATCGCCCGAACCCAATACTTCATTTGGATCATTTAAATTACCTTGAAATTTTGATAAAACACCTTTGAAAGGCATACCAAGAACAGTTGTCAAAAGAGTTAATCTGCCTCTATGAGCTGTTCCAATAAATATATTTTTTACCCCTGCAACGCATGATTGTTTAACGATTTGCTCGATTCCAGGTATCATTGACTCTCCACCTTCAATTCCATATCTTTTTGTACCAAGAAATTTTTTATCTAAAAATTTTTCAAATAATTCAGATTCAGCAAGTCTTTGATAAATCGCTCTTTTACCTTGTGTAGTAAAATTTGTTTTATTTCTTACTTCTTCTATTCTTTCTTGCACCCATTGTTTTTGTTCAGGTGATTGCATATGTAAAAACTCTACACCAATTGAAGAAGAGTATGTTTCTTTAAGAATTTTAATTATTTCTCTTAAAGTAGATCTGTTCAAACCTAAGCTTCCATCTATGAATATTGATTTATCTAGATCACTTTCAGCTAAACCATATGTTTTATAGTCTAACTCAGGATGAAAATCTTTTTTTGCAATATTTAAAGGATCAAGATCAGCAATTAAGTGTCCATTAATTCTGTATGCTCTTATAAGTCTTAACGCTCTTATAGAGTCTAATGTAGATTTTTGAAAAGACTCGAAGTT
>MDTE01169347.1_pt1 | contig 11159 bp, 13 predicted proteins | sample 811231 | NCBI WGS metagenome assembly MDTE01 (sample SAMN05326651, study PRJNA326480) | marine metagenome | isolation source: seawater | place: Indian Ocean: Red Sea | collected 2010 | reverse complement strand
AGGAATATCCGCCGCAGCTGCAGCCGCCTCTTCTAGTGATACGAATCTGAAGGTGCACCTTAAAGTCGACACCGGTATGCGTCGAGTAGGTGTAGAACCCGAATTTGCTGTCACTGTCGCAAAATCAATCAATGAACGGCCATCACTTTCACTGGATGGCATTTGGACGCACTGTGCAGTCGCTGATGAACCAGATAACCCTTTCACGGATAAACAATTAAGTATTTTTGAAAAAGTGCTTGCTGAATATGAGGAGGCTCGGGTTTCAGTAACGCTACGCCATGCCGCTAATTCCGCTCTTTCCATTAATAAACCTGAAGGGCGTTACGATATGGTTCGCTGTGGTTTAGTGACCTATGGTATCCCACCGCATAGGGATAGCAATACGACTCTTGATTTGCGTCCAGCCATGAAATTACTATCCGAAGTCTCATTTGTGAAAGATATTGGGAAAGGCGAGGGGGTATCGTATGGGCTTTCCTGGAAGGCTCCCCGCGATTCACGGATAGCCACTGTACCAATGGGTTATGCCGATGGTCTAAGAAGAAACGCTGGCCATATGGGCGGAAAGGTGATCATTCAAGGGCAGAAATTTCCAATTGTAGGAAACATTACAATGGATCAGTTTCTGGTTGACTGTGGTGAGATTGATATTCAATCAGGTGACGAAGTAACAATTATTGGATCACAAGGGACAGAGGAAGTCACTGCGGAAGATTGGGCTGCAAATTTAGGGACGATTCCATATGAAATTATTTGTGGAGTGGAAAGTCGCATTCCAAGAAGATACTCGTAACAGGGAGGGAAGAATGATTACGGAAATTCAAGGAATCAAAGTTGGTCATTGGACTAATCATGATGCCTTAACAGGATGTACGGTTATCTTATTTCCATCAGGAACTATTGCTTCCGGTGAAATCCGAGGAGGAGCTCCAGCTACGCGAGACTTTTCGCTTCTCGAACCTGGTCGATTAGTTCAGCATGTTAATGCCGTTGTCCTTTCGGGAGGTTCCGCCTTTGGGCTTTCTGCCTGTACAGGGGTGATGGACCTTCTAGAGATTGAAGGAATAGGATTCCAGACATCAAATGGGAAGGTTCCGATCGTGGTAGGTCTATCGTTATTTGACCTTAGCGTAGGATCCTCAAGCGTTAGACCTGGACCTGAGGAAGGCAAAGAGGCTTTTAATAACGCTTCGTCAACTACGGAACTAGGCAGAGTAGGTGCAGGGACCGGCGCTACAATCTCAAAATGGCGAGGAAAGAACTATGCTCAAACTGGAGGCTTAGGAGGAAGTATTCACCGAGATGACGATTTGATCGTTGCATGTTTGATAGCTGTAAATGCAAGCGGTGATATAGATGATGGGAATACCGTCAATGCTGTAACAGATGGAGACTTTGTATTCCCTGAGGTTACTCCTTTTGAGAACACGACTATAGGTGTTGTAGCCACTAACGCGAAACTAGAGAAAGAAGAGTGCTTCTTAGCTAGTCAAAGTGCACACGATGGCTATGCTCGAGCGATATTCCCTGCTCATACAAGCGGGGATGGAGATGCAGTTGTATTTGCTGCAACAGGTGAAATTGAGGCAGATTTAACAACCGTACGTGCCTTAACAACCCTGACAGTTGAGTCCGCGATCAAAAGCGTTCTACAACATGGCGATAAATGAAAGTTAACTCCTAAGCTAGGAACAATTCTTTGTCTGTCAAGGACTAACCTAAAAGCGTGGTCAGACTAAAAGCAAAGTCCGTACAGGACACATACGAAATAGCTACACAGGTAGCTCAATCTGTCACTGCGGGTGATCTAATCCTCCTGATAGGAGACCTTGGCGCAGGGAAAACAGCATTTGCAAAGGGCTTTGGCAAGGCAATTGGTGTTGAAGAGCCAATTACTAGTCCGACATTTACGCTAGCTAGAGAGTATAGAGGGGAACTAGATCTCCACCATTTAGATGTTTACCGTTTAGAGCAGATTGAGGAAGTTCGCGATTTAGCGTTACCCGAATTATTTGAAGGGAATTCGGTGACACTTATTGAGTGGGGGGATCAGATAATCTCAGCATTGCCAAAATCGCATTTGGAAGTCTCTCTGGAGTACGGGGATATTGATTCAGAAAGAATCATCAATATTGCTCCATCTGGCCAAGGATGGAACGACCGTATAGTTGCTCTTAAAGAGACTTTGATTCAATGGAGATTTGACGAATGCTGATTTTGGGTATCGAAAGTTCAACTACTCAGGTTGGTTGTGCAATAGGAGGGCACGAAGGTGTTCTAGCTTCCGCACATTCCTCTCGCGGAAAGAGACATGCCGAGAACCTCACGCCGCAAATTGATTTCGTTAGTAAACAGGCACGAATAGATCTAGATGAAATAAGTGTCGTTGCTGTAGATATAGGCCCAGGTTTGTATACCGGCCTTCGAGTAGGAGTCGTCGCAGCGATTTCTATAGCCTTTGGCTTAAATGTGCCGATGATTGGAGTGTCTAGCCTTGATCTAGTTGCATACCCTGCCCGCCACTGCCAAAAATTAATCGTTGCTGCCATAGATGCCCGACGCGGGGAAATATTTCACTCAAGTTATCGCCAAGTCCCAGGAGGGATCCAACGTGTAACAGAACCAGCGGTTAGTTCCCCAGAAGATCTGTCAGCCGAGTTACAAGCTCAAGGCGTTGAAGCACTGATGGTTGGTGATGGGGCGATTCGCTATCATCAACATTTCAATAGCCTCCGAGGTGTTGAACCAGCAGAGCCAGGATTAGCGTACCCTTCTGCTTCGTCACTTGTTCAACTTGCCCATGCCAAAGCTTTAAGAGAGGATTTCGTCAACTCTTCAGAATTGAAACCCCTTTATCTTCGAAAGCCAGATGCTTTAGAGTTAGAACAACAGCAGAGAAGAATCCGTAATGATTAATGAACTTGAATTCAAGTCACTTTCCCTGCAGGATTTAGAGTCACTAATGGGCATTGACGCGGAAGCTTTCTCTGAACCTTGGAGCAAAGCATTGTGGAAAAAAGAACTTACGCGTCCAAATAGGTTGTACCACGGGGCATTTCGTCAATGCGAGTTAATTGGATTCGCAGGCGGATTGATCGTAGAACAAGACTTTCACATTACGACCATAGCTACCGTACTATCGCTGCGCAGCAAGGGAATCGGCACTTTGGTTCTTTCAGGCTTGCTTCGAGCACTTTTTGAACACAAGGAAACTATTGATGGGGTGACGTTAGAAGTTAGAGCATCCAACGTTTCTGCAAAGACGCTCTATAATAAATTTGGATTTGCGCCTGTAGGCATCCGTCGGGGTTATTACCAAAGTGATGGTGAAGATGCTTTAATAATGTGGCTTCATGGGATAAGAAACACTTCGTTTAAGGAGAAACTTGGAAGAATTGAAGATGAAATTCTCAAGAGAGTCCCCACAAAAGGTTCCACAACATGACACATGAACTTGTTTTAGCCATAGAGACTTCTTGTGATGAAACTGCGGCCGCTGTTGTAGCTGAAGGGAGAAATGTGCTTTCCTCAATAGTCAGTAGCCAAGTAGATATTCACGCCCGATATGGGGGTGTTGTTCCAGAAGTTGCTAGTCGGGCACATGTAGATCTAATTGCTCCTGTAGTTGCGCAAGCGCTGGTAGAGGCCGGTATAGATCAAAATGACTTAGATCTGATTGCAGCAACACGAGGGCCGGGACTAATTGGTTCGCTGCTAGTAGGAGTAAGCGCAGCAAAATCATTGGCTCTGGTTTGGAAGAAACCGTTCATTGGTGTCAATCATCTTGAGGCGCACCTCTATTCATGTTTTCTAGAAGAACCAGACTTAGAACTGCCGCTTGTAGTGCTCTTAGTTTCCGGAGGTCACACAATGTTGGTAGCAATGGATGATCATTTGGATTACAGAATCCTTGGGGAAACACTTGATGATGCGGCCGGTGAAGCATATGACAAGGTAGCGAGATATCTAGGACTCGGATATCCGGGAGGCCCCATTATTGACCGATTAGCAGTCTCCGGCGAAGCAAAGATAGATTTCCCGCGACCAATGCTAAATGAAGGATATGATTTTAGTTTTAGCGGTTTGAAGACCTCAGTGATCAATTATGTACGAAAGCACCCTGAAACCTCCATTGAGGATATAGCCACCTCTTTCCAAGAGGCAGTAGTTGATGTTCTAGTCACAAAGGCTCGGAAAGCAGCGCTTGAGATTGGAGCCAAGGGCATATGTATAGGAGGTGGAGTAGCTGCAAATTCACGGCTTCGAGAAGCCGTACTAGACGCTTGTCTAGAGGAAGATCTCCAATCCTTCGTACCGAGCCGGTCATACTGTACTGACAATGCGGCTATGGTCGCCGCAGCCGCATGGAGAAGATACCATCAGGATGGCTCCAGTAGCCTCTTTACAGGAGCAGACCCGAATCTCCGACTTCCTGAGTAAACCCACGTAAACGGCAACTATCACCAACGGTTCAGATTTACAGGCATTTCGCTGAATAATTCCACCCTCCAAATGAGCATCAAAAAGGAAATTGAGGGACAATAACACAATGACCTCTAATGAAGAAACTCACGTAAACGATCTAATAGATACCTTTCTGGGAAGTAACGATCCTAAAAAAATGGATAACATAGCTTTTCGCGCAGCACGCTTTGATGCAGGTTTAGCGTGGATCCATTTCCCTGAAGGACAGGGTGGGTTAGGGATGCGACCAAATCTTCAAAGGATAATAGAAAGACGTATGCGTGAAGCCGGAGCTGAGCCCACCGACCCAACTACTTTCTTTATGTCACTAGCGGGTCCGACAATCTCTACCCATGGTAGTGAAGAGCAGAAAAAACGCTTCCTAAAACCTATGTTCACTGGGGAAGAGAGATGGTGTCAATTGTTCTCCGAACCAGGCGCAGGGTCCGATTTCGCTGGTTTAGCTTGCAAAGCAGAGCGTGACGGCGATGAATGGATAGTTAGTGGCCAAAAAGTTTGGAACACCCTCGCTCACCTCGGAGATTGGGGGATGTTAGTCACCCGAAGCAACCCCGAATTACCCAAACACAAAGGAATGACCTATTTCGCCCTTGACATGCACGCTGAAGGGGTAGAAGTACGTCCCCTTCGTCAGATTACTGGTGAAGCAGAATTTAACGAAGTTTATATTACCGAAGTTCGCATTCATGACGATAACAGAATCGGTGATATCGGGGAGGGTTGGCGAGTCTCCTTAACAACGCTAATGAATGAAAGGTCAGCTATCGGAGGCAGCAGTGGTGGAAGTACGTCTAAGCCAGGAATGGGTCCAATCAGTGACGCTGTGAACCTTTGGAAAAACTTGCCTGAAGAGAAGCAGAATAAAGCAACCTTAGATCGGCTGATGTCTTTGTGGGCCAAAGCAGAAACTCTCCGGTTAACTAATCAACGAGCATCACAATCGGCAAAAGCGGGGAATCCAGGACCTGAAGGGTCGATAGGGAAACTTGCATCGGCCGAACTAAATAAAGCCATCTATGAACTCTGTATGGATCTTATGGGGCCTGCTGGCCAAATTGACTTCGACTACACTTTCCGGAGACCAGACATCCTCTCAACCGATGGGGCAATACATGGTCCTAGATACGCGTTTTTGCGTGTTCGGGCTAACTCAATCGAAGGCGGAACATCTGAAATTATGAGAAATATCCTTGGAGAACAGGTACTGGGCCTACCAGGTGAACCCAGAGTTGATAAGGAGATTCCTTGGAGTGCGGTTCCAAGGAGTTAGATGCTTTCCGGTCTAAGAACTTTCTGAACCCCAGAGAGGATCGCGACCAGTTGTAGCAATTAATTTCTCTAAGACACTGGCATTGTCTGCGGTTGAAACAGCGGTTTTATAGCGTTCGCTGCTATGTGAACGGACAGCGGGAACTAAAGCTTCGGCGACTCGGAGAACATAAGTTGCTTGCTCTTCATCAATAAGATTCGGAACATTGCAAGCGCGACTGATATCCCATGAAAGGATAGTCGTATCAAAAATTCTAGCGTTTAACACAGATCGAGCTTTTGCTTCACCAATAGTAGAAGTAGCCATTCCGTCGAGTGCCCCTGGAGATCTCCACGCTTCTCTACAGAGTGACGCCGCGTGATTGTAGATACCAACTGGATCATCACCAATCAACTCCTTTGGATTTATCAGGTCTAGATTCGGGTCGCCCTCCTCACGTAAACCAAAGGAGGTAAAGAGAAGTGTTGAAGCTACTAACTTATTGATAACATCGCGCACTGACCATTTATCGCAAGGTGTTGGAAAGTCGAGTTGTCCAGTCTGAATAGCAGCGATGACGGCTGAAGCTCGAGTCTGTGCTAAATCAAGAATTCGCAAGGGGTCAGGAAAAGAAGCCACAAAGAATAACTACCACTAATTAACTATCAACGCACTTCCCAAATCACTTTTACTGAAGTCGGAGAAACCGTTCAATTTCTGTCTTTCTAATTCAAGGTCTAATCTCGTATAGAACGATATGGAGGAAATATGAGTGAAAATGCAAAGAAAGCTTATGAAGCAATGTTGGCAACTGTTGGGGATGAAGCAGTTGCGGGTGACTGGTTTGAGATAACTCAGGAAAGAATCAATGACTTTGCCGATACAACAATTGATCACCAATTTATACACATTGATCCTGAGCGGGCTTCGCAAACACCCTTTGGAGGCACAGTTGCACATGGATTCCTCACACTTTCTATGCTGGTACATCTGTCAACGAGTATTCCGGTTGAATCTCCACGAATGGAAGGTGTGCTAATGGGTATCAATTACGGGTTGAATAAGGTTCGGTTCATAAACCCTGTACCTGCAGGTTCGAGGGTTCGCGCGACAGCTCAAGCTGTTGATGTGGTTCTTAAAGGGAATGCCGTGGACATGACACGAATGATGACAGTTGAAATCGAAGGTCAAGATAAGCCGGCATTAATTGCCGAGTGGATTGGCCGGACTGTTTTCGCATGAGCGTTCCTGTTGAGAAAGAGGATTTAATTCAAACCATACAAACGTTCGGTCCTTCAGCCTATCTAATAACCTCTGCTGTGGACGATCATCCCCATGTCACTCATTTAGGTTTCACGATAGTGGAACAATCCCTCCGAGTTCAGCTTGGGAAGCGTAGTACCAAAAACGTCCAAAAATGCCCTTTCGTCACGATTCTCTGGCCACCTCATGAGCAGGGGGGTTACAATCTGATAGTTGATGGAACTATCACTCGGACGGATGATGAACCTGACGAATGGGAAGTAATATTTCAATCAGCGATCTTGCACCGTCCCGCCAAATCCGCTTCGGCTGGAGATGATTGCGGTTCAGACTGTAAGCCCATTTAGATTGTTCAGGAAGGGTGAACATGGAGTATAAACGACTCGGTAGAACAGGTCTCAAAGTTTCTCGTTTGTGCCTTGGAACAATGACTTTCGGTAATCAATGCGACGAGAAACTTTCTCATTCAATCCTTGACTATGCGGTTGACTCAGGGATCTCTTTTATTGACACAGCTGACATATACCCTGCAAATGGCAAACCAGAACTTGTTGGAGAGACTGAAAAAATTATCGGTCGCTGGATCCCTGCTAAACGTGATGACGTTGTCCTAGCAACAAAATTCTGGGCGCCCACTGGGAAAAACCCGTGGCAAGGTGGATCCAGCCGACGTAATATAAGAGATTCTGTGGAAGCTTCGCTTCGAAGACTTCAGACTGACTACATAGATCTATACCAAGTGCACTTCCCTGATTATGAAACGCCTGTGGATGAAACACTTGGGGCGTTAGATGACCTTGTCAGTGAGGGGAAAATCCTCTATGCAGGGTGCTCTAATTACCCGGCATGGCTTTTAGCGTTAACGTTAGGCGCTGCTGAAACAGCATCCTGTATTCGTTTTGATTCTGTGCAACCCAGATACAATCTTTTGTTTCGTCAGCCAGAACGTGAACTTCTCAAATTATGCGAATTCGCGGAGATAGGTGTTATACCCTACAACCCACTTGCAGGTGGGTTTCTTACAGGTAAGCATCAGCGAACCGGTCCAGCGGAAGGTTCTAGGTTTACATTAGAAGGTGGTCAAGGAGACCGGTATCTAGAAAGATATTGGAGTGACCAGAAGCACGATGTGGTTGACTCTTTGAAACCGCTCGCCTCTCAAGCAGGGATATCTCTGGCCCACTTAGCCGTAGGTTGGGTTTTGTCTAATCCTGTAATCACATCACCCATAGTTGGAGCTACTAAACCTTCTCAGTTGGATGATGCACTTAACGCTATTGAAAACCCACTAGACGAAGATTTAGTTTCGGCCGTTAATGAATTAACAATTAACTTCCGCAGAGGAGACGACTCTCGGTGAATTCAGCCCTATGAGGATTCGTGTCTCATCAGGGTTAGGAGATCTTGGATGCTTCCCATGATTTTTTCAACATTTTCAATATCGTCGTCGGAATCTAGAAAAAATGGATCCCCAAACCGTACAGAAACTACCGGTCTTCGAAGGCGGGGGACCGGCAATGATTTCCCCAAAGGCCAAACCAGGTGGGACCCCTCTATGGCAACTGGGACAATCTTCGCTCCTGTTGCGCGAGCGATTCGTGAAATTCCAGGGCGTCCTTGCCCAACGCCATGAGGTCTCTCTTCGGCAGGAACAAGCCGACCCTCCGGCATAATCGCCACTGCATAGCCTGCATTCAATTTTGAGATAGCTCGTCGTTCCGCTTCTTCGCGAGTTTGGCGAGAAGTCGGTATGCACCCGTTACGTTTAAGCCATCCCCCTATTAGTGGTTTCTCAAAAAGGTCCGCCCTGATAAGGCAATGACAGTTAATTCCACTTCGGGAGAAAACCGCCCAAGCAATAATCACATCAAAGAAACTTCGGTGGTTCGCAGCGAAAAGAATAGGTGCATCTTCAGGTAAAGGGATGTCTTCTTCTTGAAAATCATTCTTGGCGAAAAACCTTGCAAGTAGTGACATGTATTTCCCGCTCCTGCGAAAAGCTCGGATCTGCTTAATTGGTTTCATCACATACTCCATAAGGATCAGTTTGCGAACTCTTCACCTGAAACAACTTCAGCAATGAAATCCTCAATCCGCAGTTCTTGCTCACTAGTCTGCCCCCCCATAGCAAGAAATTTTTCCATAAGTTTCCTGCCATTCGTAGATCTATTTCTTTCATTGAATAGGTTGTTCTCCTGAATGAGGCCTTTTTCAAAATCGGGGAGAGTTAACTGAAGAGCTTTTTTCGCTGCGCGCACAGCCGCAGGATCGAAACTAGAGACCCTTGCGACGAAATTATTGACAAAAGTGTGAAGTTCGCTGGAAGGAAGCGATCGATTAAAATATCCCCATCTTTCACCAGTTTCGGCATCCAGATCTAAACCGCCGACGATCAGTTCGACCGCTCGAGAATAACCAATCAATTTAGGGAGCCTTTGCGTACCCCCGCCTCCTGGAATAATGCCGATAGGAACTTCCATCTGGTTCATCACTGCTGATTCAAGGGCAGCGAAGCGGAGATCACAAGCCATTGCTATTTCGCTGCCACCACCGCCAACTCTTCCTTCAATGACGCATACTGTAACCTTGGGCATAGTTTGGAATCTTCCACACATTTCATCAAAAACCGTTAAAGAATCTACGGGTCCTGTTCGCGTTCCGCTATCCATTTCAAGGAGAGCTTCTACATCAAAATGAGCGATAAAAAAATCGGGGTTCCTGCTTTCTAGAACAACTATTGTGCTCGAATTATCCTTTTCAGCCCACTCTGAGAATCTAATCAAGTCAATGAGCAGGGATTTGGTAATCAAGTTTATCGGTGGGTTATTTATTGAGACACGTATTGCTCGTCCGGTACGCCTTACCTCCAAGTGGCCGTATTCGTTGCTGGCGGGATCATCCGACACGGACGATAACCTTTCCCCATGTTTTTCGATCAGCGAGACTCTGGATAGCGGTGCCCCCTTCGGCAAATTCATATGGTGGGAAAATCAGTGGATCTACGACTCCTGTTTCAGACAATTCTAAAACGGAGACCATTTGATGGTGAAGTGACTCGGGATTTCGCATAAGTGAAGCACCCCAATGGACCCCAACAACGCTGTAGTTTTTCAAAAGCATGTGGTTTGCTGGAAGATCGGGGATTCCAGCGACAAAACCGATAATTAAAAGCCTTCCATCCCATGCCATGCATCTTCTAACCTGATGGGTTGTTTCGCCACCAACAGGGTCATAGGCAACATCAACACCCCCATTACTAAACTCTCGAACTTTCTCAACCCAGTCAGGTGTTGATTGGTGGTCAATGACGTGATCGGCTCCTAGTAGGAGAGCTTGAGCTACTTTGTCTTCCCCTCCAGCTACAGCGATTATGGTCGCTCCAGCAGCTTTACCCAACTGGATTGCAGCCGAGCCCGTTCCGCCGGAGGCTCCGGTTATTAGCAACGTCTCTCCAGCTTGAAGAGAAGCTCTTTCATGAAGGGCAAACCATGTCGTTCCGTAATTTACAGGGACGGCGGCTGCCTTCTCATAAGCAAAATTGTCAGGAATTTTCCATAGTCCGGAGGCAGCTACGTTAACTGTTTCAACTAACCCACCACCAAGCATCATTACTCTGTCACCTATGGAAACGTTTACCACGTCAGGCGCTATTTCAGTTACTATCCCCGCGCTCTCTCCTCCAGGAATCCACGGTAAAGACGGTTTGATTTGATATTCACCCCGGCATTGAAGCACGTCTGGAAAGGAAATCCCAACAGACTGTATTGAAACACGTGCTTGTCCCTCGCCTAATTCTCCGGGTTCAGGCAGGTCATTTATCTTTAGAACGTTTATGGGGTTCCCTAATTCTTCCACTTGCCATGCACGCATGGGTAAAGACTAGTTCACGTACACATTTGAGCATAAATTACGCTGGTCTTAAGTTCCTGTATTTCGGAGGTTGAAATGAGAACATGCTTGCTGGCCAGAGGGGGGTTATTCAGTAAGCATGTTCTGATGGCAGTTAAGCTTTGAGAGGTTTTCTAACGGGCGTTAAGATTGTGGGGGCCTGAGAGTTTCCCTTTCGGACCTCTGTTGTGCTTGCCTTTGCTCTCATCAAGAGGGCGATTAACGATTTCTTCAGCTTTTTCCTGAATACCTGAAGCTAGTTCAAGTGCTT
>MDTE01136515.1_pt1 | contig 11159 bp, 10 predicted proteins | sample 811231 | NCBI WGS metagenome assembly MDTE01 (sample SAMN05326651, study PRJNA326480) | marine metagenome | isolation source: seawater | place: Indian Ocean: Red Sea | collected 2010 | reverse complement strand
GTGTCCTGTTCCCATTGGCTTCATTGGCAATATACCTGTTTCTCAACAAGATCCTGATTGAGAAGGTTAAGGAAAAGAAATTCCAGAGTGTTATAACTTTCATTGTGTTAGTTTATGGGGTTGCCTCGGTCTTGAGTTTTAACAAGACATAATATACCTTTTAGGTTTGCCTCAGTCGCCGGAAATGATGGTTTGTAGAGAGCCTCTACGCTTGAAACATGGAGGAGGAGTCGCGTTTCATCATTTCATGCAGGATTTCCGCAATCTCGTCTCTCATCAAATAGCTGGGAATCTGTTCACCCCTCACTAGGCAATCCCGCACGGCTGATCCACTGATTGGTTGTATTTTCTGGTTTTCGCCCGGGGCCGAGGGGTTTTCCATGGTCGTCATGCCGTTGATTGAAGAAACAGTTTCAAACGACAAAATATTTACACCCAGATTTATGGAATCAAACGCCTTCAGTGAGGCATCCGGCGCATAAAAGTCACCAACACCCGTATGATCTCTTCCAACAATGAAGTAATTGCAGCCATAGTTTTTTCGGCATATCGCCGTGAAAACTGCTTCCCTTGGACCACAATATCTCGAGTACGTGTCAAAGGCTCCGATTACAGCGCCGCAGGATCCATAGAAATTGCTCCGGATCAATGCGTTATAACACTCGATGATGGGGCGTGACAAAAAATCACCGGCCTTTTTGATGCCCGTTACTGGGGAAATGAAAATGGCGTCCCCCTTGGAATCCTCCAAGGCTTTTAGTTGAATGCACTCATGCCCGCGGTGGGGAACATTTCTTGTGTGGAATCCTACGACATTGGACCAACCATTCTGGCTGAAAATGCCTCTTGTTTGTCTGGGGGTTAATTCATAACAGCAGTCGGCACTGTTCTTGTGCTTCCGAGGCAACAAGACCGTTCCTGAGATAATGCAATTGCCTCCGGCAAAAAATTCTTTGACGCCGGGATGTCTCTCGTCATCAGTCCCAAACCAGCCTTGGGCAACTTTATGCATGTCTTGGATTTCCTCAATAACTGGTGATTTGATGACTGCATGGAAAGATTTGTCTTGGGAGAATTGAAGTGAAATATATTTCCGTCCGGCGATACCTTTCTTGTCCGCCTGTTCTGCTTGAAAAATGATTGGCATCGTCCACTCGGAGCCGTCCAGCAGTCGATTCTCATTCAAAACCAGGGACAACTCCTCGAGGTTCATGAATCTATCAAGAGGCGAATACACACCGTTGGCAATCTGCACCACATCTGATTTAACTTTTCCATTGATATTTATGGCGGGGCAATTCGATGAATCCAAGTCAACGTCATCACTTAAATACATGTTTATCAGCCGTCCGCCGTGGGGTGGGACGATATTGTTAGGCGGGTTTTCGAACAGAAAGTCCTGCTCAAGTTGCTGGGGCTTGTTGTTTACTTCACTTATGAGATTCGACAGGATCCTGACGCAGTTGGGGGGATTTAGGCCAATGGCGGCCTCGGCGGCCAAGACAAGCCCGGTGGCTCCATCCTCCAGTGTTCTCACGACGTCGTGGATTTCAGCTCGGGTAGGTTCTGTTTTTTCAACCATTGTTTCCAATAAATTGGTGGCCACATAAACAGGTGTACCGATTCTCTTGGCTGTATTCAAAATATGGGATTGCGCAAATGGAATTTTGGTTAGTGGCACATCCCTCGACAAGTCGCCCCGGTCAATGAGAATGGCATCACTTTCAGTGCAAATTGATTCCAGATTAGTGATTGAAAGACGGCTTTCAACCTTGGAAATAACACAGATTGGATAGTTATACATTTCCCTCAGTGCCAATACATCTCCGCCGCTGGAACAAAAAGAAAGAAACATGGTGTCCAGTTTCAGTCGGTTGGCGATTTCAACTGCCTTCAGGTCCTTGTCGGTAAATGCCGGCATGCTGATCGCTCTGTCAATGCCAATGCCCTTGTTGCTTCCAACCACCCCACTTTTAAGAACCCGGGCGATCAGCTGTCTGCCTTCAATTCCAGTAATTTGAACCAGTGCGGAATTGAAATCAATTTTCAACAGGTCGCCCGGCAGCAAGATCTTATGAGGATTTGATATGTTCAGCGGGATGAGTTCTTGGTCATGAGTTCCTGAACAATCGCAAAACCTGATTTGCTCTCCAGAGTTGATTTGCATCGAATTATTGCTGATGGGGCCGGTCCTGAGTTGGGCGCCCTCCGTGTCGATGCAGATTTTTTTTTCAGTCCAGCCTTGTACCGTTATGATTATATCCTCCAACTCATCGATCTTTGTGTGAGACAGGTTGATGCGAAACAAGTCAACGCCCAGCCGGTCCATTTGTGCCACGACATCCCTGGTGAGTGATGAGGGACCTAGGGTTGCGATAATTTTTGTTTTTTCCATGGCTACATGATTTTGGCGATAAAATTGATTATCTTGCTTGCGGAGTTCTCCGCCGTTTCCTTATCTGTGTCGATGGTGAGCTCGGGGGACCAGGGTTCCTCGTAGGGGGTTTTGGGATCCACGCCAATCAAATTTTCAATTTCTCCGTAAAAGGCTTTTTGGTATAGGCCCTTTGTATCTCTTTTCATCAAGGTTTCCATGCTGGCTTGCACGTAAACCTCTGTATAATTCGTCCCGAACGTTTCCCTTGCCTTCTGTCTGGTTTTGCGGAAGGGGGCAATGACGGCTACTAGAAGAAACTCATATTCGTTCGCCAGATTCCTGCATATCTGTATGACACGCAGATTGTTTTGGACAATTTCAGACTCGGTGAATTTCTGGACCTTCATGGTTTTTCGGACATCATCACCGTCAATAATCCTGCTCTTTACACTTTTTGAGTTGAGAAATTCAGACACCTTTTCAGCCAGCGTAGATTTGCCCGCGCCTGACAGGCCGGTGAGCCAGATAATTTTACAATGGTTTGGGGGCATTGGAATGGGGGGCAGTCGAGTGCTGTTTTTCGTGGTATATGTTGATGAGGGATTAATACTTTATCCTGTTTTTAATTTGGGAAAAAAACAGTTCCAATAGGGCATGGTAAGAGTTCGGCCAATTGTCTGGGGAGGGGAATTTGGAGTATCTTGACCTATGGATCTTTGAATTGTATCTCCCTGCAAAGTGGGCCTGGTATTCCTTTTCCGTGATGTTCATGTTCAAAAACTTGTTTAATTCCTTGTGCACGGTCGGGGAGGCCAGCATCAAGTCCTTGCCGTTGATCCTTAGTATTCGTTGATCATCCTCGATGAGGTCGCAATGTATATCGATGAACATGTTGATATACGTATAAAACCAGCACATGAGGCCAAAAAGTGTCTTGAAGGGCAATTTGTCCTGCCGGGGGGGGAGTGGCATTTCCTGAGCGCTGGAGTATTGTTGTTTGCTCATGTATGACGTGATAACATCCCTCGGGTTTTTCGATAAAAAAATTATCTTGGAGGAAGGGAATAATCTCAAGATGACAGGAAGCCACACGGTGTCACAGTGTTCACAGAATATCCATTGCTTCCCTTCCCTTCGCCGAATTGTTTTCATCCTCTTCCCAAGGAAGGTTTCAATAAAGGACTTGATTTCCGAGTCTGAGGCGTTGTTATAAAAAAATTTATGGAGCACCCGGCTTTTTGTGGTCCACGTGGACCTGTGCTCATAAAACATTTCATCCTTGTAAAACTCCCTGTGGATTGAAAAGTGCTTCGCAGACAATTTAAAGTATCTGTCGAGTGCATCCACCCCGCATCGTCCGGTTGACATCACCCAAGTCAGTTCTGCGTTTTTCTCGTCTCCAATCAGCGGGTCGAAGTTGTTGTTCTGCAGGATCCGGTTCAGGGATTTGATGAATTCAACTTGGCGCTGGCGCACAGTGTCATAGGAGTTGGCCTTTACAAAGTTCCTGTAGACATCAATGCTGGAACTGTATTGCCTGTCGAGGCGGTGCCAGTAGTAATCAGTGAACGATAAGATGTTCTGCAGGGCGATAAGCTCCCTGTAGTAAATGCTCCTCCGCTGGTGATGTTTCCGCGTGGCAGTGCAGTAGGCAATCACAAGGAGATTTATCACGTTTTTGAAAAACCATTTTGCGAGCTGCTTGAGGATCAAGGCGTATCGCTTTAAATTATCCATGCAGAGCACCCTTCTTCGTCCGGATTGTGGATTTCATCCCGAGGGCAATGAATGAAGCATGATTCGTTTTCGCCAGCTTTTTGCAGGGCCCCGGAAGCACAAACTGAATTCTTTGCGGCACGATTAGTTTGTGGTTGAGGCTTGTTTCGGCTTGAGGCGTTTTTGCAGACTCAAGTCCAGTTGAAGGATGGGCGACCACAGCAAGGCCCATACTCGGTCGAAGGCGGTAACTTCCGTTTGCGAGGCTTCCGCATTTTTTCGAATGCAAAGCAGGCTGTCCTCCAAGCCCACCCGGCTGAAATGTGGGTTGCGCCTTAAGAAACGGTCAATGGGCCAACAAACCCCCTTAAACCTGATGGCGTAATCGTGAAAGCACGCGATGCCTCCGGTATTAAGCAGGCGGAGCCACCGCAAGTCCTCCATCACATGGCGAATTTTGTGTGAGGCATCCACGAGGATGAAGTCAAATTGCTCCCTTGCCGCTTCGGCATGGGTGAAGGCCGTCACGCTGGGCATGACCCGAAAATCAATGAGCTGGCTGTCCAGCCCATTTTGAGCCAGATTTTTTTTGACGATGTTCATTTGGTCGTCGAAGTACGACATGGTGTCGACAACGGTAAACTGGGGGCGGGACTCCTCTGTGAAACATTTCATCATGAAACAGAGTGTTCCTCCTGCTGCGGTGCCGACCTCCAAGTGCCGCCCCTTCAAATCCGCGGCTTGAATCCACTTCCTTAAGCCCGACAGTTCCTGCCCGGACATCTCAGGACTCAATGACTTGGAGCATGGACGGCTTCCCACAGCGTGTTGCTTCGGCTCCAAATCCCATCTGATTTCAGGGTCGAGGCCGAGCAAGGGGCCGTATCATACTGACGAGTCCATGGGCAAGAAAAACCATGCGCGTAGTCGGTGATTCCACTTCAGCTTGATTGTGGATTCAGTCAAACTATGATGGCCTGCGTGACGAGTTTCGAAAATGAAAAACTTTCTGACGAGTATTTCAAAGCAGAGCGTAAGCTTCAGCGAAATCGATGGGCTGATTTCGTCAACCGGGTGAAGGCTTTGTGCGATCACGTGGCTCCCGGAAATTTTGGTGGTCTGTACGAGACGGTGCGCCCCTACAGCATGATGAGCCGTGCCAGGCTCAGGGGCATTTACGATGGCATTAGGGGCTTGGCGCAACGTGACATTCCCGGAGATTTTGTGGAATGTGGGACAGCCAAGGGCGGATGTGCCGCGTTGATGGGATTGGCCTCCAAGCAGCAGCAGTTGAGTCGCAGCCTGTGGGTGTTTGATACATTTGAGGGATTGCCTCCGCCAACTAAGGATGATCCTGATTTTGATCTGGCCAAAGCTTGGGAGGGAGAGTGCCGGGGCGGTTATGATGAGGTGCAGGATTTGTTTGACCGGCTTGGGGTCCTGGAAGAAATCACCATGGTCAAGGGTTTGTTTCAGGATACGGTGCCTACGGCTGAGGTACGGCAAATTGCCCTGCTACATTTGGACGGCGATTGGTATGACAGCACGATGGTTTGTCTGGCACATCTCTATGATAAAGTGTCTCCGGGGGGCATCGTTCAAATTGATGACTACGGACACTGGGCTGGAGCACGAAAGGCCCTGCATGAATTCATGGATGCGCGAAATCTGGATGTTGACTTGCGGTATCTGGATTATTCGGGCCGGCAGTTTGTGAAGCCGGGTTGAAATAGGGCGTTTTTCTCGAGTGAAGCTGGCCTGAGAACGGGTTTAGCTTGACGGTGTTCTGGAATGATTTTCCAATCGGCTGGTGAGGTGATGCTCCCCAATCATACTCTAAATTCATGAATCAAGGATGAGTGGTCTCAATGGGAAATGCTTGACCGGTAAACGGCTGATTTTGTTTGACCTAGACGGGGTTCTATTAAACTCGAGGGAGAACATGAGTTTCGCGTGGTCGAAGGCTTCTGAGGCAGCGGGTATTGATGTGGATTTTGAGGCGTACTTCAGGGAGATTGGCCGGCCGTTTTCCTCCATTCTTCGAAGGCTCGGAATCGCGGATCCGGATCACGTGGTCGAGTCCACTTTTCGTGTGGCGTCCATGGAGCGCCTAGATCTCCTTAGTTTTTATCCCAAGGTTCGCCGTGTGCTGGTTCAACTGAGTTCCGAGGATTTTATGCTGGGCATTGTCACATCCAAGGATAAATTGCGGACCAACGCCATCATAGCCATGTTGCCGGTGGAGTTTGACTGCGTGCGCTCCCCGAATGACAGTTTTCGGGGCAAACCCGCGCCTGACCATTTGTTGATGGCGATGGCTCAGGCCAATGTGGATCCGTCTGAAACCTTGTACGTGGGGGATATGGATGCAGATTATGAGGCGGCGACGAGGGCAGGAGTGGACTACGCGCATGCCTCTTGGGGATACGGAGAAGAGCCGGAGGGTGATTGTTGGTTGCTGAGGGATATGGGGGATCTTGTGCAGACTGATCAAGTGGCCCAAACGGAAGGAAACAAAGGGGGAGAATGAAAGTCGTTGGCATTATCCCATGCCGATTCGGGGCTTCCCGGTTCCCCGGCAAATCTTTGGCAGATATCCACGGCAAGCCGATGATGTGGCACGTTCATCGCCAAGCGTCTAAGGTGGCGATGCTGGATGAAACTTGGGTTGCCACGGACGATGATCGGATCGCGCAGGCGTGCGGGGAGTTGAGTCTTCCGGTGGTTATGACCCATTCGGACCATCCTACGGGAACGGACCGGTTGGTGGAGTGCGTGTCAATGATCGACGCGGATATTTACGTCAACGTACAGGGAGACGAGCCGATGATCGAGCCTGAGGCCATTGAACTTGTGGCGATGGCCATTGTTGAAAACCGGGATGATCGGGTCATGGCTTCCAATGGATATCAGGATATCGCCGATCCATCGGAGGCGGTGGATGTTAATGTGGTGAAGGTCGCCCTCAAGGTGGATGGGCTGGCTTTGGCGTATTCACGGTTACCGATTCCGTTCCCAAGGGGAGGCACGGGACTCTATCGGCGGCAGTTGGGTCTTTATGCCTTTCGCAGAAAGGGATTGGAAATATTTGGCGATCACCAGCCAGGACCAGTCGAGCAAGCTGAGGGTGTTGAAATGTTGCGGTTCATCGAGCATGGGTTTGAAGTGGCGATGGTGAAGACACCTGCAGACCATGCCGTGTCGGTGGACACGCCCGAGGATTTGGAACGGGTACGTTCACTCATGGCTACTGATTAATTCGGTTATTTCCATCAATGTTTTTCAAGAAACGTCCCCGTTGGATCTCGGAGGAGAATTGGCGCAAGTGGCTGTGGCGGCGTGATCGGGGAAAACAGTTGCGAAGGCAGGTGGGCAGGTATTTGGTGAACCCGAAGCTGGGCTCTGCGTATTCGGCATATCGACGGGCAATTCGGACACGCGATTGGGAACTGGTTCGAGAGCGGGTTCAGGTGGTGGCGGCTCTGGCAGATTCATGCGGTCATTGGATCACCGTTAAGGAAATGATCTCCGCATGGTCCCAGTTGGGCGACTATGAAGAAAGCCAGCGCCTTTGGCTGAACCGACTGAACCGAATGCCAAAGACCTTCCCCAACGAGTGGCAGGGAGAGGATTTGACTGGGAAAAATGTTCTTGTCCAATTGCACCCCTCGAATCGGCAGGGGCTTTCTGTGGGATATCGGCGGGCTCGGTTGATGGGGAGGGTGATTGAGCCTGCCAGACGGGTCGCAGTGAACGTGGAGTCACGTTTGGTTGAAACTTTTCGGCGGAGTTTTCCATCCATCGAGATGTGGGATTCCACCGCAGACCTGAACGGGGATGAGTTTGATTTTGTTATTCTTCCAGATCGAATGATGGCGCATTTTTTGCCAACCACCATTGAGCCAAACAAGCCGGGGGATTTTTTGGTGCCAGATCAGGCTTTGGTGAAACAATTGCGGAAAAAATATCTGGCGGATTCACGATGTCGTGGAAGTAAGCAGTTGATCGGGGTTTGTTGGCACAGTTCGCATTTTGCGAAAGATTCGCCAAGCTTGGAGCATTGGGCTGGGTTGATGGGGCGAGTGGACGCGGGCTTTGTCTCACTACAATATGGCGATGTGGACTCACATATAAGCGTGCTGGGCAGAGGCAACATCATTGTGGACGAGGCTGTGGACCAACTGGTGGACATGGATGTTTTTGCGGCTCAAGTGGCAGCCTTGGATGGTGTGATTACCATCGTCAACACCCTCGCCCATGTGGGTGGGGCGTTGAATGTTCCAACCGTGGTGGTGCGTGATGACATGTTGAGGCGTGAGTGGCCGGTGACCAGCGACCGCACCCCTTGGTATCCTCAAGTCAGAATCGCCGGCAAGGATGGAAGGAATTGGGACGAGGTTCTTGATGAAGCTTGGGGCAAGTTGCGTGAAATGACAGGTGTGCCGCGGTAGCTTCCAATTGGCTCAAGAATGCCATTAATCCGGGACAGTGGAGCGGTGGCGCATTCTGTGAATCGGCACGTTCAGATAATATTTTCTGAAAAGTTGAATGTACCCCAACAATGAAACTGGAAACTTGTCCTGCCGAGGGACGTACCAGGAATTGACTTGAGTGCGCCGTACTCTTTTGTAACCGGAGGATTTCATTAACCAGTGGACTTTCCAGTCTATGGCCCAATCTTCGATGAGGCATAGTCGCGGCCGAAGCCGGCTCAAGGTTGCTCCTTGGAGAACCTCCAACTCAAAGCCTTCAACATCAATGGAAAGAAAATCAATTCGTTCGTAACCAGCATTTTCCACGAGCGCATCGAGCGTTCTTACCAGGACATTTCGTGTTTCGGCAAAATCATGCCCGGGCTTGGCGCCGTCTGGATTAAGGGAGGAAAGGGCATCTTTTTTATGGGAGATGTGGAACTCTGCCTCGGAACCATCCAGCTCCGGGGGGCCACAGGCGACCTCTTCCACTTGGGCCTTGCGCTCTTGACGCAATTGTTCGGCCTTCTCCGCGAGCGGTTCCACAAGCAGACCCGTCCAGCCTTTTTGCTCCAGTGCCCATGTTTGTGAATCCTTCACGGGGTCATTCGCGCCGATTTCGACAAAGATGCCCGGCTTGTCACCCAGATACTCGAGGACAAGCGGAACTTCGAGGGAGCCATCCCTAATGACCGCTGGTGACAGAAGCCAATTATGGCAGGGGGAATGATTTAAAACGGGCTTCAACATCACTCACAAAGATGTGGCGAACTTATCAAGGGAAATTCTGTTGTGGTCTCCTAGGCTTCTGAACAGGGCGGACAGTCTAACGGGGAAGGGCCGGGAAATCAATGGCTGTTACGTGATTCGCATGGCTTTCGCTTGAATGAGAAACAACGGGGTTTTAGAGTCGGCGCGACGTGGATTGGCGCGGTTTATTGAATTTCGATGAGGGAGGTTGGGGGTTGCGGCTGCAATGAGTGATGGCGGCGACTACATAGAGCAAGCCAAGGCGGTGCTCGGGACTGAGATTGACGAGCTACAAAGGTTGTCCGGCAGGATTGGCCAAGGTTTCGTTCGGGCTGTTGAAGTGCTACAGGAGTGCCTGGACCGGCAGGGGAAGATTATCATTATCGGCGTCGGCAAGTCTGAGAATATCGCTACAAAGGTATGCGCAACCTTTAACAGCACAGGGGCGCCGGCCGTTGTGCTTAGCTGTCAAAACGCCCTACATGGAGACCTTGGCATTGTCACCGAGGGGGACGCGGTGTTGGCGTTGAGCTACAGCGGAGAAACGTCCGAGCTGCTGAGCCTCTTGCCACACATCAAGCGGCGGATAGGCTGTCTGATTTCCATGACGGGCCAGCCGGATTCCCCGCTCGCCACGGACAGTGACATTGTTCTAGATGTTGGGGTAACGGCCGAGGCATGCCCCCTGAACTTGGCGCCGACATCCAGCACTACCAATATGCTGGCCTTGGGGGATGCCTTGGCCATGGTGTTGCTGCAGGCCCGGGGGTTTCAGGCTGAGGATTTTGCTGAACTCCATCCGGGTGGCTCATTGGGGCGTCAACTTCTCACGCGAGTGAAGGACATCATGCGGCATGGGGATCGACTTGCACTCGTGGCACCCGCCGACACGGTGGCCATTGCCCTGGCGGCCATGAAAGAATGCAAGGCCGGGGCGGTGGTGGCCATCAATGCCGACGGGGGATTATGCGGGATTTTTACCCACGGAGATTTTGTTCGTGCCTATCAGGAGAATTGCGACATCGCAGGTGACCAGATTTTGAATCACATGACGGAGAATCCGGTTGCGATCCAGGGAGACAAGCTCGCGACAGAGGCTGTGCGAACATTCGAAAAGCATCTCATTGATGAGATTGTGGTTGTTGATTCCACAAACAAAGTGATTGGCCTTGTTGATGTGCAGGACTTGTCCCGCACACGGATGTTCTGAAAACCGAATGCCTTTGCCCGATCATCGAGATGTGGCGCATCCCAAGTTGCTTTTCGTCAAGCTCAAGCATATCGGCGATGCATTAATTTTGACACCCACGTTGAGGGCGGTTCGGGATATTTACCCTCAAGCGGAAATCTGGGTGGTGGTGCGCAAGGGGTCGGAGGGCATCTTGGCTGGATGCTCTGCCATTGATCACTTGTTGACGGTGGCTTCGAGGGAATCCGAACGTCGGACGGTAGGGGATTTTTTGAAAGATCTAAAATTGGGCCTGCATTTGCGCCGACAACGGTTTGACTTTGCCTTTGATCTGACCGATGGCGACCGGGGGCGCTGGATGGTGGGGCTTGCACGCGCAGCGAGACGGTGTGTGTCAACCACCAAAGGGTCTTTTAGTCGGTGGTGGGGATTATGGATGGATCATCAGTCTGCCCCTTGGAGCGGAGGGCATCGGGTGGAAAAGGATTTTCATTTGACCTCCGAGTTGATCTCTTTGGGTGGAGAAGTTCCTCGATTGTGTTTTGAGGCGGATCGTTCAGCTGTTCCTTCTGCCATGCGAGAGGTGAAGGATTTTGTGGTTTTGCATCCGGGGTCGCGTTGGAAAAAAAAAAGGTGGCCCTTGTCGCACTGGCTG
>MDTE01059465.1_pt1 | contig 11159 bp, 10 predicted proteins | sample 811231 | NCBI WGS metagenome assembly MDTE01 (sample SAMN05326651, study PRJNA326480) | marine metagenome | isolation source: seawater | place: Indian Ocean: Red Sea | collected 2010 | reverse complement strand
GGGGTCATGAAGAGTCTAGCTAGTAGGAGAGGGGAAATTGTTAATATGACAGCTTCGGGTTCAGGTTCGATGATAGAGTCCGTGATACCGACTAGGGGATTAATAGGATTTGAATTTGAGCTTTTAAATATGACAAGTGGCCATGGAATAATGTCCCATCTTTTTAAGGAATATGCGGCCAAAGTTGGCGAGATTGCTGGTAGGTCATCAGGCACATTAGTTTCCATGGAAACTGGTGTGGCGATGGCATATTCACTTGATGCTCTCGAGTCTAGAGGAAAGTTGTTCGTTGGTGCGGGAGAGAATGTGTATGAGGGTCAGATCGTAGGGGAGAATCCAAGGGCAGATGATCTTCCTGTGAACCCAACAAAAGAAAAGCACCTCACTAATCATAGGTCCAGCGGAGACGGGAAAGGGATACAGTTGTCACCGCCAATAAAATTTTCACTTGAAAGAGCGATTGAATACATTGCTACGGATGAATTAGTTGAAGCTACTCCGGAGAATGTTAGGCTGAGGAAGAGAGTCCTTTCTGCGGTGGAGAGGAAAAGGGAGGCTCGAAAATCTATAACTTAAAAAGAATTTTGTTATGAGTGCAGAATTAAGAATCCAAGAATTAGGGTTAGAGCTACCACCTTCGGTTCCTCCGGGAGGAATCTATAAGCCTTTAGTCATTACCGGTAACCTTGGTTATTTGTCAGGGCACGGTCCTTACCTCGGTGATGATAAATATATTACTGGTAGGGTCGGTGAGAACCTTACTTTGGCTGAGGGCCAAAAAGCGGCTAGGCAGGTCGGTCTGGCGCTTCTTAGAACGATGAAGGATCAGCTAGGTGATCTAAATAGAGTGAGCCGCATAGTTAAGAGTTTGGCTCTGGTAAATTCAACTGATGATTTTTGTGAGCAGCCTCAAGTAATTAACGGCTTCAGTGAGTTAATGATGGACGTTTTTGGGGAGGACCGGGGAATCGGCGCAAGGAGTGCCATTGCGACTAATGTTTTGCCTGGTAACATTGCGGTTGAAATCGAATTAATTATTGAATTAAACGAATAGTAAATTCTGGGCTGTCAGATTCGCTTTCTTGCGTTCACTGCCCAAGTCTCGGTCGAGGCCATATTGTCGCTTATTATATACGCATGATCATGTAGAGCCACGGTGGGGCAAATGTGCTTCGGGAATCCCAGCAATAAATGGCCTGGTGTATATTTGTCTGAATTCGATGTTTTAATCATTAAGTGTTCTTCGCTTTGTCCCATTATCTGATATTCATTGAGCTCAGGAAAAAAGACGCGATCATGAATAGGATTTTCAGCTGCGACTGATTTATGACCCAAGTCAACGCAAATGAGATTTTTTTCTGGTCTGCTGATTACTCGGGTAAGTAGACAAGATGCGATGCTGAAATCAAGATCAGGGAATGATCTTGCGTATCCTGCGTCCCACAACATCACTGTTCCAGGGCTTAGGTTCCATTCGGTAAGTTTTGCCCATAACCCAAAAGTGGGAGATCCTCCTACAATGACCTCAGGAACTTGTTTTATTCGTAAAAAATTCTTAATTGAATTATCAATTTCAATGACTGCATTTTTACGAATTTCCAGTTCAGGTTGGTGCAAGTGACCGTCATAAACATGTAGTCCTGCAAGAGTGATTCCCGATTCTTTGTCTATCCATTCATGTAGCTGATTCAGTCGTTCATTAAAGGGAATTCCTGTACGGTTCATGCCGCAGTTAATATCTATGAATAATCGAACCGGGTTAGATACGTTTCCAATTTCTGAAGCTATTGCCTTGGCCGAATTAATATTGTCCACGATGGTCGCAAACGAACTTCCCGGAAAATTTTTGATCAGGTTTCCAAGTTTTTGAATGTTTGGACCCACTGGTTGGTAAGCTAGCAATATGTCTTTTGCCTCTAACTTTGCTGCCATTTTTGCCTCGGAAATTGTGGCTGCTTTGAATTTATTTATGCCCTTATCAATCTGTAATTGGGTGACTCTGCTCATTTTGTGAGTTTTCAGATGAGGTCGCAGTCTTTCCTTAAAGTTCTTGCCAGCTGTCAGGATCATTTGATCAATGTTCACAGATATTTTTTGTGGATCCACTAATAGAGCGGGTGATGGGATCGATTCGAGCCTGTCAATTTTTTGCCAGTACATCTAATCTACAAAGAATTGTTCGGTGTTTTCTTGATGTGAATTATCAAGGAGCGATACAGCTACTATTAAAATAGCTGATCCAATCACGTCCCAAATGAATGGGTTAAGATTAAGCAGATCGTAAGGTGCGAAGTTCCCTGTAATTTTAAAACCAATGATGGTTAGTGCGAGATGAATAATCAATGCTCCAAGCATGCCTGCAATCGCACCTCTAGGAGTCATTCTTGGCCAATAAAGAGAAAGTGCTATTGGCATGAGCAGGCATCCAGCGAGGCCGCCACTTGCGAAAATAATGAGGTCTTGTAGATATTGGGGAGGATTCATCATTGCGAAAACGGCTAAGATTCCCACTATGAATGTAATCATGTAGCTTAGTGATTTAAGTTTTCTTTCAGAGGCATTTGGATTGATCCGTTGATAAACGTCTCTGACCAGAGACGAGGAGAGCATAAGAATGAAACTGTCCACGCTGGACATGATAGCAGCGAAAGGCGCGGCGACGAGAAGACCAGCTAGCCAGGGAACTCCTGCATTTTTTGATAGAAGAGCAGCCAGTTCAGGCATGACTCTATCAGCATCCGCTTCCATTCCCGGCAATAACACTTTGCCGCAGCAGAAAATGATCACTAGACAGAAATAAATGAAAGAGTAAAAGAAAGCTACAGTGATAATTGATCGCCTCAGCGTCTGTGTGTTTTTAAAGGCCATGAGTCTGACCATGTTTGCCGGTTGCCCTGTTCCTCCGAATGGCCAAAAAATAAAGAAGCTGAGGGCAGTTACGATGGCGAGAAAACCGGTTCCATTTTTCAAATCCGGCCCCGGAGCCGAGAGGTAAACTCCTTTTTTATTTTCACCATAAGCGTAACCTTTTTGAGATTGTACCTGAGCTGATGATGTTCTTGATAAATTCCTAGGTTTGGAATTCTCATAGAGGTACGCGTTCACACTAGAAGATTCATTACTTCCTTCGTTGATGAATGTTGATTCGGAGGGAACAACATATGACGTATCTTTGCTGGTCTTGTACCAGGTCCCTTTTTTGACAAGTATCGTTCCTTGCGGGCTTTCTGGAGTCCTTTCAAATATTGCTTTGCAGGTCTTTGGTGGAACCATTTTATGAAGTTCACGAGTGGCACGCTCTAACCCTCCTACCTGTGACAACACAAGTACCAGCATGATGGCAACGCCTAAAAACATAATGATGCCTTGCATCATATCGGTCCATACTACGGCTTTAAATCCCCCATAAACAACATATCCAATGACCGCTACAGAAAAGATTATTAGAGTGAGTAAGTACTCAGGATCCATTCCTGAAGGAGTGAATTGCGCGATGAATTTGGTACCATTGATAAACAGTGGTTCTTCAGCAAGTAAGGTGCTCAGAATCATTCCTCCCGCCTTGAATTGTGCCATGAGATAGAAGAACATGAAGAGGACAATGATACTCGTTGCGACGAGCGTCACAGATTCACTCTTGAACCGTTTGCCTAATACCTCGGGAAGAGTGATTGCGTTTACTTTTCTGGCAACATAATTGAGTCTTTTTCCTAGGACCCCTATGGCTATGAAGGGAACAGTCATGTAGCCTGCGATCCAAAGAGCCAGTACCCATCCGTGAGTATAAATTTTTGCTGGGAACCCTATAAAACTTCCTCCAGAAGCGTTAGTTGTTGCAAAGGTCAGGGCAAATGCCCAGAGGCCCAGGGCCCTGCCCCCAAGAAAATATTCATTAACAAATGATTTACTCTTGGAGCTGCTATTGCCCGCGACCCATGCCAGAACAAAGACGGCCAGGACGTAGATTCCAAAACTTACCAGGGCAGGATTCATTTTTCCAGGTCCTCCTCGATAGTAAATTCCTGATCCTTAATTACGAATAGACTTATATAAACAGTGAAGGCCGTTGCGCAGATCCAGGGAACAGCGATTCCCCAGAAAACCCATGAGGGCATTCCAAATGTAATAGATGGCTCATCGGTATGATCTTTATAAGCATTGAAGTATGAATATATAAGGACCCAGGCGGCGAAAAATAACCATCCGATCAGGAAGATAGACAGTTCGCGTTTTGCCTGTATAAAATGCTTTAATTGGGTCATTGAGAGGGTAGCGATTTTATTGCGAATTGAACAAAGTTTCCATGCATTATGGATTTTACATCTGATTCTGAATAACCGCGATCAAGAAGTATAGTGGCAATCATAGCAACGTCTGCGATGCTGTTCAGATCAGCAGGCGATTGCTCAGTTCCAAAACCGCCATCAAGATCAGATCCTATTCCTGAATGTTTTGAGTTGCCCGCGATCTGACACACGTGATCAATGTGGTCTACCACATTTGAAATTCTTACATTTGTTTTGTCTGGTGTAGATTTTCCTCTGACCCATTCCGGACTCAGCATCCATGCATCAAATGCGCTACCGATGATGGCACCTCTTTGAATTAGTGCTTGAATTTGCTCGTCTGAGAGTTGTCTGGGATCATTGACTAAGGCACGGCAATTGTGATGACTTGCCCATATCGGTCCTTCAAAAGTATCAATTACTTGCCAAAAAGATGGTTCTGATAAGTGCGTAACATCAAGAATCATTTGCAACCTGCTCAATTCTTTAAGCAGTTCTTTGCCTGAGTCTGACAAGGGGCCATCACAATCATGGCCAAGTGCATAACGGCCCGCTCCGAAATGAGATAGTCCAATGGCTCTTAATCCATAATTGTAAGCTCTCTCGAGATATGAAATATCAATCAACGAATCGGCACCTTCAAGACTGAGAATAAAACCTATCGGAGTATTGAATGAATCCAGTTCCCATTCCTTTAAATGCTCTTCTAGCGAATCTGAGGTTAAAATCTGACGCAATTCTCCTTCCTCTTCCATGGCTTTGTACCAGGCCAATTGGGCCTGGGTCATGGCCCATGCTTGATGAGGTGATTCCCATGAACCGACCGGAGCAGCGGGCTTCATGCATCCCGCTAATTGAGTCGCAACACAAATGCCAATTCCTCCTTCACGCATCTCTGGAAAAGTGACAGTGCCATTTCCACGGCCCTGAAGATCAGTTTTCCCACGCTCATCTGCTCTTACCTCTTGAGCTTTTTTCCGAAGATCTCTATTCCATTCAATGGCATTGAGGCTAAGATCAAGATGTGCGTCAAATATAAGCATTTAGTAGGATCTATTATTGGGGCCGTCCGTCAGAGGATGGTTTCTTTCCTTCGATTAAAAGCTTCGCCTGCCTTGCATAACGTTTACCTAATAGTGAATAACCTTCTTTCGTGTAATGTAAATCATCATGAATTTTCCCGTCCTTTCCTGTTTTATTATTTAGGTCATCACAATCGACCCATGCCCCTAGAGGATCATTCTCGGACACAGCGACTTGGGATTTTCTCACAGCCGTCCAGGACCTATGAGATTCTTTCAGGTGATCTGATAAACGACCGATGACAAAATACATTTTCGGTTGTTTTAAGTCTCTACGAAGATTTTTAATGAGTTGTTTCATTGCATCGCTATAGGCCGAGCTCAGGTTCTCCTTTGCGTCTCTTTCTCCCTGCATCCAACAGAATGTGACTGAGGTTATTTTAGGATGCTTTTCAAGAACCTTCGCATACTGTTCCAGAATGGGTTGATAGAAGACAGTAGACTCAATTCTTGGACTTAATTTGTGTTTTTCTGCGATGGAATTCCATTCCTCTACCCAGAGCCGAATTGGGCGTCCACCTTTTGCAACTTTAATGTAGCCAATTTCACTATCACTAAACAGTTTTTCAGCTTCAGGGACAAATCCTGATTCAGGTTTCATGCCTTGCATATTTGATTGACCTGATAAAATGAACAGGTGAAATGGCTTTTCTTCTGCTTTGAGAAAAGTCAAACCTATGATGTGGGGGATGATAATGAGGATAATTTTTTTCATATTCACTATTAATTAATAATTTATTTTACTGGAGTTTTTTGGATTGTTGGAGCATTAAGGCTGTTAAAAAAATAATTTCATGAAAGTAATTAGTGCCGAAGAAGTTCATTCCTCTCTCAGTTATCCTGAATTAGTAGATTCTTTGCAAGAAGCCTATGGAGGTAAGTATTCAATGCCTCCTAGGCAGGTTTTTCTTCTGGATGAAAATACGAACCATGATGCATTTGCGGTTCTCCCTTCCTGGAATGATCAATTCATTGGAGTAAAGGCATTCACTTATTTCCCTGACGCAGAAGCGCCTCACAAGTCCCTCTATTCTAAGATCCTTCTTTTCAATAGAGATCATGGAGAGCCTCTTGCCTTAGTTGATGGGACAACGGTCACTTTTTGGAGGACAGCAGGAATATCAGGCTTGGCCACAAGACTCCTATCGAGAGAAGACTCGGAAACTATGCTCCTCTTGGGAACTGGCAACTTAGCTCCTTATATTATTCGCGCTAATTTAAGTGTCAGACCCATTAAGAGGGTCATGATTTGGGGCAGGAATTTATCTAAGGCCGAATCTGTCGCTGAGATGATGAAAGAGGAATTTGCCGATGTTTTATTTTCAGCAGTTGAGGACAGAGAAGTTGCTTGTTCAGAGGCTGATATCGTTGTCGCTGCTACTGGGTCGCATGAGCCTGTAGTTCTTGGTGAATGGATAAGGCCAGGAACACACACTGATTTTATAGGTAACCACCATGCGGATAAGCGTGAATGTGATACGGAGCTTATTACTAAGGCAAAGGTATATGCCGATAGTAGAGTCAATGCGTTTAAAGAGGCGGGAGAGATATTGGTTCCAATTAAGGAAGGATCCTTCACGGAGGACAGAGTCGTTGCTGAACTTAGCGAGATGTGCCGAGGAGATGCGGTCTTACGTGAAAATGAGGAGGAGGTGACTCTTTTTAAATCTATAGGTATGGCAATGAGTGACCTTGTAGGTGCTGGCCTTGCTTATGATAAGGTAATCAATAATTGATTATTATCTTAAGAAGGTCTGGTTGCTACCGATTCTCTGATAATAGTCAGAGCATCTTCTCTTTCTTTGCCGATCAATGGTAATCTAGGTGCACGAACTGTTTCTGTCCCGTATCCCATTTCTGAGGAGGCCAGTTTAATGTATTGTACGAGCTTCGGAACACTGTCAAAGTGTAGCATTGGCATGTACCACCTGTAAATCTCCAGTGCTCTTGTCCAGTCGCCATTCATTGCAGCGTCCCACATCAGGCCATTTTCTCTAGGAAAAGCATCGACCAGGCCTGATATCCAGCCCGTGCATCCTAGAAGAATACTTTCGAGCGCCACGTCATCGAGTCCGGAGAAAATAATGTAACGGTCATCAAATTTATTAAATAGATCAGTGATTCTTCTAGTGTCACCCCCGGCCTCTTTAATACTGACAATATTTTCCACATCTGCCAGGTCCTCGAACATTTCCGGAGTAATATCCACTTTGTATACTGGAGGATTGTTGTAGCACATCATAGGTAAATCAGTTGCTTCAGCGACGGTGCGGAAATGATTTACTGTTTCTCTTCTGTCCGAGTTGTATACCATGGCAGGCATTACCATGAGGCCGTCCACGCCTGCCCTTTCAGCGGCGATGGCTGTTTCGCAAGCATTGGCCGTAGTAAATTCTGCTACCCCGTTAATGACGGGGGCCGCGTCCTTACAGACTTCTTTTGTTGCATGTAATATTTGAATTTTTTCATCGAGAGAAAGTGAGCAATTTTCACCAATTGTCCCCAGCATAACCAAGCCGTGGACTCCTTCATTTAAGAGCGATTCTACATGTTTTTGAGTTCCTTCAATGTTGAGGGAAAAGTCTTCATGGAATTGTGTGGGAACTGCAGGGAAAACGCCCTGCCAATCAACTTTTTGTGGCATTCCTAAATATTGAAACTGAACGGGTCAATTTGCAAACTTTAACCTATTATAAAGAAGAGTAGTTCACGGGTAAGTCCTTATCTATATGATTTTTAACTTTTGGCATGGGGTATTTAAGTCCCGTGGCACAGTTAAATAGAACTACTGAATCCTTCGAAGAGATCCTTCCAGTTTCAAGTTCTTTTAAATAGGCAGCGTATGTAGCTGCCCCTTCTGGGCACAGTAGGATACCTTCAAGATTAGCGACTTCTTCACGTGCGGACACTATAGCATCATCATCAACTGCAGTTGCAAAACCTCCTGTTTCCCTAATTCCTCTGAGTATCAAGAAATCACCGATCGCGGCAGGGACTCTAATTCCTGCAGCAACTGTCTCAGCATTTTCCCAATGTTCAGCGTGCTCAGACCCTTCTTCATATGCTTTGACAATAGGGGCACATCCTGTGGACTGGACTGCTACCATTCGAGGTCTTTTTTTTCCAATCCATCCGATCGATTCAAGTTCATTGAAGGCCTTGACCATCCCTATGAGACCCGTGCCTCCTCCTGTAGGATACATGATAACATCAGGCAGTTTCCATTCTAATTGGTTAGCCAACTCAAGGCCCATGGTTTTCTTTCCTTCAATTCTGTAGGGCTCTTTCAGGGTAGATACGTCAAACCAATCCAATGAATCGATTCCTTCACGGACAATTTTTCCACAGTCAGTAATGAATCCATTAACGGCCCAGGTACTTGCTCCTTGCAATGCGATTTCTCTGATATTGATTTCAGGTGTGTCATCAGGACAGAAAACATACGCTTCAATACCTGCTCTTCTAGCATAAGCTGCCATAGCGGCTCCTGCATTTCCATTCGTTGGAATTGCTAACTTAGTAATTCCTAATTCTTTTGCCATTGAAACAGCCATGCACAGGCCTCGGGCCTTGAATGAACCGGTAGGTAGCCTTCCCTCATCCTTAATGTAAACCTGATTGCCAGGTAAATTAGGTGCGTGCAGTAATGGAGTAAAAGATTCTCCAAGACTCACAATGTTATTATTATCACGAACAGGTAAAAATTCTTTATATCTCCAAAGGTCTTCGGCTCTACGGTTCAATTCGTTTTTATCAATTGATTGAGAAAGTGCTTCCAGATCATATCTGACGAGTAGAGGCGCATTGTCTTCGGATAAGCCTATGATCTTATTTGCTGGGTACTCCTTGCCTGTTTTCGAACATTCAAGATGAGTGACAAAATTTAGACCTTTATTTTCATCTATATTCATAATTTTGTTATTTATATGGATGATTTTAAAATCAACAAGTCAGCATATATTTAAGATTTCCGAACGTTACTTGCCTAAGTCATGATATATGGATTAGACTAATGGGTTGAATGGGTACGTTTCCTAGTATTTTTAATGATGTTCTTGGCCCTGTTATGCGAGGTCCGTCAAGTTCTCATAGTGCGGCTTCTCTTAGGATTGGCCGGATTGCTCGTGATTTAATGGACTCTGATATAACGGGAGTGACTGTAGATTATGACCCAAATGGATCTCTTGTGACTACCCATAAATCACAGGGCTCTGATTTGGGTCTGAGTGGGGGATTGATGGGATGGGAAACAGATGATTCTCGCTTGCCTGATTATGAAAATGAGGTGCAAGTTGCAGGGATAGAAATTGATATTCGTTACATTTCCTATGGAGCTGAGCATCCAAATACTTATCGATTGAGTCTTAGGGGGCATAGAAATGAGCATACGATGACTGCAATTTCGACAGGAGGAGGAATGATTGAGGTTCAGGAAGTTGATGGTGTTTCACTCAGTCTGAAAGGGGACTATTATGAAATTTTACTTTACGTGGACCGTTTGGATGATGGGCTACTTGGTTGGCTTAATGAAGGGCCTTTTGATGAGATCGTTGTCGCTGAAGGTGAGAATCTTTCCATTGTCAATGTAAAGACTAGAAATCTTCCTGATAATGACTTAATTGATGAATTTAAAGCTCATCAGTCTGTCAATTCAGTAAAAATATTGAATCCAGTATTACCGGTTCTGGCCAGAAAGAATATGGATGTTCCTTTTTCTGATGTGGAGCAAATGGTTCAATACAGAAAAGATAAGGATCAAGGGATGAGGCTGGGAGAACTCGGCGCTCTTTACGAGAGTGAACGTGCCGGAATCAGCCTTACGGAAGTGAGCCAAAGGATGCAGAGTCTAGTCGAAGTTATGGAAAAATCTATCCGTACAGGTCTCGAGGGAACCTCATACAAAGACAGGATTCTTCATTCTCAGTCTCCAAATTTCAATCAGATGATGGATGCAGGGAAATTGGTTCCAGGTGATGTTCTTAATCGAATTATTCTTTATGTATCAGCAATGATGGAGATGAAGAGTTCAATGGGAGTCATTGTCGCAGCTCCCACTGCAGGATCATGTGGAGCTCTTCCCGGTGCTGTTTTAGGGGTCTCTGATTCTTTAAATAAAACAAAAGAAGAACGAGTAGAAGCTATGTTTGCTGCGGGTCTTGTTGGTGTATTCATTGCTTCTGGGGCAACTTTTGCAGCTGAGGAGGCTGGTTGCATGGCCGAATGTGGTTCAGGTGCCAGTATGGCAGCGGCTGGTATTGTTTCATTGGCAGGAGGTGATTTCGAAAAGCAAATGAGTGCCGCTTCAATGGCTTTGCAGAGTTCACTCGGAATGACCTGTGACACTCTTGCTAACCGTGTAGAGGCTCCATGCCTTGGTAGGAACGTCACGGCTGCTTCAAATGCATTATCAAGCGCAAACATGGCTCTGGCCGATTACGATGATCTTGTTCCGCTTGATCAAGTCATTGGAGCGATGAGGCAGGTCGGAGAGTTGATGCCCAGAGAATTGTGTTGCACTGGACTCGGAGGATTAGCGATTACTCCCGCTTCAAAAATGATAGAAAAAAAGCTCGAAGAAATCAGTGAGTTGAATTCTCCAGTAGACAACAAAGCAAAGGTTTGATTTGCTTTGTTATTTTTTAAGTGAGGAAATTTTTTCTCGTACCATTGAAGATTGGTCATCGTTCAGCACTTGCCAGCAAGCGAGTCCATTGCCGACCAATTCATATTCATTATATGCCCAAACAATTTTCTTATCTTTTGTTATTTCAAATATTTGAGGATTGTTTGG
>MDTE01046694.1_pt1 | contig 11159 bp, 9 predicted proteins | sample 811231 | NCBI WGS metagenome assembly MDTE01 (sample SAMN05326651, study PRJNA326480) | marine metagenome | isolation source: seawater | place: Indian Ocean: Red Sea | collected 2010 | reverse complement strand
CAGTATTGAAAGATTAATAAATCACACTCATGGTGAGAAGCCTATGAGCCGAATGAAAATGAGCAATCCTAACGAAGCCCTGATGCTTACCTTTGGTATGGGAGTAGTTATGGCTTGGGTAGTTATTGCGGCAACCGCTTCATACTTTAGTATCGTAGAACAAAGAGAGATTTCAGATTCACAATTGACAGTTATTGGTCTATTAGGTGGTCCCGCACTTCTTATCATAACAAGTGTTCTTGATTTATTCAAGGGTAAAGAAACTGCTAAAATCAACATTCTGCCTGACCGACTAACAAGCGATGTCGCTTCCACAGAAGCAATTGAAGCACACACAAGAATGCTTGAGGAAGTTAAGTTGAAGCACGACCTCGACATGGAGAAGATGCAAAAACAACATAACCTTGATATGGAAGCATTTAGAGTCACGAAGGGGAAAGAATGAGCATCTGTGATTACTGCTCTACTGGCGATTGTCCCAAGTGCCGTGAGGAAGAATGATGAATGACGACCCTTATGGGGTTTGTCTTGACACATCACCGATACTCGGCTGGCTCTTGAAGAAAATAGGAGTGTTAGTATAATGTGGGAGTATTACGCAGATGTTCTACGGGTTATAGATGGTGACACCGTTGATGTCCGAGTAGATTTGGGTTTTAATGTACATTACAAAGTTCGTGTTCGTATGCATGGAATAAATGCTCCCGAATCTCGTACACGCGATAAAGAGGAGAAGATTCGTGGGCTTGCTGCTAAGGAAAGATTAGAGCAACTAATTGATGGTAAGAGGGTAATAATTAAATCACACGGCGTAGGTAAGTTTGGTCGTTGTTTGGGGGAAATTAAGGTGGGAAGTACAAATGTTAACGCCCAGCTCCTTATAGAAGGGCACGCTGTCGCCTATAATGGTGGAAAGAGGTGAGTCCATTGACACAAGACGAAGCAGATTCTATTATCGAGACTATTAATGCGAGAGCAACAGAGGTTAGGCAACTAATCATTACCATAGGTTCTATTCTCGCACTTCTAATGCCAGCAGTTGAAATGCTTGGTGTAATTGACCTCACGCCTTATGGCGAAGGCGACGATGAATGGATAGGCGACGATGATTGGGAGTGGGGTGACGATTTTGAGTGTGGCGATGGAAGCATTATTCAATCTTCTTTAGTAAATGACGGATATAGAAATTGTCGTGACGGGTCGGATGAACCCGAAGAAGAAGCGGAAGAAATTAATGACAATAATAGTGTGGTATTACCTGAACAGGGATGTACAGACCCACATGCTGAAAATTATGATGAAGATGCCGAAGAAGATGACGGCTCATGTGAATATGGCGGCGACGAACCACTTTACGGATGCACAGACCCGGACGCAGAAAACTATGAATCTTGGGCCGAAGAAGACGACGGCTCATGTGAATATGAGGATGAAAATAGCATACCGGAAGATTGTAGGCCCGATATGTGGGACGCATATTATGAATACGACGGCGAAAACATGACGATTAATTGGGATGCCGACCTTACTTGTGATAATGCACCACACAATCTAACTCTAATTTGGACCTTTTACCATAATAGCACTAACGAAACAGGAAATTGGACTGGCATACAGGAAGAATACACTTACGAAACATATTATCAAGATTGGGATTATGTTAACATAACCATAGCAGTACCAGCGGGTCACTATGATATTTTCGGAACCTTTGGATTTAATGATAATTATTATCGTGCCGTTGATTGGTACGATGTTTTGATACAATGAATACAAACATTGGTTAAACACTAACGCCACTCTCCACATGTGGGGAGCGCCGTATTTGAAATAAACCGAGAAAAACCATTAAATGCAAATGACTTTCAAAAAACTGTTGATGCAATAGTGGAAGGAAAAAACCTGTGCTTAAACGCACCAATTGAGACAGACCCATACACTTATCTATGTACTAATACGGGAGGTATGGGGCTTGAACATGGTTTTTCTTACGGTAATGGTATTTTGTTGCTCCTTTCATATTGGTTAGTGACTTTACTACAATACATGTATATTCTAAATAAGATTCATAAATCACTCCATATTTAGACCACCTATGAGTTGTGAGTGTGACTGTACTTCTGAGGAAGAAACAACAGAAGCAGCGTATGAAGTTTGCGAATCTTGTGAAACCGCATCTAAGTGCAAAGAAGCCGGATATTGTAAGAAATCAAAGGCAGAGGCAGAAGAAACTTGTGGTGTTGGCGAAGAAATGATTGACGGCGAGTGCCGTAAAGTTGCCGTGACCCTTGAGTTGGATATTGACGAAAGTAAAGCAATAGTCAGCGCAGAAACTGGAAAAACTGTGATTGAGATTAGCGGTGTGGCTTTCCATGAAGGTATGAATAAGAATAAGTGGTCACTTACACCGGAGGGTGCTGTGTCTGTTGCACAACAGATGGAGGGCTCAGACCTAACACTATTCCATCCAGCCGCAGATGAAAGCGGTTCAGGATTTACAAGAAATACAGACGGCGACCTTGAGGAGTCTGTTGTTGGTAGTATTATTGGTGCTACCTTCTTTACTACACAAGAAGGCTATGAGGTTCGTTATGTCGCACATGTGACAGAAGAAGAATTATTCAGTACCTTTGATGATGGTCTTTGGATGCAAGACGGCTATGGAGTAAGTATTGGCGGTTCCGGCGTACCAGTAGAAGCATCCGAAGATGGATTGGTTTTCGGTGAAGATTTTACCTTTGACCACCTTGCTCTTGTAGTAAAACCCGCGTATGAAAGGGCTACTGTGGATAGGGCACAGAGAATAGTTGTTGAGGAAGAAGAAGAACTACCAACGGCCTCAACCCAAGAAATGTTTATAGGTCATTCGGTATCTGAGGAGATTCAACCAACGGTGATTGCTATGACCGAAACAGAAAATACTACAGAAATTGATTATGAGGCTGAGATAGAGTCGCTTAAGGCTGACCTTGTTTTGGCTACAAGCAGAATTACAGAATACGAAGCAGTTGAGGCTGACAGAGTAGAGGCTGACAGAATGACACTTGTGGAGAAGGCTACCGAGATGGGTATGTCAGGCCATGAGGACCTAAAGTCCGAGACTCTTGAGACTCTAATCGCTTCTTGGGAGGAGGCTCACCCTGAGCCAACCCCAGTCGAGATGACCCCCGTAGAGTCCGTCGAGAAGCCTGTCGCAGAGACAGTCGAGGCTTCTGAGGATGTCCCACAGGTAGAGAACTACCTAAACGGAAGAATGGTCAGCAACGATGAGAAGATTTACGCTAAGGCTTGGAATGCATGGGCCTCTGCGTGGAATACAACACTCGCAGTAGATGAGCGCAAAACCATGAGCGCGATTCGCTACGAAGATATGAAGGAGATGATTTAAGATGGTAACATACGGAAGTTTAGACCCAGTAAATTGCAAGGATATACAGAACACATTTGCAAGTAAGGGACTATTAGTAAAATACGACGCAAGTGGAATAATGATAACCGCATCAGTCACAGACAAGCCAATAGGCGTGACAATTGCTGAGTCCTCAAGAGGAGAGGACCAAGAACTAGAGGCAGCGGGCACAGGAACCGTAGCAATCGTACCCCTAAGCGGTGTACAAATGGTAAAGTGTGTCGGTGGCGGTGTTCTTAAGACAGGAGAGAGGCTTTACACTTCTCAAACAGCAGAAGCAGACGGATATGTCCACACCACATCATCAAACTCAGCGACATTCGTTGGCGTTTATATGGGTGAAGATGGTCTAACACCGGCAGCCGGTGCATTGATTCCAGTCTTAATGGCGGGAGTAGTCGAGTGAGTAATCACAGGATAAATTAAGGAGAGGAAAAATATGAATCAGACACTAGAAGAAATACTAAATGTTGAAGCCGCAGTTGGACCGTTCGCCCCCGGCGATGCAGTTCTTGAGCAGACGCTCCGTGACTTCATTCAACTACAATCTAACACTATCGCTATCGCAACCGACCTTGTTGGTGTACGAAGCGTTCCTTGGCTATCATTTACATGGTACACCGGAGTAATCGGTACATTCGATTACCCACTAGACGATGTCGCGCTAACCGACCCAACCAACATTGGTACACAGAACTACAGCACCAAGTTGGAGAAGGGACAGGGCCGCGTCACTTTCCTAGACGCTGTAAGGCTACGAGGCGAGTCCTTTGAGAACATTGACCGACAGCAGTTGGGAATTGTTCGCGCTCGCGCTGACACCATTGACAACCACATTCTGACCACACTTTACGCTGGTGCAGACAACTCCGTCGCTGCTACCGCAGTATTCGGAAGCGGTTCTGCTGATGAGGAAGGAGACATTCTAGGCGCTATGGACGACATCTTCGCTAACGCAAAGGTTAGCGGAAACGAGCCTTTGGCTCTTGTCCTACCTGCTGATAAGAGGTCCGCTATCCTCAACACAACCCTTTACGGAAATGTTGTTGAGTCACTAGGCGACCACTTGGCTCGCATCGCAAGCCTACGAATCTACTACACCCGTGACTACGGTTCAGGAAACGCAATCGGCAACGATTCGCTTCTAATGGTTCCCGGTGCTGAAACTGCTGAGTTCTTCACCTACAACGGACCCGGTTTCCAAGAGACTGAGTTGACCAGACTACCGGGCGTTGGTTTCGATTGGCTACTAACTTCCTACATGGGAAGCGTTGTCCACGAACACCAAGATGGTGCTTCCGCTGACAAGACCCACAGGATAGTCAAGTTGACTGGAGTGCGCTCCTGATTATGGGGTGTGCTTGAATGGCAACCAAGAAGAAAACGACTAAGAAATCTGCCCCTAAGAAGGCAGAAAAGAAGCCGAAGGCGGCAGCAAAGCCAAAAGAGGCAGCAAAGCCAAAGGGCCCAACTAAGGCTGCTATGGCCGCTGCACTTAAGGAGAAGAAAATCCCTCTCCCTGAGTCCGGTGAAGCCGCAGATATGGAACATAGACTACGCTACTGGAAGTCCTTTGATGAGGGCGGTTTTGGCTACATGGTTAGGATTCACAGAAATGCCGGCGGTAAGTTTGCTGACCATCCGCTATCCCTTCTAAATGCCCCAAGAAAAGCCCTATATTGGCTACCCGCAAGCGAGATGACAGACAGGATTCTCGCTACGCGCAGGGTCGTTGTAGTAGGTCGAGCAGAGAAACCTTCAACTAACATGATAGTTGTTGATGTTCCATCGGACTATGAACAACGATTCGGTGCGTGAGGTGGTTGATTGGCTTACATAATGGGAGATTTGGTAATTGAGGATGGCGACACACTATTCACGACCAACATTACTGTTAACCAAATAAGAGCCCTTCTCAATCACCCTCGCGGTCTAAACAGCGGGACTATTATTGAGTATGTAAATCTTCGTAATACCCAAATTGCTAAGAAGTCACGAAAGGCTGATTATGTCGGCGTTAATTCTACTAATGCACCTACTACAGCAGAAATAGAAACTGCTGTTAAGTTGGTTGTTTGTGTAGATTGCCTACGAGTTTTGATAGATACTATACCAGCCGTTGTTCCCGAAAAGGAACAAGGCGTTTCAGATATTAGATTCAATAAGCAATTGGCTTCGTTTGAAAAACAAGCCGATGATGCTTTAAGAGTGATAGAGGAAAAGGGTGCTACCGCGTTTTATGCAAAGGGTATTACATCTAAAGTGAGTGGAACTACAAGCGGAGAACTTTCCGGCTCACTTCGTGAGTGAGGGAAAGTAAATGCCGACTATATATCATTGGCAGGGTAGTGAAGATACCGACGCTAATGAAGGTGATAACTGGCTTGAACCAATAGGAGGCACTACAGGTACTGTGCCAGTAAGCGGAGATAGTATAGTTTTCAATGCTGAATCCGATGGAAATAACAATTGTGCTTTTCCTACTACATTCCCTGCTTCCGGTAATCTTTTACATATTGACATAACTACTGCGTTTACAAAACTGATTACTTCTTCGGGGTCGGGCGCTACCACAGTAAATCTAAATGGTTATATGAATCTTAGTAAGGCTGCGTGTTTAGATGCATCATCAAGTTCTACCCTTACTTTTGATTTTAACGGTGCGCCGGGAATTAGAGTTTTTCTTGGCGATGGAACCGAATATACACATAGGGCATACATTAAGTATGATACCGCTATGAGTTCTTCTCCATTTTTTGATGCCGATGCTAGGGCAAATACTACATTTAATTTTGGGTCAAATAATTTTACTATGCCTGATGGCATATACCCCAATATGGTATTTACAGGAACATTGTATGCAAAGAAAGTTTATTCTGATAGTTCACAAACTGAGTTTAATACTTATGGCTCAGTTGACATGTTAAACTTTAGCGGGGGTGAAGTGAACTCTAGTGCTTTTGACATTTATGATTATGATAAACAATTTTATTTTGAAAAGGACCTCACAGGTATAGGGGAAAATTTCAAGTTTGGGCATACTACTGCGAGGTTCAAGACTTATAGAAGTAGCGGAACTGGCTCTGTTATTTTCCCTGTGACTGGTGAATTAAATAGTGCCGCCTTTGGAAATGACACCACTAACAACTTCTATACACAATATCATAAGGTAGTAATTGAAAATAACGATAGTTCTTCTAACTACTGGTTGGTAAATGCAGGTAAGTTCCTTGAGTGTAATGAAATTGTTATCAGAGATGGTGGTAGATTCTATGGTCCGTCAAGTGGAACTAAAGCCGTCTGTATTAGAAGTGTAAAAAGACCAACGGTGCAGGGCGATTGGAACTTTAGACAAATAACAGATGGAATCTATGAAAGTATTGGTGATTCAACGAATATACCTGTTTCACATGGGGGAACGGGCTTACAAACAATAGCAAAGGGTTCTATACTCTATGGTAATGGTAATGGTAGTATAGGCGTGTTGCCCATAGGCAGTAATGGTCAGACTCTTAAAGTAAGTTCAAGTGGAATACCGGAGTGGGTAAGTTGATAGGACACTCAGTATTCAGTAATCATAGGGGGCGGTAGCATGGTAGATGTTCTAACAGACAACAAGAACCTGATATTTACTACAGAAGCCGATAGGCTGACTGTGACCCCGCACGCAGCACAACTTTTCAAAGATGCTGATAGCGGCTTCGTTTTCTTTGGTGACGGCTCTACGGAGGCAGGTCAATCTGCTGATGTGAGGCCCGTTGTAACAAAAACTGATGATTATACATTTACACGAACCGATGAGGGCCGAGTAGTAATGGCTAACAAGGGTTCAGGAATTACATTCACTATTCCTCCTAATAGCAGTATTGCCTATCCTGTAGATAAGACTGAAATTAAGGTGATGAACAAGGGCGCTGGAACACTAACTCTTGCCGCAGGGAGTGGTGTGACTATAAGCGGGGCTACAACAATAGCCCAATACGCAAGAGCAGTAATACGAAAAACTGCTACAGATACTTGGGTAATCTTTTCTTCGGCTGGGATAACGGGGCCCACAGGTCCTACCGGACCTACTGGACCAACCGGGCCTACAGGGGCAACTGGCCCAAGTGGTCCTACTGGTTCGACTGGACCGACAGGGCCCGCTGGACCTACAGGCCCCGACGGGCCTACTGGCCCTAGTGGTGATGATGGCGCAACAGGTAGCACGGGCCCAACAGGACCTACAGGGTCTATTGGTTTAACTGGACCTACAGGCCCAACTGGTCCTGATGGACCAACTGGTCCGGCTGGTAGTACAGGTCCTACTGGTCCTTCCGGCCCTACAGGTCCTACTGGTAGTACCGGACCAACCGGCCCTGCTGGGTCAACAGGACCAACCGGCCCGACAGGACCTCAAGGTTCTTTTGGTGGAGCCACCTTCAAGTATGATTTCAGCACCACTACTACTAAAGCAGACCCAACCGCAGGTAAGTTGCGCCTTGACAACTCCACACAAAACTCTGCTACAGGAATTTACATTGACGATTCCGACTTAGATGGAACAGATATTCAATCTTTCCTTCGTACTATTGATGATTCTACTTCTACCATAAAGGGACATGTTAAGATTTCTAATTTAACTGACTCAAGCCAATTCGTACTATTTACTATATCTTCTCTTACAGAGGAAACGGGGTATTTTGACATAACTGTAAGTGCTGTTGATTCTTCGGCTTCTACACCGTTTTCAGACGGTGAAGATATTGCCGTCACCTTTGCGCGAACTGGTGACAAGGGAGATACTGGGGCTACTGGGCCTACAGGACCTGCGGGGCCAGCGGGACCTACTGGACCGGATGGACCAACAGGCCCATCAGGTCCTACTGGCTCACAGGGACCAGCAGGTTCAACCGGACCAGCGGGACCTACTGGACCCACAGGACCAACTGGTCCTCAAGGAGATACTGGCCCAACAGGACCTACTGGTACTACCGGTTCGACTGGACCAACGGGACCATCAGGTACAGATGGCGCTACATGGACTTCAAGTACCAGTACACCAAGCGGAGGAAGTAATGGAGACTTCCATTTCGATTCTTCTACCGAAAAAATCTACAAAAAGTCAGGTGGGTCTTGGTCTGAAATAGCAGACATAACTGGAAGTACGGGACCAACCGGCCCTACTGGACCTGCTGGTTCTGATGGCTCTGATGGGGGTACAGGCCCTACTGGGCCTACTGGACCTACTGGCCCAACCGGGCCCTCAGGACCTACTGGTTCTACAGGCTCTGCTGGAACGGATGGTGCTACTTGGACTTCAAGTAGTAGTACGCCTTCCGGTGGTTCTGATGGTGATTTCCACTTCAATACAAGTAATGATAAAATCTACAAGAGAGCATCCGGCTCTTGGTCAGAAATAGCAGACATTACTGGTAGTACCGGACCTACGGGACCTACGGGGCCCGCTGGCCCTACAGGACCTAGTGGGCCCGCTGGTAGCGACGGTAGCGACGGTAGTGATGGTTCTACGGGCCCAACTGGTCCACAAGGCGCAACTGGTCCTACTGGTCCTAGTGGGCCTACTGGACCTGCTGGAAGTGATGGTAGCGACGGAAGTACCGGACCTACAGGCCCAACAGGACCTGCGGGTGGAACAGGACCTACAGGACCTACTGGGCCGACTGGTCCTCAAGGCTCTTTTGGTGGTGCTACTTTCAAATACGATTTTAGCACAACAACAACAGATAGCGACCCCGGAGCAGGTAAGATAAGATTCGATAACGCTACACAAAATGGTGCTACAGGTATTTACATTGATGACTCTGATTTAGACGGCACAGATATTCAATCTTTCCTTAGAACAATAGACGATTCTACTTCAACAATTAAGGGTCATGTAAAGGTAAGCAATCTTACAGATTCTTCGCAATTTACACTACACACAATATCTTCTCTCACCGAAAACTCAGGTTATTTTGATATTACTGTTAGTACAGTAGATTCATCTGCTTCGTCGCCTTTTAGTGATGGAGAAGATGTATCAGTCACTTTTGCTAGGACTGGTGACAAGGGAGATACAGGCTCAACAGGACCCACAGGCCCAACTGGACCCACAGGTCCGACTGGGCCTACAGGCCCAGCAGGGTCAGATGGCTCTGATGGCTCTGATGGTTCAACCGGACCAACAGGCCCAACTGGACCAACAGGGCCTACAGGACCGGCTGGACCAGCCGGTAGCGACGGAAGTGACGGCTCTGACGGGGCTACCGGACCAACAGGACCGACAGGCCCTGCTGGACCAACAGGTTCGACAGGCCCTACGGGACCAACCGGTCCCTCCGGTAGTGACGGAGCCACATGGACATCTTCTTCATCAACACCAAGCGGAGGTTCAGATGGTGATTTTCACTTTAATGATTCAAACGATAAGATTTACAAAAGGGCTTCCGGCTCTTGGTCTGAAATAGCCGATGTGACAGGCGCAACCGGACCGGCTGGACCAACAGGAAGTACGGGACCAACTGGTCCTACGGGACCTGCTGGACCCACAGGACCGGCAGGTTCTGATGGAGATGATGGTTCAGATGGTAGCACAGGCCCAACCGGGCCTACGGGCCCTACTGGTCCCACAGGCCCTACCGGACCTTCCGGCCCTGCCGGTTCAGATGGGTCTGATGGAAGCGATGGTTCAACAGGACCTACGGGTCCTACCGGACCAAGTGGCCCAACAGGTTCTACTGGACCTACTGGACCCACAGGCGCACAAGGTAATTTTGGAGGGGCTTCCTTTAAGTATGATTTTAGCACTACTACTACAAAGGCTGACCCCGGAGCCGGTAAGTTAAGACTTGATAATGGAACACAGAATAGTGCTACTGGTATATACATAGACGATTCAGATTTAGACGGAACAGATATTCAATCCTTTATGCGAACCATTGATGATAGCACAAGCACAATCAAAGGTCATGTAAAAATAACAAAGGTAGATGATACATCTAAGTTCTTGTTAATGACCATATCCTCTTTAACTGAGGAAAGTGGTTATTTCGATATAACCGTAAGTACGGTTGATTCTTCTGCGTCTTCGCCATTTTCTAATGGTGATGATGTAGTTATTACTTTCGCAAGAACTGGTGATAAGGGAGATACGGGTTCTACAGGACCGACAGGACCCACAGGACCTGCGGGTCCCACAGGCCCTGCTGGTTCAGACGGGTCTGATGGTTCAGATGGAAGCACGGGACCAACTGGTCCAACAGGACCTACCGGTCCCGCCGGTTCAACAGGCCCTGCTGGTCCGACTGGCCCTGCTGGTCCTACAGGTCCAGCAGGTAGTGATGGTTCAGACGGAGGAACAGGACCAACGGGCCCCACAGGACCGACGGGAGCAGCCGCCGGGTTCGGCACACCTACTGCAACCACAGGACCAATTGGGGTCACAGGAAGCGGACCCGACACGGCTAAGGTATTTGCATTTACTATTCCATCAGGCGCAACAGGGCCTACCGGCCCGACAGGACCAACGGGACCTACAGGACCTGCTGGTTCAGACGGAGATGACGGCTCGGATGGAAGCACAGGACCTACAGGACCTACAGGACCTACAGGACCGACAGGCCTAACAGGACCTACAGGACCAAGTGGCGGGTCAGGTAGTATTGGTGGATTAGATGATGTCACAATGGATGCTACTAACTTTGCTGACGGTCTTCTCATACAGCCCGATAGCGACGGTTCAGCACCCTCGACAGGAACACTAAGTAGT
>MDTE01009799.1_pt1 | contig 11159 bp, 8 predicted proteins | sample 811231 | NCBI WGS metagenome assembly MDTE01 (sample SAMN05326651, study PRJNA326480) | marine metagenome | isolation source: seawater | place: Indian Ocean: Red Sea | collected 2010 | reverse complement strand
TACGCATGCATTTTTTAAAGCACTTTTATTTCTAGGATCAGGTTGTGTAATACATTCTTTTAACGATGAACAAGATATTCGCTCAATGGGAGGTGTTTGGAAAAAAATACCATACACTTATACATTAATGGTAATAGGAACTTTAGCTTTGACAGGATTTCCTTTTTTGTCTGGATATTACTCCAAAGATGCTATTATTGAATTTGCTTATACAGAAGGTACAACAATTGGTTATTGTGCTGTTGTAGTAGGTATTTTTACGGCAATGCTTACTGCAATTTATTCGTGGAGATTAATATTTAAAACTTTTCATGGAAAATATAATAATAAAAAAAATAGTTTTAAATCAATTCACGAATCACCACTTATCATGCTGACAACATCATCTTTATTGGCTTTAGGTGCTATTGTTTCAGGCATATTATTTAAAGAAATATTTATCGGTCAAAGCACGCAGTTTTGGAATGATTCAATTTTATTTTTAGATAATTTAAAGCATGGCCATCCTCCAAATTGGGTACTTTTTACCACACCCTTTATTGTTATTATTGCTATACCAATTTCATACTATTTATTTATAGAAAATGAAAAAATATTAAAAAATTTTGTTTTAAAAAATCAGAATTTATATAATTTTTTTGTCAACAAGTGGTACTTTGATGAAATATATGATTTTATTTTTGTTAGACCTATTAAAAAAATTGGACTTTTTCTATGGAAAAAAGGTGACGTAAATACAATTGATCGTTACGGACCAGACGGTCTTGCGAGAGTGGTAAAAATAATATCCGATAAGGCAGTTAACTTTCAAAGCGGATATTTATATCATTATGCTTTTGTGATGTTAGTTGGTTTTTCTTTAATATTAACTTATCTAATACTGTTTTAAAATGAATTTTCCTATTCTTTCAGCAATTATATTTATTCCATTAATTGGCGCTTTATTTATTTTTGTTACAAAAGGTAATCAAAAAATTGTTGAAAAAAATTCAAAATATGTAGCAATTTTTTCATCCCTAACAAATTTCCTGCTTTCATTATTCCTGTGGTATTCATTTGACAGTTCTATTGCAGATTTTCAATTTGTTGAGAAAAGGCAGTGGATAAAAGGATTTATTAATTTTCAGTTAGGGATAGATGGTATTTCAATTTTATTTATACTTCTGACTACTTTTATAACACCTATATGTATTTTTTCAGGAATTCAGAGCATTAAATTTAAAATTAAAGAATTTTTAATAGCCATTCTTGTAATGGAAACATTAATGCTAGGAGTATTCTGTTCACTTGATCTCGTGATATTTTATTTATTTTTTGAGGGTGGTCTTATACCTATGTTTTTAATTATTGGTATTTGGGGTGGTCCAAAAAGGGTTTATTCAGCATTTAAATTTTTTTTATTCACATTGCTAGGTTCAGTATTAATGTTAATCGCCATAATTTCAATTTTTTGGATAACTGGAACAACCGATGTAATTAAACTTTTAGATTTAAGAATAGCACAAGAATATCAATATTTACTTTGGTTAGCGTTTTTTAGCTCGTTCGCAGTTAAATTACCTATGTGGCCAGTACATACATGGTTACCAGATGCGCACGTGGAGGCACCAACCGCAGGGTCAGTTGTGTTAGCTGCGATACTTTTAAAAATGGCAGGATATGGTTTTATGAGATTCTCATTGGGATTATTTCCTGTAGCATCAGAATATTTTGCTTCACTTATATTTGTTTTAAGCATTATTGCTATAATTTACACTTCCCTCGTAGCTCTTATGCAAGATGATATGAAAAAGTTAATAGCTTACTCTTCAGTTGCACATATGGGTTTTGTTACGATAGGTATTTTTTCTTTAACCAAACAAGGTTTAGAGGGAAGCATCATACAAATGCTAAGCCATGGGTTAATATCTGCAGCTCTTTTTTTGTGCGTAGGCGTAGTTTACGATAGATATCACTCACGAATGATTTCTTCCTACGGCGGTTTAGTAAATATTATGCCAAAGTATGCTTTTGTATTTATGGTTTTTACTTTAGCTGCGCTAGGACTACCAGGAACAAGTGGATTTGTGGGTGAATTTTTAGTTTTGGTTGGAATTTTTCAAAAAAATATTTTAGTAGCTATTTTAGCAAGTTTGGGAGTTATTTTGGCAGCGGTTTATATGCTATGGCTTTATAGAAGGGTAGTTTTTGGAAAATTATTGAATTCTGAAATTAAAGAAATGAAAGATTTAACTAATACAGAAATATGTATTTTTGCTTCTTTGGTTTTTTTAATTATTTTCTTTGGATTTTACCCAGAACCATTATTTAATACAGTTAATATTTCAATAAATAATCTAATTGATAATTACCAAATAGATATAAATTATCATTTAGGACAGAAAAATAATTAAATGAATACATTGTTATATATATTGCCTGAAATTTTTCTATCAATAACAATTATGTCTCTTTTAATGACAGGAGTTTTTATAAAAAAGAGTTTTAAACTTGTATATCTTTTGACAATTGCAAGTTTAGTTTTTGTAATAGTGCTAGTGCTTAATCATCCCTCCCAAACAATTAAAGTTTTTAATGAAAGTTATATAATTGATCAACTCTCAGTTTTTATGAAAGTACTTACATTATTATTTTGTTTGATGGTTTTATTTTCTTCAAGAACCTACTTAAAAAATAACAATATTGATAAAATAGAATATCCTGTAATTATTTTGGCATCATGTCTTGGTATGATATTAATGATTAGTTCATTTGATTTAATTATTTTTTATTTGGGATTAGAACTTCAATCGTTATGTTTATATATTTTAGCTTCTTTTAAAAGAGATAATGAAAAATCAACCGAAGCTGGATTAAAATATTTTGTACTAAGCGCTCTTGCTTCAGGACTTCTTCTTTATGGGTGTTCACTTTTATATGGATTTACTGGTTCTACTAATTTTCAAATTATTTCAGAAAATTTAAATGAAACTAGTACAGGCGCTATTTTTGGTATTGTTTTTATAATTGTTGCTTTAGCATTTAAAGTTTCTGCAGTTCCATTTCACATGTGGACTCCAGATGTATACGAGGGTTCTCCAACTTCAGTAACAACTTTTTTTGCTTTGGTACCAAAAATTGCAGCTATCACGGTTTTTATAAGATTTATGTATGTTCCATTTATAAATGCATTTGAACAGTGGCAAATGATAATTGTTTTTATTTCAATAGCTTCAATGATTTTGGGGGCTGTAGCTGCTATTGGTCAAAATAATTTAAAAAGATTGATGGCTTATAGTTCTATTGGACATATGGGATATGCTTTAGCGGGCTTGGCTCCAGGAACAAATGAAGGAATTCAAAGCACAATAATCTATCTTACTATTTATTTAGTTATGAACCTCGGCGCATTTGGATGTATTTTTATGATGAAGAGAGAAAATAATTATTATGAAAATATTGATGATTTATCCGGTTTATCAAGAAATCATCCTATGTTTGCATTTGGTTTTTTAATTATTCTTTTTTCATTAGCAGGTATACCACCATTAGCGGGGTTTTTTGCTAAATTTTATATTTTTATGTCAGTAATTGAATCTGAAATGTATGCACTCGCAATTATAGGATTAATTACTACAGTAGTTTCATCATTTTATTATTTAAGAATTATAAAAATAATTTATTTTGATAAACCAAAAAAAGCTTTTGACGAAGTATATGATTGGGGACTTAAAGCCTCTTTAATTTTATCTAGTATAATAATATTAATTTATTTTATTTATCCATCTGCACTTACAGATATTGTTTCATCAATTATAGTTTATTAATGAAATTTGAAATTTTTAATTTTGATACTGTGACCAGTACTAATGATGTAGCTATAGATATGATTATTAAAAAAAAAAATGAGACAGGTTATGTTTATTCTAAAACACAAACAAAAGGAAAAGGAACACGAGGCAAATGTTGGGTATCGCGCAGAGGTAATTTATTTGGATCAATTTTTTTTCCATTAGCAAAGGATTACCCTTCATTTAATGAGTTTGCATTAATCAATCCTATAATAATCTCTGATGTAATAAAGAAATTTTGTAAAGATTGTAAAATAAACATTAAATGGCCTAATGATATATTCGTAAATAGAAAAAAGGTTTGTGGGATTTTACAAGAAGTTATAACTTCAAATGCAAAAAAATTTCTAATTATAGGAATAGGAATTAATATCGTATCAAACCCAAGCATAAATAAAAAATATAAAGCTACCAATATTTTATCTGAAACCAAAAGAACCACATCAGTTAATGAAGTAGTTAGTTTAATTATTTTATCATATGAGAAATTTTTCAATAATTTAAGCTCTTATGATTATAAAGATTTTAAAAAAAAAGCAGAAATAATGAGTTTAAATTAAAAAAATGCAAATATTGATTGGAGATATCGGTAATACAATAACAAAAGTATGTTTAGTTGAGTTAAAAAATTTTAAAATTAAAAAAATATTTTATTTAAATAGTAAAAGAATAAATTCAAATAATTTTTTAAAGAAAAAATTTAAAAAAATAATAAAAAAAAATAATATTTGTAAAATTACATTATTCTCAAGCGTAGTACCTAAATACAAATTATTATTAAAAAAATTTCTTAAAAAAAATTACAAAATTATTTTAAAAGAAATAAAAGATATAAATTTAAAAAAAATAATTAAAATTAATATTAAAAATTCAAAACAAGTTGGTTCTGACCGGATTGCGAATGCAGTTGGCGCTTATAAAAAATTTGGATCAAATTGTATTATTTTAGATTTTGGTACGGCAACTACCTTTGATGTTGTAACTAAAAATGGAACTTATAATGGAGGAGTAATTGCACCAGGTGTTTATCTGTCTATAAAAAGTTTAACTAGTTCTGCTGATCAAATACCTTTATTTTCAATAAAAAGTCAAAAAAAAGCTATAGGTAAAAATACCATTGAAGCTTTACGCTCAGGTTTTTATTGGGGTTATGCTGGTTTAATAAATAATATTATTACAAAAATTGAAAAAGAAAGTAGAAAAAAACACAAAATAATCTTTACAGGGGGGTATGCTGATTTATTTAAAACTTCTATAACAAGAAAATTTATTATAGATAAGAATATAACAATTAAAGGTATAATTGAAATTTTTAAGGTAAATAGAAAAAAATTAATTAAATGAAGAATAAAGAAGATTTTGTATTTTGTCCATTAGGTGGATCTGGTGAGATTGGAATGAATATGAATCTTTTTGCATATGGAAATATAGAAAATAGAAAATGGATCATAGTTGATATTGGAGTTACTTTTGCAGACGATACAATACCTGGTGTTGATTTAATTTATCCCGATCCAGGTTTTATTGTAGAAAAAAAAGATGATTTATTAGGTTTAGTTCTAACGCATGCACATGAAGATCACATAGGTGCTATTGCACATATTTGGCCAAAACTTCTTTGTGATATTTACGCTACTCCATTTACAAGCGTTTTAATTCAAGAAAAATTTAAAGAAAAAAAAATAGATATAAGTAAAAAATTAAAAATTGTTGATCTTAACGGAAATATAAAATTAGGACCTTTTAAAATAGAATTTGTTACTTTAACCCATTCGATACTTGAACCTAACGGTCTAAGTATCGAGACACCTGCCGGTGTAGTTTTACATACAGGAGATTGGAAGTGCGATCCTAATCCTTTAATTGGTGAAACTATTAATGAAAAAAAATTAAAACAAATCGGAGAAAAAGGAGTTTTGGCAATGATTTGCGATTCTACAAATGTATTTAGTCCTGGCAGAGCTGGCTCAGAGTTGGATGTTAGAAAAAGTTTATTAAAAATAATGCAAAATAAAAAAAAAAGAATAATCATTACATCTTTTGCTTCAAATGTGGCAAGAATGGAGAGTGTTTTTTATTGTGCGGAAAAAATTGGTCGCCATATTTCTTTAGTTGGTAGATCTATGCACAGAATATATAAAGCAGCTCGACAATGTGGATATTTAAAAGATCTGATTGAACCAATAGATCCCCGTGAAGCAAAAAAAATTTCTAGGGAAAAAATTATTTATTTATGCACAGGTAGCCAAGGCGAGCCCAATGGAGCAATGATGCGTATATCAAATTATATACATCCTGATGTAATAATTGAAGATGGAGATACAGTTATCTTTTCTTCAAAAATAATTCCAGGTAATGAAAAAAAATTATACAAATTACACAATCAACTAGTAAAAAATGGCATTAATGTTATTTCAGAAGAAAACGAATTTGTTCATGTTTCAGGACATCCAAATAGAGAAGATTTGAAAGATATGTATAATTGGATTAGACCAAAATCAGTTATACCTGTCCACGGAGAACATAGACATATGTTAGAGCACATTAGCTTTGCAAAAGAAATGCAAGTACCATTTCCTGTTAGTGTAGAAAATGGAGATATAGTTCAATTATATCCAGGTGAAAAACCTAAAGTAATTGATAAAGCTCCTACGGGAAGAATGTATGTCGATGGAAATGTTAGTGTTGGGGAAGAGTCTCAATCAATTAAAGATAGAAGAAATTTGTCTAATAATGGTTTTCTAGAAATTACTATAATTGTAAATGATACAGGCTCTGTTATAAAAAAACCAATCATATCTTTTAGAGGTATTCCAATTTTGAATGGTGATAATAATAGTTTAACTTTTGATTTAGAAGATAAAATTCAAGAAATATGTAAAACTTTTTCAATAAAAAATTTAAATCAAGAACAAAACTTAGTAGAAGCACTTAAATCTAATTGCAGAAAAACTGTTAAAGAAAAGACTGGAAAGAGACCTTATACAAACGTAAATTTAGTGAGAATATAAATTTTAAAATATGTACTTATCTAAACTATTTATACCTTTATTAAAAGAGACGCCTTCCGAGGCAAAAATTAAGTCCCATAAACTAATGCTTAGAGCTGGGATGATTAGACAGTCCTCAACAGGAATATATTCCTGGCTACCTTTAGGGTTTAAAATTATGAAAAAAATAGAGGGAATAGTTAGAGAAGAACAAAATAATATTGGAGCACAGGAACTATTAATGCCAACTATTCAATCTTCGGAAATATGGAAGGAAAGCGGAAGATATGATGATTATGGCGATGAAATGTTAAGAATTAAAGATCGACAAGGAAAAGAAATGCTTTATGGACCTACAAATGAAGAATTAATAACGGAAATATTTAGATCTAGTGTTAAGTCTTACAAGTCATTACCTCAAATTTTATATCATATACAGTGGAAATTTCGTGACGAATTAAGGCCAAGATTTGGTGTTATGAGATGTAAAGAATTTTTTATGAAAGATGCATACTCATTTGATGTAAATGATGATGAAGCAAAAAAATCATATAATAAAATGTTTTTTGCCTATTTACAGACTTTTAGAAGATTAGGACTTACAGCAATACCTATGGCGGCTACTACAGGACCAATCGGAGGAGATTTATCACATGAATTTGTGATTCTAGCAGAGACTGGAGAAAGCCAAATATATTCAGATAAAAGAATTTTTGAAATTGATATTAAAAAACATGACAAAACCGACGAGTCAATCAAAGAACTTAGAAAAAAATATGATGAATATTATGCTGTGACTGATGATAAATATAATAAAAATGATTTTGAAAAAAATGTAAAAAAGGAGAATCAATTAGTTACTAAAGGTATTGAAGTTGGTCACATTTTTTATTTTGGTGATAAATATTCAAAACCTTTAAAATGTTCAGTAGATTTACAAGGTGGAAAAAAAGTTGATGTAAAAATGGGTTCATATGGAATAGGAGTTTCAAGATTAGTAGGTGCAATTATTGAAGCAAAGTTTAATAATAATGTTATGAAATGGCCCAATCCAGTCGCTCCTTACGAAGTTGCTCTAATTCCAAGTCTTCAAAAAAATGATAGATCAAATTATGAGAGAGCTGAAAAAATATACAATTTTTTAATTAAAAGTAATATTGATGTATTATTTGATGATACAGACGAGCATTTGTCAGCAAAATTTAAAAAATTTGATTTAATAGGTATTCCATATCAAATTATTATAGGGACAAAATCTAAAGATAATAAATTTGAGTTTAAAGAGCTTGAAGGAAAAACTGAAATTTTAAGCATAGAAGAGATTAAAAAAAAATTAATAAACAAAAGAAATTTAATTTGATTTCAAATATAGAAAGAGCAATAGCTTTTAGATATTTAAAACCTAAAAAAAAAGAAGGTTTTTTAAAAATTATTTCTATTTTTTCATTTACAGGAATAGCACTTGGGGTAGCGATATTAATTATTGTTATGTCCGTAATGAATGGTTTTAGAGCTGAACTAATAGATAAAATACTTGGCTTTAATCCTCACATAATAGTTAAGAATTATGATAAAACAATTAAAAAAGAAGATATTAATAAACTTAATAATTTAAAGGAAAAGATATCAAAGACTGCGTTTACTTTTAGTGGACAAGGAATTTTGATTAACAAAGAAAATACTACTGGGATATTAGTACGTTCTTACCTCCAAAATGATATCGATAAAATTACATTAATAAAAAACGGTATAGTAGATGGTTCATTAGATTCGTTTGATAAAAACACTATTTCTATAGGCAGGGAATTAGCAATATCATTAAATTTAATTACTGGAGATGAGATTACCTTGATGTCTACATCAAATCTTCAAACACCTTTTGGTAATCTTCCACTACAAGAAAAATTTACTATTTCGTCCATTTTCTCTACCGGACTAGCTGAATTTGATCAAAATATAATTTTTATGCCTTTTGAAAATGCAAAGTCATTATTTGAATTATCAGAAGAGGATGTTGATTTGGAAATATTTTTAAAAGAACCAGGTAAGGCTCAATTAATTCAAGGTAAAGTTCAAGAAATTTTTAGTGGGTATTATGTTTATTCATGGGCTGATTTAAATAAATCTTTTTTTGGAGCATTAAAAGTTGAAAGAAACGTCATGTTTATTATTTTAACCCTAATAATAATTGTTGCTGCTTTTAATATAATTTCGGGACTAACTATTTTAGTAAAAAATAAAACAAAAGAGATTGCAATATTGAGAACTTTAGGTGTTAGCAAAAATTCTATTGCAAAAATTTTTTTTCTGACAGGATTTTTGATCGGTTTTCTTGCTACAATTACAGGTGTTATAATTGGTATATTGTTTTCGTATTATATAGAAGAAATAAGATTACTGATTACATCGTTATTTAATATAAAATTATTTCCAGAAGAAATTTATTTTTTAAGCCAATTACCATCTGAAATAAATTTGAGTTACATATTTGTCATATCTCTTTTTTCACTTTTAATTACTTTTTTAGCAACAATTTTTCCATCTTTGTCAGCTGCAAAAATGGATCCTATTAAGGCATTAAAATATGAGTAATGAAATTATTAAATTGTCAAAAATATCAAAAGATTTTTTTATAAGTAATACAAAACTTAATGTTTTAAAAAATATTAATTTGCAAGTTAATAAAGGAGAATTAATTTCTCTTACAGGTCCATCTGGTTCAGGAAAATCAACTTTACTTCATATAATAGCATTATTAGATAGACCCACTTCTGGAGAAATTTTTTTTAAAAATAAAAGTTTTTCAAAATCAAATGATAGTGAGAAAGATTTAGTAAGAAAAAAAGGTATTTCAATAATATATCAACAAAATAATTTGTTAAGTGATTTCACAGCAGTAGAAAATGTTGCTATACCTTTAGTTAATAATGGTTACACATGGTCAGAATCAATTGAAAAAGCTACCAAAATTTTAACAAAAGTAGGCCTACAAAAAAGATTAAATCACTTTTCGACTGAATTATCTGGAGGAGAACAACAGAGAGTTGCAGTAGCAAGAGCTTTAATCACAGAACCAGATTTAATTTTAGCTGATGAACCTACCGGTAGTTTGGACAGAAAAACTGCAAATGAAATTTTTTTGTTATTTTTAAAACTTAAGTCAAAAAATCGAGCAATACTTTATGCAACTCATAATAGAGAACTATCTAACAAAGCAGACTATAAGTTAAATATTTTAGATGGTAATATAACCAAAAAAAATGAACGAAGTTAATGATAAAGATTTTTTCCACTTAAAAATTCATACTCAATACTCAATATGTGAGGGGGCTCTACGGACATCAGATTTAGGGAAGTATTGTAAAGAAAATAAAGTAAAAGCTGTTGGACTGTGTGATTCTTATAATTTATGTGGGGCTCTAGATTTTTCCGAGTCTGTATCTAAGTCAAAAACGCAACCAATTATTGGTACACAATTGAATGTTATTTATAAAGGTCATAAGGGAAAAATACCTCTTTTTGCTAAGAATTTAGAAGGTTACAAAAACTTGGTTAAACTTTCTTCAAAATCTTTTTTGGAGATAAAGGATGATGAAGAACCACATTGTAAAATTGAGGATATAGAAAATAATTTCAATGGTTTAATTTTGTTAACAGGATCTTTTGATGGATTAATTGGAAAACTATTTTTTAAAAATCTTACTGATGAAATAACTACAGTTCTAAAGAAATTAAAAACAATTTTTAAGGATAATATTTATCTCGAAATACAAAGGCATGACGATAATGGAGAAAAAATATTTGAAAAATTTCTACTTAATATAGCAGAAAATTTAAATATGCCTATAATAGCTACACAGGAAGTTTTTTATCTTAGTGAAGATATGTATGAAGCTCATGATGCTTTTTTATGCGTCGGTGAAAAAACATATGTAAACACAAAAGATAGAAAAAAATATTCTAAAGAACACTATTTAAAAACTCCAGAGCAAATGCTTGAAATCTTTAAAGACCTTCCTGATGCTCTTGAAAATAACCGAAATTTTCCTTTAAGAGTATCTTATAGACCTTCTTACTCTCCTCCAGTTTTACCTAATATACAAACTAGCGAAGAAAAAAATATTGATGAATTATTGATAAAAGATTCTATTACAGGCTTGAAGGAAAAATTGGATGAATATGTTTTTCCCAATACTAAATCAGTAAATAAAAATAATTTAAAGAAAATTTATGAGGATAGACTAAATCATGAAATTAATATTATTACTAAAATGAAGTATTCAAGTTATTTTCTTATTGTCTCTGATTATATAAGATGGGCAAAAAAAAATGATATACC
>MDTE01029185.1_pt1 | contig 11160 bp, 9 predicted proteins | sample 811231 | NCBI WGS metagenome assembly MDTE01 (sample SAMN05326651, study PRJNA326480) | marine metagenome | isolation source: seawater | place: Indian Ocean: Red Sea | collected 2010 | reverse complement strand
TTATCTCAAGATAATGCGGATGGGGAGACTTGAACTCCCATGACATTGCTGCCACTAGTACCTGAAACTAGCGCGTCTACCAATTCCGCCACATCCGCAGGAAATTTTCGGCACCTAGAGACAAACCATTTAATCATCAATCGTCTCATTTTTATTGCAAATCAAGTAATCGCTATCCACTTTTCATAACGGCCTTCTGGACGAAGCTATTTGCAATTGTCAAGATAAAGCAACTTTGCAAAGCGATAGGGCATGCCCGGTGCAGCCACAATCTCTAAAGGGACTGTCAAGCCACATCTAGAGGTTGAAGGTGACTGGGGCCTATCCGGAGACGTAAAAGTTAGTGGTGCCAAGAACTCAGCCCTAGTTCTTATGGCAGCAGGGCTTCTCACTGAAAATGCTTTACACCTAAGCAATGTCCCTCAGCTCACAGATATTGAGGGGATGAGCGAAATCCTCTCAACTCTGGGAGTAAAACTAAAACGTGTCGGGGATGAACTCTTTTTAGATCCTGCAAAACTCCATCACGCTGAACTTCCTTATGATCTTGTTCATGGTCTAAGAGCAAGCTTTTTCTGTATAGGACCTTTACTCGCAAGGCTTGGACAAGCCAAAATTCCACTTCCTGGCGGCTGTGAAATCGGAGCAAGACCTGTCTCAGAACATATAAAAGGACTGAAAGCCTTAGGCGCATATATAAGTGTTGAACATGGATTAGTAACAGCTGCAATCCCTGGGACTAAAAAGCGTTTAAAAGGTGCAGAGATAGTTTTGGATTGTCCAAGTGTTGGAGCAACAGAAACAATCTTGATGGCTTCAGTTTTAGCTGAAGGCAAAAGCAGCATCGAAAATGCAGCTCAAGAACCTGAAGTTCAAGATCTAGCGAAATTGCTGAACAATATGGGTGCAAAAGTCTCAGGAGCTGGTGGTCCAAAAATCACAATTGAAGGAGTCAAGAAATTACATGGATGCGACTACATTGTGATGCCTGATCGAATTGAAGCAGGAACATTCTTGATTGCAGCAGCTATTACCCGCTCTGCTTTACGAATATCTCCTGTAATCCCAGAACATTTAAATGCTGTACTGCAAAAACTAAGGGATTGTGGATGCAGTCTCAAAATCAATGGGGATGAAATATATATTCAACCAGGTGAAATTGTTGGGGTAGATATCACTACTCAGCCATTTCCTGGTTTCCCTACAGACCTACAAGCTCCCTTCATGGCATTAATGGCAACGGCCAAAGGCACAAGCATGATTACTGAAAAGATTTACGAAAATCGTATGCAACACGTAAGCGAGTTACAACGAATGGGAGCCTCTATTCGTCTGCAAGGCAACACAGCTGTAATAGAAGGCGTTCCAAAATTAAGTGCAGCCCCTGTTTCTGGAGGTGATTTACGTTCAACTGCTGCAATGATTCTTGCAAGTCTTTCGGCCCAAGGGATAAGCAAAGTAGAAGGCCTTCATCACCTTGATAGAGGATATGCCGCAATTGAAGAAAAGCTAAATCAAGCTGGAGCCAATATCATCAGGCATTAGCACAAAACCTTCTACTGTCATAAAATCGAATGAAGGGAGCGTGGTGGAATTGGTAGACGCACCGCACTCAAAATGCGGCACCTCCGGGTTTGTCGGTTCGAGTCCGACCGCTCCCATGGTTTTAATGGACACGTATCAACGCTTTCCCTTAAAAATTGTTAGAGGGAAAGGTTGTTGGGTTTGGGACAAAGAAAGAAGACAATATCTAGATGCTGTCGCAGGCATTGCATCATGCAGTCTTGGACATAGTGACGATGCACTCCGTCGTGCATTAACAAAACAACTGAATCAAATCCAACATGTATCTAATCTTTATCACATTCCTGAGCAAGAAGAACTGGCAAGTTGGCTAGTTACACATAGCTGTGCCGATAAAGCTTTTTTCTGCAACAGCGGCGCTGAAGCAAATGAAGCAGCAATCAAACTTGCAAGAAAATATGCCAATTGCAAGCGAAAAATAAGTCAACCAATAATACTTACAGCAAAAAATAGTTTCCACGGCCGAACACTTGCCGCAGTAAGTGCCACTGGTCAATCTAACTATCACAAGGGTTTCGAACCATTAGTTGCAGGCTTTGAATTTTTCAAGTACAACGACATTCTTTCTTTTAAATCACTACTTGAACGTATAGAAAGTAATGGGCCAAAAGTTGCAGCCGTCTTAATAGAACCAATACAAGGAGAAGGTGGAATCAATCTTGGTAATGCAACCTTTTTCCAAGCATTGAGAAAGATTTGCTTTCAAAAAGAAATTTTATTGATCTTTGACGAAGTTCAGACAGGGATGGGTCGATGTGGCAACTGGTGGGGATATGAACGGTTGGGAGTGGAGCCAGATGCATTCACAAGTGCAAAAGGGTTGGGTGGTGGTCATGCAATTGGAGCATTGATGGTTAAGCATCATGCAAATCTCTTCAAGCCTGGAGATCATGCAAGTACTTTTGGAGGCAATCCCTTTGCTTGCAAAGCAGGAATAACAGTTATTAAAGAAATTGAAAAAAGAGATCTGCTTTCAAAAGTTAATCGTCAAGGTGATCAATTGCATGAGGGATTAAAATTACTTGTCAAATCTTTTCCAAAGCTTCTAAAAGAAGCAAGAGGAGTTGGATTAATTCAAGGCTTAGTGTTAAAAGAAAATGCACAATTAACAGCACAAACATTTGCAAAAAAAGCACTTGAAGAAAAGCTTCTTGTCGTAGGGGCTGGAGAAAAAGTTATACGCATGCTTCCTCCACTTACAATCAAAAAAAGAGAAGTCAATCAACTGCTTAAAAGACTTGAAAAGACCCTCAAAAACTTCGACTAATTGAAAAGAACAGAGGACTCTCAAAAAAATGATCTAAATGACCTAATCCCCGATTTCAATCAAAGGGGAATGAATCTTGGTTTGGATCGCATTCAAATGGCCCTTCAAAAAATTGGGAATCCATGTTCTCAAGTGCCTGCTATTCAGATTGTTGGGACTAATGGGAAAGGTTCTATTGCAAGCTTCATTCAAAGCAGTTTGAAAACTGCAGGAATCAAGTCTGGTGTAACAACTTCTCCTCATCTATTAAATTGGTGCGAAAGAATTCAAGTTGATGGAACTTCAATTTCACCTGAAGAGTTTCGAAGTCGTCTGACCTCTATCAAAGCAATTACAGAGAGTAATAATTTAACTCCTTTTGAGCTTGTGATAGCTACTGCTTTAGACCATTTTGATAACAATAATGTTGAACTTTTAGTTTTAGAAGCAGGCCTTGGTGGCCGTCTTGATGCAACTACAGCACATCCATTCAGGCCTATCATTGCCATGGCAGATATTGGCCTCGATCATTGTGAATATCTAGGTGAGACACTAAAAAAAATTACACAAGAAAAAACTGCTGTTATCTCCTCAGGCAGCTTTGTAATAAGTGGCTTACAACATCCTGATGTCATTGAAGTTATAAATCAAACTGTCGATAGAAAACATGCAAAAATTCGTTGGGTCGATCCAATATCTAAAAACTGGCAACTTGGACTAAATGGAGAAATCCAACGAAAAAATGCTGCTGTAGCGAAAGGAGCACTAGAAGCCTTACAACCACTCGGGTTCAAAATCGATGAACAAAAAATATGTGAAGGGTTTGCCTTAGCCAATTGGCCCGGAAGACTTCAGCAGGTGTATTGGGAAAGATGGCCCCTCTTAATAGATGGAGCACATAACCCACATGCTGCTGAACAACTTTCAAAAGAAAGAAATAATTGGCCTTCTCAGGAACTTGGTGTGCAATGGGTGCTTGGGATTCAATCCCACAAGGAAGCACCAAGAATGCTTCGACACCTTTTAAAGCCAAATGACATTGCTTGGATAGTTCCGGTACCTAATCACAAAAGCTGGAGCAAGTTAGACATTTCCATGGCCTGTCCAGAATTAGCCAAACAATTTCGCCAAGCCAAGAAGGTTGAAGAAGTTTTCAAATTACTATTAACTGAACATCAATGGCCGAAGCCCCCACCAGTGGTTGGAGGGTCTCTTTATTTAATAGGTGATTTACTCAAGGAAAAGATAATTTCCAAACGAATCATAAAATGAAAGCTTAACAAATACATTCATCTCAATAACTTAAATATTCAATTCAAAATGTCTCAGACCAACCCTTAAGTTTACCTGGATTCAAAATACCTTTTGGGTCAAAACGCTTCTTCGCTTCTACTTGATCACCATCAACAATGCCGAGGCCACCATCTTCAACGGTTATCACATGAGGATTAAAAATTACGGCCCCAGTCTTTCTACAATCACCAATTAAAGCTTCTAACAAGTCAATTCCACGCCAACGAACAAGTGGCAATGCCGCAACACGTTGCACACCCTGCGATCTAACAGCTTCCAAGTGCCATAAAAGATCATCTCCCCATCGACTATTAAGCGCATTGATTGCTTCCAGTTCAGTATCTGGCAAAAGCATCTGCAAGTATGTCCATTGTCGGTCTAATGAACGCATATGAAGTGTTGTGTGGTTCCAAGTGAGCTCTCTTAACCCATTACCACTCCGTAAGTTTTCAGGCCCTAACAACTCAAAGGAAGCGTCTCCAGCAATTGCAAGGCGTTCAATAGTAGTTAATCCATCAGGACTAACCAAAAGCAATAGACGATGATTACCGTTAGGTTTTCCAGACCAAGTAGGAATACTTTCAACAATTCTTCGTTCTAACAAGCTACACAGATGTAAATCAACCGCAGCTTCCGAGCAACACTTTAAAAGGGCTACTGCCTTTGACCAATCACTACAATCTATTGCTACTTCATGCCAATCAACTGCAGGCGCAGTCGCCAAAGTTAAGGAAGTAATAATCCCATTCGTGCCATATGCATGATTTAGCGCCTCTGAAGCTGCCCCATCAAGCTGCAATTTTTGAGGCTCTTCTTCCAAAGTAATTATCTCCAGACCTAACAAATGTCCAGGATCTCGCAAAAAGCCCCATCTCACTGAACCAATTCCACCAGAACCTCCTGCCACAAACCCACCAATAGAAGCACTACGCCAAGTACTTGGGAGAATCCTCAGCTGCCTCCCCGAAGCAACCAATTTCATATCAAGCTCTCCAAGCAAACACCCTGACTCAACGGTTACCGCACCTGTCACAGAATCTATAGCTCTAATCTTACGCAATTCACTCATAACCATGACAATGCCTCCAACAAGTGGGACACACTGTCCATAATTTCCAGTTCCTGCACCACGCAGTGTCAAAGGAATGTCATATCTTCGACAGAGTCCAGCAACTAAAGCAACTGCTTCAGTGGAGGATGGGCGTACAACAAGGTCAGCACAACATTCATCTAACTTGCTCTTAAGGACTGGGGAATAATCATAAAAGTCACGAGAAAAGCGCGCCCTATCTGAAGGGAGATCAATTATCTGCAAGTTCGAAATACATGAAAGCTGTCTAACAAGGTCTGCCGAAATCAAGTTTTTTTTCATCATGTCAAATTATCAGTGGTCTTATGAAGTGGAATAGACTTTTCATCGAGCCATTTACCATTAACCATCACCTTTCGAAATGGAGGGGTAGACAAAGCTTCTGACCAGCTATTGGCTTCTAACAAAACAAAATCTGCAGGACTATCAATCTGAATAGTGCCATCCCATGACAAATCCATCAAAGCGGATGCGGCAGTTGTAAATGGGGAGAGTCCTATTCGCTGCCATGGCACCAACTGAGCAAGTGGCATTGCATATGACATCAAAGAAATCGGATCAAAGTTTCCACCAGGGAACCAAGGGTCTTGAACGTTATCCCCTCCAACCCCAACTATTACGCCTGCTTGCTGAAGCTGAAGGATAGGTGCCAATGGTCTTTCAACTGGGGTTCTTCGTTTGCCACGACCAAGAAGCCAAAAATTCGTAAGAGGGAGTACGACTACTTTTACTCGATAATATGCCAAACGCTCAGCTAAATATCTCAACTCGCTTGGAGGTAGCAGTCCCATACTGCTGGAATGACTACAAGTAATAGGCACATGTATATCAAACTGCTCAAGCACCTGAATTAATTGCTTCAATCCCGCCGCAGGTTCAATGTGGGACTCATCAATATGAAGATCAATCCCACAACCCAATTCTTCTGCAAGTGTGAGGACCTGAAGCAACAAAGCTCTAGATAATTTCCTATCAAAAGGTGGGACAAGAACACCCCCAAGAAGACCTCCAGATTTGGCCACATCACGAGCGAACAATTTCCCATGCTCAGTCCCCCAACTTTCCAGAGGTGCTAGAGCAACCAACTGCAATTCAATTAGTGATCGCCATCTTTTCTTTAATCGCAGTAAAGCTTCCCAACTTTGGCAAGATTTCTGCCCACAACTATCAACATGACTTCGAACTGCTCTCAATCCATTCTTTAAAGCAAGCAAAAGAGCTTTCTCTGCTCTGAAATAAACACTTTCAAATGTTCGATTCTTCTTTTCAGCAAGGTTTGCGGCAAGAGCTGTTTGATACTCCCCACTTAAATTAGGTGCTTCACTCCATGTGAATGCCTTATCAAGATGTGCATGTGGCTCAGCGAGCCTAGGGAGCAGAAGCTTTAAAGAAGAGGGAGAGCTATGGGATATCCCTTCAAGATAAACGATTCGCCCATATTCCACTCTGATACGTACAGGGCAAAGACCTTCAGCAGTGACTGGTGCAGATAAAACCTGATTACAATTCCCAACCAAAGAACGAGGAACTAATGCCTCAATGTATTTATTCTCTTGTTGATTTATTGGAGATTCCACTTATCCAAAAGTCCTAACAAAAAGATAAAAGAGCTGTTTCGAAAGGTTTAAGCATAGAAAACGTGGCTTCATTTAGAACTTTCCAAAATGTCCAAGTTTTCATCAGAAACACATTTAAGGTTAATTAGCTGATGAATTGGTAAATTCATCATGACGCGGCGGGCGTCGCCAAGTGGTTAAGGCAGCGGCTTGTGGCGCCGCTATTCGGGGGTTCGAATCCCCTCGCTCGCCCTCAACACCCTTCAAAGGTTAAGTCTCTCCAAATGTTTGAACGTGTGTCATTAGCCCCTAAGAGAGTTATAGAGATCATTTCAGGTCCTTCAGGTCGATTCTTATCGTGACAAAAAACACTTCAACTTCGACGCAAAATAAGTTTCAAACTAGTGAGAGAACTCGAGGAAGTTATTGGATTACAACTTTCGGCTGCCAAATGAACAAAGCCGATTCAGAACGCATGGCAGGAATACTGGAAAATATTGGGTACCACGAAGCCAAAGCCGAACTGGAAGCTGACTTGGTTCTTTATAACACCTGTACCATTCGTGATAATGCCGAGCAAAAGGTTTATAGCTATTTAGGGCGCCAAGCAAAAAGAAAGCAAATTTCACCTCACCTCAAGCTAATAATTTCCGGTTGTGTTGCGCAACAAGAAGGAGAAGCACTTCTAAGAAGAGTTCCAGAAATAGATCTTGTAATGGGTCCTCAACACACCAATCGATTAGAAACACTTCTCAATCAGGTAGATAATGGACAGCAAGTTGTAGCAACAGAAGAACATCACATACTGGAAGATCTCACAGCTGCCAGGCGTGATTGCAAAATTTGTGCATGGGTCAATGTCATATATGGCTGCAATGAACGCTGTACTTATTGCGTAGTCCCTTCTGTTCGAGGCAAGGAACAATCCAGGACGCCACAAGCAATTCGTTTAGAGATTGAGAAGTTGGCAGCATTGGGTTACAAAGAAGTTACTCTGCTTGGTCAAAATATTGATGCTTATGGAAGAGATTTGCCTGGGACAACAAAAGAAGGCAGACACCAAAACACATTGACAGACCTTCTTTATTACATTCACGATATCGAAGGTGTCGATCGCATACGCTTTGCGACAAGTCATCCTAGATATTTCACAAATCGGTTAATCCAAGCCTGCTCGGAACTCAATAAAGTGTGCGAGCATTTTCATATTCCATTCCAAAGTGGCGACAATGAGATACTTAAAGCAATGGGCAGAGGCTATAAAATTGAACGGTATACGCGTATTATTGAAAACATAAGAAAGCTAATTCCAAATGCATCCATTAGTGCAGATGTAATTGTTGCATTTCCTGGTGAAAGTGAAAAACAATTCCAAAAAACTCTCTCCATAGTTAAAGAGATTGGTTTTGATCAAGTAAATACTGCTGCTTACTCTCCTAGACCGAATACTCCGGCAGCAAATTGGCCCAATCAACTTCCTGAAATAACAAAAATAGAACGACTCAAAGAACTCAATGCTCTAGTCGAAAAAACAGCAAAAACCAGAAATAATCGTTATCAAAATAAAATCGAAGAAGTTCTTGCAGAAGGAATTAACCCAAAAGATCAAGAACAACTTATGGGTCGAACCAGAACTAACAGGCTTACCTTTTTCCCAAAAATAGGACCCAAAGGTTGCATATACAAACCTGGAGAACTAGTTAAGGTAAAGATTCAAGAAATACGTTCTTTTTCTCTGAGCGGCATCCCATTGAGATGAATTGTCTTCATTAGACTGATACCTTTGATTCCGACTAGCAAGGTTATGAAATAACACATGCCTTCTCCAAATACTCTTATAGGCGTTGTTTTTGGTGGTCTTTCAAAAGAACACGATGTCTCCATCAAATCAGCCACAACAGTTATCTCTGCCCTGCAAAGTGGTTTAAATGCAACCCTATACAGGGTTTTACCTATTTACATTGATTATAAAGGCCGCTGGTGGGGAAAAGATGTAGCCCAAAAGACATTGCAAAAAGGCCTTGCTCTTAATGAAAGTGAATTGCCAGTATCACACTCGAGTACAGGATTTAAAGGTTTACCCCCCGAAGGTGAAGATGTGGATATCTGGTATCCAGTACTACATGGACCAAATGGAGAGGATGGTTCTATTCAGGGGCTCTTCAAGCTCATCGGGAAACCTTTTGTTGGATCTGGAATTCTCGCTTCGGCAGTTGGCATGGACAAGTTAGCAATGAAAGCCGCCTTCCATTCTGCAGGGTTACCTCAAGTTCCATATAGTTCTGCCAATGCCTATGAGTTAGAGAATGAAAATTTAAAAGCACAACTTTTAGAGAAACTAGAACGTCAAATTGGGTACCCCTGCTTTGTCAAACCAGCAAACCTTGGCTCATCAGTTGGTATAACTAAAGCCGCGAATAAAATTGAACTAATAAAAGGATTAGAAATCGCATCACTGCATGATAAAAGGATAGTTATCGAACAAGCAATTAATGCAAGAGAACTAGAATGTGCAGTCCTTGGGACTCAAAAGCTACAAATATCTGCTGTTGGTGAAATCCGTGTTAATGCTGATTGGTATGACTACGAAGCAAAATACTCTCAAAATTCAAGTCAAGCTCTCATTCCTGCTCCTCTACCTAACGAAGTAAAGGAAAGGGTTCAAAATTTAACTTTGAAAGCTTGCCAAGCCATTACAGCAAAAGGCATGGCAAGAGTAGATTTTTTTTACAACGAAAACGCTGATAAGCTTTGGATAAATGAGATAAACACGTTACCTGGCTTTACTTCTCAAAGCATGTATCCAATGCTTTGGGATGCTGTTGGTGTAAATCTCGAACAACTAGTAGCAAAGTTGGTTCAATCAGCTAGAGAATGAATACCTCGACAGCTATTCAAAAAAAAACATTCCTCGTTGACCTCCAATGATCCACGGTCTGCTCTGGTTTCCACTCCTACTTGCATTTATTCTCTTAACCGCACTTGGTTGGCTTGAGCGGCGAAGGCAAAACCTTTTTTTAAACTGGGCGAAAGATTCAGAACTATCAAAATTAGATGGCTCAGGAGCAGCGCGTCTTAAAGATGGGATTTTTAGCTGGAGCACCTTTGAAGCAGGAAGCTTTAAAGAACAAGACACTTTTGAGATAACAAAATTAGAACTTTTAGAACTGATGGCACTCACTTCAGGAGAAGCACCATTAACAACTGAATCACAAGGCCGTTGCCGTTTAAGGCTTATAGGAAATGGTAAGGAGATGGATGTACCTTTCTCAGATGCTGAACAAGCCCGAAAATGGATGAGTCAGCTCATGGGAAGAGCTCGCTGTGATCTGTGAAAAGTTCAAAGGCGAAAAATCACGCCTCTAAACGTTCCGTTGTCACAAACCCAAGAATTGAAAAGCGCAGAAGACTGCGCAAAGAACGTCGAAATGAACAATTCATTCACCTTTGGCGCCTAATTTTGTTCGGTTCAATGACATATGGACTTGGTCTATTAGTGATAAACAATGGGTGGGCATCTATTAATGTCAAACAGATTCATGTAATAGGTAGTCCGAAAATCAACGCAAATACAATCATGATTAAATCCGGCCTAAACTTTCCAATGCCACTTTTTTCAATTAAACCAAAGCAACTTGAAGATAATTTAATTAAAGAACTACCAATTAAAAGTGTTTCAATTCGTCGTCAACTCATACCTCCTAGTTTATCAATCATACTCAAAGAAAGGCAGCCAATTGCATTTGCAGATCGTCGACTTGCACAAGGGAAGGAAACTGGAATGATTGATATAGATGGGAATTGGATGCCTAAAAAAATGTCAACGCTAGTTATAAATCTACCGCAAGATTTATACATTGAAGGCTGGAGATATAATTACAAGGAATGGATATCAAAAATCCTTCATAATAAAGAAAAGCTTGGGAGCCCTCTACGAAGAGTTATAATCAATCAAAACGGTGAATTAACTCTTAAAACAGAGGTTTTTGAAAAAATTTACCTAGGTACCAATAGCATAAATTATGAGGATCAAGTAAAGGCAATTAACAAACTAAGCAATGATTTAACCCTAGATTTTATCGACAAGAAAGGAGCAATTCTAGACATAAGAGACCCATCAAAACCAGAATTCCAAATAATAAAAACCAAGCGATCAAGAAACTAATCTCAATAAACTCTTAACTGAAAATAATAACTTCTAAGCCTTCTAGGTTGATCATCAAGTTTAAGGATGAAGGTTGATAGTAGAGAAGTCTATTTATCAAGGCTGGCGAAAGTTCCGAGTCAATAAATCAAACAATCAGGGGGGAAATACTGGCATCAAGAGGACTTTCTTGATATCGATAGTGTGTTTATCAAATATCGAGTCAAAATATGACTTCATCTGCAAG
>MDTE01184864.1_pt1 | contig 11161 bp, 19 predicted proteins | sample 811231 | NCBI WGS metagenome assembly MDTE01 (sample SAMN05326651, study PRJNA326480) | marine metagenome | isolation source: seawater | place: Indian Ocean: Red Sea | collected 2010 | reverse complement strand
TGACGGTCAAACTAATTTTGGATGAATCGCTATTGTCATAGAGACGACCATTACTATCCATCATTTCACCTTTAAAGGAGAATGACTTGGTGCCGTTTGCTTCTTCACCAGAAGTAACAACATACTGCAAATTAATGATCTCACCATCAGTGAGTTTTCTACCACTGGTATTATCACCAAAAGTAATTTCAAATCTCTGATCTTGATCTTCATCTAAGAAGTAAATACGATCAGTTGCTCTAACACTAGTTAAATTTTCTACTCTATTATAAACATCTGCACTAGTGCTAGATGCATTTGCTCTAACACTAACTTTCAGTGTTGATGTATCCGCATCAGCACTGGGAATGATATATCTCTTAGGATTAAATGTATCTACTGTATAGTTAAAATCGATAACAGATCCTTCATATGCAGTAACACATTCAAATACAGCACTACAACTTGCAGGATCAACAACTACAGTTTGATCTTCTAAAATATTCCAAATATACTTTCCACCCGCAGCAATAGGACCCTTCTTTAGGGTAATATTATTCGGACACACTCCATCATCCCCAGGTACTGTCGTAACAACGATGTTAAACGCTGCCTGTGACGCCTTAGGGGACTTTGGCGTGTAGTTAAACATCTTGGCAAGGGAAACGATGTTATCCCTTACTGTAGCGGACTGTAGGAATGCCTCATTCAACGACATGTTAGCAAGATATGCCGTATAATAAGTATTATACGCCAACATATCGATGAGGTAGGACAAACCAGATCCCTCAAAGTCATAATCGGAGAATTCATCTCTAGTTCTGAGATAACTCTTGATTGATGACTTAATCTCATCAAAATTTAATGCTGTTAAGTTATTGGGGAGCATTATGGCCTCTTTAATACAAAACTAATTTGCTCAGTGATTGGCAATCCAATAATTTCATATTGAATAGACACATTCATTGCGTTTGCATCATAATCTGCGATAACTTCCACTAATTCCAAAACAATTCTAGGCTCAAAGTTTTGAATGGTGTTTGTGATCTCCATTCTAATTCTATCTACCAAGAAAGGATCCATAGGCTCAAACAATAAGTCTGTAACGCTGGATCCAAACTGAGGATTGAAAAATTTTTCACCAGGAACAGTCAAAATCAAATTTTTGACTGCTTGCTTGATTGCATCCTGATTAGTAACTTTGGTTGTGTCTTTAGTAAAGGGATTTTTCAAGAAATTCATAGAAATATCAGAGAAATTTCTAGATTTCTTAAAATCTTTACTAGTTAACGGTTTTAGAGCCATCTTTCAAGAAAGTTTCCGTGACGGACTTTATTTTTAGTCCGTTTTGCCGCCAAATTGAGATAATGATCGGATTTTGGGTCCGTAATTAAGACTACAGTCCCAAAATCTTTATTCATCATCTCAGGTACATTATCTGGGACGGGATTATTCGCCATTTTAGGTTAAAAGCAATGTAAACAGAACTTTTAATGGGGTTTCTATCCCTCGTGTTTTATTTATGACGGTTCTTCGAGAGACCAAGTAGGTGGGTGAAAATGACAATACTCATTGAAAGTAATTTTCATCTCTTTATTCGTCAAATTTGCGTGTTTTGCTGCTTTTGGCAAATTCCATTTTGCCGTAAACAGCATTTCCATAGACTCACGGGTCTCAGGTCTCATTTACCTTGACCACGATACCGCTTTTTCGCCTTGTTACTGGATGTTGCAGCATATTTTGTGTGCTGACTAGATCCTTGACGAGTTTTCTTGGGAATTGAATCGATAAAAACATTACCAAGAAGCGATTTTTTCATTTTTGCCATAATTAAGCTCCAATAAAGACGTTTGGTGATCCTGTAGAGATCAAAGATAAACACGGAGGTCCAAGAGGGTCACCAACTCTACATGCTCTCTTACCCATGATGAAAACAGTTGCACTAGTAGCAGTTGCTTTTCTTACATGAGCACCGCCACCCGCAATATCCTCTACACAAAGATCTTGTGTTGGACATGGGACAATTGCTGCACAGTTTGGTGGAGTCACCAATGGCACCAACTGTGTGCATGTTGGTGGATGATTGGTCAAAACATCTTGATCCAAGATCGGACAGATATTATTGATCAATACTGTAGGGACAATAGGTTGCATAGGCAACTGAGGGAATGGTGGCCACATATTAGTGCCATCCATTGCAGCAATAGTCTTTTTGGGCACTACTAAGTTGCAAGGAGTGCCACATTCGTTTTTCATCCACTTGTTTGCTGGGACACATGTGCCGTGACCTGTATCTTTCCCACTATAAATTGCTGCCGCATTTGGCAACCCTGTAATTGGACCTGCTGGCATTTTACTTTAATTACTCCGTGATGTCAAAGGGATTTCCGTAGCTTGCTACGGTTTGTGCCCAAAGTTGGGCAGATCTAGTTAGATCGTGAAATATCTGTTGAGTGCCGCTAGCAGACCAGTTAGTACAACCAGGACCCAAAACAGGTGATAATGTATATGTATATGTAGTAGTCGCCCCAGTCTCAGGATCAGTCTCTGCAGGAGACGAAGATGGCGTTGTTGGAGTCCCAGCACAAGGCACATGACTACAACCAGACTCAACAACAAATCCTTTTAATGTAACCTCTACGGTAGCTTTTTGTCTTTCGTCAGGTCTATATTGAGACATATGATACTTAACCAAGTCAGTAGCATGAGGAAGATCACCAAAACGCTCTTGGGTTGTGGAAATTAAGTTTTCCTTATAGATTGCATACTCAGGTATAATCTCTTGTTGTAGATTATCTAATGCATTCTCAACACTCGTAGTTTGAGCATCGTAGTGTGATTGATAGTTTCTCTGCCAAACTTCGCTCGCACCAATCTTACCAAGCTCTTTTGCTAATTCAGCAGGGTCAGTTGGTTTCTTTTCGCGGAGTGATTCCCTAAGAGTATCGACAACATTCTTACTATACCTACCCTGTGGTAGTTGAATGCGGCGTTGCAACTCAGGATCCTTCAGTTGCTCGGAGGGATCTTGTCTAATATATTGTCTAAAATCACCACCAACGCGCTCTTCCTGAATATTATTAACAAAATCTGGGTCTAATCCGTATTCTTGAAACATTCGACGTTTCTTATCAACGATTTCATCACCCAATTTTTTCTCAGATCCATCTGCTGCAGTATATTCAGTATCAGCATCTCTAATGCTTTGCTCAATAGATCCCGCCCATTGCGGTTTAGAGTCCTCTGATCCAGGGATAACTACCGACTCAACTTCTTTTCTAAGGTCAGGCACGGTAAAAACAATGTCATCTCCATTAGAAAGTCCGCGACCAGGATCAACAATCTCAATACCAGTTAGGACTCCATTTGTAAATGTGCCGCTAACTTCAGGAATCACGGGACGATTGTCTTGATTTTTAGGGACTTTTACATATTTCCGCACACCATATGCCTTATTAAACTTTTTGACTGCTTCAGTTTCTTCTACAAATCCCTCAACATCTCTATATCCCTCAACATGAGTTAGATACTCTGGAGGATCACTAGGGATCAATTGAGTGCCCAAAAACTCACGAGGAGTTGCATCTGGTCTATTAACGACCGTTTTTAAAGTCAATGGTTTGTTAACAATATCGATAACTTGATCGAGTCCAGCACCACCATCAACAATTTGCATCGATACCAACTTACCATTTTCAATTTTTAGAGTTTGGACCTGTGCATCCGTTTCATAACTAGAGTAATCAGTTTCACTAAGATCGTATGGTTGACCAATAGAGTTGCCCTCTTCATCATAAGATATGGGGTTGAGATTGACAGGTTGATTCAATGTAACCGTATTTCCGCTCCTAGCAGTCACATATGTGCCAGGATGGAAGAGTGGACCCTTAACAGTATGACCAATTTCAAACTTAGAAGCGTCAGAAGAGTTAACTACTTGAATCTGAGTGCTATCAGGATTCATTGTTACTCTACAACCATAGTCAAATACGGGTTGTTTACAAGTATCAAAGACGTTTGGCGCAGCAGAATCCCTCAAATGAGTCGTATATTGGAAAGATTTTTGAGTAAATTCGTATAATCCGCCATACCATGCACGATTTTTAGCACCAAAACCTGCTAATGCGGTAATTTGGTGATTTCTACTAGATGTATAACCCTGTCCACCAGTAAATTCAGCACCATTTCCGTCCAAATACGCAATATGGTAGTTAAAATTGTCCAAATCAGTGTGAAACATCTTTGTAATGACGTGACCATTGATGGTATCGCCACTTCTAAGGATATCTCCACCGTTATTTTGCGTTACTTGGATGGGTCCAACCTGAGTAATCTTAATATCAACGGTAAATTTAGTTACAGTATTGTCTGCATGGATGTGATCATACTCCAAAGTAAACACATCATTGACATTATACCCCTGACCAGGCTCTACCAACTCAAGAATTTCCCATTTTGTGCCAGTAAATGACACTGTAGGAAGCACAGAAAGGTCTTGGACCGCACTAACACGCACTGTTAAACGTAATCCTTGTGCATTTCCACTCTCAACATCATTACCTTCGATAACCAAGAATGTATTAAACCCTGCATCAGTGGTTTGCCACCCTGTTTGAGTCGTAATAGTGGGTCCTGCACCAAAATTAGCACTAGACCAAGCAGGTGTATCAATTCCATCGTTACTATAAACGAAGTTAAAGTCCTTTACACCATTAGGAAGAGTAGTTGAAAACTGATCATAACTAAAAACTAACTTATTGCTAAGTGAATCAATAGCAAATAATGTGGGGAAGGGGCAATCAGGATCTCCAGTCTGGTCACCATCAACCTCATCTGCTGTATAATCGATGGTCAAACGGTCCAGAGTGCAACTAAAATCAGGACAAGGGATACATCTACCCCCACTGTCCGTAGATCCTGCTGTGCCAAGTCCTGTATTAGGGTCAGTGCCTGCACTAGTTGCCTTATTCTCAGTCTCATACTTATAGCAAGCAGTGCCTACATGACCACCATTACACCCGCTTGTATACAAATAAGAAAACCATGTGTCACTAAGCATCAAACCATAGGACAATGCATTCGGCACATAGTCAAAAATGACATAGGTATCGACAAAACCACCTGCATTAGCAATAACAACCTTGCCACAGTTTGCTGAAGATTGAGAAGAAGCACCAGTAGGAGAAGTATAATTGGATCTACCATACTGTTGAATCACAGTGCTACCATACATGACAGCATCACGAGGCATATTATCAATGTTTGCCTCACGAATCCTAATCGGTGATACATGACAATCAAAATCTACAGTAACTGCACAAGGATTAACTGGTTTACGAGATTGACAATGGTCGGCAGCACCCCCAGCAAATCCCCAAAGAGGGACATCAAAGATATCGCCATCAGTGTGGCAACCACCCATTAATTTGATTTCAGCCATTTACCTTTTCTTCTAATGCGGTTAGTTTATCATAAATCAAATCTAAATTCTCTTTTAGTGACAAGTAATCATCTACACCCTTAGGTTTATATAAAATCTTGTCGGGTGTAGGTAGGTTTTGCACATATTCCTCAATACCCTTGATCCTTTCTGCAATTGCTTCAATACATTTATTCAAAGCATCATGAGCCATAGCATTATCATCTGCTAGGATTTGCACATCTCTTTCAACAGTCATAGAGTGTAAACGCGGTGGTAGGGGTATTTTTGTGGTCGCGGTTATGAATCAACTTTCTTGAGAGTAAAACTCCCAGTGACATCATCAACCTCAAATTCTAATTCGTCTCCGATTGTCCATCCAAGGTCCTCACAGACATCATCAGGGATAGGAAGAATTAATTCACCGAATTCATCCTCTTCGATAGTGATTGTGAATCTCTTGGACATACTTGCCTCCTTATAACCTATTAATAACTTGTGGATTGTCTGACGGATGGTCTAACTTCCACTCCTCCCATGTTGCTAAGACATCCTTAGCATCGTTTGTCAGTCCAGCACTGGTGCAATAATCAGCACACTCATAAATTCGAGGATCTAAAAAACCTTCGTGGCGCAACATCACTTCTAAACACCATACACGGTCGTCTTGACGATCTTGGCGAATTTTCCAATCCATAGTAAAACCTCAGAGGGTGTTTTTTTGCTGGGAGAATTTTTTTATATAGGCTGTAAGGGGACCCATTCGTTATATATCTGCCTCTCGGGTACCTTTGTAGGTTAGGGTAGTGGCCGATTTTAATATTTAAGGGGGGCGATTTAACTGCCCCCAGTATAACTTAGGACTGCCAGATTGTCAAGAGAAAATGTAACCATTCTCGAATTCTTTCTCGACTCCGTTATCACTCACATACCACTGAAAGTTGCGCTGATATACACCATCGGTGGCAGCATTACAGAAGCGGTCGATGATAGCGTTGAGACGAGATTTGGTGGTTGTTGTTTGCCAACCGCCATCAAAGATTTCGAGGAAGTCTTCTCCGAGCACTGCAATCTTGTTACCGTGAAGACGAACAACTGAGGTGTTGTTTTCTTCGTTGAATGAAACCGAAGTGTTGCCAGATTGCCAATCTTTGCTGTTAGCGAGAGCGGCATTCATCTGGGTTTCGATCTTACGCATGAGAGACGATTAGAGAGCGTTTGTTGTGTGTCAGGGGTGCTTCCCTTTCACTCCTATACAATACATGATTTGAGGGGCATTGGAAGACCCTCTGTGACACTTTGCAGACTGGTTTGGTCAGCCGCCCTGAGTAACATTTATTCCGTCAATATTTCCTCGTTAATTGTCATATACCATCCGATCGATTTGAGATAATCAAAGGGAGACATTCTCTGTGTTACAGGATACCTCTCCCCCCGACCCTCTCTAATACCATCGACAAACAATTCCAGGTCATAGATTGATAGAAACTCTCCGACCTGTTGTTGTTGATCATCGTAGATAATGTACTTCATTCCCTTATCAACCCTGGCAGTGTTATTATACATCATCTCCGAGGAATTGTCAAGGGGTTTGTTACACATTTGAGATGCTGATTGTTGGGGCATTGACATTCGTTAGGTGACGTGCTAAGACTACAATTAGTGGAGATATTTACAGAGAGATAAAACACACAACTAGATTTATTTTCATATTTAATTAATTTCCGTGTTTTCCACAATTTGATATTTTCTTGTGGAAAAGTCTGTGGAAAATGATAGAAACTGTTTCTTTGAGAGTAATACCGATGTAGGAGAATTGCTCATGGAAAGTTGTCTGATAGTGTTTCATCAGTTTTGATTAGTTTGTCCCAGTTATATGCGAAGATGCATAGATTAACTTGGACATAGTTGCACTTACTATTGACTCGTAATCTTTCCTCCTTAAGTGTTTGTTTGATGCATAGGGTAATGTATTCATTCCCTATGAAATTGATGAAACCTTTGTGTTGCTCATACTGATAAACATCACCATGCTGAAAGACCATTTGATTTGCGATAAAGTTTTCTTTCTAGGATGTAATCATAGGTATCAGGATCTACAATGTCATCCCAATCTCCGTCCTCATTGTTGAAACTGTTTAAGGATCGATTGTAGTTGGGTTTGTAACTCTTGTTGGATGAGAATGAGGTTGGATTGGTAGAGCGTTTCATTGTCTGTTTTTTTGAGGTGAATAACAAGATTGTCGATGCATTCTAGGGCGTCCTCTAGATGTTGGCAGTGCTTATCTATTTCCACTAATTCACTCCAACTGTATAGGACGAAATGCATAATTTATGACGCATTATTCATAGAGTTATTATACTCTTCTTTTGTAGTGTTGTCTACATCGGGCAGCAGATCTATTAGCGTATCCTCATCATACAAATCTACGATCTCTTCAGTAACATCGTCCCACGTCAACTTTTCATATTCGCGTGTCAACAAATCATAGCACATTTGCTCCATATCTTTATAGTCGAGTCCATCAATAATGTGCATCACATAGTTATCAACCAACTGATCAAGATCTTTTTTGTTGGGGGATTGCTCAGTCATTGTGATCATGGGGTTGAATGAATTCAGCAGTTTCGATTAGTTTGTCAGAGATGAATTGTCTAGCGTCTGGTGATTGATAGACCAGCAGCATAATGATAAAAACTAAGACTGTTTTCATCACATTCCATTCATAAACTCGTGAATTGCTTCGTTATACTCTTCTTCGGTATTGTATGTGCGACCGTGAATCGTATAAGGAAAAGTTTTCTTTTGAAACATCGTAGATGCTGTTTCTACGTCTTTACGATCATATCCCATTTGGACAAGATTTTCGACGTAAGGATTGGAAATGGTCATCAGTTTTCGATGGTGATAGAGTGAATAACAAAGTTAGGATTGAGGCGCTTACATGTATCAATCGCCTCTTGTTTTGTTGCTTTGATGTAACCCAGACAATCATTCATAATCCAACCATTTGGGCGATGAAATTGTCCGTGAAGAATGAATTTAGTCTCTTGCATGTTAGTGTTAATCAGGCGATCTGAAATGTGTTGAGGTCGTTACGATTGTCGCAAGATTCCCATGCATCATAGAAAGAATTCCATGCTGCTTCGTTATCAACAAAAGAGTCAATATCGAGCATCTCACATACCCAATCATATGCCATATCGATGTCGGCATTTGTGTCATCAACGAAGGCAATCATTTGCCCCATGATGTCATCCCAGGTGGATTGCATTTCGGGTGAGATTGTGAAGATTGGAGTGGACATGTTTTGTGCTTTTTTGATCTTGATAGTATTGTTGCAAATTTTGGGGGCAATTACAAGCGGTCTTGTGCCACCTTGCCAACTGGTTTTTTCAGCGCAGCGCGTTGCCTGCCATGGTGATAACGTTGCCTGTCGCTGCTACAGCGGTTCCAGTGATCACACGGACGGGAGGAACGAAGATGACGCCAGCAACGAAAGCAACGAGCAGGAAATTTTTCATGGGAAAAAGTGAAATTCTGTGAGGTGGGAGCGGGGTCGCTTCCCCCCTCCGTTGCTCTTATTGTAAGGCATCCAGGAGCGCCCACAACGCCCCTTGTGACACCTTGCTGACTGGTTTTATTGTTTACAACAACCTGCGCCCTGAAATGTTGTGTTCATTGCCTCATGTATTTCTCTCATATATCCCTCATTATTCCACAGATGATGTTTCTTTTCTCCTGTCGGTTCGTATAACGTGCCCAACCAATATGCCATCATATCTAACTGTGGCGGGGTATGATTTGCCAGCATGTCAAACGTTTCCTGAATCAATTTGTCCCAGTCAGGTTTATCTGGTTTTGCTTCATTCTCCCAAAAATCTTGCCAATCTTCAGGAGAGTTGGTTACATCGTCTGCCATTTGTTTGTCCATAATGTGTAATAATTTATCAGCAATAAGAGAGAGGAGGAATACCTTCGATGAAGATGGCATTAACAACGTTTTGCAATCTTGCGGCGATAGCATTACCCATCTTGTAACCTGTGGGCATGGTAACAACACCTTCCTGCTTTTTATAGAGGTGAAATGCACCAGCAGGAATGCGACCTTCACTAACAGCAGCGCGGTCATCTTTGTGGACTCGGATAACACGACCGATCGTCTGTGCCATCTCAACAATGGGCAAGTTTCTGAGCAGGATAGTGTGAGTCAGACCAGGCACATTGATGCCCTCAGACAGAATAGAATAGTGGAAGATTACAAACTTACGATTGTCATCAGCACCCCACTCTTGCAGCGTGGTGAAGAACTCTTCGCGACCAACTTTCTTGTCATTGATGATAGCACCAAACTTGCTGGTGATGTGCATCACGTCATAACCTTGAGTGTAAAAGTAATCGAGAATATCTGTGTGCCCAAGCATATTGCCAAGGATCTTGCTAGATGGTGCTGCCACCAACACTTTAGGATTCTGACTGTCATCGAGTTGCTCAAACATATCACGCAAGTTGTCAGCATCAACCTCGTGTGCGTTGTGCTTATTGCGGACACGATCGGTCTCGAAAGGCACAACTTTAGGGGGCACGATTGCACCTGCTTTGATCAACTCTTGTGCAGGCACATTGCAGAGGGTGCCACCATAAACATCGCTGTTATTCATTCCGCGAGCAACACTCACACCGCGACCAGTGCGCGGAGTTGCTGTGAAATAGTAGCGACGTTTGGCATACTGAGCAACAGCAAATACACTCTTAAAGAAGTGTTTGCCTGTGGCATTGTGTGCTTCGTCATAATAAATGGTGTCAATATCAATGCCACTCTCTACAACGCGGTGCAAAGAATGATAAGTGGTGAATATAATGCAGGACTCAGATGCTGCTCGCGCAGTGTTAGCGAAGAGAGCAATCTTTTCAGGTTTAGTGCTACTGAAGTGATGTGTTTCACCACTGTGAGCATGACAAACATGTGTCCAAGTAGAAGACACAAACTGCATGAATTCTTCGCACAATTGATTAGCGAGAAGAATGCGGGGAGCAACAACAACAGTGACGCTACCTTGTGCAGCACGAGCAACACAATCAGCGATCATGATGTAAGTTTTGCCGCCACCAGTAGGCACAATAATTTGACCACAATCGTTGCTTTGCATTGCATCGAAAGCACGTTGTTGATGGGGGCGGAGTTGCATTGTTTGTTTGTCGATAATTAAGTATTGCACGGATAACCGTGCAGGTCAAGTGATAGTGGACAGTTTACTAATCGGATAAAGGTGATTGTTTGCGGCGAAAAACTACCTCCCCATTAATAATATCTTTGAGATAATTGGTTAGATTCTTATCTGTATTGTCTGCACATTTCGTCGTATCCTGCTCCGACTGGGACTTGTTTGCAGAATCGTTGTTGTCTTTCATCTTGAATGTTTGAAACTGTGTTGATAGCATTGATGCCGATGTTGGCACCAATGATGATTACAATAGCAGCAAGAAAGATTCTCATGATGTAAGAAAGAATAAAATTAACAGTAGAGAGGCATATACTCAGACTGAGGCATTTTGTCGGTGTTGAAGTCAGTAACCTCAGCACCTTTAGCAATACGCTGTGACCAATCATATTCAGCATCAGTTGCAAGAACTGTGCTGTAGGATTTCATACCATTAACACGAAAAGTGACACGCTTGACAAAACGTTTGATGACAACTTTCATGCCTTTCTTCTCACAAGACTCAGCAATAAATGCCTCGGGGAAGTAATCAACAATGGT
>MDTE01106997.1_pt1 | contig 11161 bp, 10 predicted proteins | sample 811231 | NCBI WGS metagenome assembly MDTE01 (sample SAMN05326651, study PRJNA326480) | marine metagenome | isolation source: seawater | place: Indian Ocean: Red Sea | collected 2010 | reverse complement strand
TCAAATCCAGATGTAATTATGCATGGCTCAATGTACCTTAAGATTTCTGCATTTATTTTACCTGCTTATCCAATATTTTTCTTATCAAATGGTTTCTTTATGGCTCTTAAAAAATCAGAAAAAGCAATGGTTAATAATATTGCCAGAAACGTTATAGTTCCAGTTTTGTCATTTTATATTGCAAAATATTTAAATGCAGATTTTAAAACTTTTTTCTATATTTGGGCTATTTTTCAATGGTTAATATCATTGATTTTATTTATTTACGTTAATTATTACATAAAGAAAAAATTAGCTTATATTTAATTTTAAATTAGGCTAATTTTTAAATATGTTTTTTACAAAAAGAAAAGCAGTACTAATAATTATAATATCTTTAATATTTTTCTTCCTTACTTACCAAGATGTTAAATCTTCAGAAATTTCATCGGTTACTGGTTATGCCAAAGTTACAGATGGTGATACTTTAAAAATAGAAACTTTTAAAATTAGACTTCATGGAATAGATGCCCCAGAAAAAAAACAACAATGTAAAAAACCATACTTAACAATTGTTATGTTTACATTTTATGAAGATTATTCTTGTGGTCAAAAATCTACAGAAGCATTAATTAAGAAAATAAATAATAAAAAAATAACCTGTAAAATTTCTGATATCGACTATTTCAAAAGACTTATAGGTGAATGTTATAAAAGAAAAACTAATTTAAATGCATGGTTAGTCTCAAATGGATATGCAGTTGCATTTAGAAAATATTCTAAAAAATATGTTCCTGAAGAAATTTTTGCGAAGCAAGAAAAAAAGGGAATATGGCAAGGAAAATTTGAAATGCCATGGGATTATAGAAAATTAAACCGTTAATGGAAAAACTAACTAAGAAATTTAAACAAAAAGATGAAATAATAATTTTAGCACCTTCTGAATTGGATTATAAAGCTAAAAAATGTCAAAGATGTTTTTATTTAGAAAAAAACAAAAAAATTTCAACAAAAGCTTTTCCTCCTCCAGTATTTTCAAGATTTGATGTAGTCCAACAAGCTTATTACAAAGATAAAAATACTTGTGACCTTACAAAAGAATTGCCACCCGGAAGAATTATGAGTAAAGAAGAACTACCTGGAAGAGTTGTTTCGGAAACACTAAAAGATAATAAAGGAAGAAATTTCATACTTGGTGGGAGACCAGATATTGTTATTAAGTTTGATCAAGGTGGATATGGAATAATAGATTTCAAAACAACTAAAATTTCTGAAGATAAATCAGAAAATTACAAACACCAACTAGAAGCCTATGCACAGATCTTTAGTAAACCAGGAGCAACAAAAAGTAAAAATACTCCTTTGTTAAATCCTATTACTCACATGGGTATCCTGCAATTTGATCCAAGTGATATCCAAAGTCACAACGAAACTAGTTGCGACATGAGAATGAATATTTCATTTTCTCCATTGAAAAGAGACGAGAAAAATTTTTTTGAAAATATTACCCAAATAATTGATATTATTAATCAATCTAATGTACCTGATTTCACTGAGGATTGTAATGATTGTCAATTTGTAAAACAACAGTTAAGCTGAATTTTTTATTTTTAAAGAACCTTTTATGAACAAAGAAGAAATAATTTTAAAGCTGCTTCTATTAATGGCATTTGCAGACAAGAAATACATGGAAGAAGAAAAAGATTTAATTAATGATATTTCAAAACAATTAAATATATCAAATGAAAAAGTTGATTTAATAATTAATGAAATAGATAAAAGTAATGATTACACAAAGCTCTGTAGAGAAACCTCCAATTTAATTACTGACAAATCAGACAGAGAAAAAACTATAAAATTGTTATCTGAAATGATTGCGTCAGATAAGATTGTTCATCAAAAAGAACTTTTTGCTTATCAAATTATTGCAGAAGAATGGAATATGTATAGAGGAGAATAATTAGAAGATGGATCTTGCCTTTATATTCAAAACATTCAGATCTAGAGGATATACGCTTGAACATTCTATAGCTGAATTGGCCGATAACAGCATAACTCATAATGCAAAAAATATTTGGACATATATGTATTGGAGCGACGATGCAGGTAAAAACTCTTTTATTATGGTTATAGACGATGGTGACGGAATGAATGAAAATGAACTTCTAAATAAAGCTCTAACTTTACCTAAAGAGGAGCATATTGATCAAGGTGATAATGATCATTCTGTATTTGGATTAGGATTAAAAGCTGGCTCTTTCAATCATTGTAAATCAATAACAATAATTACTAAAAAAAATAAATTATTAAAGAAAACTCTAAATTTTAAAGACGGTCTAACTAATAATATGCCAACTTGCATAGAGCATAAATTTGTAAAAAAACATTTAGATCAACTTCAATCAAAAAAAAGTGGAACAATTATTCTTTGGTCTGATTTAGACAGAATAACTAGGTTTCGTGCAGTTGAAAGAGGTCCTAATTTTTATGAAGATTGTGATAAAACAAAAAAACATTTCAAATTAATTTATCATAAGTATTTATTAGACAATAAGATTAACCTATTTTTTAACGGAACTGAGGAAGTACATAAAACTAAAAAGTTTGATCCATTCTATAAAGAAAATCCAGATACAATAATTTTACCTGGGTCGGAAATTAGTTTTTTAAAAGGAGGGAATACTAAAATTAAGCCTTATATTATTCCTATTGATGTAACAAATGAAAATTTAGGAAAAACTAGAAATGATTTACAAGGTCTTTATTTTTTAAGGAAAAATAGAGTTATTGATTATGGTGGCTGGTTTGGATTAGGTGAAAAAAATTCTGATAAATTTTGGGGAATAAGTGAAAGATTCAATAGATTAAGAATTGAAATTGAAATTCCTATTGAAACAAGTCGCGATTGGATAACAGACTCTAAAAATCAGGTAAATATCCCAGATTATGCAAGAAATAAAATACGTAAAAGTTTGATACAAGTTAGAAAAGATTATTTAGAAAAAGTGAATTTAATGAATGGTGAAAACAAAGAACCAATAAACGAAACATTGAAAAAGAAAAATGAATTAATTAGAATGCTTAGAAATTCAGTACTTAATGAGGATGAATTAGTTAAAATTGAAAAATCAATTAAGGAGTCAAGTGAGTGAAGAATTAAATAATTTAAAGCAATTACTTAATGCGTACAAATTAACTTACGCATCTAAAAAGGGATTTTCTAACCCTATTAAATGGTATCCTCGTACAGCTAAAGATATAGAAAATTTATTAAAATCTTTTGTAAACGATTTTTCTGATTCTAAAAAATTTGAATTGCAGTTAAGAGACTTTCTCGAATCTTCATTTGCTCAAGTAATTGAAAATGATGTTACTTTAATAGCAAAGAAAAGAGACCATATTGAATGGCTTACTGAAGAAAGAAAAATTTGGAAAAATGCAAATAGTACAAATGCTCAATTTGCGTGGTATAAAAGTAAATCTGGATTTAAATTAGGAAATGCATTTGATGATTTAAATGACTCAACGGATGAAATATTATCTTTATTAGAAGATCCAAAAAGAAATGGTAGTTGGATGACTAGAGGTATGGTTGTAGGTGATGTTCAATCTGGTAAAACTTCTCACTACACAGGCTTGATAACAAAAGCTATAGATTCTGGTTATAAACTGATAATAGTTTTTAGTGGTATTTACAATGCATTGAGGGCACAAACACAACAAAGAATTGAAGAAAATACTATAAAAACTACTCAACAAGGTGAAGTGGTTAACAAAGTTTTTTTTGCTACAGCAAAACCAGATTATATTTACAAAGATGGAATAAGAGTCATTCAAGCTGAAAATGATTTTAGTGCTGCTAGTGCTAAACAAATATCAATGACAAATTTAGATCCTACGATTTTAGTTGTAAAAAAAAATGTTTCAGTTTTAGCAAATATTCTGATGTGGTTAAATAAACAAGAAGGTATGGAAAGAACAAATAAAGAATGGACTTGGAATGAATCTAAATGGAGGAATGATACACATAGACAGTTACTACCAAAATATCAGTTAGCCTGTGATCAACCTTTACTGATGGTCGACGATGAGTGCGATAGTGCTTCAATAGACATTTCAGCAAGAAAATCAAAAGGTCCGCAAGATGAATGGGACGAAGTCACTCAAGAAGAATTCAAGAATTCAGACCCGTCAAAAACAAATCAATTGATTAGGAGAATTTTAATGTGCTTTAAAAGAAGTACTTATGTTGGATATACTGCAACACCGCTAGCAAATGCATTTATAAATTATTCATCTAACAAAAAAGATGAAGGTTTAGATATTTTTCCAAAAGATTTTATTAGATTGCTTAAAAGGTATGAGGATCATATTGGACCAGAAGATGTATTTGGTATTGCAGAAAAAAATTATGATCCTGACGAAGAAATTGTAAGTCTGTCTGAAAATATTGATAAAAATGAGAGACCACAGGTTAAATGGGTCTATGATTATAGAGATGATCACGATGATCCTACTTTTATTAAGGATGACGGAACAATTGATGAAGAGGAAAGAGATAAAAAATATAGAGATGAGGCTAAAGATAAAGATGAAGTAAAAGGATGGCTGCCTTTATATCATCCAAATGGATATCAATGTTTATATAAAAATGAAGAAACACTTCCACCTAGCCTGAGAGAAGCAATAAATGTCTTCCTTATTAATATAGCAACAAGATATCTTAGAAAAAATAATAATGAACATAACTCAATGCTTATACATGTGAGTAGATTTAAGAGTGTTCAAGGTTTGGTATTTAAACAAGTAAAAAAATATATAGATAGTTTGAAAGAAAAAATAAGTTACGGTCAAGACAAAAAAATTCGTGATGATATTAAAAAAGAATTTAATCAAATTTGGATTAATGATACTCAAAAAAATTTTAATACAAATAAATTTCCCCAATCAACTAAAATAAAATTTGATACTGTCTGGAACAAAGTAGTAGAGACGATCACTTCAGAAAGTAAAGCTCTAGAAATTGTCCAAATAAATAGTCAATCGGATGATGTTTTAGATTATGAAAAACATAAAAATGGTTGGAATGTAATTGTTATCGGTGGAGCAGCTATATCAAGAGGAATAACTTTGGAAGGTTTATCTGTTAGTTATTTTACCCGTGTAGCAAAATTACCTACTTCAGACACTCTTATCCAAATGGGTAGATGGTTTGGTTACAGAAAAGGATATGAAGACTTATGGAGAGTATATGTGCCTAAAATTTTACATATTTTATTCAGACAATTCTCATTTACCATGGAAAAGGCTAGAGAAAAATTTCAAGATCTTTCAGAACAAAATAGAAGTCCTGCAGATTATGCTATTGAAGTACCATGTTTTCCAGGGTGGAATCTTGTATCTAAAACAAAAGCAAAAGATATAAAAGTTATACCAGAACCTTATTCATCATTCTCTGCAACAAGCAGAACACCCGTATTGTATTATAAAGACCAAGATAGACTTAGAAATATTGAATTAACAAATGAGTTGATAGATAACTTATCATCCAAATATGAAACTGAAAAACAGATAAACGTTAGACTCGAGAAAGATAAAATTTGGAATCCTTTACCATTTCAAGATGAAAAAATTGATAACAATTTATCTATAGAGCAGATAAGAGAAAAAATTTTTAAAAAAGGATATGAACAAATAAAGCTAAGAAAAGCTTATTTGTGGAGAAATATTAATGTCAATGATGTTATAAAATATTTTGGAAATTATAGATGTCCACCATCACACGAATGGACATGCAAAATAATTGCAGCTCAAATAAAAGCATTGAGTCAATTTAAAAAAATCAATAACTGGAATTTAGGAATTTTTAGTGTCAAAGAAGGTGTTAAATATGCAAACATTAAATTTCGTAATGGTAAAATAGAGATTCCTTTACAACAAAGAAAACTTTTTAAACCCTACAATAATTTTTTTTCAATAAAAACTTTGTCAGATCCACTTGCAGAATTTATGGATATTAAAAAAGATGAGTACAATAAAGGAATTGAAAGATGGTTAAATTTATATCAAAAAACAGGAAAGTGTGTAATTTTTAGAAGAAAAATTAACTTTCTGCCCGCTCAATTTAAACAAAAAATAAGACAACAAAGAAAAGAAGGATTGCTTATAATTTATCCTTGGTCCACAAATTTTAAAGAAAATTTTAATGAAGAAAAAGACAAATATATCGGATGGCAAATTATAACACCTCCATCTAGAAATGAGGATGATGATGATAAATTAATATACAATGTCGCGATGAATCAAGCTGCAAGAGAACATAGAGAGGCTGAATATAAAGAATTTTTCAATCCTGATTTATTTTCTTAAAATCATGAGCCCAATAGAGTTTCAAAATAAATTAGATAACGCTTGGATTGAAATTCAAAATAAAAAAGAACAAGACGAAGAATTTCTTGATGGAGCTGCTGTTAAAGCCCATGATAATTATTGGTTTACATTAAATAAAAATTACCTTCCGGGAGTAATTATTAAAAATGAAAAAATAAATATCAAAAATATAAAATTTCCAAAAGCTAAAGGATGGACTTTTATTTTTCATAATAATAAAATTATTATGAGTGTTAATGAAGATAAATATAAAGATTTTTTTGTAAAATTAATAAATTTAATTTTAATAAAAATTTATCTAGAAAATCTAAACGGCCAAAAAAGTTTAAACTGTTTTTTGGAAAATCTTTTTTTTGCTAAAGATTTTTTTGAGGAAGAAAATGTTCCAAGAAAACTTACAATAGAAGAACAAATTGGTTTATTTGGAGAAATTCAAACACTAAAAGAAATATTGGAAAAAAAATTTGATAAAGGTGCTTCGCTTTCTTATTGGACAGGTCCTTCAAAAAAACACGATTTTACATTACCAAATACGCTTCTTGAGATAAAAACAACGAGTTCTGATACAAAAAAAATTAATACATCAAGTACAAATCAAATTGCTCCTGTTTATGACAAAAGTTTAAAATTAATTTTTATCCAAATAAAAAAAAATATTAATGGTTCATCTTTAAACGAGGTAATTGATAGTTATTCAAAAATTTTAAAAGAAGAGTCAGAATTATTATTTAATGATTTTATTTTAAAATTAACACAGTGTAGATATCTTGATATTCATAAGAGCGAATATAAGCAAAAATATAAGGTTGATAAATTTAACTTTTTTAATATTGATGAGAATTTTCCTTATATTAAAGAGTATGTGGTTCCTGATGGTTTATCTGATTTATCAATTACTTACAAAATTGATCTTGAAAAATGTGAGGATTTCAGAATTAATGAGGAGGAATTAATAAATAGTTTATGAAGTCTGAATTTAAGCAAACATTAAAAAATGCTTATTTAAAAGAATTTTTTTTAAGAGTTAAGAACGAAATCGAAGATAGCAATGATCAACCTCAAGAAGTTTTAACCAAAATTTATACAGATATACTTTATGATAATGGAACTATCTCTGACTACGAATTAGTTTTTTTTGAAAGAGAAATTTCAAAATCTAACATTAAAATTAATGGATATTCTTTTAGTGAAGAAGATTTAAGACTTGATCTATTTATTACTCATTATGATCCGTCTGAAAAAATACAAGAAATCAAATCAAATAAAGTTCAAGAATTAATTGAAACTGCAAAAGACTTTTATTTTCAATCAACAAAAAAATTATATGAAAAAATTAATAAAAAAGAAGATGCCTATGATATTTCAAAAACCATATTTAAAAATCAAAAAGACATATCAACTGTCAGAATTATTGTTTTAACAAATTGTGAGTGTGAAAAAACACCTTCAATGCAAAGAGAAGGCAAAATTGAATTTCAAAACTTTTTATTTGATAATAAAAGAATATTTAGTTCAAGTCTTGGTGGTGCTAATTCTACAAATATTAGAGTTGATTTTACAAAATTTAAAGAAAAAGTTAGATGTATGTTAGCTCATAAATCTTCGGATAAGATTAGTAGCTACATGGCTTTTATTCCGGGAGATGTCTTATTTAATATTTATAGAATTTTTGGACAAAGATTATTAAGCTTAAATGTTAGATCTTTTCTTCAACTTGGTACTAAAATTAACAAAGGTATCAGACAAACATTAATTGAAGAACCTGATCGTTTTTTTTCTTACAATAATGGTATCGTTGTAGTTGTAGATGATATTGAATTAGGAAATGATAAGGATGGAAATTTCATAAAATCAGCAACTGGTTTTCAAATTGTTAATGGCGGTCAAACTGCGGCAACTCTTTATCGAACAAAAAAACAGGATGGAGCAAATTTTTCAAAAGTTGTTGTTCCAGCAAAAATTACTTTAGTCAAAAAGGAATATTTAGATGATGTTGTGCCAAAAATTTCAGAATACGCAAATACCCAAAACATTGTCAAAAAAGCAGATTTTTCATCAAATCATCAATTCCATATAGCTATTAAAAAATTATCACAAAAGATTAGAACTTCTGAAGGTCAACAATGGTTCTATGAGCGTATGAGAGGGGAGTATCAAGTTCAAAAAATGAAGCAAAAAGATTTAGGTAAAAACAAAAAATCAAAATTTTTAGAAATCTCACCATCGAATATGAAATTTACTAAAGAAGATTTGGCCAAATATATTAATTGTTGGCATTATACAGATCCTCATGTTGCTTGTACTGGTGCTCAAAAAAGTTTTGTAACTTTTATGAATTTACTCAATGATAAGAAATTCCATGAAAAAATAGACGATGAATTTTTTCAAAAATATTGCTCTATATCTATTTTATTTAACAGAACGGCTAAAATTATTAGAGATAATCAAGAAATAGCTGGGTATAGATCGCAAGTTTTAAATTATACTGTTTCTTTAATATCCTACAATACCAGCAGAAAAATAAATTTTGATTTAATTTGGGCTGATCAAAGTATTTCTCACCAATTTGAAGATTTGATTAATAAATGGAGCAAAAAAATTTATGAAATTATTCAAAAAACAGCAGAAGGAAGAAATGTTTCAGAATGGTGTAAAAAAGAAGAATGTTGGGAAGAACTAACTGATAGAAATTTTACTTTTACAATAACACCACCGGAGTTTACAAATCTTAAAAAAGTAGCTGGAAAACCAATAAAAGTTGCAAAAGAAATATTTTCTCCAGAAGATATGGACAATATAAAAAAATGTAAAAGCCTAAGTACTAAAGATTGGGAAAAAATGATTGCATGGGCAAGTGAGTCTGATGATTTTCACTATATTCAATTGCAAATAGCAACAAGTCTTTGGATGCAATCTTTAAATAATTGGAAAAGGCAACCTTCTCCAAAACAAGCAAAGAGTGCACTTAAAATAATAGATAAAGCAGAAGAAGCAGAAATTATCTAGTTAACTTGCTTTTTTGATTAATAAAACATTCTTTTTATTTTTTTCTAAATAACTTACGACAGAGGCACAAACTTTCTCAACAACATTAATGGGTACAGCATTACCTGCCTGTTTGTACGCTTGTAAATCAGATACTGAAAACTTAAAACTTTCGGGAAATCCTTGAAGTCTAAAAACCTCTCTTGGAGTTAAACGTCTAGGATTTTTATTTTCTCCTCTATATAATAAACACTCACTACCATCTTTATAATATCTAGCAGATATAGTGACAGTTGCTTTATCATTTGGATTAGTTAATTTATATCCAAAACCTTTTCCAGCTTTTTTATTTCTGATTTTCCTTTTTTTATGACTATCCCAAAGTAAATCTGAAATAATATATTTTTTTGGTGGGTATAAATCTAAAAAATCTTTAACAATTGTTTTTTCATATGTAGGAGTAGGAAATTTAAATTCACCATTAAATTTTGAAAAGCCAACTATAAAAATACGTTTTCTTCTTTGTGCTAATCCAAAATCTTGTGCATTTAAAACTTCAGGTTCTGGAACAAAAAAATTTTTTCTAAGTTCTTTTAGAATTTGATTTAATATTATACCGTTTCGGTAAGTTTTTAAGTTTTGGACATTTTCTAAAATAAATGCTTTTGGTTTTTTTATGTTTAGGATATTCAATATATTAAAAAATAAATCACCCTGTTCTTTATCATCGAAACCGTGCGCTCTTTTAAGATTTTTTCTCTTTGAGATTCCTGCTCTTGAAAAGGGTTGACATGGAAAACCTGCTAATAGAATGTCATGGTCTGGTATTAATAAATTAATATCTTTTTTATCAACTGATTTGATATCTTCTATAAGTTTTGTTTCCGGAAAATTCTCCTTATAAGTTTGTTGACTGTAAACGTTAATTTCAGAATAGAGTTTGCAGTCGTCAATAAAACCCTTTTTTTTCAAAGCTTTTGATAAAGAAATCCTCATTCCTCCAACTCCAGCAAATAAATCAATAGAAGTTATTTTTTTCATAAGAATCATTTTTCATAATACCTTAAAAAATATAAATAAATCCTCTAATTCTTTATTTGAACAAAATTAAGACCTATTAAAAACATCTTAAAATGTTCTAATTATTTTCATGAAAAATAATGAAATTCATGACATTTCCAGACAAATATCTAGTAACCTTAGATTATTTATAGATCCGATAAGATTAATTGTTCCTCTGTTGTTTATACACGCTAAAAATCAAAAAGATTTCTTTATTTTATTTGAATTATCTAAATTTCAGCCAATAAGAAATAGGATTTTAAGCATTATTAAAAAAGATGAAAATGTAGAGGAGAAACTTCAAGAAATTATAAGAAAACGATCAAATAAAAAAATATTAAATAAAATTGACGTTTTATTAAAAAAAATTGAAAATAATGAAGAGATTTGCTTGTGATTGATTACCTATTTTATTTATGTGTTGATATTTTGGTATGGCTTGCTGAAATAACTGGCACCACTTATGAATTAATAAATATAATAATTTTTGTTATTGGTTATCCACTATTCGTAATTTTGTTGTTATTTATTATTTATTTTCAGTACAAAAAAATTAAAAAGATAGAAAATAAATTTAATTTATGATCGATAAAATAAAATATAAAAAAGCTTTAGATTTTGCATACAAGCTTCATTTTAAACAAATCAGAAAAGGAACAGAAATTCCTTATTTTTCTCATCTTATTTCAGTAAGTAATAATGTAATTGAAAATGGTGGTAATACTGATGAAGCGATTGCTGGATT
>MDTE01055214.1_pt1 | contig 11161 bp, 11 predicted proteins | sample 811231 | NCBI WGS metagenome assembly MDTE01 (sample SAMN05326651, study PRJNA326480) | marine metagenome | isolation source: seawater | place: Indian Ocean: Red Sea | collected 2010 | reverse complement strand
TTGCGGACATTCCCCGCACGCCCGAAGGCCGTCCCGACATGCAGGGAGTATGGGCCAACAACGCGGCGACCCCGCTGGAACGTCCCGAAGCGCTGGCCGATAAGGCCGAGCTTACGGCCGAGGAAGTGGCCCGATTCAAAGCTAAGCATGACGAGCTGTTCGGCGGTGACGGCGAGGCAGCGTTTGGAGATTCGGTGTTCAAGTCCATCGTCGCCGACGACCAAGAGCATGAATCGTATGACCCTGCTACCGGCAACTACAATCATTTCTGGGTTGTGGACCGCAACATCGAAAACCGGACGTCGCTGATCGTCGACCCGCCGACTGGGCGGATGCCCGCTCTCACCGAAGCTGCGGCCGCCTGGGCCGAGGAACAAACCGAATACCGCAAAGCCCACCCCTCGGATTCTTATACCGACCGCAGGCTTTCCGATCGTTGCATTAGTTTTGGAGTGCCCTACGTGGCTGCTGGATACAACGGTTATTTCCACATCACCCAGAGCGCTGAGCATGTGGCGATTATGCAGGAGATGATTCATGACACGCGAATCATTCCAGTGCAGCAGAAAGCGCACGTTGATGAGCGGGTTAGCCAGTGGGGCGGCGATTCACGTGGCCGTTGGGAGGGCGACACTTTTGTGGTGGAGACCCGCAACTACTCAGCAAAAGCAACCTTCATGCAGTATAGCGCCGAGCACCTGCAGCTAACGGAACGCTTTAGGATGTTGAATGCAGACACTCTGCAATGGGCGTTAACGGTGGATAACCCTGCGACCTGGGTGCAGCCATGGACGTTGGTAATCAATTTAACTCGCTCCGAGCAGCCGATTTTCGAATTCGCCTGCCACGAAGGCAATATCTCCATGGAAGGCATTCTTGCGGGCGCGCGAGCCGAGGAAGCGAGGCTGGCCAATGCGGATGCGCGCGGAGGTGAAGAGTAGTGCGCCTTTTGCAAAGCTATAAACTGCTGTTCTTATCCATAGTTTTGTTGCCGGTCCCGGCTTCGGCCCATCATGCGTTCTCAGCGGAGTTTGACGCAGATGCGCCCGTGGAGCTGCAGGGCACTGTCACCCGGGTGCAATGGATCAATCCCCACGCTTGGATCTACATTAAAGTGGCGGATGCTGGGGGCTCGGCTGTCGAGTGGATGGGGGAGGGCGGCACACCCAATGCTCTTATGCGTGAAGGTATCAATCGGCGATCGCTACCCATTGGGACTGAAATCGTGGTGCGCGGCTACCAGAGCAAAGACCGAAGCTGTTTTCCTGCCTGCAAGGCCAATGGGCGCGACATGACCTTTCCAGACGGGCGCAAGCTTTTCATGGGGTCATCCGGCACCGGCGCACCGTCAGATGGCGCCGATCCCACAGAGAACTAGCCGAGGCAACGGCTCCGCACCTATTCGGTGGAAGCCGGATCCTTCTTCACCAGGTGCCCGTACATCAGCTCTTCGGCGAATTCTACGCATTTGAACTCCAGCAGCTGCGCGTTTGGTTCCAGGCGCCGGTATAGCGGCATGCTAATGGTCCAGGGTCTGGTGAACACCTGAGGGTCGGTGAGGGTGGCCTGATAATCCAGCACGTTCTCCGACACCCGCGTGTAGCGTTCCTCCACCACGAGTTCTTCACTGTGAAAGTTGCCGGCGCTGTCGAACCAGGTGTCTGGTACGTGGCTGGTAACCTTGATCACCAGCGTGTCCCCCTCCCAGTGCCCGCGGGAGTGTCCCATCCAGGCTTCGAACGGGTGCTCGAAATCCGGCCGGTTCATGTACACCACGCGTGATGCGGCGGCGAACTCGTAGGCGAATATGATGGTGTCTTTGCCCTGAATGATCTGAAACGGGAACGGCATGTAGGTGGCGCGCGGAATTCCCGGCATGTAGCACTTCACGGCGGGGTCGCGATTCAGCCAATCGGCCTGGTTTTCCGCTTTGCGTTGTTGGGCCCAGGGTTGGTAGGGAATCGGGCCGCCTTCCACGATGCCGAGGCCGGCCGGGACCGCGCCCAGCGCGCCCATCCTCACCACCGGCCCCATCTGCGCTTCGTGTGCCTCGATATCCCAATGCGCGGTACCCAGGGCCTGCCAGATGCCGTTCAGATCGGGTTGGCCGTAAATGTCCGACGGGGCGCCGGAGGTAGTGGACTCTTCTGACGGCGCCGCCCCGCAGCCTGCCAGCAATGCGAGCATGCCGAGCAGAGCGGCCGCCTTGGAGCCTCGAGTCAATAGTGCTGCCACCTCACCCTCCCTGGATGTTGCGCCTGTGGGCATGGGCTCAGCCTATCAGCATCTCATGGCTTTTTCTTCTCACGGCCGCGGCCGCGCGTGGTGGCTGCGGTGTGGGCGCAATATTAGCTACAATCGGTCCCGAGGCAGGGAGGGCCCGTTGATGGACTCGTTAAGCACCCCGTGGGTCGCAGTAGCCGCTGTGCTGCTGCTGTCCGCCTGCACGCCGGACGGCGAGCGGGCGGCTGAAGATAAGCCGGTCGCCGAATATCGTACGATTCTCGGCATGCGAGACCTGATGCACCAGGTGCTGGAACTGGCTGCCGAGGTGATCTGGGACTCTGCCGGATATGACATCACGGCTGCCGGCGAGAAAAATCTGGCTCCCACCACCGATGCCGGTTGGGAGCGGGTCGCCGATGCCGCCGCTGTTGTCATGGAGTCCGCCAACCTGCTGATGCTGCCGGGGCGCAGCCGAGAAGGGGGCTGGAACGAGATCTCGGCCGGTTTGGCGGATGCCGGGTTGGCTGCCAGGGCGGCGGCAGAGAGCCGGAACGACGAGGCGTTGTTCTCGGCCGGGGCGAGGGTCTATCGCGTCTGTGTGGCTTGTCACCAGATTTACTGGATAAGGCCCCAGTGAGGTGGACCCTGATGCTCGCGCTGGCGCTGCTTCCGGCGTTGGCATGGAGCCACGGCATTTCCGAGACCAACGCGCGCTTCGTCGAAGCGGTCAGCGGTCCCGCCATCGCGCCGTTCATGTTCCTGGGCGCCAAGCACATGGTGACGGGCTATGACCACCTGCTTTTTCTGCTGGGCGTGGTGTTCTTTCTTTATCGCGCGCGCGACGTGGTGCTGTATGTGACTTTGTTTACCGTGGGCCACAGTTTGACCCTGATGTTTGGCGTGCTGACCCAGACCACGGTCAACGCGTATGTGGTGGATGGCATCATCGGCCTGTCGGTGGCCTACAAGGCTTTCGAAAACCTCGGCGGTTTTCGATCGGTGTTACCGGTTCGCATCGATACTAGGCTGGCAGTGCTGGTGTTCGGTCTCGCGCATGGTCTTGGCCTGGCTACCAAAGTGCTGGATCTGACGGTGTCGGACTCCGGACTGGTGACCAATATCGTGAGCTTCAACGTGGGCGTAGAGATTGGGCAGATCCTGGCGTTGGTGCTGGTGGTCTTCGTGCTCAACCGTTGGCGCGTCTTGGCTGGTTTTGATCGCCACGCGATGGTGGCAAACACGCTGCTCATGGCCTGTGGGTTTCTGCTGGCTGGTTACCAATTCGCGGGGGTCTGGCTGGCATGAGCGAGCGCGCCCGCATACTGTGGCAGACGGCGGCCGCCTTGACGGTGGCGGCGCTGATCGCGCTGCTTGCCGTGCTGCCCGCCGAGTACGGCTATGACCCTACTGGGGTGGGTGAGCGCCTTGGGCTGACCGGGCTGGCGCCCGTGTCCAGCGAGGTTCTGCGCGGTGAAGACGCCGCGTTGTTCGACGATACAGTCGAATTCGAACTGCTGCCTTTTGAGTCGGTGGAATACAAGTACCGGCTGGAGCGCGGCCAGGTCCTGTTGTTCACCTGGGAAGCCACCGATGTGGTGAGCTTCGATCTGCACGCGGAGCCCGACGCTGCCGAGGCGGGTTTCGCTCAGAGTTTCGCGCAGGGGAGTAGCGCTTCCGGGGCAGGCAGCTACCGGGCCCCGTTTCCGGGTATTCACGGTTGGTTCTGGGAGAACCGAACGTCCGATGCCGTAAAAGTGCGGCTGCTGACCAGCGGATTCTTCAGCTCGACGACGCTTTATCGAGACGGTACGCAGCGAACACGCGAGTTTGGTGCAGGCAGTACCGTGACGATTGAATAGGGCGACTATTCGATGGCACCGTAGATGGCCGTGCGCAGCTTGGTCTGGTCGTCGGCGTCCCTGGCGGGGATAAGCTGCGTCATGTAGGTCACCACCAGATCCTCGGCTGGGTCGACCCAATAGGTGGTGTGATAAGCGCCACCCCAGGCGAACGTGCCAACGGATCCCATGAATCCGCGGGCACCTAGATCCTCGACGACAGAGAAGCCGAGTCCAAACCCCATGCCGGGACGGTAGTCGATGCTGTCCAGGTGGTCCACGGTCATGAGCTGTACCGACTTGCGCCCAAGCAGACGGTGGCCGTTCAGCGACCCACCACCACGCATGGCTTCCAGGAAGCGCGCATAGTCCGATGCGGTGGAGAGCAACCCCGCGCCACCCGAGTAGCTCATGCGCGGGCCACTCGTGTACTCGCCCTGGCCGCGCATGTCACTGGTATCCGGCGCCCGCACCAGCTGCCCATCGTCGTCCGTGCCATACACCACTGCTAGTCGGTGTGCCTTGTCCGCGGGTAGGTAGAAGTGGGTATCGGACATGCCCAGCGGCGCGAAGATGTGCTGTGCTAAAAAGTCACTCAGCTTCTGGCCGCTGACCGCCTCCACCAGGGCGCCGAGAATATCTGTGTTGTAGCCGTATACGAAACGTTCGCCGGGCTGGGCGTCGAACGGCAGTGCGGCCATGCGGCGCACGGTCTCGCGCATGCGTTCGTTACGGTGGGCGAAATACCAACCCTGCATGCGCGCTTGCTCCCAACGATCGGCAGCGATCCCGCGTCCGTACCCGATGCCGGCAGTGTGCGTGAGCAGATCACGAATGGTGATGGGGCGTTTGGCGGGCACCACGTCGTAGCCGCCCTCTTCGGTGGCTACAGCCACCGATGTGTGGGTGTATTCGGGCAGGTAGCGCCCCACCGGGTCAGAGATCACCAGGGCGCCGCGCTCCTGCAGAATCATTACCGCGGCACTGACGATGGCCTTGGTCTGCGAGGCGATGCGAAAAATGGTGCTGGTGCTCATGGGGATGCCCGCTTCGCGATCCTGCATGCCCACCGCCAGCGACTTCACCACCTGCCCATTATGGTTGATCTGCACCACGGCGCCGGCGATCTTGCCGGCCCCTACCTGAGCCTGCAGCAACGAGTCCACACGTGTGAGCAGTTGCGGGGACAGAGCCGCCAGTGCGCTGCTGCTCGTGCTGATAGCCACGATGGCCAGCAGGCAGAGTAGCGACTGGATGTGGCGGGGCGCGTTGCGTCGTCGGTGGGCCCGGACTGCAGGCCGTGTGATGGTCATATCATCTCCCTGGTTGTCAGCGGCATCTAAACCCGCTGCGCGGGGACTTGCAACGTGAGGTGGCATGCCTGCACCGGGGCTGGCGCATTGGGACATGGCAGCGCCGAAGAAGCTCGCGTGGAACTGGCGCGCAGCGTGGAGTTGCTGCCCAGCAGATCCGATTCGGTTGCGGATTCCCGACGGCCAGGCCGTCGCCCCAAACACCGGATTGGCCCTTGCGCTGTGGGGTTGCCGTGTGCGTTAAAGGTTCTCTCCGCACGGCTGGCGGATTGAAAACCGGTTGGCTGCGCGCGGCTACCAGGCGTCGAAGTGAACGATGTTATCCGTAGGCCTACGCGGGCCCCGCTTGAAATCGGTACCCTTGGTATGAGCCACGGGTATCAGCGCCACCTGGGTAATCTCTTCGTAGGGAATGCCAAGAATTTCGGCCACCTTGCGCTCGTGCATGAGATGCAAGGTGGTCCAACAGGTCCCCAGCCCGCGTGCGCGAGCGGCCAGCATGAAACTCCATGCTGCGGGGATGATGGATCCGAACGAGCTGGCGTGGGCCACGTTTGCGCCTTCCCCCGACATGCCGTCCAGCCGGCCGGACGTGCAGGGGATGAAGTAGATGGGCGCGCGATGCAGATTGTCGGCCAGATATTGCGCCGAGCTCATGACTCGCTCCTGGGTCTGCGTCATGCTGGCGTCACCGGCATGCACCGCGGCGGCAGACATGGGGCTTTGCGTGTAGCCTGCCCATGCCTGCCGGTAGAGGTCGGCAATTGCCTCGCGCTTGGCGGCGTCGGTCACGAAAACGAAATGCCAGCCCTGGGAATTGGATGCAGTGGGGGCCTGCAGCGCCAGTTCCGTGCACTCGTCGATCAGCGCGGGATCAACAGGGCGGCCAAAATCCAGGCGCTTGCGCACCGCGCGAGTGGTGGCCAGAAGGTTATCGGGGCTGAGGTCCAGTAGCGCCATGGGGAATCCGTTATGTCGAGTCCGAGAGCGGGGCTTTATGCGTGGGATTGGGGCGGACGTCAAGTGTTTGCGACTAGTCAGCCGCGCTGTCGCTGCTTAGTATTCGCCGATACTGGAACTTGGTTTAAAGAATTAATGGGGCAACGGCAAAGTCAGTCAACGATGGGTAGCTGCTAGCATGGTCTGGGCCTTGCGCGGCTTGGTCTCCATCGGCGTGCTTGCCGTGCTGTTCACGGTCATGGACGTGAGTGCCACCTGGAACACGCTGACCATGGTGTCCGGTACAGCCGTGCTTGGCACGTTGCTATTGTTTTTCGCCCAGGTTCCGTTGTTGGCGTGGCGCTGGGTGCGCATCGTGGGCATGCTCAAAGGGCATCTCACCATGGTTCACGCTTTTCAGATGACCCTGCTCGGGCGCTTTTTGAATCAGGTGCTACCGGCATCGTTTGGCGGAGATGCCGTGCGCGCCTGGCAAAGCACCCGCTACGGGCTGAATAGTGTGTTGGCGGTGCACAGTGTGCTGATAGAACGCTTCACCGGATTGGTGTCCCTCATAGCCATCGTCGCCGTCGCCCTGCTGTTTGTGCGGCCGACCATGGTGCCGGGTGGGTCGCAAGGCGGCGTGCTGATATTGCTGGCGCTCTTCGCCGCGGCTTGTGCCGCTTTGGCCTTGGTGTGGCTGGGGCGTCGGCGCCTGCGCGACCGGGAACTGTTTGCTCGCCCTATCGCGTTTCTGGGCGATGCCGTGCGGACCGTTCGTGAACCCAAGCAATTTTTCTGGCTGTTCGTGGGTAACACTGTGTCGAACCTACTGTCCATTGGGGCTGCGGTGACCATCGGCAGCAGCCTGGGTCTGGAGGTGGAGCTGTGGGTATACGCGGTGGTGATGCCGCTGTCCTTCATCGCCACTATTCTGCCGATTTCCATTGCCGGCTGGGGTGTGCGCGAGGGTGCCATGGTTTCGTTGCTCGCCTTGTTTGGCGTGGCCAGTACGGACGCGCTCGCTCTGTCACTGTTGTTCGGAATGACCCTGCTGGTTTCTGCACTGTTGGGCGGGCTGGTTTGGATCCCGGTGACTGTGGGTAACGCGGAAGAAGCCGCCCAGTAATAGTCACCCCATCGCCCCCAACGATTGAGTGCGTCGGGCGCGTCACTGCCGCTGTGCCGGGAAATCCATCCAGTGGCTTGACCAAGTAGCGCTTTTTCCCCTCCTGTTGTACTGAAAATTGACATATTTCAACCACTTATACAATCATTACATGATATGCTTGAAGAGCGAGCAAGGTGTCGCGGCGACATAAACAAAGATACAAGCCGCGGCATTTAGCGAAAATGCATCTGCAGAATGGACACTCTGCATTAGACATGGACAGCTAAGGCAAATGGGCGGAGACCCTGAGGCCTTGAGTATGTTCCAGGGAGGCGAACATGACTGGGGGAATTCCGGTTGATGTCGTTCAGTTCGTTGGACGGCGATTTGCAACGCGTGATTCGGCGCAGGTTCTTGAACTTCTAGACGACCCGGTATTTTCATCGGCGCGCTTGATGCGTGCGGTGTTGTATCTGGCGGGCGGATCCATGAGCCTGCTCAAGCACTATGCGTCGGAGTGCAAAGATCGCGTTGACGATGTGCTATTGCACGCCGAAAAGGTGGTCGGTGTTGCCGAAGAACCCATGCCGGCGCGGGACATGTCGTTGCCATTCAGCCATGAAGACAATCTCGGTCCGCATTGGATGTCGCACGAGTCGCTGCATGGGCCCGAGCAGCACGAGCCCACCGAGCGGCGCAGCGTTAGCGACGACGATCTGAACTATCACGGATACTTGGCTCGTCGGCGCTTCGTGCTGGGCAACACTGCTTACCTGGTGGCCCTCACGCAGCCCAACCGCGAGGTTGTGCGCTGCTATCGGCGCGAAGGCAACGTGAGCCGGCTGGTCAACCTTCCGCTGGTATTTGTGCTGGAGCGGCTTGCCGCGGAGCACATCGACATCTCTGAGAACCGCCCTTCGGATTTCATCTCCAGCGTCAGGTGATGCATTGAGCTACGCATGGCTGAGTTTCCTATAGATGTGGTTGAGTTTGTAGAAGCGCGGTTTTCCCCACGGGACTTCGGTGCGGTTTTTCGTGTGCTTAAATCGGACTTGCTGCGGCGCCCTCATTTGATGCGTGCCTCACTATTTCTTGCCGACGGGGATCTTTCTTTACTTCGGCACTACGTCAAACGCTGTAAGTTAGAGCCAACCGATGTGCTGGCTCGCGCTGAGTTCGTCATCGGTGCCACGAGCCGTCCGCTTTGCGCGGCGGATTTCTCCGAATTATTCCTGCCCGGCCGCGTTAGCGGGCGGACAGGCGCGAATCTGGCGCAACCGAAACGGGCCGCCAAGGGTGGGAGTTCGGATGACCACCATGACCACCTCAAGGGGATGGACTTCGACTTGGGCAGCGTCACCTATGCGGTAGCTGAACGCCAGCCCCATGCTCAGTGCGTGTACTGCTATCGCAAGGAAGGCACCAATTCTCGCCTGGTGCGTTTGCCCTATGTGTTCGTCATGGATCGTCTGGCGGAGCGTATCGAGCTGAAGGCCACTGATGCCTCGGAATTATAGCGAGTCCTGATCGGGTCCCCAGAAGCGGTTACACTGCCGTGTGGCATAACGCAAAAAAGAGGGGGCATCCGCGATGATCAGTGACAATCCTGAACAAGAGAAATTCATCGACGACTACCGCTGGGCGGTACTGACCACCCTGCGTGCCGACGGGCACCCGGTGAGTTCTGTGGTGGCTTATGCCCGAGACGGTGATACGTTGGTGGTGAGCACACCGGGCATGACCTTCAAGCGGCGCTCTCTGGACCATGACGCACGGGCTACGTTGTGCATCATTCCGAACGCCGAGCCGATCAACTTCGTGTCCGTGGAAGGCCGGGTGAGCGTGGAGTCTGAGAACCTGGTGGAGAACACGCGTCTGGTGTTTCAGAACATCAGCGACACCGACTACCAGGAGCCCGAGGACCTGGCAGGCTGGCTGGAGTCTCAGCAACGGGTGATCCTGCGGTTGCGCCCGGAGCGGGTGTACGGAGTCATCCGTTAGCGGCCTGGTATAATGCGCCCCGCCAATTAGCGGGAAGACACATGGCCGAAGCAGACCAGACCTCACGGAATACTCAGTGGCAGGAACTCGCCGAGAAGGAACTCCGGGGCAAGCCCCTGGATGCGCTGGATTGGGAGAGCCCTGAAGGAATAGAGATCAAGCCTCTGTATACGGAGCTGGATCTGGAAGGGGTCGAGCATCTGGGCTCCTTTCCCGGACTTGCGCCCTTCGTGCGCGGGCCGCGCGCTACCATGTATACCAATCGGCCTTGGACCATTCGCCAGTACGCGGGGTTCTCCACGGCGGAAGAGTCCAACGCCTTCTACCGGCAGAATCTGGCTGCGGGCCAGAAAGGCCTTTCCGTGGCCTTCGACCTGGCCACCCACCGTGGTTTCGACTCGGATCATCCCCGGGTAGTGGGGGATGTAGGCATGGCCGGTGTGGCCATCGACTCCGTCGAAGACATGAAAATACTGTTCGACGGTATTCCCCTAGACCAGATGTCCGTGTCCATGACCATGAATGGTGCTGTGCTTCCCGTCATGGCGGGCTATATCGTGGCGGGCGAAGAGCAGGGAGTGGCCTTGAAGGATCTCTCCGGCACCATCCAAAACGACATCCTGAAAGAATTCATGGTGCGCAACACGTTCATCTATCCGCCTGAGCCCAGCATGCGCATCGTGGCTGACATCATCGGGTACACCGCTGAGAACATGCCTCGGTTCAACTCCATCTCGATCTCCGGCTACCACATGCAGGAAGCGGGGGCCAACGCGGTGCAGGAGGTTGCGTTTACCCTGGCCGATGGTATCGAGTACGTGCGCGCAGCGCTGGCCACTGGTCAGGAGATCGATGCCTTTGCCCCACGGCTGTCGTTCTTCTTCTGCATCGGCATGAATTTCTTCATGGAGATCGCCAAGCTGCGTGCGGCGCGCATCCTCTGGCACGAGCTGATGAGTCAGTTTTCGCCGAAAAACCCGTCTTCGCTCATGCTGCGCACGCACTGCCAGACCTCGGGCGTGTCGCTGCAGGAGCAGGACCCTTACAACAACGTGGTGCGGACCACCATCGAGGCCATGGCCGCGGTGCTGGGCGGCACCCAAAGCCTGCATACCAACGCGCTGGATGAGGCCATCGCCCTGCCCACCCCGTTCTCGGCGCGTATCGCCCGCAACACCCAGATCATTGTGGCCGAAGAATCTCAGGTGACCCGCACCGTCGACCCGCTGGGGGGCAGCTACTACGTGGAAAGCCTGACGAATTCCATCGTCGAGGCGGCGCGCAAGATCATCAACGAAGTCGAAGAAATGGGCGGCATGACCAAGGCTGTGGTGGCAGGCATGCCCAAGCAACGCATCGAAGAGGCCGCCGCCCGCCGGCAGGCCCGTGTGGAGCGTGGCGAAGACGTGATCGTTGGGGTCAACAAATACACACTGGAAGAAGACACCTCCGACGTGGAAGTGCTGGAGGTCGACAACTCCAAGGTGCGCAAGGCGCAGCTCAAGCGGCTCGACAAGGTGAAGGCGTCGAGGGACGAAACCACTACCCAGGAAGCGCTGTCTGCGCTCACCCAGGCGGCTGAAACCGGTTCCGGCAATCTGCTGGCATTGGCGGTGGAAGCAACACGCCGGCGTGCCACCGTGGGCGAGGTATCCGCGGCGATGGAAACGGCCTGGGGTCGCCACGAGCCGGTGGCGAAGATGACGCCGGGTGTGTACGCCAGCGCCTACGAA
>MDTE01036608.1_pt1 | contig 11161 bp, 10 predicted proteins | sample 811231 | NCBI WGS metagenome assembly MDTE01 (sample SAMN05326651, study PRJNA326480) | marine metagenome | isolation source: seawater | place: Indian Ocean: Red Sea | collected 2010 | reverse complement strand
CAACGCCACCGGCAAGGTGCTCAAGCGCGCTCTGCGAGATCAGTATGTTGACGAGGATGCGCCGGCCATTAGTTAGAGCCTACAAACTAAAATTTAGGGAGAAGGAAATGAGTCAGAGCTCAGAAGAAACATCACAATCACAAATGCAGAGCATTTTAGATCGTCAGCGTGCCGCCTACCTAGCAGAAGGTATAGTGACCTCAGAAACTCGCATCGATCGTCTTGAACGGGCCGTACGAGTCGTCAAGAAACATCAAAAGGCATTTGTCCAGGCAATGAACGAGGACTTTGGCCATCGCAGTGAGCACCAGTCACTGTTCACCGACGTTGCTTCGTCCATTGGGCCGCTGCGCCACGCGCAACAAAATTTAAAACGCTGGCAGAAGAAAGATAAGCGTAAAGTTACGCCGGGTATTTTAGCTTTGCTGGGCGCTAAGGCATGGGTTGAATACCAACCACTGGGCGTAGTTGGCGTGATAAGTCCCTGGAACTTTCCGGTAAATCTGACGTTCACACCCTTAGCCGGTGTGCTGTCAGCCGGTAACCGCTGCATGATCAAGCCCAGTGAATATACGCCAGCAACTTCTGCCGCGATGGCAGCAGGTTTTGCTGAAGAGTTTGATGAGGAAGAAATTGCCGTCATTACTGGAGGACCGCAAACTGGCGCCGATTTTTCGGGGCTGGCCTTTGACCATTTGCTCTTCACGGGGGCTACGTCGGTAGCTAAACATGTGATGCGAGCCGCCTCGGAGAACCTGGTTCCCGTAACCCTCGAACTGGGTGGTAAATCGCCGGTAATTATTTCGCCGAAAGCAGACATGGCGCCAACTACTGATGCCTTAATGGCCGGCAAGATGATGAACGCGGGGCAAATTTGTTTGGCGCCGGATTATGTCTTCGTGCCTCGCGACCGCATGGGGGAGTTTGTTGAGTCGAGCAAGCGTTCAGTGGCCAAGATGTATCCAACGCTTCTGGATAATCCTGATTACACGTCAGTGATAAATGCTCGGCACTTCGAGCGCATTAATGGCTACGTTGATGAAGCCAGGGAGCGCGGTGTTGAAGTGGTTGAGATTAATCCAGCCGATGAGGATTTTCGTCAGCAATCGGCACACAAGATTGCTCCGACGCTGTTGATCGATCCACCTGAGGATTCGGCTGTTATGCAGGAGGAGATCTTCGGTCCTGTGATGCCTATAAAGTCGTACGACTCGCTCGACGAGACCTTAGATTACGTGAACAGCCACGACCGGCCGCTGGGGCTGTACTACTTTGGGACTGATCAAGAAGAAACCCAGCGGGTGCTAAACCAAACAACGTCTGGCGGCGTGACGCTAAATGATGTGGTAATGCATGTTGCTCAAGAGGATCTACCTTTCGGCGGCGTTGGGCATTCCGGTATGGGGGCCTACCACGGCGAAGACGGATTCCGTACTTTTTCACATGCAAAGGCGGTATTTAAACAGGCGACCTTTAATCCGGCAGAGAAGTTGGGTTTAAGACCGCCATACGGCGACAAGCTGATGGGTTTGCTAAAAACGCAAATTAAGTAGCGTTGAGCTTGGTTAAGCTTGATGAGGGGCAGCAATGAGGTGCATTGCGCCCTTGCCATCCATCGTACCGTTTGGTTGTTACTTGAGGGATCCTCAGGCCGGATTGCCGGGCATCGCGGGCACACCGTCTGGAATATCGACCCAGTTTTGCTTGGTGTCGCACCACAGATGAAATTGCGGCTCAAATGCACTGGTGTCGTCCAGGGTGCCGGTCTTTAGGTACACCATATCAGGCGAGCTTTGCACTGCTGAGTAGATGGGTGATCCGCATTTATCGCAAAAGAAGCGCTTAACAGTGTTGCCGCTTTGGGTGTCTGGATCTGTATAGACCTTGGTCTCACCGAAGATATGCAGTTCGTTTAACGGCACGCCTGCTAAGGTCGAGAAAGCGCTGCCAGCCTGGCGCTGACAGTTTTTGCAGTGGCATACGCCGGTTAGGGCTGGCGGGTTGTCAACACTGTAGCTAATAGCGCCGCAGAGGCACTTTCCGGTTATCGACATGACGGGCTCCTGTGACCTGTTGTTTAAGCATCCTTGAAGTTCATACGATCCTATGCGTTGGGGTTAATCAGTCAACGATTATTGTCGCTGTCAGATACGGTAGCATTCCTCCATGTTGTTTTACTTCCCTCTCTCCAGACCATGCAGATATGACCGCGCTAAGCATTAAAAACGTGCGATTGTTCCAAGAAGCCATACACGGGTTTGACCATGACTTTGCCGCCGGTGAATTAACTGTGGTGTTAGGGGGGAACCAATCGGGCAAGACGAATCTATGCCGTTTACTTGCTGGCTTGCCAACTAATGCATCGGGTGAAGTTTGGTACCAGGAGCAGGATTGGACGTCCTTAAGACCGCAGAAACGCAGTGTCGCCTTGGTGTTTCAAGCGTTCGTAAACTACCCCAATTGGACCGTCGCCCAGAATATTGCATCGCCTCTTATAGCCAAGCAGTTGGACGCGACCGAGCGCAAGAGGATCGTCGCTCGCTTAGCACAGACCTTGGGTATATCCCAGGTGCTGCAGCGTTTGCCCAGTGAGCTATCGGGTGGTCAGCAGCAACGCGTGGCCATTGCTCGAGCGCTGGCTCAACAAGCTGATGTGTTGGTTTTGGATGAACCCTTGGTCAATCTAGACTACAAGCTGCGTGAAGCTTTGGTGTTGGAGCTGAAGACCTTGCTGGCGGAGACTGGAGCTACAGTAATCTATACCAGCACCGATCCGAGAGATGCCTTTGCCCTGGGCGATCAGGTACTGCTACTGCATGAACAAAGCGTGCTGCAATCCGGCACTCCTCTGGGTCTCTACCAGTCACCAAAGTGTTTGGCTGCGGCGCGTCTTATGAGCGATCCCGGTGTTAACTTGCTGCCGGGGCCTAATTTCAATGGCGGCGAGCAGTGCTCTGCCATTCGACCCGAGCACGTACTTTTGCCGGGCGAAGCGGTTCAAGATTGTGCCGACACGATTTCGTTTCATATGCGGGTGGACAGCATTGAACGCAGTGGCGACGAGACATTCTTGCACGGCCGGGTCAGCAAGGACGGAGAGTTACAAGATGAGCAGCACTGGGTCGTACGCCGGCCCGGTATGCATAGCGTTTCGGTGGGCCAGATGTTGGAACTGAATGTTCTCGGTGATGATATTTTAAATTTGGCGCTGGAATGATATGGCGCGTATTCGCCTCCATGAAATTTCGTTTACCTATGAGGGTGCTAGTAAGCCTGCCCTGCTGCCAATCTCCCTGGATATCAACGACGGGGAGGCTTTTTCATTGCTGGGCGCTTCCGGTGCGGGCAAAACCACGCTGCTTAACCTCTTATCGGGAATTTTGCGGCCTACAAAGGGACGCGTCTTCTTCGATGATGTCGATGTTACCGAGCTTCCAGGTCGCGACCGTCATCTTGCCCAAGTGTTTCAGTTTCCCGTGCTCTATCAGTCTATGAACGTTGCCCAGAACCTCTCATTTCCGCTGAAGACTCGCGACGCATCGATGAGTCATGCAGACATTCATGAGCGAGTGATCACGATCGCCAGGGAACTCGAGATCGAGTCCATATTAAACCGTTCGGCCAATGCGATATCGCTTTTTGAAAAACAGCTGGTGGCTATTGGGCGTGCCTTGGTTAGACCTGATGTTTCTCTGGTATTGCTCGATGAACCACTTACTGCCGTCGAGCCTAGTATCAAGTGGCGACTGCGACAAACCCTCAAGCGTGTTCAAGAAGAGCTGGGAGTCACCATGATTTATGTGACCCATGATCAAACCGAAGCTCTCACCTTTGCGGAGCGGGTATCTGTTCTAGCTGACGGCCAGATTTTGCAAACCGGCACCCCCCAGGCCGTCTATCGAAACCCAGCCCACCAATTTGTGGGGCACTTCTTAGGAAGCCCCGGCATGAATTTCTTACCCCTGGATGCCTTCCCTCGGTCGCTGAGGCGAACATTCTCCATGGACGGAGATCCTGACGTTATTGGTTTTCGCCCAGAGTCAGCGCAGTTGACCGCACCCAGTCCGGAATTGCTCGTTGGCAAAGTGGACAGTCAACGCATTCTTGGTACGGCGCAGGGTAGGGTGGTTTCGATATATGGCCTGCGCTGCGGCAAAGAGCAGGTGTTTGTCCGCTCTCCGGCTTCCTTTGCATTTGGGGACGAGGTGGGTATTGCGCTGAATCATTCCGTGGGATTTCGCGAGGCTCTTCGCGTTGGCGGCGATGGCCCAGAATAAGACAAAAGACAACCGAGCGTGGCTTGGGGTTCTACCGGTGATGTTGATCGTCGCCTTCAGTGGCGTGATTCCGCTGATGACGGTCGTCAATTATTCGGTGCAGGACATTCTGGATTTTAATACGCGTTTTTTTGTCGGTTTCGAGTGGTATCGCGAGACTCTGACAGACCCAAGGTTTATTGATGCTTTTTTACGTCAACTTGGCTTTAGTGCTGCTGTTCTTGCAATCGAGATACCGCTGGGCATCGTAATCGCTCGGGGGATGCCAACCCAAGGCCTGCGGGCGTCGTTGCTGCTAGTGCTATTGGCAACACCGCTGCTCATCCCGTGGAATGTGGTGGGCACCATATGGCAGATCTATGCCCGCTCCGACATAGGCCTGTTAGGCGTCACGTTGAACCAGTTGGGTTTTTCCTTTAACTACACTGCTGAACCCCTGCACGCCTGGCTGACCCTGTTGGCCATGGATATTTGGCACTGGACATCCTTAGTGGCCCTGCTGGCTTTTGCGGGTCTCACCTCTGTGCCAGCCGCCTGCTATCAAGCGGCAGAGCTTGATGGCGCGAGTAAATGGCAGGTCTTTCGCCATGTAGAGCTACCGCGCTTAAAAGGTGTGCTAGTCATTGCGGTCCTGCTGCGGCTCATGGACAGCTTTATGATTTATACCGAGCCCTTCGTGCTGACAGGTGGCGGCCCGGGTAATACCACCACTTTTCTCAGCCAGTATCTGGCAACCATGGCAGTGGGGCAGTTTGATCTTGGGCCTGCAGCAGCGTTCTCGGTAATCTACTTTCTCTTCATTTTACTGTTCAGCTGGTTGTTCTACACCAGCGTGATGCGCAGTGAGGAAGACTCATGAATCGCCGCTATCGCCTAAGTCGCTGGGTGCTCGCCGCCTACTGTGTCTATCTGATCTTGCCGTTGTACTGGCTGTTAACCCTTGCGTTGCGCAGCAATGCGGACATCGCCGGTGTGTTTGAACTTGTTCCAAGCAACCCAACATTGGCGAACTTTGCTGAAATTTTGAGCAATCCGGTTTGGTACGAGGGGTTTCTGAATTCACTGAGCTATGTGCTGCTCAATACGTTGATATCGGTGTTTGTGGCCCTGCCCGCGGCCTATGTGTTTTCTCGGTATCGTTTTTTGGGCGATCGGCAGCTGTTTTTCTGGCTGCTGAGCAATCGAATGGCGCCTCCAGCAGTGTTCCTGCTGCCATTTTTCCAGCTTTACTCCTCCATCGGCTTGTTTGATACGCCGCTGGCGGTTGCTCTGGCGCACTGCCTGTTCACGGTGCCGTTGTCTGTCTGGATTCTTGAAGGTTTTATGTCGGGTGTGCCCACGGAAATAGACGATATGGCGCGTATCGACGGCCACAGTTTTTGGTTTTTTTTCACACGGATTTTCTTGCCCATCAATCGCAGTGCCATCGGTGTGACGGTATTTTTTTGTTTCATGTTTAGCTGGGTGGAGCTGCTGCTCGCGCGCACACTCACCGGTAGCGAGGCCAAACCAATCGTGGTGGTGATGACCCGCACGGTGAGCGCTTCGGGGATGGATTGGGGGGTACTTGCGGCTGCAGGGATATTTACCGTTTTGCCGGGTATTTTAGTGGTTTGGTTTGTGCGTCAGCACTTGGTGAAGGGCTTTGCTCTGGGCCGTGTGTAGCGTGATACCGAAGCCTGTGAGGAGAAGCGTTTTATGACATGGATGGCATGGACTCTGCCAACAGCAGTTTTCTTTGCGGCCATCGTCTTGGCTCTGTTGGTGCTGATCGCCCTTGAACTGAAGCGACCAACGTTGACCTCGCGAGGCTGGCTGCCCATGGCAACCACGCGTGGCGATCGCTTCTTTATCAGCCTGCTCGGCGCTGCGTTTATTCATTTACTTTGGCTGGGACTCACGCCGTGGAACGCGCTTTACGCCAGTGGTCTGGCATCAGTCTGGCTTGTTGTGATCATGGCAAAGGGCTGAGGCGATCTTAACTTTACTCTCTATCACCTGCAGGGGTTAACATAGGCGTCGATCGACAAAACACGTGTGTTTGGGGACAGGAGTAAAATGTGCGTTTAGCTAGCTGGATTTGCAATGTGATGAGGGGTTCTTTGGTGGTGGTAGCCACTTTATGGCTTGTCGCCTGTAGTGAGTCCAGCGAGACAGCAAAAACCCCGCTCGCGTCGGTGAATTACGCGGTTAATGCCGAGCGTTGGGTCGATACTGAGTTTCAACCTTCTACACTCAATCGAGACCAGCAGCTTGCGGAAATGGCGTGGTTTACTGAGGCGGCTGCGCCGTTCCGAGGTATGACCATCAACGTGGTGTCAGAAACGCTTACCACCCATCAGTACGAAAGTGAGACCCTGGCCCAGGCCTTTTTTGAGGTGACGGGTATTCGCGTCAATCACGACCTCATTCAAGAAGGCGACGTGATTGAAAAGCTGCAAACTCAGATGCAGTCCGGTGAAAATATTTTTGATGCTTATGTGAACGACTCGGACCTGATAGGCACACATTCACGCTACGGCTATGTTGTGGCACTCAGTGACTTTATGGCGGCTGAAGGCGCTGATGTAACTTCTCCTACGCTGGATTTGCAGGACTTTATCGGCCTGAGTTTCACCACGGGCGCGGATGGCAAGATTTATCAGCTACCAGACCAGCAATTCGCCAACCTGTATTGGTTTCGCCACGATTGGTTCTCTGATCCTGAACTGAAGCAGAGCTTTGAGCAGCGCTACGGCTATCCGCTGGGAGTGCCAGTCAATTGGTCCGCCTATGAAGATATTGCCGAGTTTTTTTCCGTTCACGTTGGCGAGATTGACGGACAAAAGGTTTACGGCCACATGGACTATGGCAAGAAAGATCCGTCTCTGGGGTGGCGCTTCACTGACGCGTGGCTCTCCATGGCGGGTGCTGGAGACAAGGGTATCCCCAATGGGCTGCCTGTGGATGAATGGGGTATTCGCGTTGAGCAATGCCGCCCGGTTGGATCATCCATTACCCGAGGGGGCGCTGCCAATGCACCGGCAGCTGTCTATGCGCTACAAAAATACATCGATTGGCTGAAGGCGTATGCCCCAGACCAGGCACCAGGTATGACCTTTTCTGAGGCAGGTCCGGTACCTGCACAAGGCCAGATTGCTCAGCAGATCTTTTGGTACACCACATTTACTGCGGACATGATCAAACCCGACCTGCCGGTGGTAAATGCTGACGGCAGTCCCAAGTGGCGTATGGCGCCATCACCCCATGGCCCTTACTGGGAGGAGGGCATGAAGCTCGGCTATCAAGACACCGGCTCCTGGACCCTACTATCCAGCACGCCGTTAGAGCGTCGCAAAGCTGCATGGCTCTATGCGCAATTCGTCACCGCGAAGACTGTGTCGCTGAAAAAGACCTTGGTGGGTCTGACCCCGATTCGAGATTCGGATATTCGTTCCCAGACGATGACGGATATGGCACCTAAGCTGGGGGGATTGGTTGAATTCTATCGCTCGCCGGCGCGAACGGCCTGGACCCCTACGGGCACCAATGTGCCCGACTACCCTAAGCTCGCGCAATTGTGGTGGGCCAATGTGGCCAACGCAGTGAGTGGACAAGTTTCTGCCCAGGCAGCAATGGACAGCCTGGCCGCTCAACAAGATCGCGTGTTAGAGCGCCTGCAGCGACATGGTGCGCTTGGTGAATGCGGGCCGGTGCTGAATGACGAACAGGATGCGCAGTACTGGCTCAACCAACCCGGTGCGCCGAAGCCCGCCTTGGACAATGAGAAACCCCAAGGACAGACCGTTGACTACGAAACGCTGCTGGCTTCCTGGGTGAGTGCAGACGCTGCAGCGGATACACAGGCAGATCCTCAGGCCGAGTGATAATTGAGCGTTAAAGCGACGGTGTAATGCGTTAGCACTGCGCCGAGCGGTGGCCAAGAAAGGTCAGGATTTCGGCGCTGATGTGGGCCGAGCAAGAGATTAAGCTGAAGCCATGAATTTTGTTGAGATTGCCGTACCGTTTTTCATCCTCGCCATGGCTGTGGAGCTCCTCTACGGTGCCTGGAAAAAACATCAGACTTACCGTCTCAACGATGCGGTAGCGAGCCTGATGATGGGCAGTTTGAGTCAGCTGATGGGGGTACTACGCTTAAGTTTTTCGGCAGTCTTTTTCGCCAGTGCAGTGGCATTTGTCGGAGTGGTGCCATGGGAGGCCACGGCTTGGTGGCACTGGGTGGTCGCCTTTATCGCTTACGATTTTTGCTACTACTGGAAACATCGTTGCGGCCACGAATGGCGGATTATGTGGGCGTCGCACAGCGCGCATCATCAGAGCGAAGAATACAATCTCAGTACGGCGCTTAGACAAACCAGCACTGATTACATTGGTTTCGTATTTTATCTGCCCATGTATCTGGCTGGTACGCCAGTGTATGTGATGGTCAGCGTGGGAACGTTGAATCTTGTATATCAGTTCTGGGTACACACTCAGCATGTCGATCGAATGGGCATGCTCGACTATCTTCTTGTCACGCCGAGCAACCACCGCGTGCATCATGCCAAGAATCCGCGCTACATCGATAAGAACTATGGGGGTTTCCTGATCCTCTGGGACCGACTGTTTGGCACATTTTGTGATGAGCAAAAAGACGAGAAGCCGGTCTTCGGAATCACGCATGGGTTACGCAGCTGGAATCCGATTTGGGCTAATGCCGTGGTGTGGTGGCACACCATGATACTGGCAGTGAAAGCACCTCGCTGGCGGGACAAGATCAGTGTTTGGTTCAGGGGGCCGAGCTGGTTTCCACAAGGACTGGAGCCCGTTGAGGAAGACCCTGATCAGTGGCACAAACGCTATGACCCCCATACACCGCAAAGCTCTAAAGCCTATGTGTTTGCTCAGTATTGGATACTGACCGGGGCAGGTTTTGCATTAGCGGCTTTGCAGAGTGAACTCGCCCAGCCCGCTGTGATCGCACTGTTCTTACTGATCGCGGGATCGATGTACGTGGCGGGGCTCTGGCTCGAGCACCGACGGGAACGATTCTGGGTTGATGGTGTCAGAAACGGATTGATGCTCGGTGCCTCACTGTGGCTGCCTCAGCTTTCGCAGAATGTGGAGGGCTGGATTTTGGGTCTGCAAGCCCTCGGCACGGCGAATATGCTGCTACTGATTACACTCTATTGGTTCCAGCAGGACGAAAAGATAACCCCAGCAGCAAGTTAACTCGCGGTTAGCCTAGATTTTTGAAATTTGGGGGGCGCTTCTCGATAAAGGCGGCAATTGCTTCATGGTGTTCAGGACTTTTGTAGGCCTCGGCTAGGGCCGCCATTTCGCGTCTTTGCACTTCCTTAATGTCTGGTTCTGCCATATTCGCGGTTACCAATTCTTTTACCGCGTTCAGGGCCACAGGTGGATTCTCACCAATTTGCTTGGCGAGCTTTACCGCACGAGGCAACAGGCTGTGGACATCTGGGACAAGTTCATCGACCAAGCCGATGCGCTGGGCCTCTGCCGCATCGAGGGTCTCGCCGGTAAGCATCATGCGGTTAGCTAAGCCAAAACCCGCTCGCGCAACCAAATAGTAGGAACTGGCCAGTTCAGGAACGACACCCATCTTGACAAAGCGAGCACTGAACTTGGCGTCAGGACTGGCCATGATGTAGTCGCAGGGCAAAATTTGTGTCAGCCCAACGCCCACAGCGGCACCGTTGACCGCGGCGATCATAGGCTTGGCTCGGCGCACGAGGCCTACCCAGTCTCTCGCCGGTCGCTCGTTGCTGCCATCGTCACCAGAGTCAGCCTGATTTTTAAACAAATCCTTAATATCCGCGCCGGCACAAAAGCCGCGTCCCGCGCCGGTGAGCACAAAGACATTGACCTCGGGATTATCGTTGCCACTCTCAATCGCCTGCTGTAGCTCTGCGCCCATCTGATAGGTCCAGGCGTTAAGCCGGTCCGGGCGGTTCATGGTGATGGTCATCACGCCTTGGTCTAGTGACGTTAGGATGGTTTCGAATTGCGATGCATTCATGCTCTCTCCCGATATTCCCTATGGCGACTGCTGTCTAGTCAACCACGTTCAGATCCCAATCGTAAACATAGTCGATTTTGGGATTGCCTTCATCGACCAATGCAGACAAGTCTGCTGCGAGATCTGGGCGCTGAGCGGCAAGGTAGGCCAGTAGCCCGGATATGTCTTGAGCGAAGTCGATAAGGTACCAATCGAACAGGCTGGTGACTTGTAACTTGCCGCTGTCGGTCAAAGTTACCGCCCGGGGATGCCGTAAGAAATTGGCCTGAGCGCCAGCCAGCTGTTGATCGATCAATTCTGCCTGATAGGCGTGTCGATTGAGGTTGGGGCAGCCGATGCTTGCGCAGTTAAGGACGTAGTGCAGGCGGTGGTCTTGCCAGATTGGGCGCAGGATTCGATGCTCGATGTCGTTGAGCGTTACCGGCTTACCCTCAATGGTGAGATAGGGTTCGTCCCACGGGCCGAAGGCAAAAAATGGCCCCATGGAGAGAATGCTTTTTTTCTTGGGGTGGTCGAGTACGACCTGAATGGTTTGTGCGTTGTAGAGGTTGATCCAATAGGCCAACTGCTCGTTTTGATTAAGCTGGGTGGGTGCAACGCGGCTCATCGATTCGAGGTAATTGCTAAGTTCTAGTTTGGCGGACTCATCAAATTCGCGATACGCGACGCGATTGATACCGTCCGCGCTTTCTCTTACGAAGCGAGAAAGTAATGATTGCCAGAGTTGATGATCAACTTCGATGTTTGAATCTGAGCGACTCTGATTCCAATAGGGCCATAGCTCTGATTTCGGTGCCGCGAGAGCGAATGGAGAGAGCATCCCTAAGAGCAGCAGAAAATTCCTGCCAATTAATTTCATTGACAT
>MDTE01118258.1_pt1 | contig 11162 bp, 8 predicted proteins | sample 811231 | NCBI WGS metagenome assembly MDTE01 (sample SAMN05326651, study PRJNA326480) | marine metagenome | isolation source: seawater | place: Indian Ocean: Red Sea | collected 2010 | reverse complement strand
TTTGTTTTGTGATCATGTAAATATTCACTTATTGACCATGCAATAGAAACTCCATCATATGTGCTAGTTCCTCTTCCAATTTCATCAAGTAAAATTAAACTTTTATCAGATAAATTATTTAAGATACTAGCAGTTTCATTCATTTCTACCATAAAAGTTGACTCCCCCATTGAAATGTTATCTGAAGCACCTACTCTTGTAAAAATTTTATCTACTATGCCAATTTTAGCAGCATCAGCTGGTACAAAAGATCCTATTTGAGCCATCAAAACAATCAAAGCAGTTTGCCTTAACAAAGCTGATTTTCCAGACATGTTTGGTCCAGTTATCATCATTATCTGCTGATTATCTTTATTTAGTATTACATCATTTGGAACATAAAATTCATCATCACCTAACTGTTGCTCTATGACTGGGTGTCTGCCTTTTTCTATAACTAAATCTGAAGAACTATTTATATTGGGTTTAATATACCTATTTGTTTGTGCTATTTTTGAAAAACAAAACAAACAATCTAGTACAGCAATAACTTTTGCATTTATTTGTAATTGATTTATATATGCAGATATTTCATTAAGCAAATTTTTGTAAAGTGAATTTTCAATTTCAATTATTTTACTATCAGCAGCAATTATTTGTTGTTCATATTGCTTGAGTTCTTCTGTTATATATCTTTCTGCACTTACTAATGTTTGTTTACGTATCCAGTTTGATGGAACCTTATCTTTATGAGTATTTCGTACTTCTAAAAAATAACCGAAAACATTGTTAAATGATATTTTTAAAGAAGAAATACCGGTTGATAATTTCTCTCTTTCTAGCATCTCATTTAAATAAGTATTGCCCGAATTCTTTATACTTCTTAAATTATCGAGTTCAGAATTTACATTTTCATTAATTACGTTCCCTTTATTTACCACAAATGGTGCTTCTGGATTAAGTATAAAACTAATTTTATCTACCAACTTAACACACAAATTTATTTTTTTTGCGTGTTGTCTTAATTCTTTATTATTTGATTGCAAACAAACTTTCTTAATTGGCTCAAGAATTTGTAAAGATTCTTTTAGTTTATTACATTCTTTAGGGTTAATTCTTAATGTGGAAACTTTTGAAGACAATCTTTCTAAATCTGCAATATGAGAAATTTTGTTCTCAAGCACAAAAGCAACTTCATCATTGTTTATTAACTCTTCAACAATATTATGACGATAATTTAAACTTTTGATATTTTTTAATGGTAATGCTACCCATCTTCTTAACAATCTTGCTCCCATTGGGGAGTGAGTTTTATTTAGAACATTAAATAATGTTGTAGCACTTTCATTATTAGAAGAAAATAGTTCTAAATTATTAATTGTAAACTTATCCATCCACAAATATTTATCTTGTTCAATTCTATTTATTGAAAGAATATGTTGAGTTTTATGATGATGTGTTTCATTTAAATAGTGTAGTATTACACCAGCACTTGTTAATGCGTCGTGTAATTCACTTACACCAAATCCTTTTAATGATTTTACGTTAAATTGTTTTAACAACAAATCTTTGGTATAATCACGATTAAATACCCACTCATCAATAAAAAAACAATTAGTAGAAAGTTTGAATTCATCTATGATTTTTGATTTATAATCTCTTTGTAAAAGAATTTCATTTGGTTTAAAGCTTTGTAATAACTTATCAATATAAATCTTATTTCCTTCTGATACCAAAAATTCACCAGTTGATATGTCTAAAAAAGATATACCAATATTTTCTTTGGAATAATATATAGCTGCTAGAAAATTATTTTTCTTAACGTCTAAAACTAAATCATTATATGAAAGACCAGGAGTTACTAGTTCAGTTACACCTCTTTTTACAATACCCTTAGTATTTTTCGGATCCTCAAGTTGGTCACATATTGCTACTCTTAATCCAGATCTTACTAGCTTTGGCAAATAATTATCAAGAGAATGGTATGGAAAACCTGCAAGTTCAACTTTTGAAGAACCATTTGCTCTGTTAGTTAAAACAATATTTAAAATTTTAGATGCTTTAACTGCATCTTCACCAAAAGTTTCATAAAAATCACCTACCCTAAAAAGAAGCATGGATTCAGGATATTTCCTCTTAATGTTTTCATATTGAGTCATTAAAGGTGTTTTTTTCTTAGACATTTAAATAAATTATAAAATCAAATATTATGTAATATTGCAACAAATATAAGACATGAAAAAATTAAAAAGCAACGAAATAAAAACAATAACAATAGATGAGTTCAAAAAATGCAAAAAAACTCCTTTAGTTATTGTTTTGGATAATATAAGAAGTGCTTTGAATGTTGGTTCAATTTTTAGAACTTCTGATACTTTTTTAGTTGATAAGATTTTAATTTGCGGGATTACAGCTTGCCCTCCTCATAAAGATATAAGAAAATCAGGTCTTGGTGCCGATTCTTCAGTAGAGTGGGAATATTATTCAAGTACTGTAGACGCTGTGAATACATTAATTAAAAAAAACTATACTATTGTTTCTGTAGAGCAAACTAGTAATTCTACTACATTAGATAATGTAAAATTAACTGGAATTCCTTATGCTCTTGTTTTTGGAAATGAAGTAAATGGGGTGTCACAAGAAGTTATCAACTTATGTAAGAGATCTGTTGAAATACCGCAACTTGGAACAAAGCATTCTTTAAATGTTTCTGTAGCAGCAGGTATTGTTATATGGAAGTATTATGAGTTATTAAAACATCAAAATAGATAATTTACACCTAAATGGTATGATCTATATCTATCTTGTTTTGTAGAATTAGAAATACCATCTAACATATCAGTGTCTACAAAAACTTCTTCCCAAGAAAAAAAATAAAAAATATTTGTTTTTACTTTATATTTAAGAGTATAACCAAGTAAAAATAAATTAGATATAGGTCTTTCTGAAATAGATTTTATTTCCTCAGGACTACCTTCCTCATCTTTGTATCCGTAAGAGTAGATATAATTTTCACTTGGTATATTTCTAGAAATACTTGAAAAATATGTCAAACCAAACCCAAAATCAAAATATAAATTTATCATTTCTTTTAACTTATTTGATTTATTTACTTTGTTTATATAGGATTCCAAATCTAGATTAAATAAATTTTCCAAATCAATACTTGTCTTAAAATTAAATGCTAATATATCAGATAAAAAACTATATCCTTTATTTTGATATAGCCTGTATGGATCATATACATCAGACATGCTATTTATACTATCTGTGTGCGAATACTTCAATTTAATTTTATTTAAATTTAGAGATACTAAATGATTATTAAATATTGTTCGAGATAATGAAAAATTTAAACCATTTTCTAAGTTACTTAAGTCTATGAACTTATTTTGGTAAATATCACTTCGATGTTCATTAAACATAGTACTTATACCTACTTGCCACTTATAACTGATGGTCGAGTCTTCATATGATGGATCAACATTAGTTGCAATGAAATCAGTTTGTTGAGCAAACAGAAATGAACTTAAAAATATTAGCATCAAAATATATATCAGTCTCATAATCGATCATTTACACTTACAAATTAAAAAAAAAATTAATTACTAACAATTTTTTAAAAGATATAATCGTTAATTATATAGTGTAATTATTTTATTACATTTGCATGCGTAAATAACATCTTATAAAATTACCTAAATATGAGAATTTTTAAACCGATTTTACTATTATCTATAATTCTGCTAATTAGCAGTTGTGGTCTAACTAACATGGCAAATAAATATGATACAGTGAAGTATACAGTTACTCCTCCTGTATTACAAACTCATGGTGGAGAAATTGAAGTAAAAATTGATGGAAATTTTCCAGAAAAATATTTTGCAAAGAAAGCAACTGTTGAATTAATACCAGTTCTAATTTATAATGACAACCAATCAGAAACAGCTTTTGAAAAAATAATATTACAAGGAGAAGAAGCAACTGGAGGTGATAAAACAATTTTTTTTAACTCTGGTGGATCTTTTTCATACCAAAGCATCGTCCCTTATAAAAAGGATATGCAAAATGCACGTCTTGAGCTACGTGCAGTTGGTAAAATGGCTGATCCAACAGGAGAAATTAAAGAGCAAGTTTTAGGACCAATCAACATTGCTAATGGAACATTAGCTACTCCTACAAGAATTATTAATGAAGAGGAAGTTGCTGATAACAATCATAATTATGAAAAGGAAACAATACTGAAGGAACAGGCAACAATTTACTTTTTAGTTAACCAGTCAAATATAAGAACAACTGAAAAAAGTGACGATGACATATTAAAATTAAAAGAGTTTGCCAAAAATGGCTACAAGACACACTCAATCGAAATAATGTCATACGCGTCTCCAGAAGGTTCAGTTGAAAGAAATGATAAGGTGTCTGACAAAAGAATGAAAAGCACTGTAAAATATACTAGACATCTACTTAATAAACTGAATGTTGAGGGAGCAAGTAACTCTGAACTTTATACTGAAACTTCTATCGGTGAAGACTGGGTTGGATTTGAATCAATTATTCAAAAATCAGAAATAAAAGATAAAAGAAAAATAAGTAATTTACTCAATACAATAGAAGATGTCGAAAAGAGAGAAGAACAGCTTAGAGATATGACTGAAATATATGATGCGGTTAAAAACGATATTTTACCTCAACTAAGAAAAGCTACTATCATTATTCGCGCATACGAGCCCAAAAAAACAGATGAAGAAATTAATAAATTATCATTAGAAAACCCAACTGAGCTTGACCTTGAAGAAATTTTATATAGTACATCTTTAACAAATTCTGAAGAAGAAAAAATTAAAATTCTCAAATCAGCAATAGAACTTCATGATGACTGGAGAATTTTTAATAATTTATCTGCTTTATACATTAAAAGAAATGAGCTAAATGAAGCTGAAAAGTATTTAAACAAAGCAACAAAAGTTTCTAGAGGAATTAAAAATGATATTTTAATTAATAATGGTATTATACATGCCAGAAAAGGAAATTTAAACAAAGCTAAAGAATTATTTGATCAAGCTAATGCTTCGGAACTTAATTTTGCTTTATTAGATATTAGATTAGGCAATTACGATAAGGCAGCTAGATACTTTAAAAATAAAAATAGCTACAATGCTGTTTTAGCCAAAATATTAAATGGTAATAATGATGTTAAATGTGATGAAAAAACTGCAGATTGTTATTATTTAAATGCAATTAGCCATGCGAGATCTGGAAATGAAAATCTTACAATTAAAAGTCTTAAAAAAGCAATTGAATTAAATCCTGAATATAAAAGAGATGCAAAAATTGATTTAGAGTTTGTAAATTTTAGAAATAGTGAAACATTCAATAATACAATTAATTAGGTTACCTTAAACTCTTATAAATAATATTCGGTAATTTATGAAAACAGATAAAAAACCGAACTTCTTAATAATTGGGGCAATGAAAGCCGCAACAACCTCATTGTATGCTTATTTGAAAGAGCATCCTGAAATTTATCTTCCATCATTAAAAGAGCCTATGTTTTTTAATAACATAGAAACAGATAATAAAAAAATTATACTTAAAGGAAGAACTAAAAAAAAAATTACATCTTTTAAAAAATATTTCGATTTATTTCAAAATGTTAATAATGAGATTGCAATTGGAGAAGCCTCACCTGGCTATTTATATAATAGTAATTGCGCAAAACTAATACATGAACACTTAGGAGGAAATACGAAAATAATTGTGATTATCAGACAGCCTGTAAACAGAGCATACTCTAACTTTTTGCATGCGAGAAGATCAGGAAAAGAAGATATAAATGAATTTACTATTGCAATAAACGAGGAAGCAAATAGAATTGAAAATAACTGGAGTCCCCTATATCATTATATAAATCAAGGATATTATTACACTCAATTAAAAAAATACTATGAGATTTTTCCAAGAAATAATATAAAAGTTGTTTTATTTAGTGAGCTAACAAAAAATAAAAATAACTGTCTTAAAGAAATCTGTGAATTTCTAAATGTAAATGAAAACTTTAATTTTTCTAAAGAAAAGAAAACTAACGTTTCAGGAATTCCAAAAGGTTTACTTGGATGGTTTGTTATGAAGTTGCGCTATTACAGTCTTCTACCTAACATAGTTTACTCTGAGATTTTTCCTGAATCTTTTATAAGTTTCTTATCTAAAATCATTTACAAAAAACCCGAAAAATTAAATAAAAAGTTAATTAATAAACTTACCAACAAATACTATAAGAACGATATTTTAAAATTAGAACAATTGATTTCTATAGATTTATCTCACTGGTTAAAATAGATTAAGTTTATTAACTCCTACCTCATACTTTTTAAAAATACTATTTTTTATAGTTTGATAATTTTTTATGTTATCTTTAAAATCAACATTTGTTACGTCAATTATTAAAACAGGGAAATTATTTTGTTTTTTAAAATAATCTAGATAAGTCTCTTGAATATTGTTCAAATAATTTTCTTTGATATCTTGTTCAAAAACTCTACCTCTTTGTTTTATATTTGATTTTAATCTGTCCACACTTGCATATAGATAAATAACTAAATCAGGATAATTCAAAGAATTAAACATGATATCAAATAAACGATTAAATAAATTAAACTCTTCTGATGTTAAATTATTTTTGGCAAATAATCTTGATTTTACAAATATATAATCCGATATTTTCAAAGGCATAAACAAATCTTTATCAGTTGATGCTTTAAGCTGATGATAACGCTCAGCCATAAAGAAAAGTTCTAAAGGAAGTGCATTTTCTTCAGGTGACTTATAAAATTTTGGTAAGAATGGATTTTCTGCAAACTCTTCTAACAACAAACGACTTTCTAAATCTTTGGATAATTTTTTGGCTAATGTTGTTTTTCCCGAACCAATATTTCCTTCAATTGCAATATGATTATATTTTATAGAGCTTGATTTCATTTTTATCATTACATTCTTTCATTATTTTATTAACTGTATTCTTTAATATTGGATGTACGAAATCTGATGCAATATCATTCAAAGGTTGTAAAACAAAATTTCTCTCATGCATGTACTCATGAGGTATAATTAAATTTTTCTCATTAATGATAACATTAGAATAAAATATAATATCAATATCAATTATCCTTGAAGACCATTTTCTTCCCCTTACTCTTCCAATTTTTTTTTCAATATGTAATATTTTTTTTAATAAGTTATAAGGATCATCAACTGTATTAACTTCTATGACTTCATTTAAATAATGTTTTTGATTATTAACTCCCCAAGGAGCAGATTCATATACTCTTGATTCACTAACAATACTTCCAATTTCTTCAGCAATATATCTTTTAGCTTGATTTAGATAATAAACTCTATCACCCATATTACTTCCTAGCTGCAAGAAAACTTGATCTTTTTTTGTTTTCATTTAAATCAAAAATAAATAAGAAAAAAAAAATAAACTAATGTTTTGTGTATTTTTGTAAACATATGATTTCGTTTTTAAAAAATATAATTTCAACAACATTAGCTTTAATACTCACAATAATAATTTTAATTTCGGTTATTGTTTTTTTTAGTAATAGCACTTTAAATGATAAGAAAACATCCGCAATTAAAGAAAATAGTATTTTAGTTATCAACTTTTCTGAAACAAAGATTGTGGAAAGAAAGTCAGAAAATCCATTTGAAAATCTTAATCCGTCTAGTAGTGATCAAAAATCAATGGAATTAAAAAAAATATTAGACAATATTGAAAAAGCTAAAGATGATAAAAACATTAAAGCAATATATTTAAATTCACCTATTACATCTGGAGGTATATCACAAATTGAAGAAATTAGAAATAAACTACTTGAATTCAAACAAACAGGTAAAAAAATTATTTCTTATGCAGAAGTATATAGCCAAAGTGCATATTATTTAGCATCAATTGCGAATAAAATTTTTCTAAATCCACAAGGAGGAATTGAGCTAAAAGGATTCTCAGCAAGCATAATGTTTTATAAAGATTTATTTGATAAACTAGATATTGATGTGCAAATCATAAGACATGGAAAATTCAAAAGTGCTGTTGAACCTTTCATGCTTAATAAAATGAGTGTTGAAAACAGAGAACAAATTAAATTATTACTAAATAGTTTTTCTAATAATTTAATGGATAGTATTGCTAACCAAAGAAATATTTCATTACAAACTGTTCAAAATCATGCGGATAATTTAAGTTTAAACTCAGCTAAAGATTGTCATAAACTTAAATATGTTGATGAACTTTTTTATCAGGACCAGGTTGAAAAAATTCTACTTGAAATTTGTGGTAATGAAAAACTTAATACAATTAGTTTAAATAAGTACTCAAAAGTTGCTTCAGAAAATAAGAAAAAAATTAGTAAAAATAAGATAGCTATCATTTATGCTACTGGTGCAATTAATTCTGGTAAGGGGGATGAAAATAGTATTGGGTCAGCTACAACTGTTAAAGCTATAAGAAAAGCTGCAAAAGATAAAAATGTAAAGGGCATAGTCTTTAGAGTTAATTCTGGTGGTGGTAGTGCTCTAGCTTCAGACGTTATATTAAGAGAAGTTATTTTAGCTAAAAAAGAAAAACCATTTGTTGTTTCTTTAGGTGATTACGCTGCTAGTGGAGGCTATTATATTGCTTGTGCTGCTGATAGTATTGTTGCTAATCCAACTACACTGACTGGTTCAATTGGCGTATTTGGAATGATACCTAATCTAAAAAATTTCTATAGAAATAAACTTGGCATTAATATCGATACTGTAAATACAAATAAATATTCTGACATTGGAATTAACAGAAGATTATCCGAGTTTGAAAGAAACAAAATTCAAATGCAAGTTGAAGATATTTATGATACATTTATTACCAGAGTATCTGATGGTAGAAGTATAGATAAATCTGAAGTCGATAAAATTGGTCAAGGAAGAGTTTGGAGTGGATATGATGCAAAAAAAATTGGTTTGGTTGATGTTTATGGAGGATTAGAAACAGCAATAAATATAACAGCATCGATTGCAGAAATTAAAGATTATAGAATTATTTCTTTACCAAAAAAACAAGATCCAATTGAAAAATTTTTTAATGATATAGATCAAAAATCACAAATCAAAAAATATGTTTTAGAAAAGTTAGGTGCAAATAGCTCTCTTATTCCTATTGAGCTATTGATTGAAGATGATAGAATTCAAGCAAGAATTCCATATAATATAAAATTTAAATAATTTTAATTAAAATCTATATTTACAATAAATCCTTCATGTGATCTAACATTAAAAACTCTATCATTGTCAAGAAAGATATATTGTCCTTTTATCCCATTAATAGTTCCTTCAATCAAATTAGTTTTTTCTAACTTTAAACTTTTTATTTTGAGTGGATATTTTATAACTGGAAAGGAAATATTAGTTATTGAATCATCAGTATAAATATATTTCTGATACTCGATTGGTACTTTTGTTATCAAATCTTTTTTTATCTCTTTTAGATTTAATTGATCAGGCTCAGAAGATAACATTTTTCTCCAATTAGTTTTATCTTTTACATATTCTTTTAATGCCACCTCTATGTCACCTGAAAATCTTCTATTTGGAACAAGAGCTAAAATAATAGCCTGACTAGCACCTTGATCTATCCATCTTGTCGGAACTTGAGTTGCTCGAGTAATTCCAACCTTAAGTCCACTTGAATTGGCTAGATAAACGTAGTGATCTGCGAGCTGTAATTTTTTTTCAAATTCCAAATCTCTTTCTTCAATTTCTAAATGAGCTGTACAAAGTTCAGGCTTAAAAATACTTTGTGATGCTAATGGAGAGTTCCAATAACACTTATAGCAGAAAGAAGCTCGATAAAACTTTGAAAACTCCTTACCACAATGACAAACTACTTTTTTTTGCCATTCGATTGTCATATGTTTTCCAATATAATCATTCAATTTATATTCAATACCATTTAGAGATATTAAATAATCTATTGGATCATTAAATATTGAATGCATTTTCTTTAAAATAGCTTTCTGCATATATTTGTAATTTTTACAGATATAAAAATATTAAATTTGATTAATTAAATGAAAAGTGAAATAATTTCTTTTTTAATTAAAAACAGAATAAATAAAATCAACTGGAGTTTAAATAATCCACTTGATTCACAAACACAAATATTAAATTATCTGATTAAAAAGGGAAAATCTACAAAATTTGGTTCAGATCACAAGTTTAATAATATAAATAACTATAAATCATTTAAATATAATGTTCCAGTTCGAACATATGAAGAATTTTATATCTATATAGAAAAATGTCTTGCAAATGAAAAAGATATTATTTGGCCAGGTTATATAAAATGGTTTGCAAAATCCTCAGGAACTACAGACGCTAAAAGTAAATATGTACCTATTTCTAAAGAATTTTTATACAATGGATACATAAATGCAGGTAAAGACATGTTATCAATTTACGAAAATAATTTTTCTGACAAGTCTATCTACAAAGGTAAAGGTTTAATGCTGGGGGGATCCTTATCAAATAAAAAGAAATATTTAATAGGAGATGTCTCAGCAATCTTATTAAACGAATTTCCAGCATGGGTAAACTATCACAGAATCCCATCACTTGATACAGCTTTACTAGAAAATTGGGAGACCAAGATAAATAAAATTATCGAAGAATCTATTGACCAAAATATAACAAACATTACAGGTGTTCCCTCATGGATGTTAATACTACTAAATAAAATTTTAAAAAAAAGTGGTGCAAAAACTATTATTGAAATATGGCCAAATTTAGAAGTTTACTTTCATGGTGGCATTAACTTTTCTCCTTACAAAAAAAGTTTTAATAATATCATTGGAAAAGAAATTAATTATCTTGAAGGGTATAATGCATCAGAAGGCTTTTTTGCATTACAAGATCAAAAAAAATCACTTGGATTGTCTTTAATGCTTAATAATGGTATTTTCTTCGAATTTATTCCAATGCAAGAATATAAAAAAAACAATCTTGATGCTATAACTTTAAGACATGTGAAACTTAATCAGAAATATGCTTTGGTTATAAGTACTACGGCAGGCTTGTGGAGATATATTATTGGTGATGTAATTGAATTCACATCAATTTATCCTTTTAGAATAAAAATTGTTGGT
>MDTE01096965.1_pt1 | contig 11162 bp, 8 predicted proteins | sample 811231 | NCBI WGS metagenome assembly MDTE01 (sample SAMN05326651, study PRJNA326480) | marine metagenome | isolation source: seawater | place: Indian Ocean: Red Sea | collected 2010 | reverse complement strand
TTCGGTTACTCGATTCGATGATGTAGTCGGTTGAATTCAGCTGGCTTATTAGTAAATCAGTTTTCGATATTCCTGTTTCAGGGGCTATCCAGTTATCAGGGCGAAAGAGGTCTAACTCTGTGTACTCATATTGAATCGGGGCAAATTCGTTGGTCCTGATGGGGAGTCTGTCATCCCATAACTGTGAAGTGAGATTTGAGCCCTCGGGTATATTTTCATGGATCCAAATGCTTGCCTCTATTCTGGGGTGTGAGGAGTTGTACACACCGTTTATGAAACCCACCCCCCATAGCACTGAGAAACAAAGTAGAAGTCCGGAAGCAGTTATTGCAGATTTTCCAGAAGCCCCCACAAATCCCCGTGACCTGAAATTATTTATCCCATAGGTCAGTAGTCTAAAAATCCCATAGCCCGCGAAAACGATGACTGTAGGGTAAATCGGCAAGAGGTATCGGTTAAGGGGATTGAATTGCTGGGAGACCACCATAAACATCAAGATCACGAAGCAAAGAGGTGCTAGGAGCAGATAATTAGCTTTGCGGAGGACTTCTCTAATCGCCAGTCCAAGACCAATACAAACAATAATGCTCAAAGCTGGTCCCATACCGGACCAGAATATTGATTTAAATGGATAGAAGAATGGGGATCTCCCGACCCACTGGACGACCCAAGGGTAGTCACCGCCGCTGTTCACTGCATTCAAATAGTCCAGATCTTTGAGGAAGTCATCACTTAACTTACCTAAACCGTCAAAAGCGTAGGGTTGGAAGATTCGGAAGGAAAGAATTGCTGAAAGACCCGTAATAGAGATTAAGGAGATAGCTTCATTTGCGCGAAAAAATCCATTCCGGTTTTGTTGTGAATCCCTGAGTTTTGTTATCCATGTAACCGCCAAGACAACTACGGGAGCGATTATTACGAAAGCAACTGTGAATTTAGAGGCGGCCCCCATCCCAGTGAGGGCCCCTATAAAGAGGGATGCAGAGATCGTTTGGTTAGTGAGAAAAGTCTGGTTTGGTGGTAGTGAAGAGGCGCTACGGTAAAGATGAGAACTCATCAAAATAACTGCAGTTGCGAAAAAAGTAGCCCAAATTTCAGCTCCATGGAAATGGCTGTATTGCAGGTGTAGGGGGGTAAATGTCAGCAAAAGAGCGCTAAAGAAACCGGAAGGACGGTTAAATAGTGCTTTGCCAAGAAGATAAGCGAGTAACACAGTTCCAGTATCTAAAAGTGCAGAAAGGAGTCTTCCAACAAGTTGCACTTCGTATCCACTGTTAAAAGCCTTGTTCTTAGGGTTCACCTTTTCATCAATTAGATTGATCCCAACCTGATCAGCTAGCGAAACAAATCTCTCCGAGATTAGGGAATCAGATTCAAGAAATTCAGCTGCTGCTTTCGTCGCAAATAAGGGAAGAGTCCCGTACACCCAAGTGCCTTGATGGTTATAAGGGTTCATTCCTGAGCGATCCGGCGAAAAGTATTCAATCGGACCGGCCCATTCAAGATCTTCCGTAACGATGCTCCAGTATCTTTCATCCGGATGCTGGTGGGTTCCCTCATCCCAGTTCAAGTTCCATACTCGTAAGGTAAAGGCCACTAGAAGAAGAAGAATTAGCCCGAAGCGCCGGAGTAGTGTCCGTTGCTTTCGACCCAAAGGCCTGTAACCGGTCATGCTCAAGATTAGATCGCGATCTCTTCTTCGGCTGAACTTTGGTTGACTTACTTGCTGTTTCGGAGATTGAGAAAGTAATACAGTGTCACACGACCCGTATCTTCTTAGAGCAGGTATTATCTGAGTATGACAGTTGAAGATACAAGGATGACAGAGACGGTAATAGAGACATTTGAAGTCACAGACGCCGCATTAGCAAAGGTTCTTGAAGTCCGTTCTGAGGAGGAGGATCCGGAGGGAACGGGATTGCGTGTAACAATAACTGGTTCAAACGGCCCGGAGTTTGCATACGACCTCTCGTTTGAAAATATCAGTGACGCAGGATCAAACGACCACATATACGAAGTTGGTGAGTTGACGGTAATAATTCCAAATGAAAACCTTGATGACCTGAGTGGAGCAACCTTAGATCTCCCCAGCAATCCTATGCAGGGCGGATTAGTCATTCGTAACCCAAATAGACCGAGAATGCTGGAGGGCGAAGATATAAACCTTTCAGGTACCCCTGGGGAGAAACTCCAGCAGTTGCTCGATCAGCACATAAATCCATCGCTAGCAGCACATGGAGGCTACGCAGAATTAGTGAAAATGGAAGACACTGCTGCTCACATACTCATGGGGGGTGGTTGTCAGGGATGCGCGATGTCAGCTGCGACTCTCCGGCAGGGTATTGAAGTCATGATTGCTGAAGCTATCCCTGAAATAACAGAAATTATTGATGTCACCGATCACGAGGCTGGCGAGAACCCCTTCTTTGAATAGAGCTAAGGAAACCCTCTGATTTATAGGTTGCGTAAAACTGTTTCTTCTAAACCTCGAGCGTCCAAACCAAACGAAGACAGAAGATTTTCTGGATTGCCCTGAGGAACGAAAGAAACGGGGATACCTAGCACGTGCACTTGCGGAGTTTCTCCGAGAACTTTTTGGAGCTTTTCCGCTATCGCTGAACCTACTCCACCTTCGGCGATTCCATCCTCAATAGTTACCACCATGCGATGTTTGTGTGCATCGTTAATCATTGTTTCGTCAAGAGGGGTAATCGCTCTAACATCCCAGACGCTTACAGAGATTCCATGGTCGGAGAGAGCACCGGCTGCTTCCTTCGCTGTATCAAGCATTTTCCCGACAGATAGGATGCACACATCTTCTCCTGCGCAGACTTTCCTCGCTTTAATTCCGCTACCGACTTCTGATTCGCTTACAGATGGAGCGGGTGTTCGCGGATACCGAATAGCAATCGGACCATCTGTAATCTGCAAGGCATCGGAGAACATTTGTTGTAGTTCTTGGTAGGAGGAAGGTGCGAACATGGTCATTCCAGGGACCTTTGAAAGAAGCATCATATCTAATAGTCCATGATGGGAAGCTCCATCGGGGCCAGTTATTCCCGCTCGATCAATGCAGAAAATAACAGGCTGTTCATGTAGTGCTACGTCAAAATTTATCTGATCGAATGCCCTGTTTAAGAAGGTAGCGTATACCGCTACCACTGGGCGTAAGCCACCCATCGCCATGCCTGCCGCGGCTGTTGTTGCATGTTGTTCGGCGATGCCCACGTCAAAGAATCGTTCTGGGAAGCGTTCAGAGAACTGCAAAAGTCCTGTGCTGTCGGGCATAGCGGCCGTTAATGCGACAAGTTCGGGCCGGCTTTCTGCTTCTTTAATCAAGATCTCCGTGAAGGCCGCAGTGTAACTTCCAGGTTTTGGAGTCCCTATATCATGGAGTCTTTTGATCGGGTCATTTTCGGCAGGTCCGTAGCCGCGACCTTTTTCTGTTAGCACATGGATGACAGTTGGTCCTTCAAAGCCAGCAGCGTTCCGGAAAGCTCTTTCCAGAGTTTCTATGTTGTGCCCATCAAATGGGCCGTTATATCTGAGTCCGAGATCTTCAAAGAAGGATGTAGGGTCCCAGATTTCTCTAACCGCAGCTTTCGCAGCATCGATAGCCCGTTCAACAGATTCCCCAAACGGGAGCATGCTTTTCACTTTCTTTTCAAGTTTTTCTTGTTGCTCAAGATACTTTGGGTTGTTCCTGAGTTTCTTGAGACGATCGGAGAGCAAGGAAACAGTGGGAGCGTAGGACCTTCCATTGTCGTTCAAAACGATGATGGCATTGCTACCCGAATGACCAAGATTATTCAACCCCTCAAACGCCATTCCTCCAGTTAGCGCGCCATCACCGATTACAGCAATCACACGTCTCCCTTCTCCTTTGACGCTCGACTGGGCAGTTGCTATTCCAAAGGCGTAACTCAAGGCGGTCGATGCATGGCTATTCTCAATCCAATCATGTTCAGATTCGGATTGGCTTGGGTATCCAGACAACCCACCTTCTTTACGGAGTGTTTTGAAATCCTTTTTCCTTCCTGTAAGGATTTTGTGTACATAGGCTTGGTGGCCGGTGTCCCAAAGCATTATGTCACGGGGGGAATCAAACACCCTGTGCAGGGCAATAGTAAGTTCAACTACCCCGAGATTAGAGCCAAGATGGCCTCCATTTTCCTTTACGGCTTCAACAATAAAATTGCGGATTTCGTGACTGAGCAAGGACAGGTCGTCATAGGAGAGCCTTCGTAGGTCCGCTGGGCATGTTATCTGTTCAAGCATTCGATTCTCCGGTACGAACCTATCGTATCCATAGGTTATCGGGAGAATTCTTAAGGGCGACTTTAGGGAAACTCTTAGCAGCGGGTCATGTGCTAGACGCTTAGTTTATGTGTTTCACTTCGTTGCTGTTCCGCCCACGTTTGCAAGCGAGTTCCTATCTGATACCCGAACCATAGAACTATTGCTCCGCCCACAGCATCAATCCAGTAGTGGTTTGCTGTCACAACAATCGCGAATAGTGTTAAAGGAGGATAAAGTCCGATGCTTAGTTTCATAGCTGGTGTCTTCAAATGCTTTACAACCGCGAAATAACTCCATAATGCCCAAGCGAAGTGGAGGCTGGGCATCGCCGCGTACTGGTTAGAGAGGCTTTCCATCAGTCCGGAATCAAAACTCCACAAGCCTCCGTATTCCGCCATTGTGTCTAGGTAGGGACTCTCAATGCAGGCACCTACAGTGCGGCAATTTCCTAAAAGTCTCGGTGGCATTAACGGGTAGACTGCAAATCCAATGAGAGCAAGGCCTGTTGTCGTAAGTCCAACAGTTCGCCATTGGGGGTAATCAAATGGCTTACTGATATAAAGGAAAAGTAGAACGCCTAAGGTAACTCCGAAATGGAAGGTCCCATAGAAGATATTCCAGAACCTCAGAAACCATTCCCAATCAAGGAACCAACTTTGGATATCTGCTTCAAGATACAGACCAAGGAATCTCTCTGCGTCAATCATGTATTCAGCATTTCTGTAAGCTGTTTCAGCGCTTACCGAAGCTGACCCAAATTGGTTCCTAACCCATGAGTAAATTGCGTAACAGATTCCGATCAGTAGAAGTTCTCTCATCCATAACAATTTCTTCGGTGGGTAACTGCTAGAAGTCTCGTGGGTCCCCATGGGTCGCTCTTTGTTATGAGTCCGTTGGCGAAAGGTCTTCCTCGTTAGATCCTTTTCTGCCACCAAAGATAAGGAGCGGGAAGCCAATCATGCTTCCAACTAGCGTCATAGCGTAAATTGCTAAACCCAAAGCAAGCGCTTGCTCGCTTGGGACGTCAATTCCCGATAGAAATACTACTAAGGTTCCCTCGCGAACCCCTAGCCCTCCGATTCCTAGAGGAAGAACTTGAATGATCAGAACAGCGGGGATGAAGGCCATAAGGGCTGTTAGCCCAACCTGATCTATTGCCAATGCTTCAACAGCGCATCCTGCAGCAAGAAGAAGCATAAATTGATAGGCAAAGGCAGACAGCACCACTTCTCTAGCTGCTTTTGGGTGCTTGCGTAGTTTGTCAATCCCTAAGTGAATTGCATTTGCAAATCGGAGGACTCCCTTTCGATTGCGAAGTCCTTCTCCTATTCGGTCATTGCCTAGGAGGAGGATGACCAAACCCAATCCGAGTAACGTTATAAAGCCAACTATGAGCGGGATCTTTGTTGACTTGCCCAATCCGGTCAAACCTGGGTTGATCGCGAAGCCGATAAAGGTTATTACAGGTAATACGAGCCAACCGCTCAATCTTTCAAAGACCACTGAGGTGAAGCTAATCGGGCCGTCATCTACATCGCGGGTTAACCTACCGACTCTGACTACGTCACCTCCCACGGTTGTTGGCAAAAAATTTGAAACAAATTGACCGGCCATATAGTGACTGAATAGCCGCCCTAAAGGTTGGTGAACGTCTAACGCTATGAGCACCCTTTGCCACCTTATGGCTCCCATTACGAATCCGGCAACAGTGCAAACAAAGGCCCCGATTGTCCAGAAGGCAGTTTGGCTATTCCAGTCAGGTAGTTCATTCCAGTCAATATCATCCATAGAGATAATGACGATTGCCAGTAAAGCGACACTGAGTCCAATACGAAAGGAGACAGTTACATATTTGTTTTTCCACCAGGGAGTGCTTTTACTCTCAGGTATGGCATTGGGTTCAGTATTCATACTTATGGCCAATCGGCAAATAATGGCGCTAGGTGCCATATACGCGACCTAGTTAGGTTATTGCCCTGAAGGCCGTATTCATCGGATACGGCAATTAATTGCTGGAAAATGAAGTCAATTGACTGGATTTTAAGGGTTTCGGCACTAATCAAGTCAGGAAATGTCAAACCCTTTCAAGGAATCGTTTACGGAAAACTATTACCCGAGTTACCTGCCCCATTGCGATTTGTAAATCCTCCTCTCCTTCACGTATCTCGAAAGCACTTACTTGGAAGGTAAGTCTCCTCCCATCGACACGAGTTAAGAGTGCGCTGACTCGAACTTTGGCACCTAATCCAGTTGGGTTGACATGGTCTACGCGCACGCGCATCCCCACAGTAGTTTCCTCGTCAGAGATATGGTCCTTTACAGCTGCCATGGTTTGTGCTTCGCACCAAGCTATTACTCTTGGTGTAGCGAGCACGGGTACATCTCCCGAGGTTAATGCTGTCGCTAGATCATCTTCTTTGACAACATAGTCTGCGGATGCAGGAATAGGTGGTTCCAATGCCATACTTGTACGATACGCAAAGAGTCTTACTCATTGTCGGATAGGGGCAATGAGTTGCTGAGAAGTACTATTGTTAACATGGGTACAACGATGATTGATCAAGAAATTATAGAAAAGACTTTGACTGAAGCGCTTAAGACTGGCGGAGAGTTCGCCGAGGTTTTCGTTGAAGATAAACAGTCTTCATCTGCATATTTTGATGATGGGAAAGTTGAAGAGTTGACGTCGGGTCGGGACCGAGGCGCAGGGATACGTGTTGTCGTCGGAGATACTACCGGCTTCGCCCATACAGCGGATCTTTCTGAACGAGGTCTAGTCGCTGCAGCGAAGTCAGCGGCAGCTGCTGCGAGAAGCGCTGGGAAACAAACAATGGTTGAAGAATTGGTGACAGCAACAGCGCCTTTTCCTAATTCAGTAGAGGTACTTCCTGAAGACGTCGAAAAAGTCAAGAAAGTTGAATTACTGATTCGAGCTGATGAGACAGCTCGAAACCAAAGCAGCTCTATCACACAAGTTTCAGCTAGGTACGGTGACTCTCGACGCCGAATCCTCGTTGCGAACAGTGATGGCGTGCTTGCTACCGACGACCAAGTCCGGACTTTGTTTTCTGTTGCGTGCGTCGCTACAGGTGATACAGGCATGCAGACAGGCCGGGAGTCAACGGGCCGACCGATTGGGTTTGAACTTTTTGATGAGTGCCATGTAGAGGAACTAGCAGAACGAGCCGCTCAACGAGCGTTGACAAAACTTAATGCACGACCTGCACCAAGTGGAGCGATGCCAGTAGTCATAGGTAGTGGAGGAGGAGGGGTGCTCTTTCATGAAGCTTGTGGTCACGGTTTAGAAGCAGATTTAGTCAAAAAACAGGCTTCAGTTTTCGCGGGACGAATAGGGGAGCGTGTCGCAAGCGAATTGGTCACTTTAATAGATGATGGAACCATGTCAAAAGAGTGGGGTGCTTTCGCTATAGATGATGAAGGGCGACCAGCGCAAAAAAATGTTCTCATAAAAGAAGGCACTCTCGTTGATTACATGTGGGACGGGTTGCGATCAAGGAGTCAAGGAAGATCAAGTTCAGGTAATGGGAGAAGGCAGAACTACCAAGTACTTCCCATGGTTCGTATGACCAACACATACATAGCTAATGGGGAGACAGACCCTAGCGACATTATCGCAGATACTCCCAAGGGTGTTTATGTCGCCCATTTGGGTGGTGGGCAGGTGAATACAGCAACTGGAGATTTCGTATTTGGGATGACGGAAGCGTATCTGATTGAAGATGGGAAAATCACTGCACCAATACGAGAAGGGAATCTGATCGGTAATGGCCCCGAAGTACTTAACCAGATTGATGCTCTTGGCAATGATTTCAGAATGGGATCGCCAGGAACTTGCGGGAAAGATGGGCAAGGAGTTCCGGTTGGAGATGGAACCCCTACTTTGCGTGTTCAAAGCATGACGGTCGGTGGAACCGCAGCGTAGGGAAAAATGGAAGAGAAACTATTAAACATTGCCGACAGTATCATCGAATGGAGCAATCACGATGAGCAAGTTGAAGTGGTCGCTGTCCATGATCAAGAAACAGAAATCAGGGTATATGAGGGGGAAATAGAATCTTTTACCGCCTCAGAATCCCAAGGAGTTGGTATCAGGGTAGTTAAGGATGGACGTCAGGGAATGGCTTATGCCGGAACCTTAGATCAAGAGATCCTAAAAGAAACCCTTATGGAAGCTCGAGACAATGCGACCTTCGGAACTTACGATGAGTTCATTGCGATAGCTGAACCAGATGATGTTCAACCAATCTCTTTGGATCTTTTTAATCCTGCGTTACGCCGGTTCCCCACAGACGAGAAAATACTGCTTGCGAAGGAATTAGAGAAGCGCATTCTTAAATCTGACAAAAGAATAATCGGAGTAGAGTCAACGGATTACGTTGACTCTATCTCAGCAAGCGCCATAGTTACTTCCAGTGGAATACGAAGGTCCAGTTATGAAGGAGGCTGTTATGTCGCAGCTTCTTCTCTGGCTTCAGATGGTAAAGACACGCAAACAGGTTTCGGATATTCCGTTGGGCGAAACCCGGAAATTTTAGATATAGAGAAGGCTGGCTCAGAAGCCTCTGATAGAGCGACCCGGCTATTAGGAGCAAAAAAAACCGAATCAGGTAGGCAAACAGTTGTACTGGACCCGTATGTGACCGCACAATTCCTTGGGATTATCGGGTCAACTTTCAGTGGCGAAGCTGTTCTAAAAGGTAGATCGTTATTTGCAGGTCGGGAAGGCGAGAAAATTGCTGCCGAAATACTAACCCTTGTGGATGACCCTACGGACCCTGAAGCTTTTACAGCTACAGAGGTTGACGGCGAAGGTTTGGCGAGCCGAAGAAACGTATTGATCGACCAAGGATCGTTATACGGGTTCCTTCAAAACAGTTACACAGCTAGGGCACTGGGTTCTGCCTCAACGGGCTCAGCGGTGCGTAACTACAACTCTTCTCCCGGAGTGGGAGTCTTAGCTTTGTCACTCCTCCCCGGCACGAAATCACAAAACGAGCTTCTAGAGAGCATTGAAGATGGGGTATTGATACAAGGAGTAGCCGGACTTCACTCAGGAGTTAACCCTGTTAGCGGAGACTTCTCAGTGGGGGCTGAGGGGCTAAAAATAAGGAATGGGCAAATCGCCGAACCGGTAAGAGAGATCACTATCGCTTCCACGCTTCAACGTATGCTTCTTGAAGTGAAAGATATCGGTAACGACCTTGAAAGGCTTCCGATGAGATCATCAGGCGTCTCCCTTGTCGTCGACGACGTGACAGTTTCCGGTGTCTGAAAACCGTTAAGCGCATCATCCCTCTAGGATTCACTTAATCCCTAGATTGAAATTGATCATGATCATCACCAAACAACAGAATTTAAGGAAGACAATTTTTACTGCCCTATTCGTTATAGCGGGCCTTATGCTGTTCGTTGATCCAGCGTTAGCCCATGAGTCGCATAGTCTGAAAGATGACCTAGCCCTTTGGAAAGCAGTTGTCCTCGGAATGGTAGAAGGGCTAACAGAGTTCCTTCCGGTCAGCTCAACGGGTCACCTACTTGGTGCAAAAGAATTTCTGGATCTAGGCCACACGGAAATCACTGAAGAAGCAATTGACAGTTATATCGTCAGTATCCAGATTGGCGCGATTTTCGCTGTCGCAGTGTTATACAGTTCTCGTTTGAAGCAAATGATGCGGGGAATCTCTGGTGAAAGCCTAGAGGGTCGGCAAATCCTGACAAGTCTTATCGTTGCCTTCATCCCAACGGCTTTAATTGGCTACTTCGCGTCTGACTTTGTAAAGGATGAATTGTATGGACTGCCTCCGGTAGCTGGCGCATGGATCGCTGGGGGGATAGGCATCCTTGCTATTCATAAGAGGCATTTTTTCCGGATCGAAGGTTCTGGGCTCGAATCATTGAGTCCGATGCAAGCAACAGCAATAGGTTTCGTGCAGGCATTAGCTCTTTGGCCAGGGGTTAGCAGGAGTTTAGTGACAATTCTCGCTGCAGTAGCTATAGGTTTGTCGCTTAAAGCCGCGGTTGAATTTAGTTTCCTTCTCGGATTCGTCACGCTTGCTGCTGCAACGATTTTCGAACTTGGCGCAAATGGTCAAGAGGTTGTTGACAACTTTGGGTACTCCGCTCCGATAATCGGAATTCTCGTTGCTTTCTTCACAGCTATAGTCTCAGTCCGGTGGATGGTCAACTGGTTAGAGACAAAAAGCTTCGCTGTATTCGGATACTACCGGATACTAGTAGGTGTCGCAGCACTGATTTTGATAGCAGTCGGATACTTCTGAATTCTTAACCGGCTGAATTAGTAGATGATGACGAAACTCCATCTGATGATTTAGGTTTCTCTGTCTTGGGACTTGTATCCGGTGTCGAAGCACTTTCGCTGGATTTAGTTGATGTTTCAGTGTTGCTAGAGGCCTTTTTTGACCTGCTGTCATTCTTATAGAAACCCGAACCTTTGAACGAGATGCCAGGGGCAGAGAAGATCTTCCTCACTTCTCCGCTGCACTCATCTGAAGGGCAGTCAGTCAGAGGTTCTTCTGAGAAAGACTGGAAGATTTCAAATGTGTTTTCGCATATCTCGCAACGGTAATCGTAGGTGGGCACCGTATCACTCCATCATTTCTGGCAAAATTGAATCTCTTTATTCCAAAAAGGAACTCTAGCGGAAGTTTTTCTTAATCAATAACTTGCTCTTCGCCTCGGATCAACCTTCCGATGTTCCCCGAATGCCTAGATAAGACAATTAATGAAGCCCCACCTGCGATCCCAAACTCCCACCAAGACCCTCCGGAGCGAATTAGTACCCCAAAAGGGAAGATAGCGATCAAGGCCAAAGACCCAACTGA
>MDTE01078831.1_pt1 | contig 11163 bp, 9 predicted proteins | sample 811231 | NCBI WGS metagenome assembly MDTE01 (sample SAMN05326651, study PRJNA326480) | marine metagenome | isolation source: seawater | place: Indian Ocean: Red Sea | collected 2010 | reverse complement strand
TGCTAATGCACCTGCACCAATTGCAATTGAACTTACATTTGCAGCATTTGCAGCCGCACCTAATGCAATTGAATTAGATTGATTTGCTAAAGTTCCATGTCCAAGAGCAATTGAATTAGTACTATTAGCATTAGATGCTTGACCAATAGCAACTGAATTACTTTCATTTGCTAATGATGTTTGTCCAATTGAAATAGCATTTGCACGAGGAGCATTTGAAAGACCACCAACAGCAATCGCATTTGATCCACGAGCATTAGATGCTTGACCAATAGCAATAGCATTTGTTGATGTTGAATTAGCATTTGCACCTACTACAATAGAATTTACGGATGAAGATACAGTGTTAGAACCTATTGCAATACCATTTACTTGCGCTGTATCAGCATTAGCACCAATAGCAATGCCATTTACTTGACTTGCAAGAGATGTTGCACCAATTGAAATACCATAATTACTTACAGATTTAGAAGCAGCACCCATTGCGATTGCATTAAGAGCAGCAGAATTAGCAGAAGCACCTAAAGCAATAGAATTGACTTGATTAGCCAGAGATGATGAACCTAATGATACACCATTGTTTTCATTAGCATTAGAACCTTGACCAATAGCAATACCATTAACAGCGTCAGTCACAGCAGTATGACCTACAACAATACCGTTAGATGCAGATGCAGATGCAGATTCTCCCATAGCAATTGCACTTGTTCCTGTTGATTGTGTACCATAACCCAATGCAATAGAACTTGTACCTGTTGCATCAGGGTTATCACCCATTGCGATTGAACGTGTTCCTGATGCTCGTGTATCTTTGCCAATTGCAACTGCTGCTGTTGATTCTGAATCAGCATTAGCACCCATTGCAATACCATTTATTCCTGTTACACGTGATTCTGCACCTAAAGCAATAGAATTAGTTTGATTTGCATTAGCATTTAAACCGACAGCAATTGCTCTACCATCAGTTGTAGATGATGAATCAACAGTTCTTGAATTAGCACCAATAGCAATATTGTAATATGCAGTAGAATCAGCGTTAGCACCAATAGCAATTGAATTTTGTTGATCTGTTCTTGTTGAAGCACCAATTGCAATACAATTTTGTTGAGATGCAGATGATGATTGTCCCATTGCAATTGTATTACTTTGTGTTGATTGTGCTCCGTTACCTAATGCAATTGAATTACTGCCAGTTGCGTCTGGACTGTAACCCATTGCAATTGAGTTTTGACCGGATGCACGACTGTCTCTACCAATTGAAATTGATTGAGATGATTCAGCATCGGCATTAGCACCCATTGCAATAGCATTTGAAGAAATTGCTCTAGATGTAGTACCAATTGAGATAGAATTTGTTTGCGATGCATTTGCAGATGTACCGAGTGAAATAGAATTGACATTATTTGAATTGGCGAATGTACCGATTGCAATACTATTTGGATAAGTACCTCCGCGTCCAGCAGATGTAGATTTACCAATAGCAATTGATAAATCACTATTTGCGTTTGCTGTTTCACCAATTGCAATACTTCGTATACTATTGGCATGGGCATCTGTTCCAAGTGCCAAAGCATTTTGTTGATTTGCAATTGAATTTCTACCAATTGCAATTGATTGCTCTTGGTTTGCTGATGCATTTCTACCTAATGCAATAGTATTTTGTTGATTTGCTAAGGCAGCAGAACCTAATGCAATAGCGTTAAGATTATTTGCATTTGATGCTGTACCAAGAGATACTGCATTAATTTGCAATGATTTAGCATTTCTACCAATAGCAATCGCATCGACTTGGTATGCGTTAGATGTTAAACCTAATGCAATAGAATTATTTAAACGTGCTAAAGATGATGTACCAATTGCAATAGCATTTACAGATGATCCACTTGAATCTGTTCCCATTGCTATAGAATTAATATAGTTTGCACGTGCATTGTATCCAATTGCGGTTGATTTTGATGCATGAGATTTAGCGGCAGAACCTAATGCAATTGCATTAGAGGCATTTGCAATAGATTGACTACCAATAGCAATAGTATCAGTTGATAATGCATCAGCACTTTGACCTAATGCAACAGAATTTATACCATTTGATACTGTACTTCTACCAATTGCAATTGAATCAACATTATTAGCAAATGATTGAGAACCCATTGCAATAGTATAATTACCAATAGAATTAGCAGCACGACCGATTGCAATCATATCTTTTTGATTAATACCAGTATGTGTGTTCGCATCCATACCAATAGATATAGAATTAGCTGCAAATGATTTTGCATTTGTACCTACAGCAATAGAATCAGCACCATTTGTAATAGATGTACGACCAAGAGATACTGCATTTGTAGCGTTTGCATTAGCACTATCACCAATTGATACAGATGAACGTTGCTTAGAAACTGCAGATGAACCAATTGCAATTGCATCCTGTGTACCAGATGTTGCAGCACTTTTACCAATTGCTATAGAATATAAAGATGATGCACTACTTGATTGTCCAATAGCAAATGCACCTGTACCAGATACACCAGCAGCCTTGCCAATTGTAAAACTACCGTCAATAGATTGTAAGAAACTAAGATAATTGACATATGTACCAGTTGCAAATGATGATAATGTAAAGTCACCTTGACTTGATCCAGAACCGGGGATATTAATTCTCCATTTATCTTGATTATCTTGTCCGTTATCTGCAAAAAGTCCGATCGTTAATGCTTGATCATCAACATTTTGAGCAACTTTAAGTAAACCGAGAGTGTTATCCCATCCAATAGATACATCATTACCAGTTCCAGCATAAAAATATTTATCATCAGATAAATAGATATTACCCCATCCTTGAGAAGATGTACCTAATGTAGAAATACCCGCACCTGCTGAAGATTGAATAGATTGAGATACTTGAAGAACACTATATGCGACATCTTGATCAAAACTAAAGTTAGGCATAGTTACTGCACCAGCACTATTAATCGTAATCGCAGCATTTTGACCAACATTACTTCCAGTACCAATAAAGAGAGTATCATTACTCATATTTAATCCCATATAGTATTGAGCAGTTCCTTGTTCATCAAAAATAATTTTAGGATTACTTGCTCCGCTAATAGATTTTAATCTAAGACCACCACTTGCATCTACAACTAAATCATTTTTAGTAAATAATTGTAAATTACCAGTCGTACCATGGGGATATAATCTAGCGTTACCGTCCGAATCTACGCTAGTCATTAAATTCACACCACTATTATCTAAATATTGATGAAATGTGTCACGTAAAAATGTTGAATTTCCAGAAACATCTAAGTTACCCGAAACATCAACATCTCCACCTGTTTTTTGAATAATAGTATCAACCGTTAATGTTCCATCAACAGTTACATTTTCACGAAATCTAGCACCAGAAGCATCTAAATTTGCGATAGTTGCTTTTGTACCTACTACTAAATTATTAATTTCTTGTGCGTCGAACACAAGATTTGATGCTGTAAAAGTACCTGATACCGTTAAGTTACCAGATATATCAGCACGGTCTTTGAGTGTCAATGAATTTGCAGAAATATTATTTAATACCGATAGGTTATCTTGAGTACCGATACTATCAGTAAAAATATCATGTTGTACAGAAAATGACATGTTTTATTTTAATATATAGTAATATATTAAAATTATTTATAAATTTAATTTAAGAATACGTGCAGACGGATCATTCACATCTTGCCATTTTGGCATCCAATAATATGGAATTGGAATAAAATCGTATATGTCTCTAAATGTTTTATAATAGAATAATGACTCTTCAGACATATAATGGTTTATTTTGCATAATTTAGCAATTTCTTGTGCATTCTTAAATTCTTGTTCTGTAAATTTTTTAGAAAAATATTCTCTAATCCATTCTTGTATATGTTGAAACCATGGTTTATCAATACTTCCGACTCCATCGCTCAATGCTTCTTTTCGTCTCCATAATACATCTTCCGGAAGATAATCTTCAAATGCTTTTCGCAAATAATATTTCTCTATATTTTCGGTAGGTACACGATGTACAGGATCTATTTCAAAACAATATTTTATAAATTCTTGATCTAGAAATGGTACACGTAATTCTAATCCATGAGCAGCAGTGCAACGATCTGCTCTTAAAACATCAAAATATTGTAAATCTTTAGTAATACGTCTTGTTTCTTTATCAAATTCCTCAATATTAGGATGTTTATGGAAATATAAATATCCTCCTAATACCTCATCTGCCCCTTCCCCAGAAAATATTACGACATCTTCAAAATTATTTTTAATATATTCAGCCGCCATATACATTCCAACAGATGCTCTAATTGTAGTTATATCATATGTTTCGATGTGTTTAATAACTTCGGGTATTTTATTTATAGCATCTTTATAATTAATCCTAATTTCATGATGATTAGATCCAATATAGTTTGCAACATTTCTTGCATAATCAATATCAGTACTATCTTCAAATCCAATTGTAAACGTATTAATTGGTTTATCTGATAATTTAGACAAAATACTTGCAATTAATGAACTATCTAATCCTCCTGATAATAAACATCCAATTGGTCTATCACTCATCAATCTCATTTTCACAGCATCTATTAATTTATCACGCAATCCTTGTAAAGAAAATTTAGTACTAGGATTCCTTTTAGGAATTGAATAATAGGATGTAAATCCATATGTTTCATTATTTTTTATCTCTAATATAGTACCTGATCTTAATTGATTAATGTCACCTATTTTAATATTTTCCATTCCTTTTGCTTCAGATGCAATGATACAATTCATATTATTATCAATCTGATAAAATAATGGTCTAACAGATATTCTATCTACAACAGCATACATATTATTATATCTAAAGTCATACACTACAAATGAAAATACTCCGTGTAATAGTTGTACAGTTTTATGTATACCAAATTTTTCATATAGATGTAAAATAACTTCACAATCCGATTCAGAATTAGTTTTTAAACTAAATTCTTTTTTTAATTCTTTGCTATTATATATTTCGCCATTACATATTACATAAATATGCGATAAAGTATTTATAAATGGCTGCATCCCACCGTCTGATAAATCATTGATAGATAAACGATGAAATCCCAATGTAATAGATGAATCACTATTTTTATTATTAATTTTTAGAGTATTTATACTACTTTTGTCTGGTCCTCTGTTTTTCAAATTATTAAATGCTTTTTTAATAACTTCTTGAGGAATACTCATAGTATTATTTAATATAGCAAATATACCGCACATTTTTAATATATTTGTTTATACATTTAAATTATATTAAAAATGTTATTTTATTTATTTATTTCACCTACAGTTTGCGTATATATAACATTGTTTATAGGTAACCCAGAATAAACATGAGAACCTCTATGACCTAATTTATGATATAAGTTTCCATATACTTTACCACCCATTTGTCTGAGTAATTCACAAAATCCGTAATCTTCTGATAAATATACTCCGTCTTTTACAAAACTTTGACATAAATCATATAATTTTTTTGGCAATGCTTTTTGATTATCAAAAGGTTGATATGCAGTTTCAGGATAATGTTTAATCATATTATTTATCATTTTTTTGGAAAACATTTGAAATCCACCCCCTATTTGAGATAATTCAACCCATCCATCATTTTCTTCACATGTCTGTAATACTTTTCGTGTATCTGTAGGAGGAAAGTTAACATTATAATTAAGTATAAATTCGTGCGCTTTATCAATATCTGTTCCATTATCTATCATTTCTTTCATACGATCAAAAAAGAATTGTTTAATTGGATAGACACTACCTACAATAATGTTTTCATTCTCTTTTTCTAATTCTACATATTTATCAATAACATTGTAAAGTATATCTACATAATCAGTAATATCTGAATCAATAAATAACATATAATCATAATCAGATTCAAGGAAAAATCCAATTAATTCATTACGACATCTATTTATTAATGATCCAGAAATAAAGTGAAATTGAATATCGTATTTATCTCTATAAACAGGATCTATTATTTGTCTTTCTTTTATTGTCCACATAGAATCTACAAATCCTAAATCTAAAGTTCTAGTATGTGTTGGTGTTGCTACAAAAACGCGTATTTTTTCTGTCATTTTTTAAATATTATATATAATTTTTTAAATATTATATATAATAAATGAGTTATAATAAATTATCTTCGGGTTACATTGATAAATATATAAAACCATTAAATGTTGAGAAGTGGAGAAATATTACAGGACATTTTGGAGGAGTTCCTAATGATTCTCATATTGATGAATGTCAAATTGAACAAATTTATGAAGATGGAGAAGGTCGTATAACTAATAATTGTAAACAATTCTGTAAAAATGATAGAAAAACAAAGGTTGTTTTTAAACGCTAGCACGTCCTTTGTCTAATTTCCAATCATTTTCTGGACGATCTACAGTTTCATTTCTTTCAATTACAGCGTCTATAATATAGGATTTCATTCCTATTTTTTTCATTTCACACGAAAGATTATTAATGTCTTTAGGAAAACATGTTCCGCCAAATCCTTTTCTACCATCATGTCCTGGAACCATACTATGACTTTGTCCAATTCTATCGTCTCGTGTGGCAATATTTCTAATAACATCATAATCTAAACCAGATTTTTGACAAAATTCATAGATCTCATTGCAGTATCCAATTTTAGTTGCTAAGTATGTATTTCTAAATAATTTAATCATTTCTGCTTCAGAATTAGTGACAAAAGTTACATTATCATATTTGATCTTATTATTATAATGCGCAATATTTATCATATGTGTAATCTGTTTTTTAAATTCATCATCTTGTTGAGTTCCTTTTAGTCCAAAAATCCATTCAGGATTATTTATAAAATCATACTCAAAATTCTTTTCTGTTAAAAATTCAGGCATAAAATAACAATTAAGTCGTTTACTTGTACCTGCAGGTATTGTAGAACGTATTACAATAATTTTTTTATCTAAATCTACAAATTTAGATATATCTGATACGACAGATTCAACAATCTTTAAATAACAACTTCCATCTGTATTCATTGGTGTAGGTACTGAAATAAAAATGATGTCACAATTAATACATAAATCATGTAATGTAGTTCCTTCTGGAACACACAATTTTGGATCAATATCATAACATAAAATTTCAATCCCTTCCGATTCTAATATTTTTGTTGCTTTGCCAACAAAACCGTTTCCAATTATTCCAATTTTCATATTTTATATAAATTTATATTTTTTAAATATAAATTTAAACGGAAACTTTAATAGTCGAATCTTTCCAAGCATCAGGAATATGTTTAGTACCACCATCATATGGTTGTGCATGTCCATTATCTATCATCATTTGATTCATATCTTGATGATTATAGTAAACGGTGGCTAATATACGTCCGTATTTTTCACTTTTTACATCTTTTAGTTCAACATTTTTTCCTAAAATTTTCTCAGATAGAAAATCACGGGCTTTTTTAGCAAGTTCTTTTTCTGCTTCTTCTTTTGATTTAATTTCTGGAGTATCAATACCATTAAGTCTTACAGAGAATCTATATACAGGTGAATCTTTAATTGGTAATTTATTAGCAATAGTAATTGTATCTCCATCATATACCTTAATCACTTTACCAGATTTAATAGGTACTACAAATGGTTGTGTATCCTTCCATTCAATATCATCTAAATAATTATCATCTTTTTTTTTACACATACATGAAAAAAACATTTTTAATTTTAAAATTTTAAAATTAAAAAATCAATTTTTGTTTATGAATAAAAATATAATACTCCATTAGTACATGGATTTGGATTTGTATGAAGCATTTTAAAATAATTTCCTATATAAATAATATTAGGGTTAATATCATCATATAAATACCATTTTTTATCTTTTCTAAAAAATGTGACATAATGACCACCATTCACACTGCCCATGTGTATAATAATTGAATTAAGATATAAAATACGATTGCTTTTAAGAGTTATTTTTTGAGTAGGGGTTATTCGTGTATATATTACAGACGAATCAACAGGATTAGCCCTTTGCGCCCAGAATACTATATATGGAGAATCTATAATTGTCATATATGAGAATTTACGTCTATAATATTCAACCTTATTATTTTTTTCAAGTTTAAATAAGTTATCATTACTTAACAATCCTGAATCTGTAAACTGTTTCAAAAAATAATATATTAAGTTATTTTTATCGCTTTTATTTATTAATAAAAATGGGTCAATAAATATTACAGGACTTGCCTTTCTATCATGTATTATACTTGTTTGGATTAATTCCTTTTTTGTAACTGAAGATGATATATTATTTGTTACAAAGTTTATATTTTTTGTTTTAGCGATATTATTTATATTAAAAATTGTAAATAAGTATATTAAAAACTCACCTGCTTCTTGTTGTCCTGATTTTCCAAAATTAGGCATTCCATCAATACGACATAATTTTAAAAGTTTTTTAAAATGATCACACGATTTTATGTTATTAGTGTGTCTTATTGATATACAGATTTTTAATATATACTTTTGTATTATATTTCTTATTTTTTCACAATTTTTTGAGATATTATTGTTATGTTTAATATCACAACATAACATGTAATTATGTATAAAGTTATCAGGAATTGCTAGCAAAGAAAATAATACACAATCGGAATAGCAACTAGTACCATCATAATTTAACAAACCATGTATTTTTTTAATATTTACATCTATTGTTAATAATCTATCAATTTCATTTTTCACACGTAATTTTGTCATATTGATATTTAATTTATCTATTTAATATTTTAAATAAATAATATTTTAATGAGAATAAATTACATTAGATTTTGTTATCAATAAAAAATAGATACGAGAATGTAATTGTCATTAACAAACAATCTGACATATCGTCTTGTTTCTTTTTTAATTTAACTTGAGATAATGTCTCAGTATCATTTCTTAAATGTAATATCTCCATGGCTTTTTTAATTGCCCATTTTTTACGACCAGGTTTGGTTTTTCTTTCACATTTAGGTGCACCTAAAATCTGAGTTTTATGGTATGCAGGAAATTCTATTGTATTTTTAAAATCTCTATAATTAACTAGGAAATAACTTTGGCAATGTTGTCCTAATTTAACAGCCATGCTATTATTTTTTTTCCTTCCAAAACTCATCTGTTGTTCAACAATAAATGCGTCACATTTATCCCAATATTCACGATATTCATCTAATACGTCTTGCATATTAATAAATAATCTAGGATCAAAATATTTTTTTGGATCACAACCATCTGTTATATCTAGATTTCGTAATAAAATAACCTCACTACACATATATAATTCATCTAATAGTTTTGAAAAGTCTTTACTTGGAGTTCCGTCTTTATTATAACGATTTTTCACAGGTACATTTTGAATCTGATTTATCTTAGTTATATCAACTTTTTCAATAATAAATGCAAAATTTTTTTTTCCAATATCAAATGATGCTATAATACTTGTCATTTTAAATATATAATTATATATTTAAAACATAGTTTTAGACTTTTTTTTATTATTCATTGTGATTGTGAGAGCAATATCCTGGATCTGGTACAAAAAATGGGCTCAATAGTCCTGTTCTTTTAGCAATATAGTATATTTTATCTAATATTCTATGAAATTCAGGTGTATGACCAATAGATCTTGATTTACAATGCGCTAATTCATGTAATAAAACATACATAAGCATATTATCTTCATAATATTGGTTATTTTCATCTTTCATACAAATATGAACACGTTTTTTATTGATTGTATATGATTCATCATGACCATCAAAAGATAAATTATTTCCATCAATTACATTGTCTAAAGATAATTCTACGAGAATCTTCTCATCTCCTACTACAGGCATTCCCGATGCATCCATCATAGTTTTTTTGTCTATATCTTTCCTATAATTACTGAATACTTTTTTGACTTTTTCAACTAAGGAATCTAATTTATCATCTTGGTAATCTTCTTGAATTAATGTATTGCATTTCATACTACTTAATAATAATATAAAAACAATAATTAATAAAACATACATAAATATACGTAAACAATTAATCATTTTATTAATGATAAATAAAATAAAAAACTGATATTTTAAATATTATTATCTGAAAAATATAACAATGACATCAATTAATATAAAATCAGTTCTAAATGAATATATAAAAAGTCAAAAAAATATATCTATATTTGAAAAGAATATACTAAAATACGATGAATCATTAATAAGAACTATTTTGTATGAAATCATAATTGATATACAAAATCAAGTTGAATTAAAAACAATACTTGCAAAAATTAAGACAGGAGACTATATATGGAGTAACGATGAATTTAATGATATAAAACAAACAATTGTTGAACATGATAATTTCATTTTGTGTCCGTTTGAAGTTGATGAAGGTGTTCTAGAATGTAACAAATGCGGTAGTAAGAAAACATTTTCATATTCTAAACAAACACGATCTGGAGATGAATCTACTACTGTCTTTGCTACATGTGTTCAATGTAAATCTAGTTGGAAAATTTAAATAAATTATTATATATATATAAATATATAATAATGAGTGATGATGAATATTATGAATCTGAAGGTGGATATGAATCTGAAGGTGGATATGAATCTGAAGGGGGGTTTGGAGATGATTTAGAAATAACAGGCGATTTTCGTGATGAAATGGATTCTGAAATAGGATCTGAAATAGGATCTGAAATAGGATCTGATGATGAAGGTGAAACCACACAAGTAGTTGAAAAAATCCAGAAAAAACCTGTATTAAAAATAATAGAAAAAGATATTTATACAATAAGAGAAAAATACAGAAGAAATGAATTAAAAACCGATTTTGATTTGAAAGAAGTTGAATGGGCTAGAGTAGAACAAAGTACATCAGAAATATCAAATATAAAAAAAAACTGTACAAATAGTATTCAAACTAATTTTGATAAAATAGTAGATCTTAAGATATTTATATTGTGTACAATATACAAAGAATTTACTATAATACCAGAAACATTATTGAAAAAATTGGACATTAATTCATCTGGTAAACAGGATAATATATTAATTAATATAAATAATTT